>Ga0194132_10002612_pt1 | contig 33334 bp, 34 predicted proteins | sample TA2KigOf80mmetaG_FD_148612 | JGI IMG/M metagenome (GOLD analysis project Ga0194132, IMG submission 148612) | Freshwater microbial communities from Lake Tanganyika, Tanzania - TA2015054 Kigoma Offshore 80m | ecosystem: Environmental > Aquatic > Freshwater > Lake | place: Tanzania: Lake... | reverse complement strand
ACCGGCTTAACACCTCACGGGCAAACTCTGCTTCCATCGCGTCCCTCCACTCCCGGACGCTATAGCAGAGCCGTTTTCTCTTGTCAGACCACCACTTTACCTCAGGCCTCGACCTTTACAGCGGTGGGGGCCAGCCTCTAGCCCCAAGCCTCTAGCCTCCCTTTGCTCTTTAAACTTTACACCTTGAACGTTAAACTTTCTTAAGATCAGTTCCCCATTCAGTCGCCACAACTCCGAGATCCCATAGAACTCTTCGTGTTGTAACGCCATGTGCAGCGCCCGGCCGACGACTTCTCTCGCATCGTTTCCTTGACCAATGCGCGCATAGGCATGACCCAACAACGCCAGAAACGCCGTAGCCGTCACCTCTGCACCAGTGGCGGTCCATTCTCGAATTCCTTGCTGCAGCTCCTCCCACGCAGGCTTCCGCGACCCGCGCTGTCCACGGATCCACCCGCGCAGGACCTTCCCATACGCCGTCCACATCGGAAACCCATATTCCTGGCTCAAGCCGATCACTTCAGTCGTCAGTGTTTCCGCTGCAGCAATGTCTCCCCGTAACACATGTAGTGTGGCAGCAATGTTCAGCGCAAAGGCTACACTAAAGCGATGTCCGAGCGATCGCGCCAGCGTCACCATCTCCTGGCAGCATTGAAACGCGCGGTCAGGGTATCCGAGACTCCATTGCGCAAGCGCTGCATACGCCAGACACATGACACCGGGGTCCTGGAGCGCCCGAGGTTGATGCAACGCCCGTGTGTACAGCGCGATGCCTTTCTCAACTTGGGCAAGTGCCTCGGGAAATCGTCCACGATGAAAGAAGGTCTGCCCGAGCGTCCAATACGCTTGCACGAGCGGTCCTGGCTGCGTTTGTTGTTGCGCCAACTCTAAACACTGCTCAGCTAATTGTTGTGCCGTCCCGAGTCGGGCACGAATAAAATAAAAGGCCTCTAGTCCAAACAAGGTACGCAACAATCGTGGAGTTTCCCCAATCTGACGACAGAGTGTCAACGCGCGCGCATAACACTGCTCAACCGCTAACGCACCGTACCCTTGCGTTGCGATCAAGGGTCCACCCAGCGCAATTTGCAAGGTCAACTCATGTTGATTGCGCTCGGGGGTTTCCGGCAAATGACGGAGCAGATCTAGCGCTTTGGTAAAATGTTGCGTTGCTTCAGCAAGTGCAGAGCGCTCGCTGGCGTGTTGTCCAGCTAACTGCCAATAACGAATCGCGGGGGCAAAAAACCGAGCTTCCGCATAGTGATGGGCAATAACTTCGGCTTGTGCCTCGCGGAGTTCTGCTGCACCCGCTTCCAACGTTTCGGCAATGCGCTGATGATAGTGACGTTGGGTACGTTTCCGTAGCGACTGATAGGCGGCATCTTGTACGAGTGCATGCTTAAAGAAGTAGTTCGCCTGCGGTGGGATTCCTCGCTGGTACAATAACTCAGCATCAACGAGCGTCGTCAGTGCCAGCTGCAACGTGTCTTCATCAACTGGAGAGACCGTATGTAGCAATTCATAGGAGAACTCACGTCCGATGGTCGCCCCCAACTGCGCGACCTCTTTGGCAGCTGGCGAGCGATCAAGGCGCGCCATCAGTACATCGTTCAGCGACGTCGGAATCATTGGTAGCGACGAAGTGCGGCCCGTTGCAGTTCCAGCGAACGTTCCCCTCTCAACTATCATCTTCGTCAGCTCTTCGACAAACAACGGAACCCCGTCAGCTTTCGTCACAAGGAGTGCCTGCGCCTCTGCGGAAAGAGCGCGTCCGTGTGCGACGTGGGCACTCAGGGTGGCGACTTCATCGTCTGCCAGTCGTTCCAACGGCAAATGTGTCATGTATGACGTGAGACGCCACGGAATGCGAAAGTCAGGACGAAAAGTGAACACCAACAAGATCGGTGCGCGCAGCACTTGTTCCATAAACAAAGCAAGGGATTCGAGAGTTGACGGATCAGCCCATTGCAGGTCTTCGACTATACCAATGACCGGACTCCGCGCGGCGGCTTTCGTTAACCAAATGCGTAGTCCTTCGAGTACCGATCGACGCTGCTGTTGCGGCGGTAGAGACAAGGGCGCAAAGCGCTGAGATGGCAGCGGCAAGCCGAGCCAGTTGGCGAAGACAGGGACCGTCTCTGCCGGTGACAACCCATAGGTGACGAGCACCCGTTCAAGTTTGTCTAATTTCTGTTCTGGAGAATCGCTCCGTTTGAAGTTCAGAGCACGCCATAGCAAGTCGATGGTTGGATATAACGCACTGTGCTGGCGGTAGGGAAAACAATGGGCTTCAAGCCAGGTGTGAGGCTGTTCACCAACCTGCTCTCGTAAGGCCTGAACCAAGCGGGATTTCCCGATCCCCGCTTCTCCACCAAGCAAGACAACATGGCCAATCCCCTTCTTCGCACTTTGCCATCGATCACGGCAGATCGCCAACTGCGAGGTTCTGCCGACGAGTGGAGACAAGCCTTTTGTCGCAGCGACTTCAAGGCGGCTCCGTGCCTCAGTCTCTTCTTCTACTTGATACACAGCCAAAGGCGTCGCGATATCTTTGAGCGTTGGAGTGCCAAGTTCACGACAGGTAAAGAACCCTTGGACCAACTGGAACGTCGCTTCACTGATACAGACACTATTGGGCTCGGCGATCTCCTGGAGGCGCGCCGAGATATTGAGCGGCTCCCCAACAACTTCGACCAGCTCCTGGGTATTGGCCGTTTTCACTTTTCCGGCAACGACAGGTCCGGTGTGAACGCCAATCCGCACCTGAAGAGGAAGCGTCTGTAAGGCCGGGATGGTCTTTTGCAGTCGAACATTCAACCGCGGCAACCCGGCAACGATTTCTAAGCCAGCACGAACGGCACGATACGCATCTCCCTCATGCGCGACAGGAAAACCAAAATAGACCAGCGCCCCATCACCAAGATAACGGGCAAAATAGCCATCAAACCGCGCGATAACCTCTGCGCAAAGGTCGTGGTAGGCTTGAACGACTTCTCGCAGTTCTTCGAGTTCTATGCGTTGCGAGAGCGCGCTTGATCCCACGAGGTCACAGAACATCACTGTTAGTTGTCGCCTTCCCAAACCAAGACGGAGGGCTGTTTTCTGCGCCTGCAAGCGTAACTCTACCTGAGACGAGTGGTTCCCCTCACGGGACACCGTCGGTTGCTGGGGCGGAGGTTGCGGTTCTCGCCGAGCCAGTGAACTCTTAGCGAGCGACCGCCCGCATTGCCCACAGAACGTTATTTTTCCAGGATTGAGGAAGCCACAACTGCTGACACAGTTGAGGGAGGGCGGACGCACATTGTCCACAGAAGATCATGCCCGGAGGATTCTCGGCACCACATTCCATGCACTGCACCACACATACCTCCTCTCACGAGATTACCACGAGCAATTGTACACATCACACCTTGGCGTTGCCAAGGACAGGCGGAGTTTGCTATCTGACTCATACAGTTCACAAGAGAAAAAGAGAAACTATGGCTGTGGAAAACTCCCCTAAACCTTTACCAGCGATTGACGAACTCACCAAACCGTTTTGGCAAGCCGCGGCACAACACCAACTCGCGCTTCAACGGTGCCAAGACTGCAACTACTTCAACCATCCGCCACGCCCGCTGTGCGATGCGTGTCTCTCACAACGGTTAGAGTTCGTGCCGGTAAGTGGTCGCGGCACGGTGTACAGCTACACCGTCATGCATCAACCCAACATCGCGGGATTCGAGAAAGAGGTGCCGTACATCAACATGCTTGTTGAACTTGACGAACAGCCACGGTTGTTCATGGTGTCATTTCTCCCGATCTCTGAGCGCGACAAGATTCGCATCGGCGGAAAGGTCGAAGTCACGTTCGACAAGATCAATGATGAGGTCACGTTGCCGCAGTTTCGCTTGGCGTGAGCAAGAACTGCCGCAACTGCTCAGCCAACTCCTGCGGCTTCTCTTCAGGAATGAAGTGCCCGCAATCAGCCACTGATCCACCTTCAGCGTGTAGCGCGGCACGCTTGATGGATTCGACGACTAAGTTCCCACGGCCACGCGAACCTCCGCCACCCAGTCCTAATGTCGGCATCGGCAGCTTGAAGCCAGTGGCAAAGGTCGCCTGATTGTCGGCAATGTCTTGTCCGAGCGTGCGGTACATGTTGAACCCCGCCCGCATCGCTCCAGCTTGCGAATACGCACGGACATATTCATTCACATCAGATTCGCTGAACACACCGGCTTGATCACAGCCCCAATTGAAGAACCATTCCAGATAAATGCGCTCACGACCAAAGGTCAGTGCTTCAGGTAAATCTGGCACTTGATGAAACAAGTGATGCCAGCGCGGCATTTGTCCGGCGGGAGTCAGTCCTCCCAGTGCTTCGGCTTGGAGTCCAATGACTGGGACATCGAGCAACACCAAGTGTGACACTTCCTTGGCATGATCGGCGGCGAGACGAAAGGCAACTACTGCACCAACGTCATGGCCAACCACAGCAAAGCGTTCATGTTTGAGATGATCGTGCATCAGTTGCCAGATGTCATTGGCAACGGTCTTCTTGTCATAGCCACCGATTGGCCGTCCCGAGTCGCCGAGCCCGCGCAAGTCCGGCGCGACCAGGCAAAACTGATTGGCCAGTAACGGCATCACCAACCGCCACTCATACCACGTCTGCGGCCAGCCATGCAGCAACACAACCGGAGAGCCGTGCCCGAGAGTCACATAATGTAAGCGAATATCTTTGAGGTTTGCGTAGTAGTGTTTGAATTCCATAGTCCCTCCTTCATGTATGCACCGGCCGTACATAGCACTGCGTGATAAAAGCGTCATTCCCGCGAAGGCGGGAATCCAGGAGGAATAATCGGAGGCCATTGCTTGAAGTCCCTGGATTCGGGGTCTCGCGCTGCTCGCCCGGAATGACGGAACTTTTTATGGCACTTTCTTCACCATAGTCTCACTCCCACGCAACCTTGAGCATTCCCCCACAAACGACTACGATACCGCGCCGAAACACTCTGACGAGCGAAAGTCAGAAAGGAACACCCATATATGTGGTCAGGCAAAGGCAAAACCGCCATCGTCGGCATTGGCTATTCTGAATTAACTCGCCATTCCCAGAAACCGCTCGGGCTACTGGCTATCGACGCTTGCCGCGCAGCGATGGCTGATGCTGGCGTGCGACCAGAGCAGGTTGATGGTCTCGCGACTTATCCCGAGTTACCCGCACTTGGCGCCGGTAGTCGCGACGGCGAAGACATTGTCAGTGTCATGTATCTCGTGAATCACTTGCCCCTCGCGCCAGATATTCGTTGGTACGCACAGATTGAAACCGGCATGATCGCCAGCCCGGTCATTGAAGCCGTGCACGCGTTGCTCGTTGGTGCGTGTGACTACGTGTTAGTCTGGCGCGCGATGCACAATCCCCGTGGCCGTTATGGCGCGTGGTCAGGCTCACGCGCTGCCGGTGAAGCGCAGTTTATCGCGCCGTATGGCAGTACCAGTATTTTCCAGTGGCACGCGATGCAGTGGCAACGCTATATGCATCAATATGGCGCGACCCGTGAGCATCTTGCCACCTTTGTCACCAATAGTCGTCGTAATGCCAACCTTAATCCTCGTGCGTTTTTCTATACGACGCCGATGTCACGTGAAGACTATCTCGCCTCACGCTGGATTTCCGAGCCGCTGTGTTTGTTCGACTGTGACATTCCAGTTGAAGGCTGTGTCGCGTTAGTATTAACGACTGCCGAACGCGCACGCGATCTGCGCAACCCACCCGCCCACATCGCTGGCTACGGCCAAAACACCAGCCCACGGCGGACGCTGTTTCATTACTCACTGGACGACTACATGGCGTGTGGCGGTTCGCTGGCACAGAAGCTATGGGCCTCATCGGGATACGGGCCAAAAGATATGGATGCTGCCGAGTTGTACGATGGCTTCAGCCCGTCAACGATTTACTGGATCGAGGCAGCAGGCTTCTGTCCACGTGGCGAAGCCTACGCGTTCATTCAGGATGGACGTATTGCTCTTGAAGGCGAACTGCCAGTGAATACGTTCGGTGGCAGCCTCAGTGAAGGCCGCTTACACGGCATGGGTCATATTGCTGAAGCGGTATTCCAAGTCACAGGCCGTGCAGAGAAGCGACAAATTCCGGGAGCCGAGATTGCATGTGCGATTGATGGGTCACCGATGTTGCGCGGGAGTGGACTGGTTGTGACAAAGATGCCATGAAAGAGGCTATAAGCTTCAGGCTTTAAGCCTTAGGGAGAAGAGAAGAAAGTAGGCCGGAATAAGTGAAGCGTCCCCGGCAAAAGCACCTCACCGTTTGTCAATTCGAACGAGTTCGCTATACTGACAAAGGAACCAATGGCAAGAAGCGGGGAACGACGCCATGTCGCAGTCAACGTCACCACAGTCTGTATTCGATCTCTTCTATCGCATGGATAGTGCAGGGGTTCTCATTGAAGTCGGTGGCAAGTGGGACCAGTTCGCCCAGGAGAATGGTGGGGCTGCGCTCATTGGCCAGGCTGTCATTGGCAAACCCATGCTGCGCTTCATTACAGGTGACGCTCCGCGCATGCATTTTTTGACACTCCTGGAGAAACATAGACTTCTGGCCGGTGAGAGTATCCTGCCATATCGCTGCGATTCCCCACAGCACAAGCGCTTTATGGAGATGCGTATGCGTCAGGATCACGATGGAACGATTCTCTGTCTCCATCGTACTGTTCGCGTTGAACCGCTGTCCCCAGCACGGTCTTTCGTTTATCACAAGGCATCGACCACAGCCTCTCGCTGTAGCATGTGCAACCGGGTGCGCGTCGACAAATTCTGGGTCGAACCCGAGGCGACACCGGCGTCCGAGACTCACCCACTAGGGGTGGTTTATACGGTCTGTGCGGATTGTCGTGCCGGGATAAAGAGGAAAGCCCAGACGTGAACGATCCTCTGCTCCTCGGTTCGCGCGCTATCCTAGTAGCCTCTAGAAGTTATAGTATTTCCCCGTAGGCATCGACCTACCTCCTCTTTTCCTTACCACACAGCTTGTCACAAAGTCATAGAACATTTCTTTGACTTCACTATCTCTATTTGTTATGTATACATGCAGCTGCTGATATTCACAAAAAACCACCTGTACACCGACAAACGAGAAGGACTAAGGACAAGACACCGTCAGCATTCTCCTAATTTGATTCAGCATCAGTTCTTTTGATCATCGGTCAAGAACGAATGGGAAGAGAGAAGGAATATGCGCACGCCATCTTCGCAGGTTGAGCAATCCCAGGATGCCCCCCAGTTGCCGGTCGTCGGGATTGGCGCATCAGCTGCCTGTCGCAGTTCAGCGACAAAGAGATCGTCTTTGGTCGAATGTGAAATGAAGACCTTCTTGTCCCCCATTTTTCCCCCAACTGCGAGTACTACTAATCAGGTCGTCGTGAATTGTTTTAGTGTGCCATAAGGAGGGGAAGAAAGGAATCAGCGATGGTGACGGCAAGGGGTTTCTTCTCCCTCAGGAAGAGGGAATTTGACATTGGACCGTATGGGAGGTGCGTAAGGAACTCATAAGCGGTCCTTTCAATCACTGTTCTTCCATTCCGCACTCCGCAATCCGCAATCCGCATTCCGCACTTCTTCCTGTTTTCCCCGTTGAACTTCCCGCTGCGGATCGCTAACCTAGCCCGGTTACGGAAGGGAAAAGACACTCGTTACATGAATAACGCGAAACCGCCCCGTCACGGTTCACTCGCTTTGGCCCAGAGTGCCAAAGGTTCAGCAACTGCAGCGCTCCCGCCTCGTCAGGTACGTTTTCCTGCCGATCGCTCTCTCGGCATACTCTGGATGCGTGAGCGTGAGTTCGACCCTGAAGATTATGCATTTTGGGAACAACTCGGCGAGGCGCGCGGTGTCGTTGCAGTCCCGCCAGATAAAGAACTGCGCCTTATCGTTAACCCACAAGCTGCCACTGACCTCTCACCCTTGAGTCACCTCCGCCCTGACGACATACAGTACCTGCAGCTTTCCAGCACTCGTGTCTCCAACGCGCAATTGGCGCACCTGACCAAGCTCACCGGTTTGCGGGTGCTGTGGTTGTACGATACGCCGATCAGCGATCCCGGCCTGGCACATCTGCGTAGTTTATCTGGGCTACGGGTGCTGAATCTGCGCAGCACGTTGGTCAGCACGGCTGCGGTTGATACCCTCCAAGAAGCGTTACCACAATGTGAATTCCGCCGGGCATGGAAGTGACGGAGCAGCATCCTCTGACTCGCATTGCTTCAACTATACATATCACACTCTGTGCAGTATGGATTTTTCTTGGCGTGCAGTTAATGGTCACCGATGTCTGGGATGAGTCGAACGGCCTGACCTGGTTTTACGATCCGCACCAATCCTTGGCGCAGAAGTGCTCTCAGGTGTGGACCAAACCCGTAGCCCTCTTTCGTCCGCTTCCGACTATCTTTACCGCGGTGGTGATTCATTACCTACAGAATGACGAGTTCGCCTGGCGTTTGTTGCGCGCAGCCAACATGGGTCTCATGCTGGTGACATTGTCGTTGCTCCACAAGATTCGTGAGGTCTGGGGAGTACGCTCTCACCCCCACGCGCTCGCAGTGACGGTGCTCACACTCTACTCCGGGTCCGCCTGTATCGCTGCCGGGTGGTATGTCAACTGTTTTGATGTGTGGGCACTGCTTTTCCTTGTCGCGGGCCTCTTCCTGCTGTCACGTCAACAAGTCTGGACAGCGGGTCTGTCGTTTGGGGTGGCGTTCTTTTGCAAAGAGACCGCAATCTTGATTTTTCCTTTTCTGTTGCTGTTGGTCGCTATGCAACGTGTGCCAATTCGTGCAGTCATCCTGGCGGCAATTCCAGCTGTGGTGGGAGCCGGGAGCTACTTCGTACTTCGCAGTGTCCTGATTGACTTTGGCTCAGCACACGATATTCACTTGCTGCGCTGGGCGGATGTGTGGCCTACCTTGATGAATTTTACTGAAAGTTTCTGGCGACAAACGATGAAGGACAATGGCCAAGTGGTCAGTGGGTTCGTATGGCTCACTATTTCTCTGTTGACGGTGCCACACTGGCGTGGACGAGCGGGCCTTGCCCTCTTTTTCCTCTCCATCGTTCCTGTCTATCTGGGGATGTTTGCGTCGGACCAGCAAGGCAAGCTGATTCACCACTGGAACTTTATCGGTCGGCTCTACCTGATTCCTGGGGTCTTGGTGTTGCTCAGCCTCGTGGGACACACGTGGGGCTTGATGCTGCTTGCGATCCCGATCCTTTCTGGGGCGCTGATCACATATAGTGACCACATGCGCTTTCAGCGCGCATACGTGTCGATTCATGCACTTGCAGAACGAGAGTCGGAACGACCGCTATTACTGTACTCGTCCGTTCCGCTGCCAATTGACACCAGACGTAGCATCCAGTTTGGTGACTTTCCTGCGGCACGCTGGGAACTCGATCTGAGGAATGGTTCACTCTCCAAACGAGCCACGTCGCAAGCTCCAGCTCTCGAAAGGCAAGCGGTTCAACAGTAACGCGTATGTGGGCTGAGATTGCTTTCACCGCTGGATGTTTGCAAACCGTACGGAATGCGTGTTCTCGTAGCCTGGCAGGAAAAGTCTCGCCACTTCTCAATAGTTGGTCGCGCTTTGCCTTCAATCTCCCGCTCGCTCTTCCTGTGACTGCACTGTTAGTGTCTCGCCACGGCTGGCCGCAGTTACCGCTCGCGTTCTTTGGCTATTGCGGCGCAACGGCAGTCACGCAAATTCTTGGCAACATCGCGTTGGTTGCTGCGTTTAATCGCGCGAATTTTGCGCAGTCGATCGTGTTACACAAACTCGAAGTCGCTATCACCGCCATCATTGGGATGCTGTTGTTTGGCGAGTATCCCACCGCGATCGGGTGGGTTGGCATCGGCGTGTGTAGTCTTGGGGTGTTATTCATGAACCTCGGTCGAGAGACCGGACCCGAAGGTTGGCGACGAGCCTTTCATGTCGATATGGGAACTCTTTTGGCACTTGCCTGCGCACTTTTCATTGTCATCGCCAGCTTCATGCTGAAGGAGGCAAACAAAGTGTTTGTTACCGCCAACCCATGGGTCGGGTCTGGGCGATTCATTTCTTCAGCACACACCCTCTTTCATACGGTATGGATCGAGGTTGTTATCCTCACTCCCCTTATCGCCTTGACCCAACCACACGAATTTCGTCTCGTCCCAGTGCACTGGCGACGAATGGCGATTATCGGGGCTGCGGGCTTTGGCGGCAGCCTCTGTTGGTTTTGGTCATACTCGCTCACACTCGTGGCGTATGCCAAGGCCGTGGGTCAAATCGAAGCGATCCTTGCGGTTATCCTGGCGCTAGTGGTCTGGCGAGAACGCGAGATTCTGCGCCAGCTTCCCGGTGTCGCCCTGGTCACTGCTGGAATTGCGCTGGTGTTGTTGGGGTAACGTGTAATGCCGGTTCTCCCGGAGAATCGGGCACCCTGTTCACCCCTCGACAAGTTCCGGCTTGTTACCCAATCACTCCCTTTTCTCGCAGTCCTGCCATATCCTCCCACGAGTAACCAGCCGCAAGAAGAATCGCCTCTGTGTGTTGGCCAACTTCTGGGGCACAAGTACGCGTCTGGGCTGGCGTAGAGTGAAATTCAATCGGTGTTGCCACCATCTCGATGCGCTGACCGCTGGGATGGTCGACTTGCACGAATGAACCATTCGCGTGCGCTTGGGGATCGTTGATCACATCTTCCACCGTCTGAATCGGTGCCCAGAAGACGCCTTCAGCATCAAAAATAGCTCCCCACTCAGCGCGGGTCTTGGTCACAAGGATGTCATCGAGAATGGCAATCAACGCAGGGCCGTTTTCTCGTCGTGCCGCAGCATCAACAAAACGGGGATCAGCCAAGAGATCAGCACGGTTTACACCTTTACAAAAACCCGGCCAGTGGCGATCACTTTGCAGGTTCACCAACTGGAACCATTTGTTATCTTTGGCACGATAGGCGTTGAAGAGCGGATTGCCCATCTGCGTGCGACTCAAGCGGGGGATGTTTGCGCGATTCAAGAGCGCCGTCTGTACATCCATCGAGTTCACCCACAAGCCAGTCCGATACAACGACACCCACACTTCCTGTCCGACTCCGGTGCGCTGACGAGCCAAAAGCGCACCCGTCGTCGCAGCAACGACCGCGATTGACGTTGAATGATCGCCCATGCCAGGCCGCTGTCCTGGCGGTGGCGCACCAGGTTCACCAATGGTTGCCATCATGCCAGCGCGGGCCCAGAAGCCAGCATAATCAAACGCTGCCCGCTCTTTCTCGGGTCCAACTGGTCCATAGCCAGTCACCCACACATACACCAAACGTGGGTTAATGCCTTTGAGTGTGGCATACGTCATGTTGTAACGCTCAATCGCTGCCGGACGAAAATTGGTGAGAAAAACGTCGGCATCTTTAATCAAGCGGTAGGCAACCTCTTGCCCGTCTTTGCTCCGGACATCGAGCGCAAGACTTTTCTTGTTGCGATTGTCGCTGTCAAATGATCCGTTAATCGAAGATGCAGAGGTTGCCCCCACGCCGGTCGACAGAAACCCGCGGAACGGGTCACCGCCTTCTGGATCTTCGATCTTAATGACCTCTGCTCCCCAATCAGCCATAATCCCGCCAGCAGCAGGACCAGCGGCCCACATGCCTAACTCAACGATCTTCACCCCTTCGAGTACACCGGGCATCGTTCCTCCTCAGCGACAGCGTGGAATAACTTCTTTGGCAAACAGCTCCATTGAGCGCTTGACAATCGCGTGGTCGACTAAGCCACCTTGATTGAAATAGCCGATAAACTCATCCATCTGAAATTCATCACGCAGAGCGCGCACACGTTCCGCGCAGTAGTCTGGATCACCAAACACACTCATCCGATCCACGCTTTCGTACGTCGCTCGCTCTAATTTCTTGACCGCTTCCTGAAACGCTTCGTACCCCTTAATGGTTGCATCACCAAGCGGTTTCAGGCGTTCTCCTGCAGCACGGAAGAAATTCTTGATACTCGCTTCGTATTCGCGGCGCGCTTGCTCACGACTGTCTGAGACATGCACTGAGAACATTAACGCGACATCCTGCTTCACGCCGGGCTTCAGCGTTTGCCGATGCACGCCAAGAAATTCCTTCAACTTCGCCGGTGGATTGATGAGCGGTGAAGCGAAGATTGGTAATCCTAGCTGGCCCGCAATGGTAAACGTGTCCGGGCTGTTCGCCGCCAAGCGGATAGGCGGATGCGGCTTCTGGACCGGTTTCGGAACAATGGCCAGGTCTTCAGCCTGGAAATATCTTCCCTTATACGTGATCCGCTCTTGAGTCCAGGCTTTGAGAATCACATCGAGTGCTTCTTCGAACCGTTCACGACTTTCTTCTTGGGGGACGTTGTAGCCGACATAGTGAATCGGTGCGGTTCCGCGTCCAACACCAAATTCCAATCGTCCACCACTGAGGAGGTCGGCGACAGCGGCTTCTTCCGCTATTTTCACCGGACTATGCAGCGGCAACAACGTCACTGCCGTTCCCAAACGAATCCGTTTGGTACGTTGCGCAGCAGCCGCTAGCACCATCAGCGGCGACGCTAACAACGACGAGCGCCGACCAAAATGAAGTTCCCCGAGCCAAACGGTATCGAACCCTACCCTGTCTCCTAGCTCAATCTGCGCGAGGATATCTTCATACCGTTGCTGCTCTGACTGTGAATCTGCACACGGAAGCTGATCAAAGAAACCAAAACGCATAGTGTTCTCCCACAAAAGGTGCTCAGTTCTCAGTGGTCAGCAAAAACGGGAGAACTGGCTCAAGGTGACCCAAAAGAGCCCTGTGCTTTCTCTCTTGTATTGCTTTTGCCTCTCTCCATTTATCCTTTTTCCCGTTTATCCCGCATCTCCTCTTCGCCGCCTTATTGACCATTGCTCGCCGACAACTGACAGTTTGGCACACAGAATTGTTTCTCATTCTGCATCGACACGAAGTCGTTCAGATGGCGAATCCCCACTAAGAAGCGCGCCAAGCTTTGCCAGGCTGGCACCAATGGCACCATACTCAATGCGTAGAGCGCTTCGTAGAAACTCACCCGGCGCCACCACGACGAGTCTTCATCACAGACAGTGTGAGACCACTTTGTTGCGCCAAAGAGTTGAAGAAAACCGTGCAACAAAAACCCGTCGCTCAGGGCCTGCAGTTGTTCATCACCAACATGCAACGCCATCGAGAAAGTAGGCGACGCACTCCGCTCCGCCTGAATGGTAAACAGCCCAAGGCGTAACGCTAGCAGCTCTGCAGACAACCAACTTTTACACTTGGCAATGTCCATGGCAAAATCGCCACGGTTCAAACCGATCGCTGCAATAGGATCAAGAATCATGACCTGTGGCACAGGGCGACGTAAACTCGGGAGTCGTACGAGAACATTTTCCGGGTACAAGTCTCCGTGTACTTTCCGCACCACCGTAGGGCAGAGGGTTTCCTGTAACCACGAACTTTCCCGAATCTCGTCCAACAAGGAGAACACATTACGGTAGGGCTGGCCATTAATGACAATGGACTCAGAGAAAATGAACGGACGAAACGCCGAGAGTTCAGGAATTCGCAGGAGTCCTTTTTCGAGGAGCACCAGGAGTCGATCAGGGTACACTGCCGTTTCTTGTGGATACGTGAGCGGAAAGATCCCCGCGAACATTACTTCCATCACGCGCGTCAGCAGCGTTAACGCGCGCGGTCGATCGATGGCCCCGGTCAAAATGAGGTCAGACAGGACCACCCATTCTTGCCCGAAATATGGCATCTCATAGAATATCGGCTGCCCGTCATTCTGTTTGTGAGAACCGAGCACGCGGGGAAAATACTGGCGGTAGCGTGGCGGTACTTCCTCAAGCCACGCAATCTCCGTTAGTAACGTGCCATCGGGCCGAGGCTTTGCTTGTTTGCGAACGATCGGTTCCCCCCGTTCGTTCGTGAGCAGAAAAAGCTGCTCATGGTATCCCTCGCGCATTAGCTGCACGCTTCCCTCCCTCTTAATGGCAAGGCCAATGAAAAATTAAAAATGAAAAATTAAGAACGGAGAACTGAGACAAGTTTTTTTCTTCATTTTGCATTTTTCATTCTTCATTAATTCTCTACTGACTACTGCGTTCTGCTTCCCCCTGTCAAGCCGCGCCGGTGTCATGGTAAGAGGGAGGCATTCAGTCGCTCAGGAGGGACATATGAAACTCGGCGGAGTATTGGCCTGGCATCCACATGTGGCAATGACACAGGATGAAATTGATGAATTTCTTTCCGGCCGTTGGGTGGCACGGTTGGCAACGCATGGAACCGATGGCTACCCCCATATTGCACCACTGTGGTACTACTGGGACGGAGAGTCTTTCTACGTTTCCCTGACACGCAAACGCCAGTCGTGCAAAAATTTACAGCACAATCCCCGCTGCTCAGTGGTCGTCGATATGGACGAGCGTCCATTGATGGGCATGCGCAGTAACTTCGCCAAGGCGGTGCTGATTTTTGGCGATGCAGAAATGACCGAGGTTGGCTCCGGCAAGAAAGTCACTATTGGTGCAGGCCCATGGAAAGGCGAATATACGCCCGAACAAGCTGTTGCGATGCTATCGAGTCGGTATGGATTATTTGAACGCGACGGCGCGCTTGGTATGACTCGCGAAGCCTTTCGCGGCATGTTTGCGCAACAGGGTGTGGAAGAAAGTCAAATTTTCAAGGACAACATCGGTCGCGTGTTCACCAAGATTGTGCCCAAAAAGATTCAAGCGTGGGATTTCTCTAAGTCGCCGATTGAGCATGTTCCGGAGAAAGGGGTTGGGGGTTAGGGGTTGGCAAAACGATGAATGATGCTGATACCTGACCACTGATAACTGAGAACCTCTCCTCATGAACAACCACCTGGACCCATGGCTTCACATTTCCCCGATCTCCCGGCGCACTTTCTTACGACACACAGTCACAGGACTTGGGTCATTATTGCTGCCGCTCCCGACTTTTGCTGCCGGGAGGACACAACCAGATCCTGACAGGAGTCATCAACACCTGGATACTCACACTCCCTGGTTGTGTCTTGTGGCTCTTTTCCTGGTACGACGGCTGGAACAACTCGTTTCACAAAGGGTACGAGCAAGCAGCGGTCGGACCGCTCACCGGCATCCTTGGTGTCGTCCTGTTTATTGCGGCAATGTTCTACGTCCCGCTGGCGCAAGTGCGACAAGCGGTTACTGGACAATGGCGGGCATTTTATCAAGGGCGTCTTATTTGGCAGGTCCTTCGTTGTCGTTGGCGCGCGTGTCTGGGGTTGGCAGCACTGTACTCGCTTATTGCACTGCCAGTGAATGTTCTACGAACGTTGCCAGCGTTTTTTCCGCAACTCAATCCAGCCTTGAATGGCCTCACTACAACTGAAGCGCAGGAGATTCTCAAGCCGTACTTTTTCTGGAGTGCTGCGGTCGTCTTTCCGGCGTATGTCGGGTTACGGCTCGCGGCAGCCCGTATTTATGCATCTGGCGTTCTTACTCTCCTTCAGGAAGGATCGTTACGTCTTGCCGACTTGAGCACGGGTGAGCGGGAAACATTACAGCGACTAGACCTGGTATCAGCTCAGCTTCCGCTTACAGGACAATCATCACTTCTTAAACGCCTTGGTGCTCCTCTCCAATTCATCACTGTCGGTGTCGTGATGGCCCTCGTATGGTTCATCTTCGTCGCGCAGATTTACGTGTCTGAGTTCCTCAATTACCATCCGGTCTCTGGCTGGCTGAACCAACCGCTCGTGCAGATGCCGTGGTTCCGCGATCTCCCTTCGACACCACCCTAAGACGGAAAAATCGGTGCATTGCTGATAATGCGCTCCTTGACGAGTGTCTCGACTTCCTGCGACGACAGTCCAAGAACCGTCCCAAAGACATACTGGTTATGCTCACCAAAGCACGGCGATGGCCGTTCGACCGTCGATTCTCCGGGCGAAAATCGCGGAACAAATCCAGGATAGAGATGTGTCCCAGCTTCAGCTTTATCGATCGGCAGCATAAATTCACGCGCAGTGATATGCGCGTCACTTAAGACTTCTAATCCCGAGATCACTGCCCCTGCGGCGACACCGGCATGTTGCAGGAGTTCCATCGCTTCGTAATGGTCGTGCGTTCTCGTCCATTCAGCAATATGACGGTCGAGTTCGTCTTCTGCTGCTTTCCTTTCGGCAGCAGTTGCATATTGCTCACGTTGCGCCCAGGCTGGGTTTCCGAGTACCTGACAGAACTTCTGCCATTGCTCATCAGAGGCAATGGTAATCATGAGCCATTCATCATCACCTTTACTCGGATAACAGCCGTGTGGCGCCATGGCCGGATGACGGTTGCCTCGCCGCCCTTGGACAACACCATTGATCGTGTAATCGAGCAACGCTTCAGCGTTCATCGGTAAGAGTCCCTCCACATGTGAGACATCGATGGACACACCAGCACCGCTGCGATCTCGCTCGAACAGACCAACCAACGTCGCAAAACAGCCATTGAGCGCTGTCCCCGGATCACCAATGGCATTACTCAACATCTGTGGCGGACCATCGGTATAGCCACTGACACCAGTAATCCCGGCCATAGCTTCAGTCGTGCAACCGAAGCCGATATATTCACTGTCTGGTCCACTGCCACCAAAAGCAGGTAAGGTCACCATCACCAGCTTTGGATTCACCGCAGATAACGCCTGAAAATCGATGCCAAGCTTGCGCAAGCTCCGCAGTGGATAATTTGCCACCAACACATCACTGACACGCACCAGTTCACGGAACAACTCCCGGCCACGTGGATGCGTCAATTCGAGCGCAATGCCGTATTTGTTCCGATTGACGGTGTTGAAGGTCGGCGAGGCCTCGTACAGTTTTGGACCATCAGCCGTCCCTTGTAGTCCGGCACCACGCCACCAGTCCATGTGTGAGGGCGATTCGACTTTAATCACTTCAGCGCCAAAGTCTGCCATCAAGCAGGTACCCAGTGGCCCGGCCCAACCGTTTGTGAGATCGACAATACGTAGGGGCTTCGACATTGGTTGACTCCTTACTGTATTTCTTTTGAGATAATCTAACGTAAGACGGGTTGCGTGGTACGTGGTGCGTGGTACGTGGTACGTGAAAATGTTTATCAGCGGCCTCACGTCACACGCACCACACAACACATCTCACGTTTTATACTACCCCCGCTGCCCGCATATCCCGCAGCTCCGCAGCACTGTACCCCAACTGCCTGCACAGCACGTCTTCAGTATGCTCGCCAAGCAACGGTGCACGACGCAAGGACCACGGCAGTTTCCCTTGTTCACGGAATGGCGGTCCAGGAATTTGTACTTTACCGCCTTCTGGATGTTCAATGTCAATACAAGCTTGCCGCTCTTTGAGATGTGGCCAGTTTACGACTTCGTCTGGGGTCGGGATCGGCGACGTTGGAATCCCGCGTTTCTGGGCAGTGTGAAAGACGTCCCACTTGCCGCGCGTCTTCAACCACGGCTCCAACACGCCATGTAACTCTTTGGCATGGGCACCAATAGTCGCCAGGTTATTAAACCGTGGCTCAGCCGCAAGATCAGGGCGTCCAGCCAGTTCTAACAGATGGTGCACATGCTGTGGCAACCCTGCATGAAACCCGACGTAACCATCCGCGCAGGGTAATGTCACAAGATTCGGGTACCCAAGATGAAACTGGCGTCCAGAACGTTTGCGCAAAAAACCAGCGTAGGAAAACGCGACAAAGTCATAGAGCGTCGTCGCGATGAGTGCTTCTTGAATCGAGACTTCAACTGACTGACTTTGTCCAGTTTCATTGCGATGACGTACAGCTTGTAAAGCCCCAATTGCGGCATAGAGCCCGGCCATGTATTGCCCAAAGGCGCCACCCGGTTGCACCGGCGGACGATCGACTTCCCCCATCGGATAGGTCCACACTCCTAGTGCATACGCGACCCCGTCGGTCATTTGGTAGTCGCGATATGGTCCCGAAGACCCAAAGTTAGTCAGCGACACGGTCACTAAACGTGGATTAACTTTTTCCAAATCTGCCCGCGAGAGACCGAGACGATCCATGACACCTGGGCGGAAATTTTCGACGAGTACGTCAGCTTGTCGGGCAAGCCGCAGTACAACTTCACGCCCCCGGTCGTGCTTGAGATCAAGGGTAATGCCGTATTTATTCGTATTGAGAAAACAGAAGAGCCCGCTACGTTCCACACCTGGCGTGTTCGCAAAAAATGGCGGGAGCGTCCGTGCGCCGTCACCGACACCAGGACGCTCGACTTTCACAACCTGTGCACCGTAGTCAGCCAACATCTTGGTACAATATGGACCAGCGATGTAATGCGTGAGATCAACCACACGAATACCGCTCAGTGCCTGTTGCATGCACGGTTCTCCTTTTTCACCAGGAACAGCGAGCGAGTATGCGCCTAGGCCCCTATACATGTCAAGGTAAACGGCGTGCACGCTGGCCGACTCTTGACTCTGCCGCCTAACTCTCCCTATCGTGTCCCTATGGCTTCTCTGTCGCACTTCTTCCTCGGCTGCGCAGTATGGGCTTACAAGGGATGGTTGGGCGAATTCTTTCCTCCAGGCAGTCGCACGGCTGATTTCCTTCGCCTGTACAGCCAACGCCTCACGGCTGTCGAAATTAACGCGACGTTTGATGGTGTCCCGAGTCGTGAGACTGTCACACGCTGGGCAGCAGAAACTCCTCCTGGTTTTCGTTTTTGCCCTAAGTTGCCACGTGATTTGACCCACAAAGGACTGCTCCAACCGTCAATTCCTGGAGCACTGCAGTTTGGTAAACTGATGCAAGGGCTCGGTGATCGTCTGGGACCGATTTTCGTGCAGTTACCGCCACAGTACGGCCCGACCATGCTGCATGATCTCGGCGCGTTTCTCGCAACATGGCCACGACAGGAAATCCCTCTTGCTGTAGAGGTCCGTCATCCCGATTGGTTTCGTGAACCACATAGCAGTGCACTCACTTCGCTCTTAGAGAGAAATAGTGTCGGCCGCGTCCTCCTCGATACGCGCCCAATTTATGAAGGGCCCGATGATCCCCAGGTCGGTATGGAGCGACGCAAACCAAAGTTACCACTACACCCCTGTGTAACGGCTCCGTTTAGCCTCGTTCGTTTTATTAGCCACCCGCAACAAAAGAGTAACAACCAGTTCATGGAGGAGTGGCTCACGCAGGTTGAGCAGTGGTTACATCAGGGCATACAGATCTATTTCTTTGTGCATTGCCCGATTGAAGAGCACTCGCCTGGAACCGCGCGTCACTTCCAGTCGTTACTTGAGCAACGGAAGATTCCTGTTCCGTCATTACCGTGGAACACGGTTACCTCTGCACCGACACAACTGAGGTTGTTCAGCTAGCCGTAGAGACTGTAGATGCTTGACAAATTCAAGGAAATCGCACGAACTCTTCGCCAACACCTGGCGTTCTACACTGCGCTTTATCACGACCCGCGCACGCCACGACTGGCACGCTATCTCCTCTGGGCAGCGCTCGCGTACGTCGCGCTCCCTTTCGATCTCATTCCAGATTTTCTCCCCATCATTGGACATCTCGACGATGTGATTATTGTGCCCGCCCTGATTTTTCTTGCCGTGCGGTTGATTCCTGCCGTTGTGTACGACGAGCATTGGCGCAAGATGTTTGACGAGCATGCTCAAGCTTAACGATGTCGCTCCGCGTGCTTCACCAACCACCCATGCAATCTCCCTGGGTCATTGGTGATAATCCCATCAACATCAACCTCCTCTACGAGGAATCGCCAATCATCCTCGTTATCCACTGTCCACGGAAAAATACGAAGCCCTGCAGCATGACAACGGGCTCCGAGATCAGGCCAGTCGCGCAAAACAGAGAACTCTGGGTGAACGGAAAAACACGCGTACTCACGCGCACGGACGACAATCCCATCGCAATTCCCACATTGCTGAGCTTGCGCGTGATCGAGCAGTAATCCTAGTGACAACTGTTGATCGTATTGTCTTACCAAACGCAAACTCTCGTGATTGAAGCTGGAAACCAGGACCTGGTCACTCAGTCCATAGGTTCGTACTAACGACACAAGTCGAGCCTCAATACCAGGATAGTGGATGGCGTCGGTTTTGAGTTCCACGTTATACAGCAGTGAATCCCTCAGAGTTGAAAACACCTGCGCAAGGGAAGGAATCGTCACCAATTGCTCATTCCGCTGCCCAACCACTTTGGTCATTAACACCGACTCAGGAAGGGAACCGACGGTGGTTGGCTCCCGACATAACCGTTCAAGTGTCTCGTCGTGGAAGACGATCAACTTTTCATCTACACTCTGTTGCACATCGAGTTCGATCATATGTGCACCAGTGTCACGGGCAGTCACAAACGAAAAGAGGGTATTCTCCGGGCACGTAGCGGCCGCACCACGGTGGCCAATGACAAGGCAACGCGCAGGGATTTGCTCTCGAGGTTGAGTCAACGTTCGCATAGTGCAACAGTATCATCCAGGCAGTGAGGGAAATGGCAAAACAAAACTTGACAGCGGCACCCAAATACCACGATAACTATATTTATACAGAGACCCACTGACCGCGTTGACGACAAATGGCTTTTCTCTGTAGAGTGCCGGAGGCGAAAATAAGGAGGCAGGGAGACTTGCTGCTTCCCCCCCTCATAAGAGGAAAATACATGATCATTGATACCGAAACATTTGCAGAAATCGAAAGCGCCGTCACCCAAGCAACACAGGGCGTGAGTGCCGCTACCCAACTTGTCAAAGGCCTTGGTCCACAAACTGAAGAAGCGCGAGCCTACATTGGCCGGTTACTCAACCAAATCCTGGAAGTCCAAGTCCATGTGCAACGGGCCAGTGCAGTGCTCGATGCCGTCAAAGAAGCGAATCAGGAGGAATCCTCGCACCAGTAGTGAGCCAGAAGAAACAGCGCACTAGAGAATCGGCAAGGAAGAGCGCACAGCGCCTATCACTTTGTTCCTCGCTTCGTCTGCTCTGTGTTTCTCTACTTCATCGCCTGTGATCGCAGTGTCCGATTCTCGTACTCTCAGGCTCAGGCGCGCTTGTCTTCACTGTCCCATTCCTTAGTTTCCCGGTCGAGGAGTCAATATTTGACGTAAGAAGTCATCAATACTCAAACCTCGCTGCCGCCAGAGATACTCACGTGGCCGTTCGTGAACAGCACGAGCCATGCGAGGATGCTCTCGCAGCCAGTCCGCTAGCGCCGGATTATCGCGTACGAACTCACGACTATTGATCAGTTCTGGCTCGCGATACAGGGCATTGGCAATCTCCCATTCGCGATCGAGAAAGCGCTCAAATTCACGCACCTCTTCGGCTGTCAGTGGCCTCACCTCTTCGGAAGACGTATCTTCTCCACGACGGGCATACTCACGTGGATTCGCAAGAATGATGCGCGCGGCGCGGCGATGACTATAGAGCCAGTCATCCAGCGCTTCGTTACGCCGAATATACGTGGAGTCCTTCAACAGGTCTGGATTACGATACAGCTCACGGGCAATCGAGTCATGCGCATCAAGGAATTCTTCCCAACTGCGCAGGTCTTGGTCGCTTAACTCTCGTCGAGACCCTTCGTCGTCTCGACGATCACGCTGGTGCCACAATACGGCACGTGGATTCATACGAATCGCTCGGGCCGCTCGCGGATGGGTCACCAACCATCGTCGGAGCGATGGGTTCTTACGTATATACGCGCGGTCGTTGAGCAAATCTGGGTTGCTATAAAGATCATCCGCAACCTCCCAATGGGCATCAAGATAATCTTCAAAACTCCGCAGATCCTCATCTGAAATGCGCGAGAGTGTCGAGTAGTCTTGGTAGTCATCCACGGCAGAGTCACGAGCAGCACCTATCTGCGGCAGGCTGAGGGCCACACAGAGCAGTCCAATACTACTCACCAGCAACGGCACTTTTCTCAAAAACGCCATACGTCTCCTTTTCTCATGGCAGGAAGCTACGCGCCCTGTCCTACCACATCGCTGACAGAGGACAAAGGGGGAAAGTGATATTTCGTATTCGCTCTGCTAGGTAAATTGCGATATAATCAAATTCTGCTCTTGGGGAGTGGCATGGTACATAAAAAGATTTCTCGCATTCGTCATCAGTTATCTGACCATAATCCAGACCGTGTCGTGCTTGAGGACCCCATGCGCGCAGCGGTGGCGCTACTTCTTCAGCCACAAGAAGAAGATCTGCATGTGCTATTTATCCACCGCGCGCATCATCCACATGACCCCTGGTCTGGCCACATGGCTTTTCCCGGGGGGCGCAAAGATCCAGAAGATCCCGACTTACTGGTCACAATCTCACGTGAGACACGGGAAGAGGTGGGAATCGATCTCGATCTTCACGGTGAGTACCTTGGTCGCTTAACCGAAGTCCAAGCTATGGCACGCGGCAAGCTCACCAATATGGCAGTCTCTCCATTTGTGTATCTTGTCTCATCAGAAGCGCAACCCGAGCCAGATCCCGTCGAAGTCCAGGATACCATTTGGGTACCCTTGTCGTTTATGCAACGCGATGGCGTTGAGCGGACCGTTCGCCGAGATTTACCTGACCAGACAACGATTGAGGTGCCTGCGCTCGTCTATGGCGGCAAGACCATCTGGGGTCTCACCTATCGAGTACTACGCGATTTTCTCGGTCTCATTCGTGAACACGAATGAGCACACAACAGCAACCAACAACGACAACGACCGCTACAACCGGAGGGTACCATGCTCACGACAAAACCAAGCCTTGGAGGAGAACCGCGCTTTATCCGTCGCGACATCGTCGGACCAGACGGGAAAAGCCGAGAAGGATGGGAATTGTGGCTTGGCGAGCACTGCTTCGGTCGTGCAGACAACAAAGAAGCATTGCTCAGCAGCTTAGAGCGGCAACAGCGTCCGCCGCAGTCGTTTCATTGGCGTGAAGTCCATCGCCAGCGCTTTGAGCGTGCACGACCGAATCGCAAAGAAGAAGTATAGCGCGCTGCTGTACACAGCCCGCATTCCCTTGACAGCAAACTCTCGCCTATGAGAAGACATTAGCAAGGAGCTTTGACGCAGACAGTGGTCAGGGCCATAAGAAAGAGATCGCTGTCACCGTCATTTCGTTCTTTATATTCTATAAGGAGGACCGTGCATGGCTAATCTGCGTTTCGTGTCTGCCGACTCGCACATGATGGAGCCCGCAGATTTGTGGGCTACTCGCTTGGATAACAAGTTCCGCGATCGTTCACCAAAAGTTATCCAAAACCCAAAGAAACCAGGCCTTATCTTTGTTGCTGAAGGTATTGACCCCTTCCCTGTCGCGGGCGGCTTTGGCGCTGGCCGTTCAGGTGAAGAATTGAAAGAGCATTTATCAAAGGGCTATGAAGCTGCGCGCCCCAGCGGTTGGGATCCGGTCGAACGTATTAAAGATCAGGACCTTGATGGTGTCGAAGCCGAAGTGCTCTACACGACGCTTGGTATGCCATTGTTCGGCCTCCAAGATGCAGACCTGCAACGCGCCTGTTTCGGCGTGTACAATGATTGGGTTGCTGACTTCTGCTCGCATAACTCAAAGCGACTGTACGGCGTCGGCCTCGTCTCGCTCGAAGATATCGACATGGGGGTCAAAGAACTCGAACGCATTGCTAAACGTGGCATGCGCGGTGCGATGATCTGGGGTTCGCCACCGGAAGATAAGCCCTATAGCAGCCGCGAGTATGACAAGTTCTGGCAAGCTGCCTCGGAAACGAAAATGCCGCTATCACTTCATGTGATTACCGGCAAGAGCAAAGAAAGTAAAGTCAATTTCGAGCAGATCAGCACCTTCTACATGAACATCATTCATGAAGTGCAACGCTCGCTGACCCAGTTGATCTTCGGTGGTGTGTTAGAGCGCTTCCCGAAACTCACGATCGTTTCTGCTGAGAACGACACCGGCTGGTTCCCCCATTATATGTACCGCATGGATCATGCGTACGAGAAGTTTAATGCGATGGAGAAGAACCCACTGCCGATGAAACCCAGTGATTATGTTCGTCGTCAGATGTGGGCAACATTCCAAGACGATCCAGTCGGTCCAGCGACCTACAAGATCTTCGGCGAGAATAACTACATGTGGGCATCGGACTTCCCGCACACCGATTCAACCTGGCCAGAATCGCGTCAGTGGATCGCTAAAGACTTCAATGGCGTACCGGATGAAGTGACCCGTAAGATCGTGTTCGAGAACGCGGTGAAGTTGTATCGGATGGATTTGAACTAGGAAGCTATCAGCAGTCAGCTTTCAGCGATCAGCAAGAAAAACGGCCAGGAGACAACTCCTGGCCGTTTTTTATTTTCTGAAGAATCTTGAACGGCAAGTACCTTCATGGTACCTGTCAGTAAGTCTCCTTTTAGCTCCATCGAGCGACACCCTGGAGATCCACGGTCAATGAGAAGCGTAAACCACAGTACTCTCTCAAACAGTTACAAGAGTTAGTCAAAGATCCTGCGACTCGACAGATCACTGCCTCATCACGTTGTGGTGCAGCAACGTTTAATTGGAGTGAAGAAGATATTGTCCAATGCATCGTGAGACTGACTCATCAAGATTTTTACAAATCGATGACGACGTATCAAAACTCTAAACTTTGGCAAGGTGTCTATCGTCCAGCGTTTCGCAATGTGGAACTTTACGTCAAGCTACAAATTGCACCAGACGAACGAGGAGTCGTAATTTCATTCAAAGAACGGAAACAAGGAGAGCAACCTTGAACCCCCAAAGAGCTCTGACAGAAGGGGCCTATTGCTCCCAGTGTGGAAAACCTGGGTTGACGTTTCGTCGACGCCCTGAGGTTTTTTCATATAAAGGCAGTACCCTAAGGATTGAAGACTACGGAGTCTTCGCGTGCCCAACCTGCGGTGAGGAATATCTTGATCATCCATTGATCATGGAAACTGAACCACAGATCCGCAACTGGCAACGCCAAGTCGATGGCTTGCTCACGACAGATGAGATCAAAGCCATTCGTAAAAAGATCGGTGCGACACAGTCAGAATTTTCCCGCATCCTTGGTGGAGGGCCGAAGAGTTTCTCCAAGTACGAGACTGGCGTCATCAACCAAAGTGAAGCGATGGATCAATTGCTGAGATTAATTCGCGATGTTCCAGGAGTGTGGGAAAATCTCAAACGGCAAGCAGAAGCGAAGCGACGAATCACCCAGCGTCTCAAGCGGCGCATGAGTATTCGGAGAGCTGCTTAACGTTGGGAATCCAGATAAGAGGAGCAACACTATGGCAGCAACCACACACGCAGTTGTACCCCCTGCTCATCAGCCTGTAGAGGTTTCAGCTGAGAGTATCTGGCGGCTCAGTGTTGACCAGTATCATGCCATGATTCAGGCGGGCATTCTCACTGACGATGACCCTGTCGAATTGCTAGAAGGATGGTTGGTAACAAAAATGTCGAAAAACCCAAAGCATCGTGTCGTGACTCAACTGATCCGAGAAGCCATAGCTCAGATCCTACCCACAGGTTGGTATGTCGACGTTCAAGAACCTGTAACAACAAAAGATAGCGAACCAGAACCTAACGTAGCCGTAGTGCGAGGCAATAGACGTCAATACTTTGACCATCATCCTAGTCCCCAAGATATCGCTCTGGTCGTTGAGGTAGCGGACTCCAGCTTACGGCGAGATCGGACGCTGAAAAAACGAATTTACGCAGCGGCTGGAATTTCTATCTATTGGATTGTCAATTTGCTTGCGAATGAAATTGAAGTGCATAGCGAACCTTCAGAACCAAGCGAGCAGCCGGATTACCGTCAGCAACAGACTTTTGGTCTAGAAGATACAATAGCGATCATTCTTCATGGCCGTGAGATAGGATCTCTATCAGTGAGAGAATTACTTTCGTAGATAAGGGACAGGGACGGCTTACAAGGAAAGATTTCTTACTGTCCCCTGTAACCCGTCCCCTGTCCCCTGTTCTCTACTTCTTCTCCAACACCGCCTTCACAATCTTCGGCGGTGACATCGGCAGTTGCTCTAAGCGCACGCCAAGGGCGTTGTGCAACGCATTGGCGATCGCAGCCGGTGGCGGCACGATCGGGACTTCACCAACGCCACGAATACCAACCGGATGTCCTGGGTTTGGCACTTCGAGTAGCACGGTGTCGATCATCGGCAGGTCGAGCGTGGTTGGCATGCGATAATCGAGGAACCCCGAATTGCGCATGACGCCATTATCGTCGTAGAAATACTCTTCATTGAGCGCCCAGCCGATACCTTGCGCGACACCACCTTGAATCTGTCCTTCGACGTAGCTGGGGTGAATCGCCTTCCCTACGTCTTGGATTGCAGTGTAACGCAGGACATCAACTTTGCCAGTCTCTGGATCAACTTCAACGTCGACAATGTGCGTGGCAAAGGCAGGACCAATGCCGCGTGGGTTCACGGACGCACTGCCTGTGACAGGGCCACCAGCTCTGGCTAAGCGACCAGCCAGTTGCTTGAGGGGCATCGACTCCTGCCCGAAAGACGCCACACCATCTTGATAACTCACTTCTTCAGGCTTGGTCTTCCACAACACCGCCGCCCGCTCTTTGAGTAGCTTCACGGCTTCTTGAGCAGCTTCGTACACCGCATAACCAGTCGCGAAGGTCACACGGCTACCGCCAGTGACGTCGGTATGACCGATTGAGTCAGTATCAGCCACAACAGGGTTCACTTGTTCAGCCTTGAGGCCCAGCACTTCGGCGGCAATCATCGCACAGGACGCACGCGATCCACCGATGTCTGGTGACCCAGTCACCACGTTCGCGGTCCCATCAGCATTGATACTCACAGTTGCCGTTGATTGCATGCCAGCATTGAACCAGAACCCTGAAGCAACGCCACGTCCGTATTTCTTGCCATTCGTTGCTTTGGGTAACTGTGACTTGTAGTGTTCGCTGTTCTTTGCGGCTTCGAGCGTCTCAAGAAAACCGATGCGGCGGAATTGCGGCCCTGCAGGCTGGGCAGTCCCTTCCTTGGCACCATTGATACGACGGAACTCGATCGGATCGATGCCGAGTTTCTCAGCGACTTCATCAAGTACGGTCTCTGCCGCAAATGATGCATTGGTCGCACCAGGCGCACGGTACGCGCAGGTCTTAGGCTTGTTGAGCACCACATCGAACCCATCGATCTGCAGGTTTTCGAGCGCATAGGGAGCCAGCACGGTCATACAGCCAGCACCAACCGGCGAGCCAGGGAACGCTCCTGCCTCGTATGCTAACCACATTTGCGCAGCAGTAATCTTGCCGTCTTTGGTCGCGCCAATTTTGCACTTAATGTGAGAACCAGACGTCGGACCAGTGGCGCGCAGCACTTCACTGCGGCTCATCACCATCTTCACGGGTTTGCCTGTTTTACGCGAGAGAAACAGTGCCAGTGGTTCGAGATAGACAGTGGTTTTGCCACCAAAGCCACCACCAATTTCCGCGGGCACAACTTTGATGCTGCCGACCGGCATTTGCAGGATATGCGCGCTCAGTTCACGCACCGAGAATGTCCCTTGCGTGCTACACCAGATGGTCCCATGACCATCTGAGTTATACTGCGCCACGGCATTGTGGGGCTCAATATAGCCCTGATGCACCATGGAGGTGTCAAACTCACGTTCAACAACGACAGCCGCGGCTTTGAACCCAGCTTCAACATCGCCACGAGCAAAACGGACTTGGTTAGCGACGTTGGTCTCTTTATCGCTTGGCTCCGGGGTACCTGCCGTGCGCATATCAGCATGGAGAATCTGGGCCCCAGTGGCTGCCATCGATTGACGGACATCAAGCACTGCCGGCAGCACTTCATACTCAACTTTGATCAGTGCCAAGGCTTCTTCGGCGATATGTGGGCTGGTCGCAGCAACCGCGGCAATCGCATGACCGTTGTACAACGCCTTATCTTTGGCTAGCACATTCATCGAGAGAAAGCGCGGGTTAATCACCATCTCGCCCATCTGTTGGGCACCAGAGGGGAGTTCCGGAAGATCTTTCCCAGTAATGACAGCTTTCACGCCGGGCAGTTTCAAGGCTGCAGAAGCGTCTATCGATTTGATCCTGGCATGCGCATGGGGGCTGCGTAGCACCTTTCCATGCAGCAATCCCGGTAAACTAATGTCGGCTCCATATTTGGCACGACCTGTGACTTTGTCTACACCGTCGTGCCGAATCGGACGGGTACCGATGACTTTGAATTTGGCCTCCTGCACCGTCGCCATGAGTTACCTCCTCAGTATTATTTTGCAAAAAAATGGGGAAGAACGTCATACGCCCTTCCCCCTCAGACTCAATCAACTACACGAGTGTTCATCCTCCAGCAATAGCGGGAACAAAATGGATCTCGCTGTCAGCCGGAATAGGTTCAGATAAACCTCCAGTGATAACTTCTCCATTGATCGAGACGGCAATCGAACCTGCTAAATCACCATGCTCAACCACACGCTCGCGAAAACCGGGGAACTGGCGGTCAAGATCGTTAATCAGCTCTCCGAGCGTCGCTCCAGTTGCCGTGGTTCGATCTTGCCCTCTCGTCAATTTACGCATTAACGCAGGAATGAAAACAGTGGCCATATGACTTGAAGCGGAGAGGTGTCTCTTCTTCACACCTCTCTCTTTTTATGACTTTAGACAATTCGCGTAACTGAAGCGTAAAACGTAATAGGGAAGGAGGGGCGGTTACGTTTTACGCTTTACGTTTTACACTTTACGTGCTTACTTCTTCTCCGCAATTGCCTTGCACACCTTGGGCGGTGACATCGGCAGTTCGGTCATACGCACACCAACAGCCCGGTAGATCGCATTGGCAATCGCGGCTGGTGGTGGGACGATGGGAACTTCACCAACGCCACGAATACCGATCGGATGACCAGGATTCGGGACTTCAATCAAGACTGTCTCGATCAACGGCAGATCAAGTGTCGTGGGCATACGATAATCGAGGAAGCCCGCGTTGCGGAGCGTCCCCTTATCATCATAGAAGTATTCTTCATTCAATGCCCAGCCAACGCCTTGCGCGACAGCGCCTTGGATCTGGCCTTCGACATAGCTCGGATGTACTGCCTTACCAACATCTTGGATCGCGGTGTAGCGTAGCACATCAACCTTACCGGTCTCTGAGTCAACGGCCACATCAACCACATGCGTAGCGAAAGCTGGGCCAACCCCACGCGGATTCACTGACGCCCGACCACCAACTGGACCTCCAGCGCGAGGAAGTTTGGCCGCGAGTTCTTTCAGCGTCATCGATTCTTGCCCATTGGCTGTACGCGAAACGACGCCGTCTTGGTACGCGACTTCTTCTGGTTTGGCTTTCCACAGGACTGCCGCCCTCTGCTTCAATAAGTTCACTGCCTCCTGAGCGGCTTCGTACACCGCATAACCAGTCGCAAAGGTCACACGGCTACCACCGGTCATATCCGTGTGACCAATGGATTCGGTATCAGCAACGACCGGATGCACTTCCTCTGCTTTGAGACCAAGCACTTCAGCGGCGATCATGGCGCAGGATGCACGCGAACCACCAATGTCAGGTGAGCCAGTCACAACACTGGCTGTTCCATCAGAGTTGATGTTCACTGTTGCGCTTGACTGAAAGCCGGCATTGAACCAGAACCCTGAAGCGATACCTCGTCCAACCTTTTTTCCAGGGACTTGCGGTAATGGCGATTTGTAGTGATCGCTATTCTTGGCAGCTTCCAGAGTTTCTAAGTAGCCGATGCGCAAGAACTTCGGCCCCGCTGGTTGCGCGGTTCCTTCTTTTGCCCCATTGATGCGACGGAATTCGACCGGATCAATGCCAACCTTTTCTGCCAATTCATCGATAACCGTCTCTGCACCCATCGATGAAGTTGTCGCTCCCGGTGCACGGTACGCAGCCGTCTTCGGTCGGTTGACCACGACGTCGAAGCCGTCAATCTGCAGGTTTTCCAGATCATACGGAGCAAGCACAGTCATAGCGCCAGCGCCAACCGGCGAACCTGGAAATGCACCAGCTTGGTACGCCAGCCAAATTTGTGCTGCCGTAATCTTGCCTTGTTTATTCGCGCCCATCTTCACGCGCATGTTGGCACCAGACGTCGGCCCAGTGGCGCGCAGCACTTCACCGCGCGTCATGACCAATTTGACTGGCTTGCCAGACTTTTTCGACAGTAACAAGGCAAGTGGCTCAAGATAGATACCAATTTTTCCGCCAAAGCCACCACCAATTTCTGCTGGCACCACTTTCATTGAACTCGCCGGGATATTCAGCACCAGTGCGCACTGATCACGAGTAGTGAAGGCGCCCTGGGTGCTCGTCCAAATTGTCGTCTGTCCATCAGCATTATACTGCGCCACAGCGTTATGGGGCTCAATATATCCTTGGTGGACCATCGCAGTGTCGAAGGTCTTCTCGACAATCACATCAGCGGCTTTGAAGCCAGCATCGAGGTCGCCACGCGCAAAGCGCACTTGACTGGCAACATTGGTTGGTTTGTCGCTCTTCTCCGGCGATCCACTCGTACGGAGGTCAGGATGGAGAATTGGAGCGCCATCTTTCATTGCCGCTTCGGCATCCAGCACATGGGGAAGCACTTCATAGTCGACCTTAATCAGGCGAATTGCTTCTTCCGCAATGTGCGTACTCGTAGCTGCCACGGCCGCAACCGGATGACCATCGTAGAGCACCTTATCATGCGCCAACATGTTCATCGACATGAAGTGAGGATTCATGGCTAACTCACCCATGGGAACAACACCATTATGGACCTTCGGAATGTCGGCACTCGTGATAACAGCCTTCACGCCAGGCAACTTTGCCGCTGCCGAGATATCAATCGATTTAATCCGCGCATGCGCATGGGGGCTGCGTAGTACTTTCCCGTGAAGCAATCCGGGTAAACTAATGTCTGCGCCATATTTGGCACGGCCAGTGACTTTGTCCACGCCGTCGTGCCGAATCGGACGAGTCCCAATAACTTTAAACTTGGCTTCCTGTACAGTGGCCATAAGTTACCTCCCTTGCATAACTGCGGCAGCATCGAGCACCGCACGCACGATCTTATCATATCCAGTACAACGACACAGGTTTCCAGCTAACGCAAACCGAACTTCGTGTTCAGTCGGCTTTGGGTTCTTATCAAGCAGCGCTTTTGCTGCGACTAAGAATCCCGGCGTACAAATCCCACATTGCAGAGCTGCATGCTCTAGGAACTTTTGTTGGAGCGGATGGAGTTTCTCACCATCTTTAGCCATTCCTTCGACGGTCTCGATGGTGCGCCCTTGCATTTCCGGGCCAAGGACTAGGCACGAACAGACAACGCGACCATCCATAATCATACTGCACGCGCCACAGTCGCCAGTCAGACAGCCCTCTTTTACTCCCGTAAATCCGAGGACATCGCGAAGGACTTCAAGTGCGCTTTGACGTGGTTCACAAAGAAACTCAACTTGCTCGCCATTGAGTGTTGTTTCGACATGTACTTTGCCTGACATGATGTTTCCTTCTTTCGCTTCGCTTTAGTGACGAGGAATGGGTAATGAGTGATGAGGAAAAACTCAGCAAGACAAAGTCTTCACTCGGTACTCATTACTCGGTACTCATTACTCATTACTTCTTCCGTGCTCGTGCTCCGGCTTCCGTTAGCACACGCCGGGTGAGAACGCCAACCATGTGTTTGCGATACTCGGCGGTCCCGCGCATATCAGAGATTGGTGTGGCGTGCTGCTGCGCTAAAGCAGCGGCAGCGGCGATGTTTTGTTCATTGAACGGCTTGCCAACGAGTGAGTCACCCGCAGCTTTGGCAAACAGCGGCGTCGGCGCAACCGCACCTAAGCCAATACGCGCCGCTGTGCAGGTATCTCCATTCAACGTGACTGACGCCCCAACACCGACCACGGCAATATCCATTTCATTGCGTGGAATGAACCGCTGATAACAATCAGAGGAATGAGGCTTTGGCGCTGGAATACGGAATTCAACGAGCATTTCTCCAGGCTGCAGCACGGTTTGCCCTGGGGATTTGATAAAGTCCTCGGCTTTCACAGTGCGTGTTCCTTTGGAACTGGCAATCACACACTCCGCTCCCAACGCAATCAATGCAGGAGGACTATCTGCTGCAGGCGAACCATTGCACAAGTTTCCACCCACCGAGCATCGATTCTTAATTTGCACTGAGCCGATGAGCCAGGCAGCTTCGGTCAAACCAGGATATTTGTCCTGCATCATCTTATCTTCGAAGATGCGGACACTTGGTACTGCGGCTCCCAGACGCAAGCCAGTTTGCGGATCAAAAGAAATGATCTGCAGCTCTGGAATGTTCTTGACATCAACAAGCACACTGGGCTGTCGAGTTGCAGCTCGCATCTGGATCAATAAGTCTGTCCCGCCGACCAAAGCTCGCGCTTTGTCACCGGACGACGAAAAAAGACTGAGCGCCTGATCAAGTGATCGAGGGGCTTCATAAGTAAACGCTTGCACAGTTCCCTCCTACGTGACGACGTCCGCACGGACCGGATGTCTGCCTGCGCACTTTAGTGAGCCCTGGCATGAGATGCAAGGGCAAAACACTGGGAAAGAAGCAGAGATACAACCCCCGTTGTCCGTTACGGCGGGGCAGTTTATACCACCCCATCTCTGGACACGCAACCGAACCGCGGAGAAAAAAAAGAGGACACAACATGTGTGTCCTCTTTCGCAGTCAGAAAAAGTGAGAATTCGTGCGATTAATCCAACGGAATACGAATCTTCTGCCCAGGGAAAATCATGTTCGCATCTTTGATCACTTCGCGGTTCGCCTCGAAGATACGATTGTATTTGTTTGGATCTCCATAGAATTGTTTTGAGATCTTAGACAAGTTGTCGCCTGACTTAATGATGTAGTAGTCGACTTTCTCCTTCTCCGCAGGTGCCTGGACTTGCCCAGCACCAACCTCACCAACGCCTTGTACGTTCCCAGCAATCAAGACCGCTTTTTGCATGGCTTCAGCAGATGCGGCATTCCCAGACAACGCTACTTTACCACTGGTCGGATCGTAATTGACGCTAAGGCCGGTGATACCTGGATTCGTTGACTCAATCTCTGCCTTGATCTTCTCTGCCGCTTCTTCGTCCCGGTTGAAGATCTTCTTGCCAATGTTCCTGACAAAATCGAACAGTCCCATAACTCCTCCTCTCGTTCTCCTACGAGTTAGGCATGGGCAAGAATTAAGTTACCGATTAAGAGCGAGGAAGAAGCGTATAGTTCCAATCGCCATGAAACTTACCGGGTTTGATATTGAGCGCTTGAAACTCATCGTCGGAGACCTGTA
>Ga0194132_10002611_pt1 | contig 33339 bp, 26 predicted proteins | sample TA2KigOf80mmetaG_FD_148612 | JGI IMG/M metagenome (GOLD analysis project Ga0194132, IMG submission 148612) | Freshwater microbial communities from Lake Tanganyika, Tanzania - TA2015054 Kigoma Offshore 80m | ecosystem: Environmental > Aquatic > Freshwater > Lake | place: Tanzania: Lake... | reverse complement strand
GGGCGTCGGGTCCGGCGTCGGCGTCGGCTCCGGCGTCGGCGTCGGCATCGGCGTCGGCTCGGGTGTCGGGTCCGGCGTCGGTGTCGGTGTCGGCTCGGGTGTCGGGGCTGGCGTCGGCGTCGGCGAGGCCGTGGGACCCGGCGTGGGCGACGGCGTCGGCACCAGCGTCGGCACGTTCTCCACGTAGTGCCCCTGGTCACCCATGCGAACGCCCATGGTCGCGAACTTGCGTCCGCCCGAGTCGAAGACGTCGACGCGCCGCACCTCGACGCGATCAGCCGGCGTGATCGCGAACTGCCTACCGGGACGTCCGTTGGGGCGCGACTTGCCGCTCTGTACGTCGAAGGTGATCGTCTCCACGACCCACGGGCCGCCATTCACCGAGAACTCGATCTCTGCGTAGTTGGCCGTGTTGTCGAGCCGCAGCCCGGTCGCGCGTGAGCGCAGAGCATCGAAGCCCACGGTCCACTTGCCCGTGCGCGTGAAGATGGTGTCCCCGCCGCGCGTGAAGCCGACGTCGCTCGTGGTGTCGACCACCCAGACGAGCGGTGACGAAACGACGTCGCGGCCGCGCGCGGCGAGGTCGCTGCCGAGCACGGCGACGGTCGCTCCGCTCGCGTCGATGACGTGCACGTTGCTGATCTCGAGCTTGTCCTGATCGCGCAATCCGGGCGCGACGCGCCACTCCGCGCTCGAGCTCTCGATCTGGTAGCTGATGGTCGGGGACGGGATACCGTTGATCCGGTAGTCGATGACCAGCCGGCCACCGATCGGATACCCGGGATAGTCGAGCTCGACGAAGCCGCCGCGGTTCGGCCGCAGGGTCAGATACCCACCGCCGGTGCCTGTTCCTGCGACGCGCACCAGGTTCGTCTTGAGCTGCGCGCGATGCCCGCTCGCGGCCAGAGGAAGCAGGAGCACGGGCATCGCCACCGCGAACGCGGCGATGCGGCGTCCGAGTCGCGCCGGGAAGGTCATGCCGCAGCGTTACGTCAGGCGCACGGACGTTGGCAACCGTTTTCCGGCCGAGGCGCCTACCCGGCCCGTCACCGACGCGCGTCAGCGACCGCGGTCGCGCGTGGCGCGGCGGCGCTCGGCATCACGATAGGCTGTCTCCGCGAAGCGTTCGCCGAAGGCCACCTCGCCCGGGCTCCGCCCGTCGACGTGGCCCATGATTCCCTTATAGAGTCGGTAGCCAGCAGCTCGAGGACCCGATCGGGCAGCCGGGCGGCGACCTCCCGCGGGATGCCGAGGTACGGGTTCTGCTGCTGACGGACGAAGCCCGGGCAGTACTGGACGTTCACGCCGCAGCGCCACTGGTCCTGCGTCGTGTTGGCGCCCCCGCCGTGCCAGAGGCTGCCGTGGAACACCATCACGCTGCCGGCGGACATCGCGAGCATGCGGATGTCGAGGTCGCGCGGCGCGTCCGGGTCGCCCGGGGTCTGCGGCCAGACGTGCGAACCCGGTACGCACCAGGTGCCGCCGTTCTCGGGGGTGAAGTCGGTGAGCGCCCACATCGTCGTCACCATCATCGGCGCGTGCGGGCGCCTCAAGTGCTTCGACATGACGATGTCGTCGCCGTGCAGCGGCTGCGGATCCTCGCCGGGTCCGATGTCGATGGCGGTCATTCCGGAAAGCAGGCAGCCACGATCGAGCAGCCGCTCGACGAGCGGCAGGATCGACGGGTACGCGGGCATCTCGGCGAACACCGGATCCTTCGCGAGCAGGTTGTAGAGGCGGCGCGTCGCCTTGCCCTCGGCGGCGGTGTTGCGCGGCTCGACGCCGAGCTCGCGCTCGAGGCGGCGGATCGTGTCGCGGAGCCGCACCGTCAGGTCGGGCGCGACGGCGTCACGGACGATCGTGTAGCCGTCGCGCGCGATGCGCTCGAGGTGTCGCTCGAGGTCCTGCTCCGCCGTCTCTGCCGTGTGCACGGTGTCCCCCGGGAAGAGCCGTGACGATGCCGCCGCAGCGCGCCCGGCGCAAGCGCGAAGCGGGCTCGCTCGCATCCGGGCTTACGATCGCGCATGGTGCGAGGCCGATGTCCGAGCCGCTCGATAACGCCGTCTGGCAAGCGCTCACCGGGCCCCTCGCCCGCTTCGCGACCGGAACCCCGCCCGCGTTGCGCTTCAGCGAGGACGTCGCACCGTTCAGCGCGCTCCCGGACGCGGCCGGCGACGACGCATGGGGCGCGCTGCGCACGCTCGCCGGTCCGGGCGGCATGGCCGTGCTGTTCCGGCGCGGGCTCGGCGCTCCGTCCGGCTGGGAGACGCTCGCCACGATGCCGTGCGCGCAGATGACCTACGAGCGGCCGGAGCCGCCCGCGCCCACCGCGGCAGATTCGCCGATCGCGCTCGGGGAGAGCGACGGCGCGGACATGCTCGCGCTCGTTGCGGCGACCCGACCCGGACCGTTCGGGCCGCGCACGCACCAGCTCGGACGCTACGTCGGGGTACGCGACGACGGGCGCCTGGTCGCGATGGCGGGCGAACGCCTGCGCGTCACCGGAGCGACCGAGATCAGCGCGGTGCGCACCGATCCCGCCTTCCAGCGGCGCGGTCTCGCGGCCGCGCTCGTGACCGGGCTCGTCGTCGAGATCCTCGCGCGGCGAGCGGCCCTTCCTGCACGTCGCTGACGACAACCACGACGCGCGACGCTTGTACGAGGCCGTCGGCTTCACCGTGCGGGCGCGCGTCGACGCGCGGATCGTGCGGGCGCCGTCCTGAGCCGCGACGTGATCGTGCTCGAAGGCCGCGACCGCGTCGGCGGCCGCACCTGGACGGCCGACTTCGGGGGAGCGCCGATCGACCTGGGCGCCGCCTGGATCCACGGCACCGAGGGCAACCCGGTCGCGGACCGCGCGCGCCGGCACGGCATCGGCTGGCAGCCCGCCGAGGTCGTCGACGCGACCATCGCGGCCTTCGACCCGCACACCGGACCCGTTTCGCTCGCCGACCTGGTGACCTACGTCGCCACGCCGCAAGCCGGCTTCGAGGCCGCGGTCGGCGAGCTGCGCGCGATCCTCGGGCCCGGCGCCAGCGTCGCACGCGCGATCGACCTCTACGTCGATCGCCTCGGCCTCGCCGGGGCACCGCGACGCTGGGCGGACTTCGGACTCCGGCAGGCGATCGTCGAGCTGTTCTACGGCGGCCCGGCCGACCTCAGCTCGCTCGACTCGATCTTCGAGGACTCGGAGTTCCCGGGCGGCAACCAGTTCCCGGACGGCGGCTACGCGCGCCTCGTCGACACGCTGGCGCGCGGGCTCGACGTGCGGACGGGGGAGACCGTCGCCACCGTCCGCTGGGACGAAGGCGGAGTCGAGGTCGAGACCTCGCGCGCGACCCACCGCGGCTCGCACGCGATCGTCACCGTGCCGCTGGGCGTGCTCCGGGCGGACGCGATTCGCTTCGAACCCGCGCTCCCCGCGCGCGTTCTGGCTCGACGCCGGGAGCAACTCGACGATCTACTTCTCGGACATCCACGGCGAGTTCCCGGTCTTCTTCGACCTGTCGCGCTTCACCGGCCGGCCCGACCTGCTGTCGTTCTGCGGCGGTAGCTTCGCGCGCTCGATCGTCGATCGTACCGACGGCGAGATCGTCGACCGCGTGGTCGCGATCCTGCGCGAGATCCACGCCGGCAGCGTGCCCGCACCGGAGCTCGCGGTGCGGACGAACTGGCTCGCGGACCCGTTCGCGCGCGGCTCGTACTCCTACATCCCGGTCGGCGCCACGCCGGCCGACATGGACGCGCTCGGCGCGCCCGCCGGACTGCGACTGCTGTTCGCAGGCGAGGCGACGGTACCTGCGCACTACGGGACCGTCGCCGCGGCGATGATCTCCGGACTGCGCGAAGCGGATCGGCTCCTGTAGGGACGAGGGGCCACGACCCCCCCCCCCGCGCGGCGTCGGCGCGCGGGGCCCCACTCCCCGCGGTCGCTTCGCTTGGACGCGGCGGGGGGGCACACGCTTGCGCGGCTACCAGAGCTGGTCGGTGTACCTGTCGGTGCCGATCACGGTCGGCAGCCACGGCGACGCGAAGGCGACCTTCGCGAGGCCGGTCGCCTCGAGCGCCTTCGTGTAGTCGCGGAAGCGCTGCCAGCCGCTCGCGGCCGGCTCGTCGAGGAACCAGAGCTGCATGTCGAGGCGGTCGGTGTTCTCCACCTTCGGGATCGCCATCGGCGCGTCGCCCTGCGGGATCGGCGACCACGTCGAGCAGATCGCGGCGGGCGAGCCCTGCATGAAGCTCGGCAGGCACTCGTCACGCAGCCAGGCGTCGAGCTTCTCCTGCGCGACGCCGTCGTTGCGCAGCACCGCGATCGTCGCGAGGCCAGGGAAACGATGGTCGAGCGCCAGCGGCAGCGGGACCGGATCGCCGTCGCGGTAGTACGCCCAGTCCAGGTTGTACATCAGCGTGTGGACATGGGTGCGCTCGTTGAAGCCGCGGTCGTTCTTGTAGAGCCAGTGCGCCTGCTGGTTGCCCCACGCGCGCTGCTCGTCGAGCTTGCCCGCGTGGATCCAGTAGATCGCGACGTACGAGCCGGCCGCGACGCTCGGCTTCGCGATCGGGCTCTCGCCGGGGAAGCGCAGAGCCTTGAGATCACGCGTCGCGACCCAGCGCGAGCCGGCGAAGAGCCACGGACCGACCATGCAGCCGGCATAGAAGTGGTCGCGCTCGTACCAGCGGTTGTACGCCACCTCGTGCCCGGGCAGCGGATCGACCATCGTGAGCAGCATGCTGCCGACCTGGACCGGATACTCTCTCATCTCGACTCGACCTCGCTCTCTGGCGCAGCGGCCCGACTCCCGCGCCCTCAGCGCAGCATGCGCCGGATGCCGGGAATGCCGAACGTCGCCTCGAACGGGGTCGAGGTCTTCTCGTCGACGACGCGGAAGCCGGCACTCTCGTAGGCGCGCTGCGCCGCGGCGTTGCCGATGAGCAGCGCGATCTGGCTCTGCGCGTGACCGCGCTCGGCGCCGCGCGCGAGGATCGCCTGCAGCAACGCCTTGACGAGGCCCTTGCCGCGGTACGCGGGCTTCGTCGCCACCCACTCGACGATCCAGTCCTCCTCGGCCGCCTCGGGGATGCAGGTGAGAAACGGCAGGATGCGCTCCTGCATCGCGCCCGCCTGCAGGTCCGTCCAGCCGGCGGCGCGAAACGCCTCGCCCATCGCCGCGAACAGCATATCGCCGGCGGTCACCGACGGGTTCTCGTAGCCCGAGAGCCCGGCCGCGGGCACGCCGTCGACCTCCGCGATCAGGAAGTTCGACCAGTGGCAGAACGAGCGCGCCTCGGCGCGGACGATCTTCTCGATCAGCGACAGGCGCCAGGTGTCCGGCCCGAGGAATGCGAGGTCCCAGAAGCCGTACGGCAGGTGCGAGCGTGCCGCCTCCTGCTGGACCCATGCGACGAACGGCGCGTCGGCCTCGGTTGCTGCGCGGATGGCGGTGCTCACCGGCCGGATCATGCACGACGTCGTCACCTCCGCCAACCCGCGTCCGGGTGCCGCGCGACCACCGCGACGCTGCCAGGCTCCCCGCATGAGCGACACCGATCCCCGCATCCGGGACGCCACCCCCGCCGACCGCGACTTCCTCGTCGACTGCGCGCGCGCGATGGCGCGCGAGACCGAGCACCTCGAGCTCGACCTCGCGACGCTGCGCGCCGGCATCACCGCGCTGCTCGGCGACCCCGCGCGCGGCCGCGTCTTCGTCGCCGAGCTGGCGGGCGCCCCGACCGCGACGCTGATGCTCACCTACGAGTGGAGCGACTGGCGCAACGGCTTCTTCTGGTGGATCCAGAGCGTCTACGTCGTCCCCGAGGCACGGCGGCGCGGTCTCTACCGCATGCTGCACGAGCACGTGCACGACCTCGCCGCGCGCACCGACGGCGTGTGCGGCTTGCGCCTCTACGTCGAGCGCGAGAACCACGACGCGCAGGCGACCTACCGGCGGATGGGAATGACGGAGACGCACTACCGGCTCTACGAGCAGGCGGTACGCGGGAGCTGACGCGGAGGCCGCTCTCGGTCGGCCGAGATCGGCGAGGCGGCCGCTGGTCGTGTCGACCGCCCCCGGCGGCCGTGCTTTACAGCCGACATGGAGCCGCTGAGCCTCGAAACGCTGCGCCGCATCGACCGGGCGCACCACCTGCACCCCTTCACCGACCACGCCGACCTTGAGCGCCACGGCACGCGCATCATCCGCTCGGCCTCGGGCTGCACGGTGATCGACGAGCACGACCGGCCGCTGATCGACGCGCTCGCCGGGCTCTGGTGCGTGAACGTGGGCTACGGCCGGCGCGAGATCGCGGACGCCGTCCACCGGCAGATGACGGCCGTCGCGTACTACCCGTCGTTCTTCAACACGACGACCGAGCCGACGATCCTGCTCGCCGGCAAGCTCGCGCAGCTCGCGCCGAAGGGCCTCGGCCACGCGTTCTTCTCGAACTCCGGCTCCGAGGCGAACGAGTCGGCGCTGAAGCTGATCCGCGCCTACCAGAAGCTCCGCGGCGCGCGCAGCAAGCAGAAGATCGTGACGCGCTCGTTCGCGTATCATGGCGTCACGCTGGCGACGACCAGCATGACCGGGCTCCCCGCGTGTACCGAGCCCTTCGACCTGCCGCTGCGCGGCTTCGTCCAGGTACCCGGGCCGTACGCCTACGGCGCGAACGACGGCCGGACGCTCGAGCAGTACGCCGAGCACTGCCTCGCCGAGACCGAGCGCATCCTGCTCCGCGAAGGTCCCGACACGATCGCGGCGCTGTTCGCGGAGCCGGTCCAGGGCGCGGGTGGCGTGATCGTGCCGCCACCGGGCTACCTGCGCGCGCTGCGCGATCTCTGCCGCCGGCACGACATCCTGTTCGTGGCGGACGAGGTGATCACCGCCTTCGGGCGCCTCGGCGCGTGGTTCGCATCCGACCTGTGGAACCTCGAGCCGGACCTGCTGGTCACCGCGAAGGGCATCACCAGCGGCTACCTGCCGCTCGGCGCCACGCTGGTGCGCGACGAGATCGCCGACGTGCTCACGCGGGGCGGCAACCTCGCGCACGGCTACACCTACTCGGGGCACCCCGCCGCGACCGCAGCAGCACTCGCGAACCTGGAGATCATCGAGCGCGAGAAGCTCGTCGAGCGCGCGCGCGACGACGTCGGTCCGTACCTCCAGAAGAAGCTGCAGGCGCTCGCCGCACACCGGGCCGTCGCGGAGGTGCGCGGCTGCGGCCTGATCGGCGCGCTCGAGGTCGTGCCGCGCGGTGGCCGCGCGGAGCTCACGCCGACGACGCTGCTCGGCGTCAAGGCCGCGGGGCTGGTCCGCGAGGAGGGCGTGATCGTGCGCGGCATCCGCGACCTGGTCGCGCTGGCGCCGCCGCTGGTCGTGACGCACGAGGAGATCGACGCGATCTTTGCCGCGGTCGAGCGCGGGCTGGATCGGCTCTGGGGGTGATCGGGGAAGCGCGAGACAGATGGTCTCCCGCTGATTTGTGACCCGTGCGCTCGGAAGTGCACGTGGGACGCCATCGCGTGCACGGACGGCGCCAACGCGCGGGTCGTGCTGAGCGTCCTCGACGGCAGATGGCGTTCCTCGCGGCGAACGCGTGAGGACGGATCAGGTCGTCGGTGCCGCTGGGGGTGCGGCCGAGTCCGAGCACGAGTGCGGCAGCGTCAGCGGGTAGAACACGACCGTCGCCGCGCCCGTGATGGCGGCGCCATCCGCGAGCGTGGCGCACGACGCCGACCACATGCTGGTGCCGGCGTCGTACGTGCACGCGGCACTCCAGGCGAGCGAGCCGACGCTCCAGGTGCGCGGGGCGAGCTTTGTCGTGTCGTAGACCGCGCGACAGCTCGAGTCGACCGGGTCCGATGCGAAGCCCTTGCCGCCGCAGTCGCTCGCGACGCTGTTGGACGTATCGTAGCCGCACAGCAGGCCGTCGCTGTTCTGCTCCGACTTGCTGCAGGCGAGTGCCTTGCCCGGGCGTCGCAGCGCGCGCTTGTACTGGCCGCACCACTCGACCGCACCGAGCAGCGTCCCGCTCCCGTCATAGGCCGCGAGACCGTAGCCCGGATTGCCGAGCGCGGGATCGTACACGCCGAACCAGTTCGCCGTGTAGTCGTTGTTGGTATTGATGACCAGGTTCCCGACGCCGCGCTGGACCTCGATGATGTACGGGTAGAAGTCGACGCCGCCGCCGTTCGGTCCCGCGGGGAAGCTGCAGCTCGGTGGCGTGGCACCCGGCGACAGCGGGTTGGGGGCGCACGAGGGCCGCACCGTGTCCCACACGCACACGGGCCGGTTGGGCTCGGCGAGCCGACCGACGAAGTACTCGATGGGCGCGGTGTTGAGCGTACCGAACCACTCGAACGTGCCGGCCTTCCACCAGCGGCCGTCGTCGGGGAGGATCGTCAGCGGCTGCGTGCCGTTGCCGCCGCTGACCTTCGTCGGGATCTGCGGGATCTCGGTGCCCGGGAAGACAGTGCGGCATGCCGTGATCTCCGCCGTCGCCGTGTTGACCAGCGTCACGCCGGGCGTCCTGCGACACAGCTTGCGGTGGTACCCCTTGCTGAAGCCGTCCGCGCCGTACGCGACGCCGTGCGTCGCACGCTTCGACGGCGCCTTCGGTCGGGCTTCACCCGAACTGTTGCAGTAGAGGCCGACGTTGCCACCGGTGCACTCGGTGTCGTTCGCCGAGATCGTGGCGACGCGACGACCCGCGCCGACCCAGCCGTCGCCCTGCGTCGACAGATGGTAGGGCTGACCGACATAGTCGTCGAACTGCGTCTCGATGAAGCCGGGCTCGCAGGCGTACGGACACCAGCCGTCGAGCTCGCAGCCGTAGGGGTTGCGGACGTCGATCGCCCAGCCGTCGCTGGCGGGCGCAGCGAAGTGCACCGCACGCTGCGGTCCCCACGGCAGCGAGATGCGCCAGTGGTGGGACAGCGCCATGACGTGCTCCGCCCCCTTTCGTTGCTGCACGTCGGCGAGCGAGCAGCGCGGGCGGTCGGGATCGTTCAGATCGGGCTGCGGCGGCATCGCCGCGAGCGAGAACACGTCGTTCTCGCTCGCGGGGGCCTCGACCAGAGGGTAGTCGTACCCGCCCGGCGGGTTCGGGCACGCGACGTTCGCCGGGATGGGCGTGGGGTACGGCGTCGGTGGCGGCGGCATCGCGCAGTACTCCGCGGTGTCGCTGATGCAGGCGCCGACGGGCATCGAACCGCTGGAGCACTCTCCGTCGAGCGAGCAGCAGTAGTAGCCCTGCAAGCAGTTGCAGGTCGGGGCCTGGGCCGCGCTGCAGTTCGCCGGTGTGTCCGCTCCGGCGAGTCGCGGCACCGGTCCCAGGAGGAGAAGCGCGCAGATGCCGAGCACCACCGCATGCGGTCGTGCGAGTTTCACTCCGTTCGTGTCATCGAGCATGGCGCCCTCCGCTTCGCCCTCATCGACCCCGGCAGCGCGGGCCTTTAGGTCGTCGGCGGCGGCGGCCCGATCAGGCGCTGCGGTGGTGTCGCGAAAGGATGGCGGAGCGCGCAGGCGACTCAGCGGCGAACTTCATTTCGGTGCTCACTTCACGCGGCCGATCTCTGAGACGCCTGCCGTCCCGCGGCGTGCTGCTCGTCTCGAACCCCCCAACCAAATGGACGCGATCGTCGTGCTCCCGCGGCGTCCGCTCGCTCGGCGTCGCCGCACGAGCCACCCATGCATGGGGCGCACGGGCACCCGGCCGCGCGTTCGGTACGTAGACATAGACGGGATCGTCCAGGCCATGTTCCTCGGCGTAGTGCCGGCTGCCGTCGGGTACGACGATCGGCGAATCCCAGTATCCGTACCCGACCTCCTGCCCCAGGAAGAGAAAATGCGTCTTCTTGCGGATGGCCGCACTTCGGTCGGCGCGCTGTGCCCGCCCCCGTGGCGTGTCGAGATCGATCTCGTCGTTCTCGGGTACCTCGCCCCCGAACGTGGCACCGGTCTCACGAATGTGCACGGCGTTCTCTCGACTCTTTTCTTGAGCAGCGCCGCGACGCTGGGGCGCACCTCGGTGGTCTGCTTCACGTGCGCGTCGCCGCGCTCGTACTCGACCAACCTTGATCGTCTCGAGCTGCGCTCGCACGTTGCGCCACGTGTCCTGCGCGCGGATCCCGATCACACGCTCGAGCAGCAGGGCGAGCACCGTGATCGTCACGTGCGCCTGGATCCGCCACGGCGCCAGTGGAAGACCACCTCACTAGCGCATCAGGGAAAACCTGAGAGGGGGGATGTAGTTGACGTTCGGAAACCTTTCTATTGGAACCCAGCGAGGAGCAAAACCCGCCTGGCAACGCCTCGTTCTCCACCGCACTGCCGTGGCCAGGACACCGCCGTGACGGTGCAGATGCACAGCAGCACGGGCGCCTGCTGGAGCGCGGCGTTCGCGGCACCCGCGGCGCGCAACGACACCGGCCACTTCCGCGACACCTCCGACTGACAGCCGCCCACACGCGCAGATTGCACGACGAGCCGATCACCCGAGGCGACCGAGCGCCACGACGGCCTGCTCGAACGTCAGGCCGTCGATGCGGTAGCCCGTCGTCTCAGCGGCTGTACTGGAAGTTCGTGACGACCACTTCCTGGACGCCGTTCGGCGGCGGGTTGTAGCCGCCGCTCGCGTCGGTGAAGTCGCCCATCCACAGGTTCAGGTGGAACTGCTGGCAGCCGTTGGACGGGACGAACGGGTTCTGGTCGGGCGCCGTCGTCCAGGTGTTGGCGGGAGTCGCCGCGCCGACGGTGTCGAGCGTGTACGCGCCGTCGTACTGCGAGAACGTGACCGGCTGGTTCGCGCCGGTCCACCTCATGACCAGCGTGATCGTGTCGACGGCGTTGATCGTGTAGCGGTGCAAGTTGTCGGGCTGCGCGTCCCAGTTCTGCACGGTGAACTGGGCGTTCCCCGAGCACAGCGAGGGCGGCGAGATCCGGCACGGCGTGCCGGACGCGCGGCCCCAGCGCGAGATCTCGGCCAGGTCGAGCTCGCGTCCGGGATTGTTCGCGTCGCCGGTGCGATCGCGCTCGTAGGTGAATGCGCCGAACGCGACGTTCGGATCGAGCACCGACCACGACGCGGCCGTCTTGACCTTCGCGGTCACGAGGTACGTTCCGTAGCCGAGGTCCGCGACGCTGCCGTCGAGGTTGAGCGCGGTCGCGGCCTCACCCGCGGCCCACGTGAGTCCGCCGCCGAGATCCCGCTGCTGCACGAAGAGGTGCAGCCCCTCGGCGTCGACGGTGACGTTCTTCGGCGCCCAGGCGTTGTTGTTGTTGTAGAAGTACGTCGGCGGCGGGAAGAAATTGTACTCCGTCCACCACTGGTAGCCCGCGAACGTCACGAGGCACGTCGGCGAGCCGCACTTGTCGGGCAGCGGGGTGAAGTTCGGCGCCGCGCAGCCCGCGGCCGAGGTGCTCGACGTCTCGCTCGGGGTGTCGAGAGCCGCGGCGGCACCGGCGGGCTCGAAGTACGTGCCCGCGCCGAGGTAGCGCAGCTGCACCGGTGACGCCGGGACGCGCCGCAGCGGCGGGCTGGACGAGGTCGGCAGCGACGTGAGCGGCTTCGTATCCGTGAGGATCGAGCCGTCGAGCTTGATCGTGCACGTCACGTCGTCGAACGCGAGGTCGAGATCCGTCCTCCGAACCTCGACGATCAGCTGACGCAGATCGAAGTCGGACTTCTCGAGACGCAGCGCGCGGTGCAGGATCTGCTCGTAGAAGTCCTCGGCGTCCTGCTGGTCGGTGGAGAGCGTGTAGCCGCCCGCGCCGTCGGTCGTGGCTGGCCGCGCAGCTCGAGCTCGTAGCCGTTACGCACGTCGTCGTCGCCGATCTTCAGCACGAACTCGCCAGCCGGGATCGCGCCGCGCGGGCCGACGAACAGACGGCAGAGGCCGAAGCCGAGATCGGTTCCGATCGCGGGGTCGCGGCGCTGCAGCACGCCGGCGTCGAAATCGCTGCTGGCATATGCGGCCGGCGCTGCGGCCACGATGGCGGCAACGACGAGAGCCGCGAGCGGTTGGATCTTGGACGGTCGCGTCATGATGCACCTCGATTCGTTCGCACGCGCGGACGCTACCATCGCTGCCGTGGTGACCCCAGTGACCTGCAACGTTTTGCTAGAACTGAATTGGCTGTAAAGGGCGGCCGCGCCGCAAGGGCCAGACGCCTCGGCGCAATCAGCTCTTGCGGAGCGCGAGCGCGGGAAAGGCTTCGGCGACGGCCGAGTGCACGATGCGCCCGGCGCGGACGTTGAGCGCACGCCGCAAGGGCGCGCTCGCCTCGAGCGCGCCGTCGGTTCCGAGATCGGCGAGCTGCAGCGCGTAGCCCAGGGTGACGTTGGTGAGCGCGTGCGTCGAGGTGTGCGGGACCATGCCCGGCATGTTCGTCACGCAGTAGTGCACGACGCCCTCCTCGACGTAGATCGGGTCGTCGTGCGTCGTCGGCCGCGACGTCTCGGCGGTGCCGCCCTGGTCGATCGAGATGTCCACCAGCGCGGCACCCTTGCGCATGCCGGCGACGACCTGCCGCGACAGCAGCTTCGGTGCGCGCGCGCCGGGGATCAGCACCGAGCCGATCACCAGGTCGGCCTCGAGCGCCTCCTCCTCCACGTTGGCACGGTTCGACATCACGGTGGTGACGTGGCCGCCGAGGATGTCGTGCACGTAGCGCAGCCGCGTCGGGTTGACGTCGAGGATGCTCACGTCCGCACCGATCCCGACCGCGACCTGGCACGCGCTGGTGCCCGCGATCCCGGCGCCGAGGATCACCACCTTGCCCGGCCGCACGCCGGACGCGCCCGAGAGCAGCACGCCACGCCCGCCGTTCTGGTGCTGCAGGCACCACGCACCGACCTGCACGGAGAGCCGCCCCGCGACCTCGCTCATCGGCGCGAGCAGCGGCAGCGAGCCGTCGTCGAGCTGCACCGTCTCGTAGGCGAAGCCGGTGACGCCGCTGTCGAGCATGCGGCGCGTCAGCTCCTCGCTCGCCGCGAGGTGCAGGTAGGTGAAGAGCACGAGGTCCGGCCGCAGGCGGCCGATCTCCGGCCCGACCGGCTCCTTCACCTTGAGGACGAGCTGCCCGCGCGCCCAGGTCTCGTCGGCGTCGGCGCAGATCGCGGCACCGGCCGCCTCGTAGCGCGTGTCGCCGAGCCCCGAGCCCTCACCCGCGCCGCGCTCGACGAAGACCCGGTGTCCGTGCGCGACCAGCGCCGCGACGCCTGCCGGCGTGATCGCGACCCGCTTCTCCTCGGCCTTGATCTCCTTCGGTACGGCGATGTCCATGGGGTGCGACGCTATCACCTCCGGGACCGGACTGAAGCGACGTTCAGGGGTAGAGCAGGACGTCGCGGCGCTCCTCGTCCCAGGAGCGCTCGTCGGGCAGGAGCGCGTGATCGAGGTCCGCGGGCGCGGCCGACGGATCGTCGACCCACTCGCGCAGCAGCGGTCCGCCGTTGATCAGGTCGATGGCGAGCCGGCCGCGCTCGTACTCGTACGCGAAGTCGCGCCAGATCGCGGCGTCGGGACGGAGCACGCGGTACGCCTTCAGCAGCAGCGCGATCACGCGGTAGGGCCGGAACGCCGCGTGGTCGTATCCCGGATGGTCGACGTGCACCTGCACGGCACCGCACAGCGTGCCCGCGTGCTTGTGGAACGTCGGCTCGAAGAAGCACGGACGGAGCGTGCAGCCGCGGAGCCACTGCGGCGCGAGACGCTGCATCTCGGCGACCACCGCCACGCCGTCGAGGTCGGGCGCGCCCACCACCTCGAGCGGCCGCGTCGTGCCGCGCCCCTCGGAGAGCTCCGTGCCCTCGATCATGACCGTCCCCGGGTAGCAGCGCGCCATCGCGAGGTTCGGCGCGTTGGGGCTCGGGTTCACCCAGGACAGCTCGCCCGCCGGCCAGCCGAAGCCCGGCGCCGCGTGCGGATCCCAGCCGGCCATCGCGATCACGTCGAGCTCGACGTCGATGCGCAGCGTGCGGACGAACCAGCGCGCGAGCTCGCCCAGGGTGAGGCCGTGCCGCATCGGCAGCGGTCCGGCGCCGACGAAGCTCTCCCAGCCTTCGCGAAGCCGCAGTCCTTCCACCGGACGCCCCACCGGGTTCGGACGGTCGAGCACGCACACGGCCTTGCCGCGCCGCCCCGCCTCCTCGAGCACGTAACGCAGCGTCGTGACGAAGGTGTAGATCCGGGTGCCGAGGTCCTGCAGGTCGACCAGCACGACGTCGACCCGGTCGAGCATGGCGTCGGTCGGCCGCCGCGTCTCGCCGTACAGGCTGTGCACCGGGACGCCGTGCTGCGGATCGACGAAGTCGTCGGACTCGACCATGTTGTCCTGCTTCTCGCCGCGCATGCCGTGCTGCGGGCCGAGCGCCGCGACGATCTGCAGGTCGTCGCAGGCGGCGAGCGCGTCGAGCGAGTGCACGAGTTCCCGCGTCACCGACGCCGGGTGGCCGAGCAGCGCCAGACGCCGGCCGCGCAGCCGCGCCCGCTGGTCGGGCTCCGCGAGCAGGCGATCGATGCCGAGCTTCACCGCGTCGAGCCTCTCACTTGATCGCGTCCGGGTAAACCTCGAGCGTCCACGACTCCCGGGCGTGGAAGTCCGGACGCTCGCCGGCGTGCGCGAGCGCGAAGTACGCGCGCTGCCCGCCCTGCTCCTCGACCACCGCGCAGAGACCGACCCGGTAGGGCGGCGGGCCGAGGAACCCCTGCACCGCTTCCGGATCGACGATCGCGTCGACGCGCAGCTCGCGCGGCATGCGCAGCACGCGCAGGCGCGGCGGGCCGCACGCGGCAGCGCGCATGCCGGCGCGATGCCCGTCGAACGCCCAGAGCGCCCAGTCCTCCGACGGCGCGAGGTTCACCTCGAGGTAGGCGTCCCCCGAAGCCGTACCGACGAAGGCCTCGCAGCAGGTGTGCTCCCAGAGCCGGTCGCGGCGCCCGGGGTGCTGCGACCGCGGCGCCACGACGACCTGGTGCGGTGCGGCGCGGACGGAGAAGCGCAGGACGAGGCCGCGACCGTCGAGCGCCACGGACGCGAGCACGGCGACGCCCGCCGACGGCTGCGCCGCCGGGTGCGGCACGAGCGGCCCGAGGGGCTTCTCCATGCCGCGGCGATACCCGACCTGCCGGGCGGCGACAACGCCCCGCCATCACGACGCGGCGGCGGCCCCCCGCAACACCACGCCGGGACCGAGCCGGATGGCGTATGCGTCCTCGTCGGGCGCGGTGTCGGGCAGCGTGAGGGTGAGCACGCCGTCGCGTTCACCGCGTCCGAGCGAGACACCCGTCGTGAGGTGGACCGCCTCCGACACGCTCGCCGCGTCGATGCCGCCGAGCGTGAACTCCCGGACGCCCGGACGGTCGAGCAGCAGCGCGTGGACGACGCCGTCCCGTGCGGTGAACCGCACCTCGGTACCGTCGTCGGTGACGGTCGAGGCGATCTTCCACGGCCGCGTCCCGCGCAGCGCGTCCCCGTTCCGGGCCATCCACGTACCGAGTCCGCGCAGCGGAGCAGCCTGCTCCTCGGGGATCGCACCGGACTCGTTCGGGCCGACGCCGATCAGGAGGTTCCCGTTCTTCGAGACGATGTCGCAGAGGGAACGGACGAGCTCGGCCGCGGTGACGATGTTCTCGGGTCGCTCGTTGCGGTTCGCCCCGAAGGAGTGGCCGACGCCGCGGGTCGACTCCCACTTCTTCTCGCGGATGTCGCCGAGGCTCTCGTACTCGGGGGTGGAGAAGTCGTACCACGCGGCCCCGGGGAAGGTGAGGCGCTTGCGCTTCTCGGGGATGAACCGCCACAGTGCCTGGATCGCTCGCCCCGCGCCGCGGAGCAGCGCGACGCTCACCGGGTTCCGCGTGAAGGTCGGCTGGACCCACCGGTCGTTGATGACGCCGTCGGGCACCGCGTTGTAGTACTCCGCGAACAGCCCGGGGAGGGCCGGATCACGCGGCCACCCGATGTCGTTCCACAGGAGCGACGGCTCGTAGCGCTCGATGAGCTCGCGCCAGTGCGCGGTGACGTAGGCGAGGTACCGCGGGTCCTCCGGGGTCGCGAGCACGACGTCGGCGCCCTGTCGGAGCACGACCTCATTGTAGGGCCAGTCCCACGCCCCCGAGTAGTAGAGACCCATGCGCATGCCCCGCGCCAGCACGGCGTCGCGGAGCCCGCCGACGAGGTCGCGGCGCGCGTGGTACTCCCCCTTCACCGGATGGGGGACGGACGACGGCCACAGGGCGAACCCATCGTGGTGCTTCGAGGTGAGCACGACGTAGCCGGCCCCGGCCGCCCGCGCGAGCTCGGCGATCGCGTCGAGGTCGCAGCGCGCCGTCCCCTCGTCGAACATCGGGATGAACCTGTCGTAGGCGAAGTCCGGGCCGTAGGTCTCGCGGTGGTGCCGCTGCGTCGGCGAGCCCGGGACCCGCATCGTGTTGTAGTACCACTCGGCGTAGGGGTTGTGGCTCAGCATGCGCGCCGGGCCATCCTCGACGAGCATCGTCTGGATGTCGGGCACCTGCGGTGCCCAACCCGGCACGGAGTAGAGGCCCCAGTGCACGAAGACACCGAGCTTCGCGTCGTCGTACCAGGTCGGCAGCGGGTGCTGCCGCACGGACTCCCACGTCGGTTCGTAGTGCACAGCCGTCTCCCTCGATCGAGGCGAATGCTCCCACACCCGGCGCCGACGGCGCCGGGACCCACAGATGCCAAAACGGTCTCGTCGCATCAATGAACACGGGCTGCCCTCCGTGGGTCGTGGTCGTGGAGAATGACACCTGGGGCGGTTCAGTATTCCGGTCATCGGCCGTTCAGGTTTCGTAGACTGCCCTACTTTGCGCGGTCTTCGGGCTCTTGTGTGGGTGATTTCGTACGGTCGAGGCTGCGGCAGGCCGCCCTGGGAGCGGTTCGGAGCGTGCACGAGCCGGCGCGAAAGGTCGTCCTGATTCCGCGTTGCGATCGCCGAGGCCCGCGCGGTTGCCGTGCGGCCGCCACGCGCTGCACGAAGGCAGCGACGACCTGGATGCGCGGCCTTTCGGGGTCGACCAGATTTTCTATGTGCGTGCAGCCCTTGACGGATTCCGCGAGGGCCACCCGGCCGTCGCGGCTGGACCGTCGAGACGGCCCCGCCGCGCGCCTACGACGCTCGCCAGCGCACGCGCGCCGCGCGGGGCCGCCTCGCCCCTCGCGCGCCGAGATCGCCGCGCACGCGCCGTCGCAGACCCCCTCGAAACGGCGGTGGTACAGCCATCGCATGATCGCGACATCCGGCATTCATCCCGCAGCGCTCGAGCGTCCCGCAGCGCTCGAGCATCTCGCGCCGCCGCTCGCACCCGCCGAAGTCGACCGGCTCGCCGACGAGATCGCCGAGGTGGCGTCTCTCATCGACGCCGCCGAGCACCGGCTGCTGACCCTGATCCGCGGCTTCGACGAGGGCAGCGGCTGGGCGACGCACGGCGCTCTCTCCTGTGCCCACTGGCTCAACTGGCGGATCGGCCTCGACCTCGGCGCCGCGCGCGAGCGCGTCCGCGTGGCGCACGCGCTCGCGACGCTGCCCCTGGTCGACGATGCGCTGCGGCGCGGCGCGATCAGCTACTCGAAGGTGCGCGCGATCACCCGCGTCGCGCGCGCCGCCACCGAGGCGACGCTGCTCGAGATGGCGGTGCACGCGACCGCGTCGCAGCTCGAGCGCATCTGCCGCGGCTACCGTCGCGTCGTCGCCGACGCGGCAGTGGGACCGCCGCCGAGCCTCGCGGACGAGGAGCGCTCGCGCTTCGTCCGGGTGCGGGAGACCGACGACGGCATGGTGCGCATCGAGGCGCGGCTCCGCCCGGAGGAGGCGGCGGTCGTGCTGCAGGCGCTCGACGTGGCGCGGCGCCGGGCGTGGCGTGCGGGGGCGTCGTGCGCTGCCGACGCCGGCGGCGTTTCCGCGGAGGTGCGCGCTGCCGATGCCGGTGGCGTTTTCGCGGAGGTGCGCGCTGCCGACGCCGGCGGCGTTTCCGCGGAGGTGCGGACTGCCGACGCCGGTGGCGTTTCCGCGGAGGTGCGCGCGGCCGACGCCCGTGGCGTTTCCGCGGAGGTGCGCTCTGCCGATGTCGGCGGCGTTTCCGCGGAGGGCGCGCCGGGCGCGTCGCCGGGCGAGACGACAGAGCGCCGCGCGGGACCTGCGACGGAAATCTCCGCGGAAACGTCGCCGCCCGCACAGCGAGCGGGTGTGCGGCAGCACCACGAGCCGCCGCCGGCGCTGTCGCGCGCCGACGCGCTGGTCGCCGTCGCGGAGTCGTGGCTCGCCTCGGTCGCCGCCCGCGAGGACGGTCGCGACACGGCGGGACTGCCGGTCGAGCTGGTCGTGCACGTCGACCGCACGGCGCTCGCGGCGGGCGCAGAGGGCACGGACGACCGACGCGACGACCCGCACGCCCCTGACGCGGCGAACCTCGCACCGCACGCCACGCTCGCCGACGGCACGCCGCTCGCGCTCGCGACCGTGCGGCGTCTCGCCTGCGATGCGACCGTCGTGCTCGTCGACGATACGAGCGCCGGCGCCGCGGTCTTCACCGTCGCTCGCGACACGGACGGCACCCGCGACCCTCAAACCGACGCCCGCGCAGCGTCCGGCGCCCGCGACGCTCACGCCACCGCTCGCGCAGCATCCGGCGCGACGAGCCTCCCGTCCCGCCGCACGCGCCGCATCTCACCCCGCCTGCGCCGCGCGCTCCGCCTGCGCGACGAGGGCTGCCGCTTTCCCGGCTGCACGAATCGCATCACCGACGTGCACCACGTCGTCGCCTGGATCGACGGCGGCGCGACCACCCTCTCGAACACGCTGTCGCTCTGCCGCAGGCACCACCGCTTCGTGCACGAGCACGGCTACCGCGTGGTCGTCGCGCGCGACGGCGGGCCGCGCTTCTTCCGTCGCGGCGGTCAGCCGGTGCCGCTCGCGGACGAGCCGCTGCGCTCACGGCTCGCGAGCGACTCGCCCGCCGCCGGCGCCGGCGGCACCGGCGGCGCGACCGGTGCCGCCGCAGCCCTGGACGCACTCGCCGCACTGCGCGCGGCGCACGCGGCGCGCGGCCTCGCGATCGACGCGACGACGGCCTTCCCGCGCTGGGACGGCACGCCGCTCGACGCCCACCTCGCGGTGCAGGCGCTGCTCGGCGCAGCGGGCCTCGCCACGTCGCACGACTCGTGAGCAGATCCCGTGCACACAAGCGCCCAAACTCGCCGCCGGCAGCGCGATCCCGGTCGGTGTCCGCTCACACGAACCCCCGAAGAGCCAAGATTCTGGCGACCATGCTCCCGCCGCTCTAGCCTGACGGAACTTGACGCAATTTCACGCACCCGATTCCCCGATGACCCACTTTGCGGGCGCCTGGCGGAGCGGAGCCAGGCTCGCGACGTTCGATAACCAGCGCTGCCGTCGTGACAAAGGCCAGCTTCGTACCGCTCCGGTCGATGCCCTCGGGATCGTCGAGCGGCGAGATGTAGGGCATGAAGCGCCCGCTCGCGCGACGCCAGCGTGCACGTCGATGCAGATGTCGTCCGCAGGGTCCGCTCCCGGCCCCGTGGATGCACCCCAGAGATGATGATCGAACGCGCCGGCGCCTACAGCGCCCCGAGGAAGGCCGGCAGGGCGGCGCGATGGCCGGCGTCGAGCGCGAGGAAGCGATCGCGCGCGCCCGCTCCCTCGCCGGCATGCGCGAGAACGGCCTCCTCCAGCGTCGCGGCGCGGCCGTCGTGCAGGTAGGGTGCCGTGAATCGGAGGCCCCAGAGCGGCGGCGTCCGCCACTCGCTTCCACTGGCCGCGCCCTGCGGGATGCCGTCGGCCAGCGCCGGCCCCATGTCGTGCAAGAGCAGGTCGGAGCACATCGGAAGGCGCTTGCCGCTCAGGCCCGCCACGGGCGCCACGTCCACCTTGAGCTTGACGCTATGGCAGGCGTCGCACCGCGCACGGCGGAAGGCGGCACGGCCCAGCTTCGCAAGAGGATCGAGCGGAGCCGGCTCGATGGGTGCGAGGAGACGCAGGAACTCCGTGAAGCGCACGACGTTGCCGCCGTCGTCCTCGGGGTCCGGTGCCGGGTCGCACGTGACCGACTGCCCCTGCGGGGCGCTTTGGTCGGGCGGAAGGGCGTCGTGATCCCCATCTCGTCGCGATAGGCGTCGGCGGAGAAGTCGTGCAGGGTGGCGATCTGCGCCTTCCAGCCGAAGCGGCCGACTTGCCCGACGCCGAGCGAGGCGACGCGGCCGGAGATGCCGTCCCGGTTGTCGTCGGTCGGGTCGGCTCGCCTGGCGATCTCCTCGGTGCGCACCGCGTCGATGAGCCCCAGACCGAAGAGGGGCGGCGTGCTGCGGCGTGAGACGAGCGTCGCCGCCGCGGGCACGACCTCGCCGGCGACGGTGCAGCCATCCGTCTCGATGCCGTTCGCTTGCAGGAGCGAGCCGCCCAGCTCGACGAGCGGGTCGAAGCCGATGCCCGAGGCGCCCGGCCGGCCGATGCGGGTCACCGCCTGATCGCTTGCGCCGCCGACGGTCGGCGCGAGGTGACACGTGGCGCAGCTCTCGCCGTTGAAGACCGGGCCGAGCCCCGTCTCGGCACGGCGCACCTGCACGAAGGCGCGACGACCGGACTCGAAGCGTGCGAGCTGGTCGCTGGTCAGGCCTGCAAGGTGCGTCGGACCACAGAGCGCGGGTGGAGTGAGCTCGATCTCGCAGCGGAAGCCGCAGCCGTCGCAGGTCGCGGTGTTGCCGTCGTCGCACTCCTCTCCCGGGTCGAGACGGCCGTCGCCGCAAGACGGGAATCGGCATTCGGCGCGGCAGCCGCCCGGCGCCCCGTTCGCATCGCCTGCGTCGCACTCCTCGCCGCAGGCCGCGTTGCGCACGCCGTCGCCGCAGAGAGCGCCCGCCTCGAGAGCGCACGTGGCGCTGCAGCCGTCGCAGCTCGCGACATTACCGTCGTCGAACTGCTCGGCGCTGTCGACGGTGCCGTCCCCACAGCGCGCGATCGTGCAGTCGGTGCGGCAAGCGTCGGGCAGCGTATCGCTGTTCGCGGCCCCGGCGTCACACTGCTCGCAGCCCCCGCTCACCACGCCGTCACCGCAGTCGGTGACTCCCGGACCGCAGAGCTCGACGACGTTGGCGCGGACGTCGCCCCCGACGTGGTCGCGCCAGACGTTGACGAAGCGGCCGCTCGAGAGCCGCGCCGTCGAGACACTCGACGAGATACGGCTCGTGATGTCGACCGCAGGGCCCGCCGGATTCCCCGCCGGATCGAAGACGCGGCCGCGGATCGTCCATCGCCCACCCGAGCTCTCCGACCAGACGAGCCAGAGGCTGCCGCGATCGTCGAATTCGGCGTCGATCCCGCTGATGTAGGGCACCGTCGAATCGGTGCTGTGCGCGACGAATGCGGTGAGTGGCGCTCCCGAGGCGTCGAAGTAGTGCGCCCGGATCTCGGGCGCTCCGGGCTCGCCCTCGTCCAGCACGGTGAGGACGGCGATCGTTCCGGTCGGGCTCGCCGCGGCACGAAGCCCCGTGAGGCCGCGGTCGGTCACCAGGAACTGCGCCGTGCGCGGCTGTCCGTCGGGGCCGTAGATGCGCGCCCAGAGGGCATCCGGCGGATCCTCGTAGAAGCTCAGCCAGGTCGCAACCAGGCCGCCCTCGCCGGTCGGCGCGGCACGGTTGCGCCAGATACCACTCTGCGTCGAGCTGATCAGGAAGTCGCCGCCAACCAGGTTGCCCTCGAGGTCGAGAATCCGGCCCCAGAGGCCGGACTGGTCCCAGACGAAGGCTGGCCCCGACGGCAGGCCCACCGACGTCCCGAACACCGTGTTCGAGTTGATCGGCAGCGTGACCCTGAAGTCGCGGCCGCGGGCGGCGCCAGCGGCGTCCATGTGAACACCGAAGAAGGCGTAATCCGTCCCGGTCACGATCCAGTTCCATCCCGCGACGTAGCCGCTGGCAGTGGCACCCACGAGCGGTCCGAAGACGCGCGAGCTGGAGTCGACGCGCCGCGCCGGGCCGAGCGGGAAGCCGGCTTCGGAGGCGAGCCGGCTCACGGCCTTCCGCGAGTCGTAGCTGTAGGGGCTGCGGTGCTCCTCCCACACCACCAGGAAACGGCCGTCGGATCCGGCCGCGACGTCGACCGGACCGATGTCGGTCCCGAGGAGCGCCCCGCCCAAGCTGAACGGCGCGACGACGTCGGTCTGCGCACCGGCGTGAGCGACCGGAAGAGCGACGAAGAGCACCGCCACCGCGAGGGTGGCGGCACGGGTGCGGGATCGGTTCGACGGACGCATGCAATCCCTCATCCGGACCACGCGCGGGTCGGCTTGGGTTCGAGGCGGCCGAGGGCGACCGCAGTCGCGTCGGCACGTCAAGCCAAATCACGCGGCGGGCGGGGCGGCCCGGGTGAGCATGCAGTCGGCGAGCTCGTCGACCTTCGAGGCCGCGATGGTGGTGCCGCCGGACACGCCGTCGATCCGGCGCTCCGCGACCCCGACACGCGGTCGCGACGCCTCGGCCTGCGTGGTCGGCGAACCCGGTGCGGCCGTCAGTCGTCGGTCTCGACTTCCTCCGTGATCGTGTCGCTGCACGCCGGCGGCGCCGGCGGGTTGGTCGCGTCGGCGACGCAGCCGGTGTCGAGGACCAGGCCCTGCGTCGCCTGGCTCCAGCGGTAGCGCACCTCGCCGTCACACACCTCGCTCTTCGGACGGCAGACGAGCGTGCCGCCGGCACCGGCGGTGCACGCATCGGCGGCGTTCCGCCAGTCGAACTCGCCGGCCGTCAGAAAAGGATCGTCCGGGTGCTCGCAGCGCGACACGAAGTCGCGTGACACGCGCAGCTTCTGTCCGGTCGAGCTCTCGAGCAGCAGGCTGATCGTGTGCCGCCCCGGTGCCAGCAGGCACCAGTTGAAGATGCCGGAGAACCCGCTGCGCTGCGCCGCAACCGGGAAGACGGCGCGCACGTCGCCGCGGCTCGAGCAGCACGCGATCTCGGTCTCGGCCTCGTCGTCGGTGTCGCGGTCGAACGTCACCTCGACGACGCGGTCGATCGTCACGCCGCTGATCGAGCTGAAGGCGAAGCCGCGGATGTTGGAGATGCCCGACGAGCCTGCACACGTGGGCTCCTCGATCACCGCCACCAGCCGCTCCGCCTCCTCGGTCTCGATGACGTACGACACCACGTCCTCGCGCGTGCCGCCGACGGCGTCCCACAGGGGACCGTCGGGCGCGCCCGACGCGAACAGCGTGACGCGATCGCCCCCCGCCGGCTCGTCGGTCGCCCAGTTCGCGTACGGGAACGGCTCGCCGGTGACCCACGAGAAGGCGCCGCTCAATCCCGCTCGCGTCGCGCCGATCCACGGGCCGATCGCGACGCCACCGTCGCAGCACTTCCAGAACTGCGGCTTGCCGGCGACGAGCCCGTAGACGAACGCGTTCTCCTCCGGCGACGTGATGGTCGCGAGGTGCCAGCCGCTGCGACGCGCGATCGCCGCCGCGTTCGCGTCGGGCCACGAGATGCCGCGTGGCACACCGATGACGTTGTAGAAGTGGTCGTTGCCGCCGTCCGCGACCTTCCACTGGATGGGAGCTGCCGACGCGCCTGCGACGCTCCCGAGCAATCCGCACAGCAGGACGCACGCGATCCGAACGTTCTCGGAGGCAGGAGCGACGCCCGCGCTCCGTCGCACGCGCCGCGGCAGGTTCGGAAGGCAGGCCCCGAGGCTCGTGCAGCGACGCGCTCTGGTCAAGCGGGTTTCTCGACCCGGCGAGCCGCGGCGCCGCTCAATTCCGCCACCCGAACGGCCGATCTCCGGGTGTGGAAGTTGGGATCTGGATGACCCCCGACCCGATCACGGTCGAGCCTGCGACGCGCCTGTCGGAGGTCGCGCGGCTCATGGCGGTGAAACACGTACGGCGTCTGCCGGTCACGGCCCCGGGCTCGAAGGGCCGCACCCTCCTCGGCATCGTCTCGTCGCACGACGTCTGGCAGGCGTGCTCCGCAGGCTACCACCCGCTCTCCGCGAGCGGCTGGCCCGCCGCGGAGGATCCGGGCGTCGGCTCGATCATGTCGCCGGACGTGCGCACCACCAGCCCCGAGACGCCGATCGAGGACGCGGCCCGCCTGCTTCGCAAGTACAAGATCGGTGCGCTGCCGGTGGTCCGCGACGGCGTGCTGGTCGGCATCATCACCGAGAGCGACCTGCTCGACGTGCTGCTCGAGATGACCGGCTGCGACGAGCCCGGGCTGCGCGTGTCGTTCGAGCTCGACCACGACGAGGACATCGTCCGGCGCCTGCTCGGCGTCTGCGACCGGCATCAGATGCGGCTCGCGAGCATGCTGTCGTTCCACCACGCCGAGCGCGGCGACACCGCCCAGGCGCGGAGCATCGGCGTGGCGCGGCTCGTGGGCACGGAGGACGCGTCGGTCGTCGACGACATCTGGGCGACCTGCCGGCGGGTGCGCCGCATCACGCGCAACGATGCCCGGCCGGGATCGCACCTCGTCGGCCCCCGCGAGCAGCCGAGGCGGCCGGCGGCCGGCCTGCCGAGCGCGCCCGGCGCGGCTGCGTCTCCAGGTCGCGCCCGCCTCCCATGAGCTGAGCGGGCCGCTCGAGGGCGCGCGCGCGATCACATCAGGCCCAGCGGGGCCCGACGTCTCACCGTTACCGTGATCGTACCTCGTCACGCGGGCTCCTTCCGGCCGGCGGGCGCTTGATCCTTTACGGGCCAGATGCCTCACTACGCGCGTCGGCCGCGTCCCGTCGATGGGCGCCGGCGGAAAGCGGAGGAGTCGATGGACTATCGCGGCAAGGTCGTGGTCATCACCGGGGCGTCGTCGGGGATCGGACGCGACGCGGCGGTCGCGTTCGCGAAGCGCGGCGCGATCGTGGTCGGCGTCGCACGGCGCGAGAGCCTGCTGCAGGAGCTCGCGGGCGAGTGCCGGCGTCACGCGCCCGACGCGAGCTACCTCGCCGGCGATCTCGGCGAGCGCGGCTTCGCCGAGCGCGTCGTGCACGAGACCGTCGCTCGGCACGGGCGGCTCGACGTGCTGATCAACAACGCCGGCCTCCCGATGCACAAGCAGATCTACGACGTCACGCCCGAGGACATGGACCTGCAGATGCGGGTGAACTTCATGGCCTGCGTGTGGACGACGCTCGCCGCGATCCCGTACATGCTGCGCCAGGGCGAGGGCTACGTGATCAACGTGTCGTCGATGGCGGCCAAGGTGGCACCGCCGCGCGAGACACCCTACACCGCCGCCAAGGCCGCCATGGACGGCTTCACGGCCGGGCTGTGGAGCGACCTCGCCGGCTCGAACATCCACGTGTCGCTCGTCGTTCCCGGTCCGATCGACACCGAGATCTGGGGGAAGGACGACTCGCCGAGCGCGTACAGCGGGCCCAAGTACCCGCCGAAGATCGTGACCGACGCGCTCTTCGAGGTGATCGAGAAGAAGGTCCACGAACGCGTGGTGCCGCGCTTCAGCGCGCAGCTGGTGTCGGCGCACCTGCTGCGCTTCTTCGCGCCGTCGGTGCTGCTGCGCGGCATGGCGTGGATGGAGCCGGTGGCGCCGGACGTCGTCGCGAAGGCGCGCGCGCGTGCGGCCGCGTCGACGGGTCGAGGCGGGGGTGGGGCCGCCGGCGGCTCCGCGAGCGGCGGAACCGGCGGCGGCGCCGGATGATCGCGACGCGCGAGCTCGCGCTCGCCGCGCGCAGCCCTACTCCACCGCCCGCAGATCCCCCCGGTCGCTGCCGCGCGAGAACACCGGCGGCCGCCCGATCGGCGCCGCGACCTCGACCGTGCGTCCGCCCTCCAGAGACGCGCCCGACCAGACGTCGAACCACGTCCCCGGCGGCAGGTACACGCGGCGCGTGACCGCACCCTCCTCCACCACCGGTGCCACCAGCAGCGCGTCGCCGAGCATGAACTGATCGCTCACCCGATGGCTCTGCGGGTCGTCCGGGAAGACCAGCATGAGGTGCCGCACGATCGGCAGCGACGTGCGCGCCGCCTCGTCCGCGAGCACCCGGATCTCCGGCGCCAGCACCTGGTGGACGCGCGCGAAGCGGCGGAAGTGCGCCGTCGTCTCGGCGTCCGTCTCCCACGACCAGTTCTCGAACTTCCGGCCGCCCTCGTGGGTGCGCATGATCGGCGTGAACGCACCGAGCTCGGTCCAGCGCAGAAAGACCTCCTTGGTGCTCGGACCGCCGCTGAAGCCGGCGATGTCGTGCGTGACGAACGGCACGCCGGAGAGTCCGAGGCTCAGCATCGCGGGCACCACCGTCGGCAGGCCGTCGTGCGGGCTGAAGCTCGCCTCCTGGTCGCCGACCCAGTGCACCTGCGAGACGCGCTGCACGCCGGTGAAGCCGCTCCGCGCGAACACGACGAAGTCGCCGTCGGGGCGGAGCTCGTCCATCACCTCGCGCCACAGCGCGTGCCACTGCAGCGGGTAGAGGTTGTGCAGGGCCAGCGGGTCGGAGCCGTCGGAAAGGCGCGCGTCGAGCGGCAGCCACTCGGCGAAGTCGGCCATCCAGCCGTCGAAGCCGTGCTCGAGGACCATCCTCCGGAAGAAGCCCTTCACGTACTCGCGCGCGGCCGGGCTGGTGAGATCCGGGTGCGACGACTCGAGGTTGGGCGCGAAGTGCACGTACGGCGCGCCGTCGTCGCGCGTGATGAGGAGGCCCTGCGCGGCCATGTCGGCGAAGTGGTCGGGCAGCTTCGGGTCGACGAACGGGTTCGCGTACGCAAGGAACCGGAAGCCCTGCGCGCGGAGATCCGCGACCATGCCGCCGATGTCGGGATAGAGCTCGTGGTCGGGCGCCCAGCGGTACTGCACGCCGAAGCCGCCGTCGAGGTTGCGGCGGATACCCGTCCAGTCCTGCACCCACAGCACGCCCGCGGGGATGCCCGCCGCGCGCAGCGCTGCCGCTTCGGCGACGACCTTCTCGCGCCCGCCCTGCGAGCCGATCCACAGCTCGTACGCCCACGCCGGCGGCGCCGTGGGGCGTCCGACGACGTCGCCGAGCTGGCGGATCACGTCGGGCATGGTCGGCCCGTGGAACACCGTGACGTCCACCGGCTCGGGGCCGTTCACCTCGAGCCACGCGACGGCGGGATCCGACTTGCAGAGATCGACGTCCACGCGGCGCGACGTGCCGAGGAGCGCGCCCCAGCCGCGCGCGTCGAGCCAGTACGGCATCGGGAAGTACGTCGTGTGCTCGTCGCCGTTGATGAAGAACAACGGCTCTTCGATTCCCGGCACGCGCCCGATGCCCTGCTCGGTGACGAGGAGCCGGAACGCCTCGCCGCGGTGATCCGTCTGGTGGTACTGCTCGCCGAAGGCGTGGAAGGTCGCCTCCGCGTCGCAGCGCACGGGCAGCGCGATCGACCCGACGCCGTCGATCGCCGAGACCGTCACCTGCACGCGCGTCGTCGCCGCGGCGTCGTCGCCCGGCGCGACCGTCACGCGCGCGCGACCCGCGCCGCCGTCCGCGTCGAGCTCGACCACGACCGCGTCGCCGTCCTGCGCCGCCGACACCATGCGCCCGATCGGAAGCGCCTCCTCGCCGCTGCGCGCGAAGCTCCAGATCGCCGCCTGGCCGCGGAACGTCTCGACGAAGCGGCGCGCGACGATACCCGCGACGTCGGAGGTCGCGAACAGCGCGCGGCCGTCCCGCGACAGCGCGACGCCGCCGTTGGGCGCGACCGCGACGGTCGTGCCGTTCGACAGGACGAAGGTCTGCCCGGGCGCGGACGTCCCGGCATCGCTGCACGCGGCCATGGCCGCACATTCCAGAAGGAGGACGAGACGTCGGCTGGGGGTCATCCTCCCGCCATAACGCAACCCTGCGCTGCCTGCCCGGGGAGGTTCGCGCACGGCGGCGGGAAGCTGCCCGGATCCGCCGGGTTCGTGCCCGCGTCGAGCTCGTCGCGATCGTAGGTCGCGTCGCCGTCCCGGTCGACGCCGATGCGCTCGCCCGAGCCCGGCGGCACGCAGGTGAAGGTCACCTCCTGCCCCGCCACCTTGCCCTGCCGTCGCAGCGCGGCCTTGGTCGTGAGCGGCTCGCCGACGCGGTCCGAGCGGAACTGTCCCGTCGGCAGGCGCACCCAGCCGCGCGCCTCGCCGGCGAGGTTGCCCTTGGCGACCAGGTCGCACGCGCCCGCCGCGGCGCGCGCGACCAGCAGGTCGATGCGCGCGTCGACGCTCGCGTCGCCCTTCGGGTTGCGCGTCACCTGCTGGCCGACGGCGGGCGCGAGATCGCTGTCGAAGGCGAGCACGAACTGCTCGAGGTTCAGGCGCTGCGTGTCGGCGAGCCCGAACACGGTCGCGTTGAGGAACCGGTGCACGGTGTCGATGCTGCCGTCGTGCAGGAACCCGAAGCCGCGGATCTGCTCGCCCTGGTGCGTGTGGTCGGTCGGGCCGATGAACGCGACGTCGGGAAAGCCGAACATGCCGACCTTGGTGTAGGCGTTGCGCAGGTGGGCGACCTTGAAGAGCTGCGTCTCGGCCTCGAAGGTCGACTCGCCGTCGGTGCCGAAGAAGCCCTGCGCGGGGTCGAGCACGTGGCAGCCGTTGCAGCTGCGGACCGAGTCGGTCAGCTGCGCCGGGTCCATGTAGAGGTCGCGGCCCGCCTGCTGCGACGCGGTGAGCACGTCGTCGAGCGCGCGGATCGGGTTCGGCGGGTACTTGACCGTCAGGATGAAGTCCGTGAACGCCTGCATGTCGGTCGGGGACAGCTCGGTCGCTCGGCCGACGAGTCCGACAAACGCGGGATTGAAGCGCTTGAACGCCTTCTCCTCGTCCAGGGCGTCCGCCGCGACGCCGCCGGGATCGTTGGCGCCGCTCCTGTCCCCGCGCCAGTGCATCGGCCCCCCGCCGGCCATGCCGCGCAGACTCTGCGTCGTCATGGGCCCCTTCAGCGGGTGGAAGCCCGGGCGCGGGGACTGGATCTCGAACTCGAACGGGTTCAGGTTCGGCAGCACGTCGTCGTCGGGGTTGCCGAGGTCCCACGCGAGGCTGTCGTTGTCGCCGAACACGTGGCAGCTCGAGCAGGACGCCTCGCCGTTGCTCGACGTGAAGCGCGCGTCGTAGAGCACCGGCCGTCCGGCGACGACCTCCGCGGGCTCCGGGCTGTGGAGCGGCAGGTGGTCGATCTCGGCCGCGGCGGCGGTGTCGATCACCGACAGAGCGTTGTCGAAGCGCGTCAGCACGTAGAGGCGCCCGCGCGACTCGTCGAGCGCGAGACCCGTCGGGCCGCCGCCGGTGACCGGCACGTACCTCTTCGGGCTCGGCACGAACGTGTCGTCCTCGATCTGGCTCGTCCTGTAGACGCCGACGCGCGACGAGCCGAAGCCCGCGACGTAGAGCTTTGCCCCGTTGGACGAGATCGCGAGCCCGACCGGCGTCGCGAGGCTCCTGCGCTTCGTCGCGTTGTCGCTCGGCACGATCGCGTAGTCGATGTGCTTGTTCAGGTGCCGCGGCTGCACGCTCGCGCCGTCGACCACCGTGATGCGCGCCTCGTGCAGGTGCGAGTGCACCGTCGAGCTGTCGAACGCGGCGCCGGGGCCCTCGAAGCGCACCTCGTTGCGCGCCTCGGTGTTCGACACGTAGAGCTTGCCGCTCACAGGGTTCACCACCATGTCGAACAGCACCGTGCCGACGCCGGCGTGCGCGCCGATCTGCACCGGCGGCGACGCCATCGCGTCGATCGCGAACACGTCGAGATCGGGCAGCGTGAACTTGACGGCGTTGTTCCAGTTGCGCCCGAGCTCGTCCTGCCACTGGCCGGCGTCGGCGTCGTACTTGACGATCAGACCGACCTCGGGCTGCGACTCGTTCTCGTGGTTCACGTTCGGCGCCGGCAGGCCGCCGGGCACCTGCAGCCCGCCGACGGTGCACGCGGGCGCGCCGGACCCGCCGTTGCAGACCGCGCCCTCGGTGACCGTGGTGGTGCGGTTGCCGGAGTGGAACACCGCCGCGTAGACGACCGCGCCGTCGGGCGTCGCGGCGAGCGCGCGCGGCGTGTCGCCGAACAGGCTCAGGATGGTGATCGGCGTGCCGCCGAGCTTCGCGCCGAGCGCGTTCGCGTCGAACACCAAGACGTCGGCGCGTCCGACGCTCGGCGTCGTGAGCTGGGGATCGCCGGGGCGGTTCTGTCCGCGGTGCGCCGCGGTGACGAACGCCCGCGAGCGGCCCGGGCCGGCGAACAGGAGGTCGCGCGGCTCGTCGCCGACGAGCAGCGTCCGCACCACGCGCGGCGGGCTCGAGGCGACGTCGACGATCGAGATGCTGTCGGACAGGTGGTTCACCACCCAGACCTGCGCATCGCTGCGCGCCGCCACCGCGACCGGCTCGAGCCCGACGGGCACCGACGCCTCGTGGACCGGGTTGCCGCTCGTGAGCGAGAAGATCTCGAGCCGGTTGTCCGGCGTGTTGGCGGCGAACAGCCGCATGCCGTCGGGCGACAGCGCGAGCGGACGGACCTGCCCGGACTCGAAGTTCACGAAGTCCGCGCGCGCGGGGACCGCGACCAGCAGCAGGGTGACCGCCAGCAGGCACAGACTCGACGGGACGCGGGCAGCACGCAGCATGGACGCCTCTCTCCAGACGTCTTCGACCGTCGCGCCGCGATCCATGACGCTCCCGCAAGCCAGCGCGGAAGCCCTGGCGAAGCGCTCATCGGACGTCCCGGCACACTTCGGCGCTACCCTTCGCGCAGCCGCTCCGCTACGAATGGTCGTTCGGCGCGTGCCACGCAGCGCGAACGAACGGAGAGCACCTGATGGATCTGGGGACCTGGAGCACCCTCGGCTGGCAGGCCTGGGTCACGCTTGGCGTGATCATCAGCATCTTTGCCGTGCTGATGGCGAAGGACGTCGACACGGACGTCGTCCTGACCGGCGGCATCACCATCCTGCTCGTGACCGGCGTGCTGAGCGCGAAGGACGCGCTGGCCGGGCTCTCGAACGAAGGCATCGTCACCATCGCCGTGCTCTACGTGGTGGTCGCCGGGCTCGAGTCGACCGGCGGCAACACGCTCATCACCGAGCGCTTCCTCTCGAAGCCGAAGTCCGTGACCGGCGCGCTCACCAAGATGATGTTCCCGGTGACCTTCGTCAGCGCGTTCATGAACAACACGCCGGTGGTCGCGATGTTCCTGCCCGCGGTCAACGACTGGGCGAAGCAGAACCGGATCGCGGTCTCGAAGCTGATGATCCCGCTCAGCTACGCGGCGGTGCTGAGCGGCGTCGTGACGATGATCTCGACCGCGACCAACCTGCTCGTGAACGGCATGCTCATCAACGCCACGGGCAAGGGCTTCGGGATGTTCGACCTGTCGTGGATCGGCATCCCGATCACGATCGCGGGCGTGCTCTTCGTGGTCGCCTTCAACAAGTGGCTGCTGCCCGACCGGCGCGCCGCGATCGAGCAGTTCGGCGACACCCGCGAGTACACGACCGAGATGATCGTCGAGCCGAACGGCCCGCTGGTGGGCAAGACCATCGACGACGCGGGGCTGCGCTCGCTGCCGAACACCTTTCTCGCCGAGATCGAGCGCGAGGGCGACATCATCCCGGCGGTCGCGCCGGAGGCGCGGCTGCGCGCGAACGATCGCCTGGTGTTCGCGGGCGTCGTGGAGTCGGTCGTCGATCTGCAGAAGATCCGCGGCCTCAAGCCGGCGACCGACCAGATCTTCAAGCTCGACGCGCCGCGCGCGCGCCGCGTGCTCATCGAGGCGGTCGTGTCGCCGCGCTGCCCGCTGATCGGCCAGACGGTGCGCGACGGCGGCTTCCGCTCGACGTACAACGCGGTGATCATCGCGATCGCGCGCAGCGGCCAGCGCCTGAACAAGAAGATCGGCGACATCGTGCTGCAGGAGGGCGACACGCTGCTGCTCGAGGCACACCCGGCGTTCGCCGACCAGCAGCGCAACTCGCACCACTTCTACCTCGTCAGCAAGGTGCCGAACTCCTCGCCCGTCGAGCACGATCGCGCGTATCTCGCGCTCGGCATCCTCGCCGCGATGATCGGGCTCGCGAGCTTCACCTCGCTCGGCATGCTCAAGGCCGCGATGCTCGCGTCGGGCGCGATGATCCTCACGCGCTGCTGCACGCCGTCGACGGCGCGCCGCAGCGTCGAGTGGAAGGTCATCCTGTCGGTCGCGGCCGCGTTCGCGCTCGGCAGCGCGGTCGAGAAGTCGGGGCTCGCCAGGGCGATGTCCGAGACGCTCACCACTGCCGCGGGCGGCAGCCCGATGCTGAGCCTGGTCGCGATCTACGGCGGAACCCTGCTGCTCACCGAGCTGATCTCGCACAGCGCGGCGGTGTCGCTGATCTTCCCTATCGCGATGAACACCGCGGCGGCGTTGAACGCCAGCTACTTCCCCTACGTCGCGGCGGTGACCGTCGCGGGGTCGCTCGGCTTCGCGACCCCGCTCGGCTACCAGACCCACATGATGGTCTACGGACCCGGCGGCTACCGCTTCACCGACTTCCTGCGCATCGGCATCCCGATGGACCTGCTGTGCTGGGCGATCGCGATGGCGACGATCCCGATGGTGTTTCCACTGACGGCGCCGCCCGTCCCGTGACCGCCCGAGCCGCGGCAGCGCGCGCATCCCTGCGCGCGCCGCAGCGGCTCGGCACCGTTCACAGCACCGGCGTACCGTCGAGGAAGGCGCCGCTCGGCGAGCCCAGCGGCGGGATCGGGCACGACGACGGCGCCGGGGTCTTCGACGCGGCGACGAACTTGTCGCGCTTGTCGTTGGCCGCCGTGGTCGGCGGACGACCCGAGGTCTTCGCCCCGGAGTCGGCGCACCAGTCGAGCGCGCTGCCGAACGACAGCCGCACTGCGATGCGGCCCTGCGACGGCTCGTCGAGGGTGTAGCCCCAGAGGCTCTTGCCACCGCGGATGGAGATCGAGTCCGTCTTGACGGTGACGCTCTGCACCGCATCGGTCGCGGCGCCGCGATACGAGTAGCCGCCGGACCCGCTCGGTCGCCAGAAGGCGGCCGGCAAGGACACGCTGAACTGCTCGCCGCTGCCGGCCGAGTTGTAGACGCGCAAGGTCGCACCGGCGATGGTCGGATCCGCAGGGTCGCCGAACGGTGGCGGCACGATGCGGTTCGCCAGCGCATCGTTGCGCGTGCTGCTGCGGAAGCTGATCTTGCGGCGTGCGGGGTTCACCGGGTCGGTGCTGTCGTCGGCGAGGCGCAGCGACGTCGTCTGCACCGTCACCACCTGAGCCGCGCCGGGGAAGCTCGTCGGATCGGCGGGATCGGTGCCGGCGTCGAGCTCGTCGCGGTCGAAGCGGCCGTCGCCGTCGCGGTCGATGCCGGCGCGCA
>Ga0194132_10002609_pt1 | contig 33344 bp, 18 predicted proteins | sample TA2KigOf80mmetaG_FD_148612 | JGI IMG/M metagenome (GOLD analysis project Ga0194132, IMG submission 148612) | Freshwater microbial communities from Lake Tanganyika, Tanzania - TA2015054 Kigoma Offshore 80m | ecosystem: Environmental > Aquatic > Freshwater > Lake | place: Tanzania: Lake... | reverse complement strand
CTCGCGGGCGGGTATGCTATTATTGACTGCCCCGCCTCCCGCGCCCCGCCACACGGACCGCAACGGTCCCCGCCTTTGTCGAGGTTGCCCGTGCTCACCATCAGCGACCCGCGCCCCGTGCGCCACTGTCAGGGTTCGTCGCGCCGCGAGTTCCTCCGCGTCGGCAGCCTCGCGCTGTTCGGCGGTCTCGGTCTGCCGCAACTCATGGCCGCGAAAGCGCGGGCCGCGGCCGAAGGGCGGACGTGGAAGGACAAGTCCGTCGTCCTGCTGTTCCTGCAAGGCGGGCCGTCGCACATCGAGTTCTTCGACCCCAAGATGACCGCGCCCGCGGAGATTCGCAGCATCACCGGCGAGGTGCAGACGAAACTGCCCGGCGTCACCTTCGGCGGCTCGTTCCAGAAACTGTCGCAGATGACCGACAAGATTTCGGTTCTGCGCTCCTACGCCTCGATGAACGCCGGCCACACGTACCTGTCCGTGACCAGCGGCGACAACCCGCTGAAGGCCGCGATGGGCGCGCTGTACGCCCGCGTGGTCGGCACGAACAACCCCCAAACCGGCATGCCCACGAACTGCCTCGTGCTGCCGGAAGCCGTGGACCCGAAGCTGAAACTCGGCGGCAACTTCGAGACCGGCGCGCTGCCCACGCTCACCAGCCCCGGCGACCTCGGCCCGTCCTACGCCGCGTTCGACCCGAGCGGCGGCGACAACCTGCGCAAGAACCTCGAATTGAAGATTTCCACCGAGCGCTTCGAAGACCGCCGCAAGCTGCTCGCCGGGTTCGACACCGTGCGCCGCGACCTCGACGCCACCGGCGTGATGGAGGGCGCGACCAAGTTCCAACAGCAGGCGTTCGACGTGATCGCCCGCGGCGTCAGCGAGGCCTTCGACCTCTCGAAGGAAGACCCCAAGACCATCGCTAAGTACGACACTAGCGGCCTGTTCAAGCTCGCGGACATCACCAAGTGGTACGACATGAAGCGCGGTACGAACCTGCTGGGCAAGCAGATGTTGCTCGCGCGCCGGCTGTGCGAGGCCGGGGCCGGGTTCGTGACGGTGTCCGACTGCGGCTGGGACATGCACGCCAACAGCAACAGCCCAAAGCAGATGGCACTCCTCGACCCGATGGCCCGGCAGGTCGATCACGCGGTCGCCGCGTTCATCGAAGACCTGCACGAGCGAGGCCTCGAAGACAAGATTCTGCTCGCGGTGACGGGCGAGATGGGCCGCACCCCGCGCCGCAACAAGGACGGCGGCCGCGACCACTACGCCAACCTCACTTCGCTGCTGCTCGCGGGCGGCGGCCTGAAGATGGGTCAAGTGATCGGCCAGTCGGACAAGACCGCGTCGCAACCCACGACCGAGCGCTACACTCCGAAGCACCTGCTCGCCACCATCATGGGTACGGTTCTCGACCTGCCCGAAGTGCGTCTGAAGCCCGGCCTCGGCCGCGTGGGGAACATCCTCACCGAAGGCGACCCGATCCCCGGCCTAATGTGATCCGGCGCATGCCGAACCCCGGCCCGCCGCCGGTGTCCGTTCGGCACCATGCTCCACTACCCCAAAATCCCCGGCAGCGGCGCGGCACCGCTGTCGCATTGCGTCGCGTTCGACAAGCTCGACGGCACCAATCTGCACTGGTGCTGGGAGCGCGACTCCGGCTGGCACGCCTTCGGCACGCGGCGTGACGAGTTCGACCTCGGCGCGGCCGGCGTCGCGGCGTTCGGCCGTGTGCACCCCGGATTGGATGCCGCCGCGCCGGTGTTCCTCGCGACGCTCGCGAACCCGCTCGACGCGTTGCTGCGCGACCACCCCAACTACGCGACCTTCCGCACTGTGAAAGCGTTCACCGAGTTCGTCGGCCCGAACTCGTTCGCGGGCGCGCACGTCCCCGGCGACCCAAAACAAACTCTGCTATTCGACGTGTGGACCGACGGCTCCGGCTTCGTGACCCCGCGCCAGTTCGTGGCCGACTTCGGTCACCTGCCGACCCCGCGCGTGGTGTACACGGGCAAGCTGACCGGCACGTTTCTGGAAGACGTGCGCGAGGGCAAGTACGGCGTGGCCGAGGGCGTGGTGTGCAAGGGAGTCGGCCCCGACGGGCCGTGGATGGTGAAGGTGAAAACCTACGCCTACCTCGCGCGCCTGAAGCGCGCCATCGGCGCGAAGTGGGACGAGTATTGGGAGTGACCCCGTGTTGTCACGTCCCGGACAGGTCGCCGTCAGTCGCCGGGTTGCGGGACGCGAGCACTTAGGCACGTGCGGGAAGCAATCGACCAGCACACTCACCCTTGCTGGCGCTGCGGGCTGGTCGATCAGTAACCCGCTGTTGGCTTACGCGGCCTCGGAAGTGGGGTCGGACGGGGCCAACGCCTCTTGCGGCACGGCGCGGGTGTCGCGGCCGGCCATCAGGTCGCCCGGTGGCAGCTTCACGTCCCACACCAGCCCCAGCTTCGACAGGAGCCAGATGACGCCGTAACAGAAATCGACCTCGTACCACGCGAACCCGTGCCGCGCCGAGTACGGCACGCGGTGGTGGTTGTTGTGCCACCCCTCGCCCATCGCCAGATACCCCACGAACAGGTTGTTGCGGCTCGCGTCGCCAGTCTGGAACCGCTGCGGGCCGAACAGGTGGCCCACCGAGTTCACGAGGAACGTCACCTGATAGATCACGGCGACCGCGAGGACGTAGCCCACCACGACGCCGCCCCAGCCGAGCGCGAGGTAGCACCCCGCGGCGAGTAGAACCCCCGGTACCAGCCACAGGCGCTCGAGCCACACCAGTTCAGGAAACCTCGTCAGGTCTTTTACCAGTTTCGTATCGACCGCGAGTTGGTCCGGGCCGAACAGCCAGCCCATGTGAGCGTACCAGAACCCGCGGCGCACCGGCGAGTGCGGGTCGCGGTCCTCGTCCGAATGGCGGTGGTGCGCGCGGTGCTTCGCGGCCCACCAGATCGGCCCCTTCTGCAACGCGAGGCACCCCAGCGCGGCCAGCACGAGTTGGAACGCGCGCGAGGTCTTGTACGAGCGGTGCGAGAAGTAGCGGTGCAGCCCGGCGGTGGCGGCGAGGCCGATCACGAGGAAGCACCCGCCGAGCACGGCGAAGCACCACGGATCGACTTCGACAAACGGGATTGCGACCAGCGCCAGATAGACGAGCACGACCGGCGCGGCCGAGGCCGCGGTGCGCAGCGCGCGCAGCACGCGGAAGCGGGGTTCAACCGCCGCACCGACAGGTTGAGCGAGCATGGCGGGCCTGTGAGGGCGTGGCGGCGGGGAACGCGAGTAGCTGAGATAGCGACGCGCGGGCCGCGCCGCCAGACCGAACGGATGCTCACGACGAGTTCCCGTCGTCGGGCTTCTGCGGGTCCGGCGGCTCGAACTCCGGCGGCCAGAGCCGGAACAGCACGACGAGCGCTAACAGCGGGAACACCCCGATCCCGCCCAGCACCCACGCGTAGGTGCCGGTCGCGTCGCAGAGCCACCCTTCAATTGGGTACAGCGCCGCCAGCGTCAGGTGCGCCGACGCGCCGAGCGTGCCCGTCACCTTCCCCTGATGCTTCGACGACAGCTCTTGGCTGAGCGCGAAGTACGTGGGGAACAGGCCGAGGGCCGCGAACGCGACCACGAGCAGCCCGGCTTGCAGCGGCCAGCCGTCGGGGAGGAACGGCACCGCGAGCGTGCCCAGCGCGAGCACCGCGCAGATCGCGAACATCATCACCCGGCACGAGTGGACGCGCACCCCGCGCTTGCACAGGAACAGCGTCACCAGTCCCACGGTCCACGTGCCGACGTCGGCCACGAGGTAATAGGCCGTCGTGAACCGGCTCATCTCTTCGAGGGTGTACCCGCGCTCCTTGCGGAGGAACAGCGGGAGCCACGTGCGGTACCCGTGCCACGTGACGTTGACCGCGAGTGCGGTCGCGAGCAGCGCCCAGAACCGGCGGTCCCGGAACACGTCGGCGAACCGCACCGCGCCCTGATGCGCCGGCGGCGCGCCGGTCGCATCGGTCGGGTTCACCAGCGCGTTCGGCACCGTCAGGAACCAGAGCGCCACCCACACCAGCCCCAAGGCCCCGATCACCTGAAACGGCACCCGCCACGGGTCCGCGTACCCGTTGGCCGCGGCCCACCGCAGGATCACCAGCACCAGCATCGGCGTAACCACCGCGCCCAGCGCGGTGCCGCTCCCGAACAGCGAGTTCCCGAACGACCGCTCTTCGGGCGGGAGCATGGTCCGCAGCGTGCGGATCGCGCACGGCCAGTTCCCCGCCTCGAACAGCCCCAGCATGAACCGGCAGGTGAGGAGCATCCAGAACGTGTGCGCGAACCCGGTCAGGATGCCCGCGAGCGACCACCCCACGACCATGAGCGGGTACACCCACCGCACGCTCACGAGGTCCACGAGGAACCCGGTGCTGATCGCGCCGATGGCGAACGCGAACGAGAACACGCCCTCGAGCCACCCGTACTGCGTGTTGTTCAACCCGAACGCCGCTTGGATCTCCGCGGCCAGTTGGTTCAGGGCCATTCGGTCCATATAGTTGATGACGGTCGCCTGCATGAGCAGAAAGCAGACCCACCACCGCCACGGGGAAAGGGCGGGCGCGAGAGCGGTGTTCATGGCAGCGGCAGCGTGAGGCAGCGGAGAGCGACCCGCCGAGAATAGCCGAGGCGAGCGGGGGGCGTAAGCCCCCTGTTCGAATTGCTGGGAGAGAAACCCGATGGCGACGAGTGCGGCGCGGGTGCCGATTCACCTCATGTCGTGGACCGGGATCGTCACGGCCGTGGTCGCGGGCGTACTCGCGCTGTACGGCTCCATCCACGCCGAGAAGCACCTCGCGCACAGCCCGCTGCGCGAGGCCCGCGGGTCGAGCGGGCTACCGGCCAAGCCCGAAACCGCGCTGGGGCGACAGGTTGTGAAGGCCGAAGCCGGCGTCTTCGGCGGTGACGTGGACGCGAAGCTCTTGGACCTGACCGGGCGCTCGAAGGTCGCCAACTACTCGCTCCAAATCGTTGCGTTCGTGCTCCCGTTCTGGCTGGGTCTCGCCGCGGCGCTCACCGGCGGCTGGGCCATGAAGCAGGTGCAATCGTCCGACGGGAAGTACGCGGGCAACACCCTCGCGGTGTTCTCGATGATGGTCGGCGGGTTGGCCGCGGTCGTCGCCGGGTGCATGATGATGAGCCTGTACGTCTGGCCGCACGTCCCGTCGTTGTACACCACGTGACTCTTTTTGATTGAAGACTGGTGATTGATGATTGAACGACAGGTGCGCCGCGGTTGTCTTCAGTCTTCGATCACAAATCGACAATCTGCAATCTGCAATTCCGCCTTCGCCCTCGTCAGCAACCGCGCGCGCTCGTCGGCGCGCTTGCGGAACCACGCCGCCACCAGCAGCACGCTATCGACCGCTGTATCGGTCAGCACGGCCGGGGCCGGGGCGTCGGTGAACGTCGCGGCCATCAGCGCGACGAGGGCCGCGCCCGTCGCCGCGGTCGGGGCGAACGCCACGGTCCGGACCTCGCCGCGGTGAATCAGGTACCAGCGGTCGCGCCCGTCGACCCCGCGCAGCGGGTACACGAACGCGTTCTGGTCGCGTGCCGTGCGGAGCAGGCTCAAGCGGTCGTCGAGCCACTGGAGCGCCTGAAGCTTGTCGCGCAGCGAGCCGGCGCGCTCGAACTGTAGCGCCGCGGACGCGGCCTCCATTTGCTCGCGCAGCGCCTTCAGCGGCGCGCGGCTCCGGCCGTCGAGGAACGCCTTCGCCCCGCGGACGCCGGCCGAGTACGCGGCGCGCGTGCAACCGCCGGTACACGGCCCGGCGCAGGTGCCCAGTTCGTACCGCAGGCACTTCGCGGCGCGGCCGTGGTCGAACAGTTCGCCCTGCTCCGCGAAGCACAGCGCGACCGTCTGCGGACAGTCGCGGAGCTTAAAATAGTCGTTGAGCCGGCGCGCCGCGTCCTCCGAGCGGTACCAGCGCACGAACGGTCCGTAAACGCCCAGTTCCTTGCCGGTGGGCTTGGTCGTCACGTACACATACGGGGCGGGCGCTTTGCCGAGACACACGTAGTGGTGGCGCTGGAACCCCGGAACGCCGAGGACGTTGAACTTCGGGCGCACGCGCTGGATCAGTTCCAACTCGCGCAGAAGCGCGGCCAGTTCGTCGCCGGTCTGCTCCCAGACGAGCCGGCGCGTCTGGCCGATGATCTTCCCGGCCTTCGGATCGCGGCTGTTGGTGCGGAAGTACGAGAGCAACCGGGCGCGCAAGTTCTTGGCCTTCCCGACGTACACGAGGCGGTCGCGGGCGTCGATCATGCCGTACACGCCGGGCAACTTCGGGGCGTGCTTCCTCACCCCGCCCTTGAGCTTACTCGGGCGCGTGCCGCGCAGCTCGTGCGTGGGCGGCACCTCGTCGGCCGGGCGGAACCGGCACGGGCCGAACCCGTCGAACGTGTCGGGGAACAAGCGGGCCTGCTTCTTCCCGTCCGTGGGGGCGCGACTCATGTCCGGTTCGCCGCTTGTGGAACGTGGTGTACGCGGGTAGTCTAACAACTGCGGCGCACTTGGGAACACCGAAACGGGGCGGGCGATGCCGAACAAGCTACTCGCACTGGTCGCACTCGCCTGTCTGAACGGCGCGCCGGTCCGCGCCGCCGACACCGCGAACGTGTACGACACGCTCCTCGCGATGAAGGCCCACACCGTCGTGCAGGTCGCGGTGAAGGAGACGGGCACAATCGCTCTGCTGAAAGGCGACAAGCCGGTCACGCTGTTCGCGCCGACCGACGCCGCGTTCCGCGCGCTCGGCGCGGCGACCGTTCAAAAACTCGCCACGGACAGAGAGGCTCTGAAGGCGCTCATCCGCGCGCACCTCGTAACGGGCAAGTACACGACCGAGGAACTGACGCCGCTGGACGGCAAGGAACTGCGCTCGCTGGCCGACGCGGGATTGAAAGTGGAGGTGACGAAAGACGGCGTTCGGGTCGGCGGGGCGAAACTCGTGGTCACGAACGTGCAGTGCAGCAACGGCGTCATTCACGTCATCGACGCCGTGCTGAAGTGAGCGCCGGTTCTTGTCAGGCCGCGTCGGGGCAAACTTCGACGTTATTTAACAACGTGCGGTCGCCCAGCACCGGGCGCACGGTCTCTTGGGCCATCTGCTTCAGGTAGTAGCTGCTGACTTGGCCGCTGATGATGACGCGGCTGGCGTCGGCCTCGACCACGAGCCGGCGCAGTTGCCCCAGTGGGCTGCTGGTCAGAACGTCCGCGGGTTCCGGTGCGAAATCGGTGCAGGTGCTCATCGTGTCGCTCCTTCGGGACGACCTCGAACGGCGCTCCGACCCGAGAACGGGGGAAGGACGGGTGCGACGGAAAAGGTCCGGCATGAGATGTCGCGAGTCCGTCCGGGGTGCCGGGGCGAAGCGAGAATCCAGTTCCCACGACGGATGGTATACGCGGGTTGTGACGGTTGCAACGACTTTCCGTTTTTTTTCGGGCACGCGACTCGCCGCGTGAATCCGCCCACTACGGCGCACGAACAACGGTGATGGTTCGGCGGGTCGCCCGTGTCGGTGTGATTCGTGCAGTCGCGTGCGTTCGTTCGCGCCCGCCGGTCGGGGCGGCGCGGGGTGTCACGACGGCGGCCGTTTCGCGTTTGCTCTCTCAGGTCGCCCCGCGCCCGACACGATGAATGGCCCACGTCCCACTCGCGACAGACCGCAACCGAAGGAAGGGATGGGTCTGGGGTGCCGCGAACTGCCCGAAAAGCCGACAGTCGCGGGCCGCGCGCGAGCGCGCGGCTTTGTCCGCGCGCTCAGGGTCGCACCTCGGAACCACAACGCGCTCCCAAGAATGAGAAGAAACTGAATCCCGCGGTATCCGGTTCCCGGACACATTCCGCCCGAAACCTGTTTCTCACGATGGGGTTTGCTGACGTATCCCGTGCGAGCGCGCTCGCTGGGGAGCCGCCCGGAACGGGCGGGCAGCGACCGAACGCCGACCGGACTTTTACCATAACGTCTTCCGGCCGCACCGCTCTGTTCTGGCCCGCCGCCGCAACCCGCTCGATGCCGCGCCTTCGCTCCGCGGCCCCGCGCGACGGCACTCCCCGCCCAACGATCACCCGCTCGAACGGACCGACCGGACGCCCCGCGCGGGCGGGCCGACGCGCCCCCGACCAGAACGGCGCGTTGACCCCATTTCCGGTCGCCGTTACTCTTTCTCATACTCGCTGTTATCCGACACCCGGGGCGCGTGGAACTGGTCGGCCCGCACCGCGCATTCTCCACAGGGAAAGGCCTCACCGATGAACTGGTTCAAGTACTTCCGGCTGCTCGGCAACAAAAAGAAGGCCCCGATCAGCAAGGCCGCGCGCCCGCGCCTGCGGCTCGAAGAGCTGGAAGTGCGCGAGGTGCCCGCGGCCCCGTTCGTGGTCGGCACCACGCCCGCCACCGGCGGGTTGCTCGGCGCGCCGCCGCTGAACGCGCCCCAGCGCATCGAGGTCGTGTTCTCGGAAGACGTGATGGGGGCCAACAACAAGAACAACTTCCTGATGTTTGCCTCGGACGGTACGCCGGTGAACATCGCGTCGGTGGGGTACAATGCCGGTACCTTCACCAGCACGATTCTGGCCTCGAACCTGACCGTGAACGGCGGCGCGCTCCCCGCGGGCGTGTACTCGCTGTTCTTGCGCGGCGATCAGATCGTCGACGTGGACGAGAACCTGCCTCTGGCGCGCCCCGGCGAACTCGTGGTCGCCAACGCCGGACGCAACAGCCTCTCGACTGTTGCGCTGAACGGCACCGGCCTCGGCGCGGTGTCGACGATCTCGCTGCCGATTCAGGGCACGAACAACTACCTGCCGTCCGGGGTCGCGACCGGTGACGTCAACGCCGACATGATCCCCGACCTCATCGTCACCAGTGCCGGCCAGAACAGCCTGAACATCCACCTCGGCAACGGGAACGGGTTCTCAACTTCCCCGGACCTCACCATCGGCCTCTCGGCCTCGCCCAGCGGGGTGCTGCTCGCCGAACTGAACGGCGACGCGGCGAACGCGGGCAAGAACGAGATCGTCCTCGTGAACAGCGCCGCGGGCACCGTGACGGTGTTCGTGAACCAGAACCCCGCGCCCGGCTCGCTGGCGTTCGACTCCGGCACCAGTTACAGCGTCGGCAGCACCCCCAGCGGGGTCGTCGCCGGCCTGTTCAACGACGACACCAACGTGGACCTCGCCGTCTCTAACACGGGGCTGGACGCCAGCAACCAGTACACGGCGAACGTCATCACCGGCAAGGGCGACGGCACCTTCAATGCGACCACCGCGTTCGTGATCGGCACCAGCGGCCCCTCGGGCACGGTCAGTCCCACCGGGATCGCGGTCGGCCGGTTCAATGGCGACACCCAAGACGACCTCGTCGTCAGCGGCACAACGTTCCTCTCGGTCCTCACGAACACCAGTAACAGCGCCACCCCCACGTTCGGCGTCAGCACCATCGGCATCACCGGCATCACGGCCAGTTCGGTCGCGACCGGGAGCCTGACCACCGGCACCGGGATTCCCGGGAACGGCAAGGGCACACAGGACATCGTCGCCACCACGACGGCCGGTAACGTGATCTCGTTTGTCAACGACGGGACCGGGGCGTTCGACGCCGCGCCGAGCTTCACCGCCGGCGTCGCGTCGCCCATCGGGTTGCAGATGCGCGACCTGACCGGCGACGGGCGGCAGGAACTGGTGTACGTGAACGGGGCCGCGGCCGGCGGCGCGGTCTCGCGCGCCCCGATCTTCCGCAGCGTCGCGAACGTAGGCGACGCGCAGGGCAACGGCACCGACCCCATCGAGATCACCGCCCCGGGACACGGCCTCTCGACCGGCGACTTCGTCATCATCCGCGGGGTCACCGGTTTCCCTGAGGCCAACGGTGGGTTCACCGTCACCGTCCCCGGGCCGGGGGGGGCCAACACGTTCACCCTCAACGGCACCGCCTCGTTCACCGGGAACGCCAACAACAACACCGGGAGCGTGTTCTTTGCCTCGCCACAGGTGATCCAGAACGCCGTAAAGGGTCCGGCCACGGCCCCTGAGTTGAACCGCATCGTCATCACGAGCGCGAACCACGGGCTGCGCTCGGGCCAGCAGGTCACCATCACCGGGGCCACCGGCACCACGGTGATTAACAACACGTTCTACATCACGCGCCTGACGGCCGATACGTTCGCGCTGAACGGGACCGAGGCCACCGCCATCGGCGGCACGTATAACGCCAACACCGCGAGCTGGGCGCTGCCGGTGTACGCGACCGGGGCCACGCCCACCGGCCTCGCCCTCGCCGACTTCACCGGCGACGGCATCCTCGACCTCGTGACCTCGAACAAGACCGACAACACCACCGGGAGCCTGTCGTATTACAGCGGCAGCGGCACCGCCGGGGTCGGCGACGGCACGTTCCTCGCCAACACGAGCCTGCCGCTGCTCACGAACGGCGTGCCCCGCGCCACCGCGGTCGGCGACCTCAACGGCGACGGCATCCCCGACCTCGTTGCCACCGACTTCAAGAACAACACGATCAACATCTTCCTCGGTCTGGCAGGCGGCGGCTACGGCGCGCCCAGCAGCAAGTCGCTGACCACCGGCGGGAACAGCCGCGAGCCGGTCTCCGTCGCCATCGGCGACTTGAACAACGACAACAAACTGGACGTCGTCGTCGCGAGCCAGCGGGACAACGTGGCCGCGCTGTTCACCGGAAACGGCAACGGGACGGTCAACAACCAGACGCGGATCACGGTCGGCTCCACGCCGAAACAGGTCGTCCTCGCCGACGTGAACGATGACGGCGACCTCGACCTGTTGGTCGCGCACAACGGCAAGAGCCGCGGCGTGACCCTGCGCCTCGGGAACGGCAACGGCACGTTCCAGAACTCGACCGAAATCTTCGGCCTTTCCAACACCCCACGGGCCAGCAGCTTGGCCGTCGGCGACTTCAACCGCGACGGGTTCACGGACGTCGTCGTCACCGACGACGTGACCAACGGGACCGGCACCGTGCGCGTCGCGCTCGGCTCGGGCAACGGCTCGTTCCCGTCCGGGAACCGGACGACGTACACGGTCGGCGCGAACCCGACGTCGGTCGTGGTCGCGGACTTCAACGCGGACGGGTTCGCGGACATCGCCACCGCGAGCCGGAGTAACTCGACCACCGAGAACATCAGCGTGCTGCTGAACAACGTGGGCACCGGGTTCCAGTCGGCAATCCACACGCAACTCACGACAGACCCGATCGTCAACGGGAGCGTCCTACACCGGCTTCAGGCCGTGAACGTGAACTCGGACGCCTTCATCGACCTCGTGGTGACCGCAGGCATCATCGACGCGGTCAACAACACGACGACCAAGAACGGCGCGGACGGCGTGCCGGACAAGGACACGCCGAACCCGGCGAACAACACCTTCGTGCTGTACGGCGCGGGCGACGGGAGCTTCACCGCGACGGTCAACCAGTACACGGTTGCCGGGCCGAGCGCGACCAGCCCGCCCCCGGTCCCGTTCGCGTCCGCGGTCGAGGTCGTCAGCGACCCGTTCCGGCTGCTCTCGACGTTCAACGTGGGCGGCACCACGGTCAGCGCGAACCTGCTCCGCAACGGGAGCTTCGAGAACCGCGCGCTCTCCGGCGAGCAGGGCAACCTCGACGGGTGGAACGTGTTCCGCCTCACGGACACCACGCGCGGCAGCGCCGGCCAGTTCCTCGCACAGACCGGAGCGAACAGCCCGCTCAGCCTGTCCACGGTGCCGCCCCCGGCCAACGGCCGGTACCGGGCCATGCTGGACCAGCAGCACCTCCAACCGTTCAGCGGGAACACCAACCCGAACGACGACGCCAGCTACGCCGGGTCGCACGCCCTGTACCAAGACGTGACGATCCCCGGCAACGCCACCAGCGCGCGCCTGTCGTTCACCCTGTACCTGAACAGCGACGACCCCTTCACCGAGATCGGCGCGAGCGGCACGGCCAACACCGACGACCCCTTGCTCGACTACCGCACCACCGACCCGAACCAGCAGGTGCGGGTAGACATCATGTCCATCAACAACAACATTCTGGGCCTCGGCACCAACGTGCGCCAGAACCTGTTCAAGACCCAGACGAACACGACGACCAACGGCACACTGGCGTTCACCGGGAACGGCTCGTTCGACCTGAGCGCGTTCGCCGGGCAGACGATCCGCGTCCGGTTCGCGGCCACGAACAACCAAGGGAAGTTGATGGTCGGGGTGGACGACGCGCGCGTGCAGGTGGTGTTCACGGACAACACCGCGCCCGTGATCCAGACCCTGAACCTGCGGAACCCGACGTTCCTGGCGAGCGCGAACAACACGCCGCAATCGACGGACCCGACGCTCGTGGGGCGGATCACCGACAACGGGTCGATCAACAACGTGAGCAAGCTCACGTTCGACCTCGGGAACAACGGGTTCGGGGGCGCGGACGACGTGTCGATCACGACGTTCGACGCGAACGGGTACTTCACGTTCACGCCCACCACGCTCCTCCCCGGGCTCCTGACGGTCCCGGTGCGGGCGTTCGACCAAGCCGGGAACTTCGCGCAGCAGACCACGACGTTCATCCTGCAAGGGCCGAGCCTCACGAACTGGCAGGCGGCCGGCCCCGGCCCGATCGACATCTCCGGGGCCGGGCTGAACTACAGCACCGTGTCCGGCAAGATCACGGGCGTCGCGGTGGACCCGAGCGACCCGAGCGGGAACACGTTCTACGTCAGCTCGTCCAACGGCGGCGTATGGAAGACCGTGGACGGGGGCGAGGACTGGCTGGCCCTCACCGACAACGTGCGCGACGCCACCGGCGAGCGCATCAACGTCTCGGCCGGCGGGCTGACGCTGGGCGTGAACCCGCAGACCAACACGCGCGTGATCTACGCCGCCACCGGCGTGGACGACAACGCCTTCACCTCGCGCTCCAGCGTGGGGGTGCTCCAGTCGCTCGACGACGGGCGCACGTGGCGGGTACTCGGCGGGGCGACGCGGAACGCAGCCGGAGCGATCATCCCCGGCATCTTCACCGGGGCGCGGGTGTCCAAGGTCGTCGTGGACCCGAGCAACCCCGCCATCGTTTACGTCGCCGTTACGTCGTGGGACACCACGACGAAGGCCCCGATGATCCTGAAGACGACGAACGGCCTCGCGGCCACCCCGACGTGGACGAACGTCCTGATCCCCGCGAACATGTTCGTGAACAACCGGACCGACACCCTGCTGAGTCTGTCTCAGGGGCTGGCCTCGGTGACCGACATCATCGTCGACCCGTTCAACCCCGGCCGCGTCATCGTCGGTCTGGGCAACATCGGCCAGTTCATCAGCGGCGAAGGGGCCGGGGTGTGGAAGTCCATCGACGGCGGGTCCACGTGGGACCGGATCGAGGGCGGCGACAGCCTCGCGCTTCAGAACGCGACCTACGACGGCACGCTCCCGTTCGGTGCGAACGTCGGCCGCGTCACACTCGCCCAAGGTAACGGGCGCGTGGGCGACGAGCGGTTCGTGTACGTGATGATGGCCGACGCAGTGAGCACGACGAACCAGTTCAACCAAGGCGGGTACATGGGGCTGTACAAGTCCAAGGACAACATGCTCAACTTCACCAAGGTGATGTTGCGGCAACCGGGGTTGGGGCACGCCCGGTTCACGGAGATCTACGAGGACATCGAACTGCTCGGGAATGAGGGTGGGAACGTCGGCGCGCTGGTCGTGGACCCGAGTAACCCGAACGTGGTGTACGTGGGCGGGTCGCGCCGGTTCACCGACCCCGGCGACCCGCCGCAGCACGCCCTCATCCGCGTCGACACCGGGAACATGCGCGACACGGACTACACGGACGCCGACGGGCTGACCAACGACGGCGACGACCGCGACAAGGCGGGGGCGGCGGCCCTTGCCGGCGACATCTACCCGACCGGCACCGACCAAAGCGGCAACACCATCGGCGGCGTCGACTACGAAGGCGAGGGCGTGTACTGGTACGACATCGAGCAGTCGCGCGCCAGCGACAGCAGCACCCGGCGGCGGCTCCCCCCGTCGATCCACCGGCTCACTTTTGACCCGCAAGGGCGGCTCATCATCGGCACCGAGAACGGCCTGTTCCGCGGCGTTCCCCTCGGGTTCGGGTACGACTTCCGCAGCAGCTTCGCCGGCATCCTCGCGAGCGGCGGCAGTTCGGCGTTCAACCCGCCCGGCATGACGATCACCGACCTGAACAACAACCTCCAGATCACCGACCTGACCTCGGTGGCCATCGACCCGACCGACCGGAGCCGGTTCTACGTGTCCGCGGCCGGCGTCGGCAGCGGGCTCACCCCGGGCGGCCTGACGTCGTGGCAAACGATGGGGCTGACCGGCCCGAACACCGCCACGCTGGGGAACCTCGGCATCCCGAACTCGTTCCAAGTGCTGGCCGCGAACCTCGCGCCGGACGCGCCCGCCGACGCGGTCACGACGCTGTACCGCACGTGGCAGTTCGACGGTGCGGGGTCGCTCATCCCCGAGGTCTCGGCCGACGCCGGCGGGTCGTTCGACACCACCGGGTCCGCGGGCATCAGCTCGCAGGACACCTCGAACTTGGCCCCGGTCCTCGCCATCAACTCCGTGAAGGCCGAGGTGAACGGGCAGTTCTTCGACGAACTCCTGTTCGGCACCAACAAGGTGTACCTGACGCGCACCGGCGGTAACGTCTGGGACGCGATCAGCGGCAACCTCGGGGCGGGGTTCGTCTCGGCCCTCGCGTTCTCCCCGAGTCAGGGCGAGTACCTCGCGGGCACCGACGAGGCGAAGGTGTTCATCAAGTCCAAGACCGGCAACAACTTCGTCGAGATCACGAACAACCTCGCCACGCTGATCGGGCTGACGCTCACGATCCGGATCAACGGGATCACGGTGGACCCGACGAACCGGAACAGCGTGTACGTAATGGCCGCGACCGCGAACGGGCGGAACAGCGTGTTCCGCGGCACCCTGACGCGCAACGCGGCCGGGTCCGTGACGGGGGCGTCGTGGGTCGCCGTGACCGGCGGGCTGCCGCTGGCCGCGTCGTACAAGATGATCATCGACCGCCGGCCCAGCACAGGCGCGCCGAACGGCCGGTTCTACGTCGGCACCGACCGCGGCGTCTTCACCTCGACCGACGGGGCCAGCTGGACCCCGCTCGGCGCGGGCCTGCCCGCCGCGCCGGTGGTGGACCTCCAGTTCAACCCGACGTTCGAAATCCTCGCCGCGGCGACTCAGGGGCGCGGGGTGTTCACCATCTCGACCGCGCGCTCCGGCCCGGCCATCGTGGACGTGACCCCGGCCACTCCGGTCGACAACGGCCCGCTCACGCAGGTGAACGTGACGTTCAACACCCCGCTGGACCCGCGCACGTTCAACGCCGACCAGAACAACATCGCCCGCACGGTCCTCTCGCTCATCGCGCTGACCACGACCGACGTGGCCGACGTGCGCGTGCGCGAACTGATCCAACAGTACCAGCGGCGCGTCGCGAACGCCGGCGACGTGAGCGCGGCCCGGCCCACGTTCTTCTTCCAAGACGCGAGCGGCAACATCGAACAGGTGCCCGACGCGGCTCTGGCCGGCGGCAGCATCAACCGGACCCGCGACGACGGCGAGCTGCGCTACACCGCCTTCTTGGTCGCCGCGGACAACTACGTCACCACCGTCTCGAACATGCGCCCGATCGACGGGGCCATCTCGGCCACTGAGCACGAGAACCGCAAGTGGCTCGAGTCCGTGTGGCTCGACCTGCTCGGGCGCTCGTCCGGGCTGACGACCCTCTCCACGGGGGACGATGACGCGGCCGCCGCCGCGTTCCTGACCCAACTCCAGACCAACCCCGGCCAAGCCACGCGGTTCGGCATCGCGCTCCAGTTGACCGGCGTGAACCGCGTCAACAACGCCGATCCGAACAGCGCGTACGCCACGATCAACCCGCTGTCGAAGGAGTTCCACACCAACCTCGTGGCCTCGCTGTTCAACAAGTTCCTCGGCCGCAACTACCCGGCCGTCGGGGCCAGCAGCACCGAGATCGACACACAGGTGGCGACGCTCCAGCGGCGCGGTCTGCTGCGGAACGTGAACGCCCGCATCATCTCGACGACGGAGGCGTACTCGAAGCTCGGGAACGACCTCGGCCTGCCGTCCGGCACCGAGGCCACGGCCATCGCGTTCGGCAACTTCACCGGCAGGACGGTCAGTTCGGACAACGGCACCGGGGCGACCCGGACCAACGTGCCCGTACTCGACATGGCCGTCGCCACGAACGGCAACCGCGTGCTCATCTATCAGGGCAAGGCGGGCGGCGGGTTCGCCACCACCCCGACCCTGAACTTCGCGCTCCCGGCCGGGGCGAACCCCGCCGACTTGCTCGTCGCGGACCTCAACGGCGACGGGATGGCCGACCTCGCGGTCGCCAACTCCGGGCTCGCGTCCGGCGGCAACAACTCCGTCAGCGTGTTCTTCAACAACCGCGCGGCCGTCGGCGACCTCAGCTTCGCGGCGCGCACCGACCTCAACGGCGGCGAGAACCCCATCGCCGTGGCCGCGGCCGACTACGACGGCGACGCGGTCCTCGACCTGATCACGACCGGGCGCACGACCGTGTCGAACAACTTTAACGTGAACGTGCGCCTCGGCACCGGTGGCGGGAACTTCGCGGCCCCTGTCGCGGTCAAGATCGGCGACACCACCCCGACCGGGGCCGAGTTGTCGGCCCCGACCGGGCTGGCGGTCGCGAACGTGACCGGCGGCGCACGGCCCGATCTAATCGTCTCCGGCGACAACGGCCTCGTGGTGTTCAACAACACCAGCACCCCGGGCAACCTCACGGGCGCGCTGTTGGCGGCCCGGCTCACGAACACCCCGACCACGTCGGTGGCGGTCGGGAACCTCGACGTGGACGATACCGACAACGACATCGTCGCGACCTCGGACGCGGCGGCCGGCGAGATGCTGTTGTTCCGGAACGACTCGGGCGCGTTCCCCGCAGCCGGCCAGTTCACCACTCCGGCCGGCACCGCGCCGCGGTCGGTGAAGCTCGCCGACATGAACGGCGACGGGAAGCTCGACGCCGTGGTGGTGAACAAGTCGCTCGTCGGCGGGGCGATCACCGTGCTCTACAACACGACGGTGAACGCCCCGAGCGCCCCGGACGCGATCACCTTCCAAGCCCCGTTCGCGTACCCGATCACCGGCACCCTGCCCTCGGTGGTGGCGCTCGGCGACACCAACCAAGACGGCATCGTGGATGCCGCCTTCGGGTACGAGGGGAGCGAGTTCGTCTCGCAGTACGTCGGTGCCCAACAGGGCCTGATGAAGGTCGCCTCCGACCGGAACTGGCTCGACTGGATCTTCCGGTCGCAGGCCAACCGGCCCTTCACCCAAGCCGAGCGCGACTCGTTCGTCCTCGTGCTCGCCCGGAACGCGCTGGCGTACCTCAACGGCACCGACGGGGTGTACGCCCCGCTGTCGATCACCCCGACCGACAGCACGAACATGACGTTCACGCTCACGTTCGCGCCGCGCCTGTTCGACTCGACCTACCGCTTGTTCATCGGGCCGAACGGTCAGGGCATCAACCTCAAGGACTTCATCGACCTGAACGGGAGCTACGTCAACACCGGCAACGCGATGAACCAAGACCGGGACGGGAGCAACGGCGAGGTGCCGCAGGGCGAGTTCCCGTACGACACCGCACCGGGCGACCGGTTCTCGACGCGGCTCGTGGTGAACAACAGCGACACCGGGCGGTTCCTCTCCGCCCTGTTCGAGGACTTCCGCGGCACCGGGGCCGGCGGGCGCGAGCCGGACAACGCCACGTTCATCACTCTGTTCGGCACCGTCGAGGTGGAGCGCCTGAAGGCGCTCACCAACATCGCGAACGGGCTGGTCGGGTCCGCCGAGCAGGTGAACCTGCTTGTCGAACAGACGTTCCAGCGGTATCTGCGCCGCGCGGCGGGCGGCGACCTCGCCGCGAACTCCACGGCAATCCAAAACGGTACGCTGTCGGTCCGCCAACTGGTCATCAACCTGCTGGCCAGCGACGAGTACTTCAACAACGTGGTGTACGGCGGCGGCGGCAACAACCAAGCGTGGGCCAACGCGATCTACCGCGACGTGCTGCCCGGCACGACGGCCCCGACCTACACCGGCACGCCGGCCCGCGCGACGTTCGCCAGCAACCTCGTACTCAGCGACGCCGCGATCCAGCGCACCATCTCGGAGTACTTCCTGCGGGTCTTGGGCCGCACGCCGAACCGCGTCGCCAACGACGCGCGGCTCGACGAGACCACGACCTACTCGGCCGAGGTCTTCACCGGCACGCTGTTCAACTTCACGACCCTGCTGAAGAGCGGGCCGGCCGCCGGCCAACTGAGCGGCGACCAGCGCCTCATTGTCGCCCTGCTCGGCTCGCAGGAGTACCTGCGGCTGAACGGGAACAGCAACTTCGAGTGGCTCCGCAGCGTGTACGACGAGGTGCTCGGCCGTGCCCTCGGCACCCCCATCGACGTGGTCACGCCGGGCGGCGAGTTCGACCTGAAGCTCAACCAACTGCTCAACCTGAGCGGGTACACGACCGCGCGGCAGTCGAACCTGAGCACCATCATCAACAACGTCGAGACCCGGCAGCGGTTCTACCGCGACTACTCGTCGTTCTTCCTCGGTCGCGCGCCCACCGCCGCCGAACTGACCTCGTACGAGAGCGTGTACCAAGCGAACGGCCTGCGCCTCGAGCGCGTGATCGCCGCCATCGTCCGAACCGCCGAGTACGACCCGCTCAGCGGGCCGGGCGCGTCCAACTCCAACTGGCTGGAGAAGGTGTACCAAGCGCTGCTCGGGCGCGGCACGAACGGCGACGCGACCTCGGTGCAGCAGCTCGCGTTCCTCAACAGCAACACGAACCCCAACAACGAGGCCGTCCTCTCGAACGCGCGTAACACGGTCGCGCTGCAGATACTCGAGACCGCCGAGTACCGGCAGCGGCTGTTGAGCCACACCTCGAACCCGCAGGGCTTCTTCAACAAGTACCTCAACCGCGCGGCGACCAACACGGAGCTGACGACGTTCCTGAACCAGTTCACGAACGGCGCGAAGCAAGAGGACGTACTGATCGCGATGCTCATGGGGTCCGAATACTACCGGCTCCAGTAACCCGCCGCGCGGAGCCACATCGCGGGCCGGCACAGACCACCTGTGCCGGCCCGTTTCGCGTGCCCGGTGGCTCACTTCGCCGCGGTCGGCATCTGCGCGCCGGTGTCCTTCAGCCAGCGCATGAGCTGCCCGTCGAGCTTCGCGGCCAGTTCCGGCTTGTCCGCCGCGAGGTTCTTCTTCTCGCCGATATCGCTGGTCAGGTCGTACAGTTCGAGCGCGTTGTCCTCGTAGCGGCGGATCAGTTTGTGCGGCCCCGCGCGCACCGCGCCGCCGGGTTTGTTGCCCTTGTGCCACGCGAAGTGCGGGTAGTGGAAGTACAGCGCGTCGCGCTCCAACTTCTTGCCTTGCAGCAGCGGGCGCAGCGAGACGCCGTCGAGTGCTTCGTCGCGGCCGAGTTTCGCCCCGGCCGCGTCGAGGATCGTCGCGGGCAGGTCGGCGCTCGTGACCGGCGTATCGCTGGTGGTGCCCTTCCCCGCCACGCCCGGCCAGCGGACGATCAGCGGCACGCGCAGCCCGCCCTCGTACAGATCGCCCTTCCCCGACCGTAGCGGCCGGTTGTCGGTCGCCCCGTCCCAGCCGCCGTTGTCGCTGGTGAACACGACGAGCGTGTTGTCCGCGATCCCCAGCCGGTCGAGTTCGTCCAGCACCTTGCCGACCGCGCGGTCGGTGGCTTCGACCTGCGCCGCGTAGGTCGGGTTCTTGAGGCCCGGCCCTTCCTTGCCCTTGTACTTTGCGATCAGGTCGTCCGGGGCCTCGAACGGGTAGTGAACGTTGTAAGTCCAGAGGCAGACGAACATCGGCTTCTTCTTGTTCGCTTGCATGAAGGCAATCGCTTCGTCGGCGAGCCGGTCTTCGAGGTACTCGCCCTTCTTGCGCGGCTTGATGTTGGGGACGCGGTACGGGTCGAAGTACGAGGGCGGCCCGCCAAAGCCGCACCCGCCGACGTTCACGTCGAACCCCTGATGTTCGGGCCAGAAGTCCGGGCCACCCGTGTTCGGGTCTTTGGGGTCGCGGTCGCCGGACAGGTGCCACTTGCCGAAGAACCCAGTCGCGTAACCGACATCCTTCAGGCGCTCGGCGACCGTGACCGCCTTGAGCGGCAGCACGTGCTCGGCCGCGGGCGGCTGGAGCGCGCGCTTCGCCGGCCAGAACGCCGGGCCGTCCTTCCCGTGCTGCGTGATGCGGAGCCGCGCCGGGGCCAACCCGGTGATGAGAGCGGCCCGCGTCGGCGAGCACACCGGCGACGCGGCGTACGCGCTCGTGAACCGCACGCCCTGCTTGGCGAGCGCGTCGAGGTGCGGCGTGTTCAGTTTGTCGTTGCCCTGACAGCGCAGGTCCATCCAGCCCAGATCGTCGACCACGACGTACAGCACGTGCGGCGGCGCGGCGCGCGTGACCGCGGGGGCCAGCGTGACCACACCGAGCGCGACCGCGACGCGAAGCAGACCGGCACGCGGGTTCATGGCACTGGCTCACTGATTTTGGTTCACGCGGCGCGGACAAGCTGATTTGTATTGCCTTCTGGCGCGCGAAGTGTTGGAATGGCGACTCGGACTACCGACGACGGAGGGTTTCGGCGTGGTGAGTATCGGTACTCGCGTGTTGGGCTTGCTGGCAGTGCTCGCGTTCGCGCTCGGCGCTTCGGCCGACGCGCCGAAGACCGTCGACCTGTCGGACCTGCGCGACGCGATCACGACCGCGGACAAGCGCGGCGAGAACGTGGACGACATCAAGCGCGCGATCGACGCGCTCGAGAAAGCGCTCGCCAAAGGGGGTGCGGCCCCGAAGGGGGTCGCGCCCGCGGAACTCGCCGCGATGCGCCGGGCGGTCGAGGCCGCGGCCCGCAAGGGCGAACGAGTCGACGCCATTGCCAAGGAACTCGAAGCTGTGGAGAAGGCGCTAACCGGGCGCGTGTTCGTGCGAATGGACAAGGCCGAACTGAGCGCCTTCGCAACGGAAGTACTGAAAGGGACCACGTACCTGACCCAGCGCGCCTATCGCCAAGTGCCGGGCATCGAACTGGCCGACCGCGCGGTCGACGGGTTGTATCTGGCCGCGGGCGAGGCCGTTCCCGACGCCGTGAAACAGGAGCGCGCGCGGCGGCCGAAGGGCGCGGCGGTCGATCCGCGCCCGCTGCTGGAAGCCGCGCGCGACGCGCTCGGCAAGCGCGACGATCTGGCCGACGCGCGCGACGTGCTCGCGGCGCTCAACCACGCGTGCGGTGCCTTCGACGAGCCGACCACCGCGCTCACTGCCGAAGCGATGACGCGGATGCGCTCGCAGCAGTACCAGAACGGGCTGGGCGAAGTCGGCCTTCAGGTACGCCGGGTCGCCGACCGCATCGAGGTCGTGACCCCGTTCAAGGACGGCCCCGCCTACAAAGCCGGCGTTCGCGCGGGCGACGCCGTCACGCAGGTCAAGCTCCTCGAGGACGCGCAGGGCAAGCTGCTCACCGAAGCGACGATTCACACGCCCGCGACACTGAAGGCCGATGACACCGACGGCGTGTTGTGGGGGCGCGTCGGGGCGCGTGTGGAACTGACGGTCGCACGCCCCGGCGCGAAGCCGGTGCCCGTCGCGCTTGTGCTCGCGCGGGTCAAGCGCGAGGGCTTGGTCGGCCACCGACGACTGGCCGACGACACATGGGACCACGTTCTCGATGAGAAGCTCGGCATATACTACGTCCGCGTATTCGACTTCCACCGCGCGGACTTGGCGAACGAACTCAACCTGTTGCTCACCAAGTTCGAGGCCCAGAAAATCAAGGGCTTGGTGCTCGATCTGCGGTTCGCCGGCAGCGGCCTGATCGACAGCGCGGTCGGGGTCGCGGACCTGTTCGTTGATAACGGCCTGATCGTCGAACTGCGCGGGCGCACGAGCGGCGCGGAGAAGAAAATGGGTCGGCGCACCGGGAGCAGGCTGCTGTTCCCCGTGGTGTGTCTGACGAGCGGCACAAGCGGCACCTGCCCGGAACTGGTCGCGGCGTGCCTGCAAGACCACGCGCGCGCGGTGATCGTGGGCGAGCGCACCGGCGGGCGGGCCAGCGTGCAGAACTATTTCGCGCTGGAGCGCGGCACGCTCCGCATCACCACCGCGCACGCCTACCGGCCGAGCGGCAAGCACCTTGACCGCGACACCGCCCCGGCCGACCGCCCGGACGAGTGGGGCGTAACCCCCGACCCCGGCTTCGCGGTGGAGCTAGCGAAGCCGGAGCGCGACGACCTGCGCGCCCACCTCGAAGCCCGCCGCATCATCGCCCGCGCCGACGCCCCGAAGAAGGACGCGAAGGAGTTCAACGACCGCCAGTTGGCAAAGGCGCTCGAACACCTTCGCGCGAAGGCGAAGCAAGAGTAGGCGAGGCCGACACACCTTCGGCAAACGAACGCCGCCGTCGCCCGTTCTGCCTTCGGTGTCGCGCCCCCGCCTTTTCCCGGAGTGACCAATGGCAATCGCCGTCCTGTGCCAGCTCGCGCTGTTCGTGTCGCCGCTCGCGAACGCCAACCCCGATTACGTCCGACTCACGGCGGAGATTCGCGGCACGCTCGAAGTGAACAAGGACCGCCTCATCGTCATCGTGAATCAGGGCGGCGGGTGCATGACGGTTTACAACGACTTCTGGACGTTGGACTTCGGCTCGAACGACGCGCTGAGGGCGTCGGCGCTGAAGCTGCACGGCAAGGCCGTGGTACTGACGGGCGAACCGGACCGCCCGCTGGGGCTGCCGCACAAGGCCGGCGTCGGGGTGAAAGCGACCGCGCCGCCGCGCCTGCTGATCCGCGTCAAGACGCTGACCGCCGCACCGGGGAAGTAGACGCGTAAACGGTCGTGGCCGTGCGGTGGTGCCGGTATCTGCTCATCCAAACCTGACCGAAGGAGGGTTGCTCATGCAGTTACTCGCGGTCGCGATACTTGCCCTTTCTACATCGGCTTGGGAGTACACGCACCCAAAAGAGGCCGCGGCCCTTCGTGCGGTGAAGGCCGCAGGCGGAGAGTTCCAGCGTATCGATGGCGTCGTGGTGAAAATCCGGTTGGGCCAAGGCGCAACGGACGCCACCCTTGAAGCACTCACGCCGCTGAACGAACTACTCGAGCTCAGTTTGAGCGGCTCGAAGGTGACGGATGACGGGCTGAAGCACTTGGCGCGCTTCAAGAAGCTCGACCATCTCGACCTGTTTGAAACCGGAGTGACGAACGCTGGACTCAAACACCTCGCCCCGCTGACGAACTTGGAGCGCCTGTGGCTACGGAAGACCAAGGTGACCAACGCCGGGCTCAAGCACCTTGCTCCGCTCAAGAAGCGCCTCGGCACCCTTGATCTCGCTTACACGGCTGTGACAGACGCCGGGTTGAAGGAACTCGCCCCGCTTACCAATCTCAGCCTACTCGACCTCGACGCCACGACCGTGACGAACGCCGGGTTGAAGGAGTTGGCCCCGCTGGTCGAGTTGTACCAACTCTCTCTCGGAGGCACCAAGGTGACGGACGCCGGACTCAAGCACCTCGCCCCGCTCAAAAAGCTCGAAACGGTCTACGTCAATGGGACGAAAGTTACGGAGGCGGGGGCGGCCGAGTTGATGAAGATCCTCCCGGAGTGTCGTGTGCTTCGGTAGTATTCGGAAAGCGCGAGCAACCCCCGCCACGTCCCTTGGGTCGCGAGTCACCATCGAGATCGGTCTCAAACCCACTACCCCACCAATTCCCCGCCCGTTCGCGGTTGGCGCTATGCGCGCGACCGCGTCTTCCGGTATTCTGATAGTCCCGCCTTTACTCCCGCCGAGGGTCTGCTCGTGCGCCTGTCGCTTTTGGTTGTGCTTTGCGTTCTCGCGCCCGCTGCTCGTGCCGCTGATCCGTTCGCGGACACGGTCAAGCCGTTCCTGAACGAGTACTGCGTGAAGTGCCACAAGGCCGACAAGAAAAGCGGCGACCTCGACCTCACCAAGTACGACACCGCAGCCAAGCTGCTCGACGACTTCCGCCAGTGGGAACACGTCGTCACATTCCTCAAGAAAGAGGAGATGCCGCCACCGAAGGCCAAACAGCCGACCGCGGCGCTGCGGGCCGAGATGGTGGCGACCATCGAGAAGGTGTTGCTGACCGAGGCGCGGAAGGTGGCCGGCGACCCGGGCGCGGTGCCGCCGCGCCGCCTCACCAACGCCGAGTACGACTACACGATTCGCGACCTCACCGGCGCGGACATCCGCCCGGCGAAGGCGTTCCCCGTCGACCCCGCCAGCGGCGAGGGCTTCAACAACACCGGCGAGGCGCTCACCATGTCGCCGGCGCTGTTCAAGAAGTACTTCGCCGCGGCCGAGTTCGTCGGCGAACACGCGGTGCTGACCACCGAGGGGCTGCGGTTCGCCCCACACCCGACGGTCGCGTTCGCGGACCGGCAGAAGTTCTACGAGCGGCAGATCATCGCCTTCTACGAGAAGCACACCGTCGATCACGCGCGGTACTTCACGGAACTGTGGCTCTACAAGCACACCGCGCAGCAGAAGAAGATCGGCGACCTCGGTGCGTGGCTCGCCAAGAGTGGCCTCAGTACCAAGTATGCTCAACAGTTGTGGGACGTGCTGGAAAGTGAATCGGCCGACAAGCACTACGTCGCGTGGCTGCGCGAACGATGGGCCAAGTTCCCCGAACCGAAAGACCCCAAGAACCCGACCGCGGCCGAAGTGCAATCTGCAGCACGGGCGCTCGCGGCCGACGCCCAGAAGCGCGGCAAGGAGCTGACGCCGACCGAAGCGCGGCTCATCATTCCGGACGCCGGAAACGGCCCCATCGAGCACCTCGCGCGGCGGCGCAAGACCGCTGACACGCGCGACACCGCCGAACCCGCAAAGCTCATCAAGTTCCGCGCGCACTACCTCTATCCGGCCGTGCCCGTTCTGTTGCCGGTCGAACGTGCTTCACCGGAAATGCTCGCGTCCGCAAACGCCTTCTGCGCGCTGTTCCCCAACCGCTTCTTCTATGTGGACGACACGCGCGGCCTCTCCGCCGGGTTTCACCTCATCGAGGGCTTCTTTCGCGACGACCGCCCGCTGTGCAAGTCGGTACTGACCGACGCTGAGAACGCCGAACTGGACCGCCTCTGGCGCGAGCTGTACTTCGTCACCGGCATCTGGGAGAAGATGCTCCGCGGGTTCGTGTTTTTCGAGCGCTCGGAGCGAAACTTCCTCAAACACAAGGACTTCGACGAGTTCAAGGAAGAAGACCCTGCGCTAACGAACGACCACACGCTCGAGCGGTTCCAGGCGGTGTACCTGAGTCGCGCCAACGTGAAGCTCACGGGCGACCAACTGGCGAAGCACCCGATCAGCGTCTTCTTCACCGACGTCCGCAACGGCTTGAAGGGCCAGACGGCGGCGCTGAAGCGCGCCGAGCCGGTGTACCTGCGCGACCTACTGGCGCTCGCGGAGCGCGCCTACCGCCGGCCGCTCACGGCCACTGAACGCGCGAAACTGGAGAAGACGTTCACGGACATCTGCGCCGACAAGAACCACGGCACCGAGGCCGCGGTGCGCGCGACCGTGACGCGCATCCTCGTGTCGCCCCACTTCGCGCTGCGGTTCGACCCCACGCCCGCGGGCGAGTCGGTCGCTCCGCTGCCCGACCTCGCGCTCGCCTCGCGCCTCAGCTACGCCATCTGGTCCGGCCCGCCCGACGCGGAGTTGCTCAAACTGGCAAAGGCCGGGAAGCTGCGCGACGAGAACGTGTTGCGCGCGCAGGTGAAGCGCATGATTGCCGACCCGAAGGTCGAGCGGTTCGCGCGCGAGTTCTTCGGCCAGTGGCTCGGTCATCGTGACTTCTTCACCCAAGAGGCCGTGAACCGGCAGGCGTTCCCGGCGTTCGACGACGCACTCAAGCAAGCGATGTTCGAGGAGCCGACGCGCCTCATCGCGTACCTGATCCAGAAGGACCGGCCCATCACTGAGCTGCTGAACGGCGACGGCACGTTCGTGAACCGAAAGCTCGCGGCGCACTACGGTATCCCCTTCCCCGCGACCGCCGGCGCGGACGAGTGGGTCTACGTTTCGGGATTGCGGGAAAAGGGCCGCGGCGGTGTACTCGGCATGGCCGTGTTCCTGACGAAGAACTCGCAGCCGCAGCGCACCAGCCCGGTCAAGCGCGGGTTCTGGGTCGTCCACAAGCTGCTGGGCGAGCACATTCCGCCGCCGCCGCCGGACGTGGCGGTTCTTCCCGCGAAGGAGACGGACAGCAAGGCGACCGTACGCGAGCTGCTAAAACTGCACGTGTCGGACGCCAAGTGCGCGAGCTGCCACCAGCGGTTCGACCCGGTCGGGCTGGCGATGGAGGGCTTCGACCCCATCGGTCGCTCTCGCGCGAAGGATTTGGCGGGACGGGCCGTCGATAACGTGGTAGTATTGCCGAACGACAAGGTCGCCCGCGGCGTGCCCGAGTTCGGTGCCTACCTCGCGGTCCACCGCAAAGCCGACTTCACCAAGACCCTCTGCCAGAAGTTCCTCGGATACACCCTCGGCCGCTCGCTCCAGTTGTCCGACCAACCGCTGCTGGACGAGATGCGGGCCGCGTTCGACAAGAACGACGACAAGATGTCGGTACTGTTCGAGTTGGTCATCACCAGCCCGCAGTTCCGCACCCAGCGGTGTAAAGACTTCACTCCCGCCAGATACTCCCCGCCCGGAGGCCCGAAATGACCGCCAATCCTCCCGTCTCGCGTCGCGTGCTGCTCAAAGGTCTGGGCGTCACGGTCGCGCTGCCGTGGCTCGAATCCGTGGCGAGCGCGGCCCCGGCCGCGGCGAAGGCCGCCCCGAAGCGGTTCGCGTGCATGTTCATCGGCGACGGCATCTCGCCCCCGCACTGGTGGGCGAAGGGCGAAGGCGCGCAGATGGAACTGGGCTCCAGCCTCGAACCGCTCGCGCCCTTCCGCGACAAGCTCAACGTCATTCAAGGGCTGTTCAACCGCGAGGGCGACGGCGGGCACGCCCGCTGCACCGGCAACATCCTCTCCGGGGCCAAGCTCGAACGGGGCCGCACCATCAAGGGCGGCGTGAGCATGGATCAGGTGCTCGCCAAGCACTACGAGGAAGAGACCCCGCAGCCGAGCCTCGTGCTGGGGTGCGAGCAGCCGGTCAGCGGGTTCCACGAGAGCCAGTACTCGATGGTGTACGCCTCGCACATCTCGTGGCGCAACGGCGACTCGCCCGTGCCCATCGAGCTGTACCCGGCGCTGGCCTTCGACAGCCTGTTCGGGGGCAAGGCCGGCAAGCTGCACGGCAGCATCCTCGACGACGTGCTCGAACAGGCGAAGGACGTGAGCGGGAAGGTGAGCGGCGCGGACAAGCAGAAGGTGGACGAGTACCTCGCCAGTGTACGCGAGACCGAGGCCCGCGTGCAGCGGCTGAACAAGATGGCGAAGGACGACACCGCGGTTCCAGCCGACAAGCGTCCGCCGGCGGGCCAGCCGAAGGACTTCCGCGAGTACAGCCGCCTCATGTGCGACATCATCGCGCTGGCGTTCCAGAGCGACCGCTCGCGGGTCGCGACGCTACTCATGTCGCGCGACCTGTCCGGCATGGTGTACCCGTTCCTCGGCGTCCGCGACGACCACCACAGCTACTCGCACGACAACGAGGGCAAGTCGTATCAGGCCATCGTGAAGTGCCACATCGAGCAGTACGCCTACCTGATCGAGAAGCTCTCGAAGATGCGCGAGGGCACCGGCACCGTGCTGGACAACTCGTGCCTCATGTTCGTCTCCGAACACTGGAACGCGCACAACGGCACCCGCGTGCCGCTGGTGCTGGCCGGCGGGTTGGGCGGAGCGCTGAAGACCGGCCGCACCCACGACTACCTGAAAGCGGGCAACGACAAGCGCAAGCTGTGCTCGCTGTACCTGACGCTGATGGACAAGATGGGCCTCGAACTGAAAGAGTTCGGCGACTCGAAGGAGCGCCTCGCCGGGATTTGATCGCGGCTCGTGTCGGTCGCGGTCGAGCGGCGCGCGCTTCCTCACACCAGCTCTTTGATCGGGTCGCGGTCGTCGAGCAGGAACATCGGGCGGCCGGTGTGGTCGGGGAACGTCAGGGCCGGGTCGATGCCGAGCACGCGGTACAGCGTGGCGAGGGTGTTCTGCGGCGCGTACGGCTTGCCGACCGGCAGCGCGCCGTGGCGGTCGGTGGCCCCGACCACGAGGCCCGTCTCCAGCCCGCCGCCGGCGAACAGCCCGAACCCGGCGCGCGGCCAGTGGTCGCGCCCGTCGGCCCGCGCGCCGTTCCCGGTCGATTGCCCGACCTTCGGCGTGCGCCCCATCTCACCGCCGACGTACACCGCCACGTCCTTCTCAAGCCCGCGGTCGTGCAGGTCCGTGACGAGCGCGTGAACCGCGCGGTCGAGGCGCGGGAGCAGCGACCTCAGACAGGTGAAGTTGCCCGCGTGCGTGTCCCAGCCCTGTGCGATCATCCCGACGCGGCACTCTTTCGGGTCGCGCCCGAACGTGAGCGTAACCACCGGCACGCCGGCTTCCACCAAGCGCCGCGCTTGGAGCAGGCGCAGGGCCTCGTCGGTGCCGTAGCGGTCTCGGGTCTTTTGCGGCTCGTGGTCCACGTCGAACGCCTCGCGCACGCGCGGGCTGAGGATCATGTTGAGCGCGAGGGTCGAGAAGTAGTCGCTGCCCGCGAGGTCGCCGCCGGCGTTGTCGGCGTCGCGGCGCAGCGTGTCGAACCGGCGCATCAGATCGGTGCGCTCGGTCAGCCGTTCGGCCGACACCGCGCGCGGCGGGGTCAGCCCTTCGAGCTTGCCCGTGGCGATGAACGCTTTGTGCGAGACGCCGAGGTACGCCGGGCCGTTGCGGTACTCGTCGCCCGCGGTGCGGTCGAGTGCGACGTAGCGCGGCAGATCGTGCGCGGCACCGCGCGCCAGCCGGCTGACGACGGAGCCGAAGTCCGGGCGCGCGGCGCGGCCTGCCTCGGTCGGCTTGCGGAACCCGGAGAACAGTTCGACCGGGTCGTGAAAGTTCGGGTTGAACGACAGGTTCCGCACCAGCGCGAGCTTGTCCGCGATCTTGGCCTGCATCGGCATCAGTTCACAGACGTCGAACCCCGGCACGTTCGTTTTGATGGGCCGGAACTCGCCGCGGTACTCGACCGGCGCGTCCGGCTTCAGGTCGTAGCTGTCGACGTGGCTCGGCCCGCCGAACAGGTAAACGAAGATGACGGCCTTGTCGCGGGTTCGCGCGACCGGCGACGACGCGGCCCGGAGCCGCAACAGGTCGGGCAGCGCGAGGCCGCCGAAACCGATCGCTCCGAGGCGCAGGAAATCGCGGCGGCCGTAGGAGAGTGTGAGCACGGGCGGGGCCTCGAAGGAAGAACCTAACCCCCCGGCCCCCTTCCCAGTGGGTGAGGGGGAACCTTGGGTTCCCCCTTCCCTTCTGTAAGGGGGGCCGGGGGGTTAGGTTTCTTCGCGCGCCGGGCGCGTTGAGCGAAACAGCCGCACTCACACAATCGGCCTCACTTCGGCCAGCTTCGCGATCGCGCCGAGCGCGGGCTTGAGGCGCAGTTGGCCCACGTCGAAGACCGTGTGCAGGATCGTCGAGATCAGATTCGGTGTAGCGCAGTAGTCGCCGTCCGGCTCGCCGCCGTCGCGCGTCGAGCGGCCGATCACCTTCCCCGCCGCCGCGCCGCCGCCGTAAAGGAACAGGGGCGAGAGCCGGGCCCAGTGGTCGCGGCCCCCGGTCTTGTTCAGGCGCGGGGTGCGGCCCATCTCGCCGCACGCCACCAGCAGAATCTTGTCGCCCAGCCCGCGGGCCTCGACGTCCTCGATGAACGCGGCCACGGCGTGATCGAACGAGCGCCCGATGGCCTGCATCCCGTCCTTCATGTTCAGGTTCTCGCCGTCGGCGTGCATGTCCCACACGCCCTCGTACCCGGTGTGAACGGTGACGAACCCGCACCCGGCCTCGCACAGCCGGCGGGCCATCAGCAGCGACTTGCCCAGCGCCTTGGCGTGCCCGGTGTAGTACCCGCGCTTGCCGCGCCGGGCGCTGTCCCAGTTGTCCTTGGCGACGTGGTGGCTCGTGTCGTAACGGGCCACGGTGCGCGGGTTCTCGCGCGACAGGTCGAGCGCGTCGGCCACGGACCCACGCAGCAGCACCTCGCACGCCTGCCGCTGTTCGCGGGTGAAGTCGTCGAACCGCTCTTCGGCCTCGCGCTTTGTGCGGTCGAACCCGTCGAGCAGCCCGCGGCGCTCGTGGAACCGGTCCGCTGGGAGGTTCAGGCGCAGGTTCTTCTGGAGCTGCCCGCCACCGCCGGGGACGAACGGGGCGAACGCGCCGCCGACAGAGCCGGTCGCCGCGAGGTCACCGCGCCCCTGCCCCTTCGCCACGGTCGCGTCCACGGCCTGCGGGAACAGTACCGCGCTCGACGGCATCGCGGTAACGGGGTGGGTCGCGCCGACGACGCGCGCGTACAGCGCCCCGATGCTGGCGTCGAGCGACTCCGGCCCAACGACGGGCTTGATGTTGTGTTCGGCGTTGCCGGTGGCGAACGACCGCACCACGGTGAACTTGTCCGCGACCTTCGCGAGCTGCTGGAACGTGTCGCCGAAGGTGACGCCGGGGATCGCGGTCTTCGTGACACCGCCGACCGTGCGGACGCCGTCCGGGGCGTCGGGCTTCGGGTCGAAGGTCTCGAACTGGCTCGGCCCGCCCTGTTGGAAGAGAAAGATGACGGCCTTGCCGGTGGCGAGCGGGTGCGGCGCGGGGGCGTCGGCGGCGCGGAGCGCGGCCAGTGACAGCCCGCCGAGCGCGAGCCCGCCGGCCGTGAGGAACCGGCGGCGCGTACAGCGAGAATCGGCAGCGAAGATATCGAGCATGGCGGGTGGCAGGGGGGAGAGCGGGGCAGGACCGCGGCGGGTACTGATAGTAGACCCGACCGCGGCCCGAAGGTCAACGGGGGAAGCGGCCGTTTGTGAGGAGTCTGACCTGCCGGACCTCCGGTTGACCACCCTGTCTTGCTACGCAATGGGGTCTGCGTCCCGCGCTATCCGGCGGTCGATCACGTCCCGCGAGGCGCTTGTGGGCGCGGGCGATGGGCGGTAGCATTGTCGAACGAACGCTAACGAACAGGGGCTTGCCCACGATGAACGACCCGAACGCGACCCCGCCAACGCCGCACCCGCTGTCCGGCGAGTCCGCGCCGCGCGTGATCGGCGACGGCGCGAGCGATCCCGACCGCACGACCGATCACGTCGCGGACGGTTCTTCGTCACCCACAATGACCGTCGCGCACACGCCCGCCGACGAGGACGCACCCGCGGGCGCGACGAGCGCCGCGCCCGACTACGTCCTCGTGAACGAACTCGGCAAAGGGGGAATGGGCGTCGTCTATCGGGCACGGCAGACGAAACTGAACCGCGACGTCGCACTCAAACAGATGAAGCTGTCGGGCGGCGAGCTCGAGCGCGGCACCGCCAAGGCGCGCTTTCTGGCCGAGGCCGCGGCGATTGCGGCGATCAAGCACGAGAACGTGGTTCAGGTCTTCGACTACGGCGAAATGGACGGCCAGCCGTTCATGGCGCTGGAGTTCTGCGCCGGCGGCACGCTGGGCCGGTTGCTTCCGAAAAGCCCTGCGGCGGCCACCGCCCCGCGCGAGCTGGCCGCCGTCATCGCTCAGGTGGCCCGCGGCGTCGCGGCGGCGCACGCGCTGGGCATCGTTCACCGCGACCTCAAGCCGGGAAACGTCCTCCTCGACGAGAAGGGCGTCCCGAAGGTCGCCGACTTCGGGCTGGCGAAGCGCGTCGCGACTCCCGACGCGTCAACGGACGCGGGTGCTATGGCGCGCGGCACCAACCCCGAACTGACGGTCGCTGGGACTGTGAGCGGCACGCCGGCGTACATGGCCCCGGAGCAGGCCCGCGGCGACCCGTTCGTCGGCCCGGAGGCCGACGTCTGGGCCCTCGGCGTCATCTTGTACGAGGCTCTTACCGGCGAGAAGCCGTTCTACGACAAGGACCCACAGGTCACGTTAAAGCGGGTACTGACCGCGGCCCCGATGCCGCCGCGCGCCATCGTCGCCGCCGTTCCAAGCGACCTCGAACTGATCTGCCTCAAGTGCCTCTCCAAGAAGCCGAACGAGCGATACCCGGATGCTAAGGAACTCGCGGACGAACTCGCACGGTTCTTGCGCGGGGAGCCGATCCGCGCCCGGCCCGCGGGCCGCGTCGAGCGTGCGGTGAAGTGGGCGAAGCGGAACCCGGGCGAGTCCGGGGCCCTTGCCGCCGTCGCCGCCACGCTCGTCATCGGGGCCGCGGTCTCGATCTACTTCGGACTCGACGCGCGGGCCGAGGCCCGGCGCGCGAACCGCGAAGCCGACAAAGCCAAGACCAGCGAAACCGACGCGCGCAACAAGGGGAACGAACTGACCCGCGTCAACGGTACTTTGGAGCGGACCGTTGACGACCTCGGCCAGACCAACGGCAAACTGGCACAGTCGAACCGGGATAACGTCCGGCAACTGGTGCGCCTCACGGTCGCCGCGGCCGACGAGCGGATCAACGCCGGCGACCCGGTCGCGGCCCTGCCGGCGCTCGTGGACGGCTTGGCGACACTCGACGCCGAGAAGTTGGTCGACCCGGACCTCGAACGCACGTTACGGATCAAGTTCGCCTCAATCGCGGCGCTGACCCCCAAGCCGGTGCGCGTGTGGACCGAACCCGACGCGGTCGTGTTCGCCGAACTGTCCGCCGACGGGACGCGGGTACTGACCCTGAACCGCGACGGCACCGCGCGGGTGACGAACGCGACCACGGGCGAACTCGTTCGACAGCTTCGCGCCGACACGGAGATCACCCGCGCCGCGCTCAGCCCGGACGGGGCGCGCGTCGTCACCGGTGAGCGCAACGGCCGCGTGACCGTTTGGAACGTGGCCCCGGGGAACCCCGCCCGGGTGTCGGCGGCGCTCGATGCGCCGGTGCTCCACGTCGCCTTCAGCGCCGACGGCCGGCGCGTCCTCGCTGCGGGCGGAAACGAGTTTGCGGCCGGGCAGCTAAAAAAGACAACGATCCGCGAGAGGGCTAAAACCCAGGTGATTCGCGATACCTTCGCTCCAAGTCGGCCATGAGTATTGGCCGCTTCTTCTTGGATCGTGCCTTCTTCATGAT
>Ga0194132_10002606_pt1 | contig 33376 bp, 29 predicted proteins | sample TA2KigOf80mmetaG_FD_148612 | JGI IMG/M metagenome (GOLD analysis project Ga0194132, IMG submission 148612) | Freshwater microbial communities from Lake Tanganyika, Tanzania - TA2015054 Kigoma Offshore 80m | ecosystem: Environmental > Aquatic > Freshwater > Lake | place: Tanzania: Lake... | reverse complement strand
CCTTGGGCGCCGGCTTGGCGGCGGCTGCGCCTTCGGCGATTCGGCCGAGAAGCGCGCCGATCGTCACGGTCGCGCCCGACGCGGCCGCGATCTCGGCGAGCGTGCCGGCCGCCGGCGCTGGTACTTCGACCGTCACCTTGTCGGTCTCGAGTTCGCACAGCGTTTCGTCCTGCGCGACCTGGTCGCCGACCGCCTTGTACCACTGCCCGACCGTCGCCTCGGAGATCGATTCGCCAAGTGTTGGAACACGAATCTCGATTGCCATCGTCTTTCCCTCGCGCCGATCAGACTGTGAGCGCTTCGCCGAGCAGTTTCTCCTGCTGCGCGTTGTGAACGGCGTAGGACCCGGTCGCCGGCGCCGCCGCCTCGGCGCGGCCGACATAGGCCGCGCGCGCCGTTGCGCCGTTAAGCCCCTTCAGGACTTCTTCGACCCGCGGATCGACGAAGAACCAGGCGCCCTGGTTCTTGGGCTCTTCCTGGCACCACACGACATCGGCCTTCTTGAAGCGCTTGAGCTCTTCGGCCAAGGCGTCGGCCGGGAACGGATAGAGCTGTTCGACCCGCATCAGGTAGATGTCGTCGATCTTGCGCCGCGCGCGCTCCTCGTAGAGATCGTAGTAGACCTTGCCCGAGCACAGGACGACGCGCTTGATGTCCTTGTCGGCCTTGAGCGCGGCCGGATCCCACAGCACCCGGTGGAAGCTGGTGTTGTCGCCGAAATCCTCGAGCGCCGAGGTCGCAAGCTTGTGACGCAGGAGCGATTTCGGCGTCATCACGATCAGGGGCTTGCGGAACTCGCGGTGCAACTGCCGGCGCAACGCATGGAAGTAGTTGGCCGGGGTCGTGAGATTGACGACTTGCCAATTGTCCTCGGCCGAAAGCTGGAGGTAGCGCTCGAGCCGGGCCGAGGAATGCTCGGGTCCCTGCCCTTCGAAGCCATGCGGCAACAGCATGACCAGGCCCGACATCCGCAGCCACTTGCTCTCACCCGAGGCGATGAACTGGTCGATGATGACCTGGGCGCCGTTGGCGAAGTCGCCGAACTGCGCTTCCCACAGCACCAGCGCGTTGGGCTCGGACAGCGTGTAGCCGTACTCGAAGCCGAGCACCGCCGCTTCGGAGAGCGGGCTGTCGATGACTTCGAACGGCGCCTGGCTGTCGCGCAAGTGCGCGAGCGGTACGAAGCGATCCTCGCTCTCCTGGTCGCGCAGCACCGCGTGGCGGTGCGAGAAGGTGCCGCGGCCCGAGTCCTGGCCCGACAGGCGAACGGCAAATCCTTGGAGTAGAAGCGAGCCGAACGCGAGCGCTTCGCCGGTCGCCCAGTCGATCCCTTCGCCCGACGCCAACGTCTTCTTCTTGGCATCGAGCATCCGCTGCACGGTGCGGTGAACCTTGAAGCCCGCCGGCAGCGCCGTGAGTTTGGCACCGATTTCCTTGAGCAGGTCGGGGGCGACCGCGGTTTTGCCGCGGCGGGCGCCGCCTTCGGCCGTTTTCAGTCCGGCCCAGCGGCCTTCGAGCCAATCGGCCTTGTTGGGCTTGAAGCTCTTGGCGGCGTCGAACTCGGCCAGCAGCCGATCGTGCATCTCTTTGCCATACGCCTCGCGCTCGGCATCCGAGAGCGTGCCCTCGGCGACGAGGCGTTCGGCGTACAGCTCGCGCGTCGTCTTCAGCTGCGCGATCGTCTTGTACATGATCGGCTGCGTGAACGCGGGCTCGTCGATCTCGTTATGCCCGGCGCGCCGGTAGCAGAACATGTCGATGACGATGTCCTTGGCAAAGGCCTGGCGGAAGTCGGCCGCGAGCCGGCCGACGTGGACCACGGCCTCGGGATCGTCACCGTTGACGTGCAGGATCGGCGACTGCACGCCCTTGGCGATGTCGGACGGATAGGGCGAGAAGCGCGAATAGCCCGGGCTGGTGGTGAATCCGATCTGATTGTTGACGATGATGTGGACCGTGCCGCCGGTGCGGTAGCCGCGCAGTTCCGAGAGATCGATCGTCTCCGGCACCAGGCCCTGGCCGGCAAACGCGGCGTCGCCGTGCAAGAGGATCGACATCACGCGCTTGCGCTCGGTGTCGCCCTTCTGGTTCTGCTTGGCCCGCACCTTGCCGACCACCACCGGGTTGACCGCTTCGAGGTGCGACGGGTTGGCGGTGAGCGAGAGGTGCAACACGGTGCCGTCGAAATCGCGGTCGGCGGAGGTGCCCAAGTGATACTTGACGTCGCCCGAGCCGAGCATGTCGGTCGGGTGCGGAGCGCCGCCCTGGAATTCCGAGAAGATCGCCCGATAGGGCTTCTTCATGATGTTGGAAAGCACGTTCAGACGGCCGCGATGCGGCATGCCGATCACGATCTCTTCGACCCCGTTCTCGGCGGCGCGCTTCAAGACCGCGTTCAGGAGCGGGATCAGCGATTCCGCCCCTTCGACCCCGAAGCGCTTGGTGCCGGTGTACTTCGTCTGCAGGAACTTCTCGAATTCCTCCGCCGCAATCAACTGCTTGAGGATCTTGCGCTTGCCCTCGGCGGTGAACCGCGGGCGGTAGTGGTTGCCCTCGATCCGTTCCTGGATCCACGACTTTTGGTCGGGGTGCTGGATGTGCATGAACTCGACGCCGATGGTCGCGCAGTAAGTGCTGCGGACCACGCTCATGATCTCGCGCATGGTTGCGGTTTCGAGTCCGAGCACGTTGTCGATGAAGATCGGCCGGTCCATGTCGGCGTCGGTGAAGCCGTAAGTCTTGGGATCGAGCTCGGGGTGATGATCGCGGCCTTCGAGCTTCAACGGATCGAGGTCGGCAATCAGATGGCCGCGCACGCGAAAGGCGCGGATCAACATGAGGGCGCGGATCGAATCGAGGGTCTCCGCGCGGGTATCGGCCGCCGCCACGGGGTCCGCCTTCGTGGCCTTGACCGGCGCCGGCTTCTCCTCGAAGTAGCCGCCGTCGCGAGTCTTCAATCCGGCTTTGGGCGCCCAGCTCGCGCCCCGGACCTCAGCCAGCACCTGGGTCGCGTCGTCGCGCAGCTCCTCGAAATGCGCGCGCCAGCTCGGGTCGACCGCCGCCGGATCCTCGAGGTAGCGGGCGTATAGCTCGGTCACGAACGACCCGTTCGGGCCGAACAGGAACGATGACGTGTCGGGTCCTCTGGTCATGACGTTTCAGCCGCGGCGCGTCGGTGGCGCCGCTCCTCGTTTCACGTGCAACGAACGGCCTTCACGATGGCCGGTAAACCTTGAGTAGGGTTTCGCCGATCGCGGCCGGTGACGGCGATACCGTAACACCGGCGGACTTCATCGCTTCGATCTTCTCGCCCGCGGTGCCCTTGCCGCCGGAAATGATCGCACCGGCGTGGCCCATCCGCCGCCCGGGCGGAGCGGTCTGCCCGGCGATGAAGCCGACCACCGGCTTTTTCTTTTTCGACCGTTTGATGACATGCGCGGCTTCTTCCTCGGCCGAGCCGCCGATCTCGCCGATCATGATGATGGCGTCGGTTTCGTCGTCGCCCAGGAACAGCTCGATGCAGTCGATGAAGTTAGTGCCGTTGACCGGATCGCCGCCGATACCGATGCAGGTCGACTGGCCGAGCCCGGCGGCCGTGGTTTGCGCCACCGCCTCGTAGGTGAGCGTGCCCGAGCGCGAGACGATGCCGACCCGGCCCTTGGCGTGGATGTGACCGGGCATGATGCCGATCTTGCATTCGTCGGGCGTGATGACGCCCGGGCAGTTGGGTCCGATCAGGCGCGATTTCGAGCCGCCGAGCGCGCGTTTGACCCGCACCATGTCGAGCACCGGGATGCCCTCGGTGATGCAGATGACGAGTTTCACCTTGGCATCGATCGCCTCGAGGATCGCGTCGGCCGCGAACGGCGGCGGCACGTAGATGACCGATGCCGTTGCCTTGGTCTTCTTCACCGCCTGCTCGACCGTGTCGAACACCGGCAGGTTGAGGTGCGTGGTACCGCCCTTGCCGGGCGTCACGCCGCCCACCATCGCGGTGCCGTAGTCGATCGCCTGCTCGGAATGAAAGGTACCCTGCGCGCCCGTAAAACCCTGGCAGATGACGCGGGTCTCGGCGTCGACCAGAACCGCCATCAGGCCGCCTCCCGCTTGACCGCCTGGACGACCTTCGCGGCGGCGTCGGCCAGATTGTCGCCGGTGATGATCGGCAGTCCCGATTCGCGCAGGATCTTCTTGCCCAAATCGACGTTGGTGCCTTCGAGCCTCACCACCAGCGGCACCTCGAGGCTCACCTCGCGCGCCGCCGCAACCACGCCCTCGGCGATGACGTCGCAACGCATGATGCCGCCGAAGATATTGACCAGGATCGCCTTGACGTTCTTGTCCGAGAGAATGAGCTTGAACGCCTTGGTCACGCGTTCCTTGTTGGCGCCGCCGCCGACGTCGAGGAAGTTGGCCGGCTCGCCGCCGTTCAGCTTGATGATGTCCATCGTCGCCATGGCGAGACCGGCGCCGTTCACCATGCAGCCGATCGAGCCGTCGAGCTTGATGTAGGAGAGCTCCGACTTGCGCGCCTCGGCCTCGGTCGCATCCTCCTCGCTTTCGTCGCGTAGCGCTTCGATTTCGGGGTGGCGAAACAGGGCGTTGTCGTCGAAGTTCATCTTGGCGTCGAGAGCGATCACCTCGCCCGCCTTGGTGACGACCAGCGGGTTGATCTCGAGCAGGCTGGCGTCCGACTTGGTAAACGCCGCGTAGATCGAATGGATGAACTTGACGACGGCGCCGACTTGCTTGCCTTCGAGCTTCAGGCCGAACGCGATCTTGCGCGCGTGATAGGGCTGGATGCCGGTCGCGGGATCGATCGCGACGCGGATGATTTTCTTCGGCGTCTTGGCCGCGACTTCCTCGATGTCCATGCCGCCCGCGGTCGAGGCCATCACGACCAGCCGGCTGGTGGCGCGGTCGAGCAGCATGCCCAAATAAAGCTCGTGCGCGATATCGATACCCTGCTCGATGTAGACGCGCTTCACTTCCTTGCCGCCCGGTCCGGTTTGCGGCGTCACCAGCGTCATGCCGAGCATGCGTGCGGCCGCCTCGCGCGCCTCCGCGATCGAACGCACGACCTTGACGCCGCCCGCCTTGCCGCGGCCGCCGGCGTGGATCTGCGCCTTGACGACCCATACCGGGCCGCCGAGCCCGCCCGCCACGTTCGCGGCTTCGTCCTTGGTGAAGGCGACGCCGCCCTTGGGCACGGGGACGCCGTACTGGGCAAGCAGGCTCTTCGCCTGATACTCGTGAATATTCATGTGTCCTCGTTTGCCGCCCGAGCCACCTTGCCTCTAGCCAAGCGGCAACACGTCGGGGCGCGTAAAATTACCACAGGCACTCGCCGGCGCAATCGAGCTGGACCCGGCTGCCCGACATGGTTGCATTTCCGCGACGCTGTCCCGGTCCACCGTGTGCCAAGCGCGCAGCCCGGCCGTCGCTCTACTTCGCGAGGCTCGGTTCGAGCCGTTTGACCGCGGCGATCAAATCGCGCACCGCGTTGACCGAATGGTCGAACATCTTTCGCTCGTCCGGGTTGAGCGTGATCTCGACCACGCGCTCGACGCCACCGGCGCCGATCACCACCGGAACGCCGACGTAGACGTCCTTGAGGCCGTATTGGCCGTTCAGGTGCGCGGCACATGGCAGCACCCGCTTCTTGTCGCGCAAATAGGACTCGGCCATCGCAATCGCCGACGAGGCCGGCGCATAAAAGGCCGACCCGGTCTTGAGGAGATTGACGATTTCGGCGCCGCCATCGCGCGTACGCTTGACCATGGCGTCGAGCCTCTCTTGTGTGGTCCAGCCCATCTTGACCAGGTCGGGCAGCGGGATGCCGGCGACGGTCGAATACCGCACCAGAGGCACCATGGTGTCGCCGTGGCCCCCCATCACGAACGCGGTGACGTCCTCGACCGACACCTTGAATTCATCGGCCAGGAAATAGCGGAACCGCGCCGAATCGAGCACGCCGGCCATGCCGACCACTTTGTTGTGCGGCAGGCCGCTCGCCTCGCGCAGCGCCCACACCATCGCGTCCAAGGGATTGGTGACGCAGATCACGAACGCATCCTTGGCGTATTTCTTGATGCCGTCGGCGACCTGCATGATGATCTTGGTGTTGACGCTGACCAGATCGTCGCGGCTCATGCCGGGCTTGCGCGGCACACCGGCGGTGACGATGACGACCTGGGCGCCCTGGATGTCGCCATAGTTTTGGGTGCCGGACAGAGCGGCGTCGAACCCGTCGACCGGCGAGGATTGGGCGAGGTCGAGCGCCTTGCCCTGGGGCAGGCCCTGGACGATGTCGAAGATGACGATGTCGCCGAGCTCCTTGAGCCCGGCCAAATGCGCGAGAGTGCCGCCGATGTTACCGCCGCCGATGAGCGCGATCTTGTTGCGGGCCATACGTCTTTCTCCGGAAGTGATGGAGCGCCCGGGGCCGCCGGGCTCCAAAAAACCGCGCGCTACCTAGCGCGAATCGCCCCACGCCGCAAGGCGCCGGGCCAACAAGGCCGTGCACGGACGCGCTCGGGTTCGAGCGTCGCCACCTCGCGACGGCCGCGGCGGGCGAGCCGGTGCGGGCTTGACGGGCTCGACCGTCCGCCTCATATCGAGGCCGGCGGGCCCACCAGCCCATTCCGTCCCACGACGCTTGCAAGCAAGAAGGTATGCCATGGCGGAAGAACGTCGCGAATTCCAGGCCGAAGTCGCCAAACTCCTCTCGATCGTCGCCAACGCGCTCTATAGCGAAAAGGAAGTATTCCTGCGCGAGCTCGTCTCGAACGCGTCGGACGCTTGCGACAAGCTCCGCTACGCCGCGCTCACCCAGCCCGACCTCATCGAGGACGACCCCGCGTTCAAGGTCCTGATCGGCGTCGATCGCAAGGCGCGCACGCTCAGCATCAAGGACAACGGCATCGGCATGAACCGCGACGACCTGGTCGAGAATTTGGGGACGATCGCGCGCTCGGGCACCGGCCGCTTCCTCGAGGAGCTCGCAGCGCAGGGCAGGAGCAGCACCGACCTGGCCTTGATCGGCCAGTTTGGTGTCGGTTTCTACGCCGCGTTTATGGTCGCCGAGCGGGTCGAGGTCGTCAGCCGCAAGGCCGGCGAGACCCAGGCCTGGAAATGGCTCTCGGACGGTGCCGGCGCCTATACCGTCGGCGACGCCGAGCGGGCCGGGCGCGGCACCACCGTCACGCTCACGCTCAAGGCCGACGCCGACGAGTACCTCGACGAAGCGCGCATCCGCACCATCGTCAAGAAGTACTCCGACCACATCGCGATCCCGATCGTCTACGAGGTCGGCACCAGCGGCACCGGCACGACGCTCAATACCGCCTCGGCGCTATGGACCCGGCCCAAGAAGGACATCACCGACGACCAGTACAAGGAGTTCTACCGCCACGCCGGGCATCTGTTCGACGAGCCGTGGCTCACGCTTCACGCCCGCGCCGAAGGCAAGACCGAATACACGCTGCTCCTGTTCGTGCCCGCGACCCGGCCGCTCGATATTTTCGACCCCGACCGCAAGTCGCGGCTCAAGCTCTACGTCAAACGGGTCTTCATCACCGACGATTGCGAAGACTTGGTGCCGGCTTACCTGCGGTTCCTGCGCGGCATCGTCGATGCCGAGGACCTGCCGCTCAACATCAGCCGCGAGCTCCTGCAGAACAACCCGCTGGTGGTGACGATCCGGAAAGCGCTCACCAAACGAGTGCTGGGCGAACTCGCCAAGAAAGCCGAAGCCGAACCGGAGGGGTACGCGACCTTTTGGCAGAATTTCGGGGCCGTTCTCAAAGAGGGCGTCTACGAGGATCCCGACCAGCGCGACGCGATCTTAAAGCTCGCGCGCTTCAAGTCGACGCAGGCGGATGCCTGGACCTCGCTCGGCGACTATCTCGGCCGGCTGAAGGAAGGGCAGAACGCGATCTACTACATCTCGGGCGACGATGCCGCCGCGCTCAAGCAGAGCCCGCAGCTCGAGGGCTTCAAGGCGAAGGGCCTCGAAGTCCTACTGCTGACCGACCCGATCGACGAGTTCTGGATCGCGGCGGTTCCCGAGCACGAGGGCAAGAAGTTCGTCTCGGTGACCCGAGGCGGCGTAGACCTCGCCAAGTTCCAGGACGCAACCGAGGGCGGCGCCAAGCCCGAGGCGACGGCGCCCGGCGATGTCGCCAAGTTGATCGCGCTCCTCAAGCTCAACTTGGGCGACAAAGTGAAGGACGTGCGGACCTCGGCGCGACTGACCGAGAGCCCGGTGTGCCTGGTTGCCGATGAGGGCGATCTCGACCTTCACCTCGAACGCATCCTGAAGCAGCACAAACGGGTCGATAAAGTCGCCGCCCGCATCCTCGAGATCAACGCCCGCCATGCCTTGATCAAGGCGATGGCGGATGCGGTCGCCAAGGAGGGCGCGGCCGACGCCTTGGCCGACGCCGGGCAGCTCCTGCTCGATCAAGCGCTGATCGTCGAGGGCGAGACGCTGCCCGATCCGGCCGGCTTCGCACGCCGCATGAGCGCGTTCATGGCGCGCGGGTTGGGCTCTCCCTAACCGCGCGTACCGCGGCGGGTTTGACGGTGGCTCGGCGCGACGCGCGCGCGGCGAAATCGACGTTCGTTGAACGGCGAAGTCGTGAAAATTCTGAACAGTGTCGCAACCCGCGAGGTCGGCGAATTTGCCGCCTGGGCCTCGCGTTTCCGTTCGTCAGTCGTTCAACGCGATCTTGGCGGCGCCCAACACCGGGCCGTCGTGCTCGCGTTGGACCACGATCGCGCAGCCGTCGCGGCCGCCGGCGCGGAGGTCCTTGATCGGCAACATGAACTGCATCGTCTCGCCGCGCCACGTGTCGAGTCGGCGCACCTCGCGCACGACGTTATGGTACGCGAGCTTGTGGCCAGCGTTCTCGCCGCGCTCGATCGCGACCTCGTGGCGCGTGTCGTAGCGGAATAGAAGCACCGCCGCGCGCCCGCGCACACTCTCGTCGGCCGAGATCGTGACCGTCACGTAGTCGGTATTGTCGCGTGCAAACGCGATCTCGAAGCGGTCTTTCGGATTGGCCTTGGCCTTAGCCTTGGCGATCGCCCGTTCGATCGCGGCGCCGTCGCTGCCGACGACATGGGTCTCGCCGCCTATCACCATCTCGGGCGTGTAGATCGTGCGCCGGCCGGGCGCGCGCGCGTAGGCGCGCTGGCGGGTGGTGTTCTCGGGCGAGGCGAAGGTGTCCTTCCAACCGAGATAATCCCAGTAGTCGACGTGCAAGCTGAACGCGATCACGTCCTTGCGCTTGGCGAGCTGGCCGAGCATGGCATCCGCCGGCGGGCACGAGTTGCAGCCCTGCGACGTAAACAGCTCGACCACGGCCGCGCGCTCGCCCGCTTCGGACGACGCGGGGAAGCAGACGGCCGCAACCGCAGCCAGGACGATGAAGAACCGACGCATGGCCTCAATCTGACACGCCCGCCGGAGCGAGCCAATCAAACCCGATCAAACCTATGTGACGCGGCGCTCCGGGAATCGCCGGAGCGCCGGCCCCGCCTTGCGCCTACGCCGCTTGCGACAGGTTGCGGAGCACGTAATGGAGAATGCCGCCGTTCTTGTAATAAGCGACTTCCTCCTCGGTCTCGACCGAACACAAGAGATCGACCGCATCCTTGGCGCCGTTCGCGCGCGTGATGGTCGCTTTGAGCGTCATCCGCGGCTTCAAGCCGCCGGCCAGCCCCGCGATGTCGACCACCTCGCCGCCGTCGAGATTCAACGACTTACGGGTCTGACCGCCGGTGAAGAGCAGCGGCAGCACGCCCATGCCGACCAGGTTCGAGCGATGGATGCGCTCGAAGCTCTCGGCGACGACGGCGCGGACGCCCAAGAGCACGGTGCCCTTGGCCGCCCAGTCGCGCGACGAGCCGGTGCCGTATTCCTTGCCGGCAAAGATCACGAGCGGCGTGCGGTTGGCGGCATATTTCATGGCGACGTCGTAGATCGACATCGGCTCCCCGGCCGGCATGAAGCGGGTGACGCCGCCTTCGGTGCCGGGCGCCATCTCGTTCTTGAGCCGGATGTTGGCGAACGTTCCGCGCATCATGATTTCGTGGTTGCCGCGCCGCGCGCCGTACGAGTTGAAGTCGGCGGCGGTGACATTGCGGCCGACCAGATATTGCCCGGCCGGGCCGTCCTTTTTGATCGAGCCGGCCGGCGAAATGTGATCGGTCGTGATCGAATCGCCCAAGATCGCGAGTGGCCGTGCACCGCGGATGTCGCCGATCGACCCGGGCTTCGACTGCATGCCTTCGAAGTAGGGCGGTTCCTTGACGTAGGTCGAACCGCCGTCCCATTTGTAGGTCAGGCTTTTCGCGGTCTTGATCCGCTTCCAGTCCTTGTCGCCGGCGAAGACCGCGCTGTAACGCTTGCGGAACGACGACGCCGTGACGCAGCGCCGCACGGTGTCGGCGACCTCCTTGTTGGACGGCCAGATGTCGGTGAGGAACACCGGCTTCCCTTTCTTGTCGACCCCGATCGGATCTTTGGTGAGGTCGATCTTCATCGAGCCGGCGATCGCGTAGGCGACCACCAGCGGCGGCGAGGCTAGATAGTTGGCGCGCACGTGCGGGTTGACGCGGCCTTCGAAGTTACGATTCCCCGAGAGCACCGCAGCAACCACGAGGTCGTTGTCGGTCACGGTCTTGGCGATCGGGTCGGGCAAGGGCCCCGAGTTGCCGATGCAGGTGGTGCAGCCGTAGCCCACCAAGTTGAAGCCGACCTTGTCGAGCTCCTTCTGGAGACCAGCCTTCGCGAGATAGTCGCTAACCACCTGCGAACCGGGGGCGAGCGAAGTCTTGACCCACGGTTTCACCTTGAGCCCGCGCTTGGCGGCGTTCCGCGCAACCAGCCCCGCGCCGATCATGACGCCCGGATTCGAGGTATTGGTGCAGCTCGTGATCGCGGCGATCACGACATCGCCGTCGCCGAGATCGTGGCCGGCGCCATCGACCTTGAAGCGTCCGCGCGCCGGACGTTTGAAGGTTTCGGTCATCGCCTTGGCGAACTCGGGCGCCGCCTTGTCGAGCGGCACCCGGTCCTGCGGCCGGCGCGGGCCGGCGAGGCTCGGCTCGACGGTGCCGATGTCGAGGGCGAGGGTGTCGGTGAAGATCGGGTCGGGCGACTTCCTGGTCCGCCACATGCCCTGCGCCTTGGCGTATTTCTCGACCAGCGCGACTTGCGCCGCTTTGCGGCCGGTCGCTTTCAGGAACGCGATGGTCTCGGCATCGATCGGGAAGAAACCGCAGGTCGCCCCGTACTCGGGCGCCATGTTGGCGATGGTGGCGCGATCGGCGAGCGAGAGCTCACCCAACCCGTCGCCGTAGAATTCGACGAATTTTCCGACCACACCCTTCTTGCGCAGCATCTGGGTGACCGTGAGCACGAGGTCGGTCGCGGTCACGCCCTCGCGGATTTTGCCGGTCAGCTTGAAGCCGATCACTTCGGGGATGTTCATCGACACCGGCTGGCCCAGCATTGCGGCCTCGGCCTCGATGCCGCCGACGCCCCAGCCCAGCACCGCGAGGCCGTTGACCATGGTGGTGTGGCTGTCGGTGCCGACCAGCGTGTCGGGATAAGCCTGGGTGACGCCGTCGACTTTGCGCGTCCACACCGTCTGCGCCAGATATTCCAGATTGACTTGGTGGCAGATGCCGGTCCCGGGCGGCACGACGCGGAAATTGTCGAACGCCATCGAGCCCCAGCGCAAGAACTCGTAGCGCTCGCGGTTGCGCTGGTACTCGAGCGCGACGTTCTGTTTGAACGCGCTCTTCGAGCCGAAGTGATCGACCATCACCGAATGGTCGATGACGAGATCGACCGGCGAGAGCGGGTTGATCTTGTTGGGATCGCCGCCCAGCTTCACCATGGCGCCGCGCATGGCGGCGAGATCGACCACCGCGGGAACGCCGGTGAAATCCTGCATCAGCACGCGGGCCGGCCGATAGGCGATCTCGCGCTGCGACTTGCGCTCCGTGACCCAGGTACCGAAGGCGCGGACGTCGTCGGGCGTGACCGAGCGGCCGTCTTCGTGGCGCAGCATGTTCTCGAGCAGCACTTTCAGCGAATAAGGCAGGCGGTCGATGCCGGCGACTCCGGCCTTGGCCAGCGCCGGCAGGCTGAAATACTCGTACTTGGTCTTGCCGACGGTGAGCGTCTTCCTGGTCTTGAAGCTGTTCGAACGGGCGCTTGTCACGGTGGGTTCCCCTCTGCTCTGAACGTATCGAGCGGCGCGAGCGCGGCGCCGCGGGTGTCGCCGCCGAGGGTGGTCCCCGCGCGCGACGACGTTAGTATAGCGACCGGGCGCCGCGGGGCGCCAGTTTGAGCGAGGTAGGCGAGCAAGATGAGCATCGAGGTCGAACGCGACGGCGCGGTGTGGACCGTCACCATTGATAACCCGGCCGCCCGCAACGCCGTCGATCGTGCCCACGCCGACGCGCTCGCGAGCGCGTTCCGGGCCTTCGATACCGATGCCGCGGCCAGGGCCGCGGTACTGACGGGCAGCGGCGGCCATTTCTGCGCCGGCGCCGACCTGAAGGCGGTGGTGCGCCGCGACGGCTCGGAGAACCGCTTGAGCGAAAGCGGCGACGGGCCGATGGGCCCCTCGCGCCTGCTGCTATCGAAGCCGGTGATCGCCGCGGTCGCCGGCTACGCGGTCGCCGGCGGGCTCGAATTGTCGCTGTGGTGCGACCTTCGCGTTGTCGACGAGACCGCGGTGTTCGGGGTTTTCTCGCGCCGGTTCGGAATCCCCCTGGTCGACGGCGGCACCGTGCGGCTGCCGCGGCTGGTCGGCATGGGGCGCGCGCTCGACATGATCTTGACCGGCCGTGCGGTCGGTGCCGCCGAGGCGCTCGCGATCGGGCTCGCCAACCGGGTCGTGCCGCGCGGCGAAGCCAAGACCGCTGCGCAAGCGCTCGCCCACCAGATCGCCCAGTTTCCGCAAAGCTGCCTGCTCGCCGATCGCCGCTCGGCTTACGAGCAGTGGGAACTCGGGAACGCCGAAGCGATCGCCAACGAGTTCCGGCTTGGCAAGGCCGTGCTCGACCGCGAGTGGGATACCTCGGCCCGCGCCTTCGTCCAAGGCCGGGGTCGCGGCGGCGCCCCCGCTTAAGCCTTGGCCCGCAGCCGCGCCACCTCCGATTCAAGCAAGGCGACCTTCCGCTCGTAGCCCTCGACCATCGCCGCGACGTCATCGGCCGAGATTTTTTGCGGGATGTACTGAGGGCAATTGCTGTCCCAGGCCGCGATCGAAAAGAGGATCGCCTGGTCGGGTTTGGCCGCGTAGCCCGCCGGAAACAGCCGTTCCATCCGGACCGGGTCGGCCTCGACGACCCGCGCCGTCCCCCAAATCTTGATGCGGCGACGATTCGCGTAGTCCACCACGAAGATAAAGGCGAGCGGGTTCTCCGCGAGGTTTCCGGTCGAGATGTACTGGCGATTGCCCTTGAAGTCGGCGAAGCCGAGCGTGCGCTCGTCGAGCACGCGCAAGAATCCGGGCGGGCCGCCGCGGTGCTGAATGTAGGGCTGGCCGGCGGCGGTCGCGGTCGCGAGGTAAAACGAATCGGCTGCGGCGAGGAATTGGGCGAGCTCGTCATCGACCGTGGTCGCCCAACCGCCCTTCGCCTCCATGCGCTCGTAGGACTGGCGCGAGCCGCGCCGCGCCTGAATGGCCTTGACCGTCGGCGTAAACGCGACGTCGGAAGAGAATGTCATCGGTCGCTCCTTTGCTGTCGCCGGGAAACATGCCTCTTTCCATCTTTTGTTATAATAATCTAAAATAGTGAATATCTATTCCAATATTTGGAATAATTAATGGACCGCTTCGAAGCGATGACCGCGTTTCGCGCTGTGGTCGAGGCCGGCAGCTTTACAGCCGCGTCGCGCCGGCTGAGCGTGCCGCTGGCGACCGTAAGCCGCAGGGTGAGCGAGCTCGAAGCCGTGCTCTCCGTTCGGCTGCTCAACCGCACCACGCGGCACGTTGCGCCGACCGACGTCGGCCGCCAGTTTTTCGAAGCGAGCCGCCGCATCCTCGACGATCTCGGTGAAGCGGAACGCACCGCAGCGGGCGAGAGTAGCGACCCGCGCGGCGAGTTGGTCGTGACCGCGCCGATCGTGTTCGGGCGTTTGCATCTCGTTCCCGTGATCGCGACTTTTCTCGCCCGCTTCCCCGCGATCGACGTCACCCTGCTCTTGAACGATCGCCCGATCAGTCTGATCGATGACAATGTCGACCTCGCGCTCCGCATCGGCGAACTCGGCGACAGCTCGCTGGTCGCAGCCCGGGTCGGAACCGTGCGAACGCTCGTCTGCGCCGCACCCGGCTATCTTGCCCGCCGCGGGACACCGACACACCCGACCGATCTCGCGCGCCACGATTGCATTGCGTTCACCGGCCTGGCCGGTTCGCGCGAGTGGCCGTTCCAGATCGGGCGCAAGCGTCAAATGATTTCGATCCACGCCCGTCTGGTCGCGACGACCGCCGAGGCCGCGATCGACGCGGCGATCGCCGGGGTCGGCATTACGCGCATCCTCTCCTATCAGGTCGCCGCCGCGATCAAGCGACATCGGCTGCGCCCGCTCTTGCGCGACTTCGAGTTCGAACCAGTACCGGTTCACCTCGCGCACCTGAGCGGACGCTTGATCCCGGCCAAGCTCCGCGCTTTCCTGGATTTCGCGACACCGCGCCTCAGGTCCCGGCTACAGTCGGGCGCATGATCGATGGATTCGATGTTCGCCGGTAACGGGCTCGCCTGCGTGCGCGGGGAGCGGCGCGTGTTCCGAGCCCTCGACTTCGTCGTGGCGCCGGGTGAAGCGTTGGTCGTGCAAGGCCCGAACGGCGCCGGCAAGTCGAGCCTGTTGCGGCTCGCAGCCGGGCTGCTCAAGCCCGCGGCAGGCATGCTCACCTGGAACGGGACGCCGGTCGATGCCGACCCCGACGCCCATCGAGCGCGGCTCGGCTATGTCGGCCACCTCGACGCGGTCAAACCGGCGCTCACCGCGCGCGAGAACCTCGCGTTCTGGACCGGACTCGCCGGCGGCTCGGCCGAAGTCGGCCCAGCGCTCGACGCGATGGGGCTCGCCCAACTCGCCGACGTGCGCGCGCAGTTCCTGTCGGCCGGCGAAAAGCGGCGTCTCAATCTCGCGCGGCTCGCCGCGAGCGCGGCGACGCTCTGGCTCCTGGACGAGCCGACCGTGTCGCTCGACCAGGCGAGCGTCGCCCGCTTCACCGAACTCGCCCGCGCCCATTTGGCAAGCGGCGGTCTCATCATGGCGGCGACCCACCTGCCGCTCGACCTGCCCGGGCGCGCGCTCGCGCTGACGGCCGGAGCGCGCGCGGCATGAAAGCGTTCGTCCGCCTCTTCGCCCGCGACGTCGGCCTCGCCTTCCGCCACGGCGGCGGCGCCGGCCTGGCGATCGCCTTTTTCGTGCTCGCCGTCACCTTGTTCCCGCTCGGGATCGGCCCGGGGCCCGAAATCCTCGCCCGCGTCGGCGCGGGCGTCGTCTGGGTCGCGGCGCTCCTGGCGACGCTGCTCTCGCTCGACCGGCTGTTCCAGGCCGACTATGAGGACGGCAGCCTCGATTTGCTGGCGCTGACGCCGCTTCCTCTCGAGCTCACCGTGCTCGCGAAGTGCGCCGCGCATTGGGCGACGACCGGCGTACCGCTGCTGGTGGCCGCGCCGATCTTGGCGTTGCTGCTCAACCTCGACGTCGCCGGCCTCGGCGCGCTCCTGCTGGCGATGCTGCTCGGTACGCCGATTCTCTCGATCGTCGGCGCGATCGGGGCCGCGCTCACGGTCGGCGTCAGGCGCGGTGGCGCGCTGCTTTCGATCCTGGTGCTGCCGCTCTATGTCCCGGTGCTGATTTTCGGCGTGGCGGCGATCGACGGCGCGATTTCGGGCTTGGGCGCCAAGCCGCACCTCCTGGTGTTGGGTGCCTTTCTCCTCGGTGCGCTCGCGCTCGGCCCGTGGGCGGCGGCGGCGAGCCTCCGCCTCAACCTCGACTGAGCCACCTCGACTGAGCCCGATCCTTCGAGGCAATATCCGGCCATGCTGCACCGCTTCGCCAACCCGGCTCGATTCGGCCGCATCATCGCCGCGATCCTGCCGTGGAGCGCGGGCCTGACCGTGGTGCTGCTCGGCGTCGGGCTCTACATGGCGCTGTTCGTGGTCCCGCCCGACTACCAGCAGAAAGAGACCGTCCGCATCATGTTCGTCCACGTCCCGGCGGCGTGGATGGCGACCATGATCTACGCGGTGATGGCGGTGGCCTCGGCGACCGCGCTCGTCTGGAAGCACCCGGTCGCGGACCTGACCGCCAAAGCGGCGGCCCCGATCGGCGCCGGTTTCACCTTCACCGCGCTCGCAACCGGCGCGCTGTGGGGCCAGCCGATGTGGGGCACGTGGTGGGTGTGGGACGCGCGCCTCACCTCGGTGCTGATCCTGTTCTTTCTCTATTTGGGTTACATCGCGCTCTGGGAAGCGATCGAGGATCCGGGCCGCGCCGCCAAGGCTGCCGCGATCCTGGCGCTGGTCGGCGCCGTCAACTTGCCGATCATCAAGTTCTCGGTCGACTGGTGGAACACGCTGCACCAGCCGTCCAGCATCCTCAAGCTCTCGGGCTCGACCATTCACGCTTCGATGCTCTACCCGCTGCTCGTCATGATCGCTGGCTTTACCGCCTATTTCGTGACCGTACTCATCATCCGCATTCAAGGTGAGTTGGCGGCGCGGCGGGTGCGCGCGCTTTCGCTCGGCGCCGCCGACGCCTGACGGGGATGCGCCCCCCGCGCCGGGGCGCGCGCCATGGACGCCCTCGTCTTCGTCGCCGTTCTTGCCGCCGCGTTGGGCCACGCGAGCTGGAACGCGCTCGTCAAGGGTGGCGGCGACCACCTCGTCACCACCGCCCAGCTCAACGTCGTTACCTTGGCCTGCGGCTTGGCGCTGCTGCCGTGGTGCGGGCCGGTCGCCGATGCGGCGTTGCCTTACCTGATCGCTTCGATCGTCATTCACGACGCTTACTTCTTTGCGCTGATCATGGCGTATCGTGCCGGCGATTTTTCGCGGGTCTATCCGATCGCGCGCGGCTCGGCGCCGCTCGCGGTCGCGGTCTTGAGCCATTTCTTCGCCGCCCAGGCGCTCGCCCCGTGGGGCTGGTTCGCGGTGCTCTTGGTTTCGGCCGGAATTGCGAGCCTCGCCCTGATCGGCGCGCGGCGATCGGGCGCCGCGAGCGCCCGCGCCGTGGCCTGGGCGCTCGCCACCGGCACGACCACGGTCGCCTACACCTTCATCGACGGCTTGGGCGTGCGCGCGAACGGCGAGGCGCTCAGCTACACCGCGTGGCTCTTCATCGGCTGCACCCCGGCGGTCGCCGCCGTCGCGCTGTGGCGACGGGGGCCGCAGGTGCTCGCCGCGAGCGGCGCGAGCTGGCTCAAGGGCGGCGGCGCCGGCGCGCTCGCAATTCTCAGCTACGGCCTCGTCTTGTGGGGGATGAGCCTGGCGCCGTTCGCCTATGTCGCTGCGCTCCGCGAAACTTCGGTCGTATTCGCCGCGATCATCGGTACGCGGCTGATGGGCGAGCCGTTCGGCCGCGCCCGCATCGCCGCCGCATTGGCGGTGGTGGTTGGGCTGGTACTGCTCCGAGTGCCGGGCTAAACGCCGTCGGCCGGGCGACGCGGCGGCCGTCCACCGTCATGGACGAGGTCACTCCGCCGCGGCTCGGAGCGCGCCGCCGCCGGGATGGTCGAATGCCGCCCACAGCGCCGCCTTTCGCGCCTCGGCCGCGGCGATCGCCGCCGCCTTGATCGGGCCGAAGCCGCGAATGTCGTCAGCGAGCGCGGCGAGCGCGATCGCCGCCTCGACATTGGCCGGCGCGAGCCGCGGCAACATCCGCTCGATCGTTGCTTCGTAGTCGGCGATCAGCACCCGCTCGGCGCGCCGCTCGGACGCGTAGCCGAACGGATCGAATGCGGTGCCACGCAGCCGCCGCGCCCGCGCCAGCACGCGAAGAAGCGCGAGCGTCCACGCCGCGAACTCACGTTTCTTCGGCCGCCCGTTGGCGTCGCGCCCGGGGAGGAACGGCGGCGCGAGGTGGAAGGTGAGCCGGTAGTCGCCGGCGAACTGACTGGCGAGGTCGCGAGCGAACGCACCGTTTGTGAACAGCCGGGCCACTTCGTACTCGTCCTTGTAAGCGAGCAGCTTGGCGTAGTTGCGCGCGACCGCGTGAGCCAAGCGCTCGTCCAACCCGGCCGCCGCGGCGGCGCTTCGGACGCGGGCGACGAGCGCCCGGTAGCGCTCGGCCAAGGCTGCGTCCTGATAGTCGGTCAAGTGCCGCGCACGTGCAGCAATCAATTCATCGAGCGAATCCGCGAGCGCCGGTACCGGCGCGAGCCCGAGCGTCGTCTTGACCCGCCGCGGTTCGGCGGCGAGCAAGCGGCCCCAGCGGAACGCTTGGACGTTCGACTTGACCGCAACCCCGTTCAACGCGATCGCACGCTCGATCGCCGCCGCCGCGAGCGGCAGGAGGCCCTTCTGATAGGCGTAGCCGACCATCAGGACGTTGGTCGCGATCGCATCGCCGAGCGCGGCTTCGGCGACCTCGGTGAAGGCTTCGATGGCCGGTTCGGACGCGACGTGCATGCGGATGGTGGATTCGATCACCGCCTGGCGGAAGTCGTAGTCGCGGTGGCGGACGAAGTCGGCGACCGGGGTCAGGTGGCCGTTGACGACGGCGGCGGTGCGCGCGGGCGAGCACAACGCGATGCCCTCCTTACCGGCGGCGACGACGCTGTCGGCGGCGAGCAGGAGATCGGCGCCGCCGGTCACGATCCGGGGCGAGGTCACTTCCGCCGCGGTCCGCGCCAAACGCACGTGGCTCCATACCGCGCCGCCCTTCTGGGCGAGACCGGCCATGTCGAGGATCATGCATGCCTTGCCCTCGAGGTGGGCGGCCATGCCGAGCAGCGCGCCGATGGTAAGGACGCCGGTGCCTCCGACCCCCGTCACCAGGACGTTGTAGGCGCGATCGAGCGGCGCACGCGTCGCCGGCTCGGGCGCAGCGTCGGGGCCAAGCTCGCCGGCCGGCGCGCGCTTTCGGACCTCACCGCCCTCGACCGTTACGAACGACGGGCAGAAGCCCTTGAGGCACGAGAAGTCCTTGTTGCAGGCCGATTGGTTGATACGGCGCTTCCGCCCCATCGCGGTCTCGACCGGCTCGACGGCGATGCAGTTCGACTGGACCGAGCAGTCACCGCAGCCTTCGCATACTTCGCGGTTGATGAAGACGCGGCGCGGCGGGTCGACGAGTTCGCCGCGCTTGCGGCGGCGGCGCTTCTCGGCGGCGCAGGTCTGGTCGTAGACGATCGCGGTGCAACCGGGGATCGCCCGCGCTTCGCGCATCACCGCGTCCAACCGATCGCGGTGGCGGACGATGGTCCCGGGCGCAAGCTGGGCGCGCTCGATCCGCGCGGGCGCCTCGGACACGAGGTAGATCGCCTTGACGTTCTCGTGGCGGAGCTGGTGCGTGATCTGCGGCACGGTGAGCGTGCCATCGAGCGCCTGGCCGCCGGTCATCGCCACGGCATCGTTGTAAAGAATCTTGTAGGTGACGTTGACGCCGGCGGCGACCGCCTGGCGGATCGCAAGCAAGCCGGAGTGGAAATAAGTGCCGTCGCCCAGGTTGGCGAAGATGTGGGGCTCGGCGGTGAACGGCGCGACCCCGATCCACGGCACGCCTTCGCCGCCCATCTGGGTGAAGGTTTCGGTCGAGCGCTCCATCCACTGCGCCATGAAATGGCAGCCGATCCCAGCGACAGCGCGGCTCCCGTCGGGTACCCGGGTCGAAGTGTTGTGCGGGCAGCCGGCGCAGAAGAACGGGCGGCGCTCGATCGGCGCGACGTGGGTGCGGCGCAGCTCGGCGCGCTCGCGGAAATAACGAAGCCGTGCTTCGATCCGCTGTTTGAGCGCCGCATCGAACTCGAACTGCATCAGGCGGTCGGCGATGACGCGCGCCGCGGCGCCGACGGTGAGCTCGGAATCGAGCGGCAGCAGCGGCTTGTCCTCGTGGTCGAACTTGCCGACGATGCGCGGGCGAACATCGGCCCGCCAGTTGAAAAGCGACTGCTTGATCTGGTTCTCGATGATCTCGCGCCGTTCTTCGACGATCACGACTTCTTGCAGCCCGGCCGAGAACCGGCGGATGCCTTCGGGCTCCAACGGCCACGGCATCCCCACCTTGTAGACGCGAAGCCCGATCGCGGCGGCGACCGCGTCGTCGATCTCGAGTTCGCGGAGCGCCTGGCGCACGTCCTCGTAGGCCTTGCCCGAGGCGACCACGCCGAGCCGCGCGCGCGGCGAATCGATCACGACGCGATCGACGGCGTTGGCGCGCGCGAACGCGATTGCCGCGTAACCCTTGTAGTTCTGGAGCCGGTGGTCCTGCGACCAGCGGTCGTCTGGCCAGCGCAGGTTGAGGCCGCCGGGCGGCAGCGCGAAGTCGACCGGGATCGCGAAGGGGCGCGCTTCAGCCGCCAGGTCGACGACCGACGTCGTCTCGACCGTATCGGCGATTACCTTCATCCCGACCCAGCAGCCGGAGTAGCGCGACATCGCGATTCCGAGGAGCCCGAGCTCGACGAACTCATGGATGCTCGAGGGGTAGAGCACCGGCATCAGCGCCGACATGAAGGCGTGGTCGGATTGGTGCGGCACGGTCGAAGACTTGGCGCCGTGATCGTCGCCGGCCAGGCACAAGACCCCGCCCAGACGCGCCGAGCCGGCGGCGTTGCCGTGCTTGAAGACGTCGCCCGAGCGGTCGACGCCCGGGCCTTTGCCGTACCAGATGCCGACCACGCCGTCGCGCTTGGCCCCGGGCGAGAGCCCGAGCTGCTGCGTGCCCCAGATCATGGTCGCGGCGAGGTCCTCGTTGACGGCCGGGCGGAACTCGACGCCGTGCTCGGTCAAGTGATGCTTGGCGCGGGCGAGCTGCTGGTCGTAGCCGCCCAAGGGCGAGCCGCGGTAGCCGGCGATGAAGGCGCCGGTGTTCAGGCCCGCCAGACGATCGCGGCGCATCTGCACCAGCGGCAAGCGCACCAGCGCCTGGATACCCGAGATGAAGACGCGGCCCGCGGTCGCGGTGTACTTGTCGTCCAGCTCGACGCCGGCGTCGGCCATCCCGGCCCTCCTCGATAGCCGCCGATCAATCTAGCGCGCCGGACCGGCGCGGTCACAACGGACTGCCGAGATCGACTAGAAGGAACGTGTCCTCTTCGCCCGAGACCCGACCTTCTTCTCGCCCGCCGCTCCGACAGCGTCGACTAGATCGCTCCCCGCGCGTGCAGGCGGGCGATGTGGGCGGCATCGCAGCCGAGCTCGCTCAAGACCGCGTCGGTGTGCTGGCCGACCGACGCCAGCTTGGGATTCACCCGCCCCGGTTCATCGGCGTACTTGATCGGAATTCCGATGTGGTCGTTGCCGGCCGCATCGGTGACCCGCATCGCACGTTCGCGCACGTGCGGCTGGCTCCATGCTTCGGCCAGGTCGAACACCGGCATCGCCGGAATGTCGCGGCCCTTGAGCCACGCCTCCCACTCGGTCCGCGTCTTGGCGCCGAACGCCTCGCGCAGAAACCGGATCGCCGGTGCATGCGCCGGTCCGGCCGGTCCGCTCACGGGCGCGATGAACTCGGGCCGGCCCAGGCCGCCAAACAGATTCGCGACGAATTTCTTCTCGCCGCCGCCGAGCGCGATGGAGCCGCCGTCTCTGGTCGCATAAATATTGAACATGGCATTGCCGCCGTGGGTGCGCTCGGCGTTCGGGTCGGGTGCGCGGCCGGCGCCGAACACCGGTCCGACGATATTGGGCTGGGCCGCCAGCGCCGCCTCGAACATGCTGACGTCGAGATAGTCGCCTTGCCCGGTCGTCGCGCGGCGGTAGAGCGCCATGACGATGCCGCCGAACAGAAGCTGCGCCGCCAGGATGTCGGCGATGGCGACGCCCAAGAGCGCGGGGCCGCCGCCCTCGGGCGAACGCGAGAGCGAGAGTACCCCGGCCGCGGCGACCGTCGCGGTGTCGTGCGCGGCGACGTCGCGCCACGGGCCGCTCTGGCCGAACGCCGAGAGCGAGCAATAGACGAGCCTGGGATTGCTACCCCGCAGCGTCGCGGGATCGAGCCCGAGCCGCGCCATGACGCCGGGCCGGAACGACTCGACCAGGACGTCGGCCTCGCCCACCAGCTTCAGAAACAAGGCCTTGGCCGCGGCGTCTTTCAGGTTGAGCGTGACGCTCTCTTTGCCGCGATGGGTCGAGCGGTACATCACGGTATGGCCGCCCTGGGCCCACGGAAAATAGTCGGTCGAACGCCCGGGCTCGGGCGCCGCCGGATTCTCGATCTTGATCACGCGGGCGCCGTGGTCGGCCATCATCTGGGTCGCGAGCGGCCCGGGCAGGAATAACGAAAGGTCGATCACACGGATGCCGTCGAGCTTCATGGCTGCCTCAAAAAAACGTGTCGTCGGCGCGGTTGCCTTCCGGCCGCGCGCCCTGCATCTTACCGGGATACGGACACGGGCAAGATTCGATCGATCCGCGGACCCGATGGGGCGCGCGGGTATGGGACGGACAGTCGGAAGCGATGGAAGCGATCGGACAGTTTCTCGCGATGGACGGGCACGCGGCCTACATCTGGCCGGCGTTCCTGGTGACGGCGGCGGTGATGATCGGCCTCCTGGTCGCGAGCCTGCGCGCGCGAACGCGCGAACGCGCGACGCTGGCGGCGCTCGATCGGGCGCTGGCGGAGCGGTCGGGCGCGGCCGCGACCCCGGAGAGGCCGCGGTGAAACGCAAGCACAAGCGCCTCGCCTTCGTCGCGATCGGCATGGCGCTGCTCGCCAGCGCGGCAACGCTGATGTTGATCGCATTCGAGGACAGCTTGGTCTTTTTCTATAGCCCGAGCGACGTCATGACGAAGCAGGTACCGCCCGAGAAACGCTTTCGGTTGGGCGGGTTGGTCGAGGAGAAAAGCGTCGCCAAGGGGGCCGACGGCTTGACCACGACGTTTCGCGTGACCGACCTCGCCAACGTGATCGAAGTCCGCTATCGCGGCTTCCTGCCTGATCTGTTCCGCGAGGGCCAGGGCGTCGTCGCCGAAGGCAAATTGGGGCCGGACGGCGTCTTCGTCGCCTCCGAGGTCCTGGCCAAGCACGACGAAACCTACATGCCGCCCGAAGTCGCCGACGCCTTGAAAAAGGGCGGTCAGTGGAAGGGCGAGAAGGGCGCCAAACCATGATCCCCGAGCTCGGCCACTACGCCTTGGTCCTCGCGCTCGCGGTCGCGCTCGCGCAAAGCGTGATCCCGCTGGTCGGCGCGAGCCGCTCGCTCCCGTCCTGGATCGCGGTCGCTCGGCCGGCGGCGATCGCGCAGTTCGGGTTCGTCGCCTACGCGTTCATCGCATTGATGATCTCCTACGTCATCTCGGATTTCAGCGTCATCAATGTCGCCGAGAACTCCCACACCCAGAAGCCGATGCTCTACAAAGTGACCGGCCTGTGGGGGAACCACGAGGGCTCGCTGGTCCTCTGGGTCCTGATGCTGGCCGGGTTTGGTGCGGCGGTGGCCGTGTTCGGCGGCAACTTGCCGCCGACGCTCCGGGCCCGCGTGCTCGCAGTCCAGGCCGCGATCGGGGTCGGGTTCTATCTCTTCATCCTGCTCACCTCGAACCCGTTCGCGCGGCTGCTCCCGCCGCCGCTCGAAGGCCGCGGCCTCAATCCGCTCCTCCAAGACCCCGGCCTCGCCTTCCACCCGCCGTTCCTCTATGCCGGCTATGTCGGCTTCTCGATGGCCTTTTCGTTCGCGGTCGCGGCGCTGATCGAGGGCCGGGTCGATCCGGCCTGGGCACGTTGGGTCAGGCCGTGGACGCTGGCGGCGTGGTGCGCGCTGACGGTCGGGATCGCGCTCGGATCCTGGTGGGCCTATTACGAGCTCGGCTGGGGCGGGTGGTGGTTCTGGGATCCGGTCGAGAACGCCTCGTTCATGCCCTGGCTGCTCGGCACCGCGCTCCTCCATACCGCGATCGTGGTCGAGAAGCGGGACGCGCTCAAGTCGTGGACGATCCTGCTCGCGCTCCTGACGTTCGCGCTATCGCTGTTGGGCACGTTCCTCGTGCGCTCGGGCGTCTTGACCTCGGTGCACGCGTTCGCGACCGATCCCGAGCGCGGCGTCTTCATCCTGGCTTTCCTGGTGCTGGTGGTCGGCTCCTCGCTCGTGCTCTACGCGATCCGGGCGCCTTCGCTCAAAACCGGCGGCCTGTTCCAGCCGATCAGCCGCGAAGGCGCGCTCATTTTGAACAATCTTCTGCTCGCGACCGCGTGCGCGACCGTGTTCGTCGGCACCATGTACCCGCTTTTTCTCGATGCCGTCGCCGAAACCAAGGTCTCGGTCGGCGCGCCCTATTTCAACGCGACATTCGGCCCCTTGATGGTGCCGCTGATCGCGACCATGGCGATCGGGCCGCTGCTGCCGTGGAAGCGGGGCGATTTGGGCGGCGCGCTCGGCCGCTTGAAGATCGCCTTCGCCGTGACCGCGGCGGTCGCGCTGGCGACGCTCTATTTCGCGTGGGGCGGGCCGGTGCTTGCGGTGTTCGGAATGGCGCTCGCGGCGTGGTTGATTGTCGGCGCCGCGGTCGAGTTCGCCGATCGCATTCGCCTGGGCCGCGCGCCGGCGGCCGAATCGTGGCGCCGCGCGCTCAGCCTGCCGCGCGCTTCCTGGGGCATGTCGATCGCGCACGCCGGCATGGGCCTGGTCGTGATGGGGATCGTCGCCACCTCCGCATGGGAACAGGAACGGCTCCTGATCATGAAACCGGGCGATCGTGCCGCGCTCGCCGGCTACGACGTCACCTTCCTCGGCACCGAGACCATCCGCGGCCCCAACTACATGGCGGCGCGCGGGCGTTACGAGGTGAGCCGCGCCGGCGCCTTCATCGCCCGGATGGAGCCCGAACAGCGGAGCTACCCGACTCCGCCGATGCAAACCTCGGAAGCCGCGATTCGGCCGCGACCGGACGCCGACATCTACATTGCCATCGGCGAGCCGGCCGAAAGCGGCGGCTGGGCGACCCGGCTCTACCACAAGCCGCTCGTCCACTGGATTTGGTTCGGCTCATTCGTGATGGTCGCCGGCGGCTTGGTCTCGCTCACCGACCGCCGCCATCGCGTCGGCGCCCCGGCGCGGCAGCGGGCGCGGGCACCGGCACCGAGCGCACAGGCCGCGGAGTAGCGTATGCGTCTCGGCACCGTTCTTCCGATCGCGATCTTCGCCGCGCTCGCGGTCGCGCTCGGTGTCGGTCTGACGCTGAACCCGCGCGAAATCCCCTCGGCGCTGATCGACAAGCCGGTGCCCGAGTTCGATCTGCCGCCGGTCGCCGGCAAGCCGCTCGGCCTGGCGAGCCGCGACCTCAAAGCGGGCGAGGTCGCACTCGTCAACGTTTTCGCGTCCTGGTGCGTCGCCTGCCGCGAGGAACATCCGCTGCTCATGGAGCTCGCGCGCACGAAGCGCGTCGCCGTGCACGGGCTCAACTACAAAGACGCACCGAGCGACGCCCAGCGCTGGCTCGCCGAATGGGGCGATCCGTACGCGCGCGCCGGCGCTGACCGCTCGGGCAGAGTCGGGATCGATTTCGGCGTCTACGGCGTACCCGAGACGTTCGTCGTCGACGGCCACGGCCGCATCGTCCTGAAGCACATCGGTCCAATTATGCCGGCCGACCTCGAAACCAAGATCCTGCCGGCGGTCGCCAAGGCCCGCGCGCAACGATGAGGCGGATCGCGCGCGCGCTCTGGATCGCGTTCGCCGTGCTGGCGGCGGTGCCGGCATTCGCGCTCGGCGTCGATCCGCCGCTCCCCGATCCGGGACAGGAGGCGCGCGCGATCGAGATCCACAAGGCGCTCCGCTGTCTCGTCTGCCAGAACCAGTCGATCCACGATTCGAACGCCGGATTGGCGGTTGATCTTCGCCGCATCGTGCGCGAGCGTATCCAGGCCGGCGACGACGACGCGCAGGTCGTCGGCTATGTCGTCGCCCGCTACGGCGACTGGGTGCTGCTGAAGCCGCCGTTGAACGTGAAGACCGCGCTGCTGTGGGGAGCACCCGCGATCTTGATCCTCTTGGGCATCGTCACGGTGCGGAGCTTCCACCGCCGCAACCGGGCTCTCGCGGCGGCAACGCCGACGCCGCTTTCGACCCACGAACGGAAACGGCTCGAGCGGCTGATCGGCGAGGACGCGCCGTGATCCAGCTGCTGTTTTGGGCGCTGCTCGCGCTGATGACATTGGCCGCGGTCGGCGCCATTTCGTGGCCGCTGGTGCGCGCGCGCGGCGAAGCCGGCTCGCGGGCCGACTTCAATCGCCAAGTCTACCGCGACCAGTTGCGCGAGCTCGAAAACGACGTTGCTCGCGGCGTCATCTCGCCGGGCGAGGCGGATGCGGCGCGGACCGAGGTCGAGCGCCGGCTGCTCGCGACCGCCGTCGAGGAAGCGCCCGCCGGCGACGAGCGCCGCGCCGACGCCCCCGGGCGTCAACCGATCGCCGCTGCCGCCGTCGTCGTGCTGATGCCGGTGCTCGGACTGTCGTTCTATATGTGGCTCGGTTGGCCCGAAGCGCCGAGCGCCGATTTTGCCGGCCGCGCCCATCCGCCGCTTACCCCCGGCGCGGGCGCCGGCGCCGGCGGCATGGCGGCCGGACCAGCGACGCCGCACGATCTCGACGCCAATATCCAACGCCTCAAGGCGCGGCTCGACGCCGACCCGACCGACATCCAGGGCTGGCTTCTGCTCGGCCGCTCGTACGCCTTCACCGGCCGGCACGACGATGCTTCGGCCGCCTACAAGCGTGCACTCGCGCTCGCGCCTGACGACGATGACGTGCAAATTCTCGTTGCCGAGGCGCTGGTGATGGCTGCCGGCGGCAAAGTCGCGGCCGAGCCCGAGAAAATGTTCCGCGCCGTGCTGGCGCGCGACACCGCGCACCCTGGCGCGCGTTACTATTTGGCGCTCGCCAAGGCCCAGGCCGGGCAGCACCGCGAGGCGTTCGACATGTGGCGCTCGCTCCTGCTCGATTCGCCGCCCGATGCCCCGTGGCGCGGCCAGGTCGCCGAACGCGTGCGCGAGATGGGCGAGCGCCTGGGCCTCGCCGCTGGCGCCGGCGTGCCGGCCGATGCGATGGGCGCCGGCATGACCGCACCGCGCCAGCCGCCGGCCGGCACCCAAGCGCGGACGCTACCGCCGGTGCAGGGCGGAGCCGGCCCGCGCGGTCCGAGCGCCGCCGATATCGCCGCCGCGCAGCAGATGGCGCCCGAGGACCGCCAGCAGATGATCCGCAACATGGTCGAGGGGCTGGCGGCGCGGCTCGACGAAAATCCGAACGACCCCGAGGGCTGGCAGCGCCTGGCACGCGCCTACGGCGTCCTGGGCGAGAAAGAAAATGCGCTCCGCGCCTTGGGCAAGATCGCCGAGCTCCGGCCCGACGATGTCGCGACCCTCTTGAACTACGCCGCGGCGATCATCGAAGCGCGCAGCCCCGGCCAGCCGTTCCCGGAACGCGCCATCGTCGCCTTCAATCGCATCCTGACCATCGCCCCAGACAATCCGGGCGCGCTCTATTACCTCGGTCTGGCCGACGCCGAAGCCGGCAAGGTCGCCTCGGCGCGCGCCCGCTGGCAGCAATTGCTGCCCCGGCTCGAGCCGAATAGCCCGTCCTATCAAACGGTTAAGCGCGCGCTCGACTCGCTCGGCAACTGACCGGCTCCGGCTGGAATGGTTAACGACTTACCGGGAAAACCTGATTGAATTCGGGCCATTACAGGCCATTTATTAACTACGGTCGTTAACCACGATTCGAACTACTTGTTGCTTTTAAGGGATTCCTAACCATCCTCTTTCGCATGGCTGCGATTTCACCCACACCCCCGATCCTGATTGCCCCGGCCGCGTCGTTCGCAGACTTGGCGCCGCTGCGTCGCTCCGAAGTGCAGACGCAGCGCCCGACCGAGGAGTCCGCGCGCGGCGAAAACGAGCGCGATCAGGACGTCGTGGTGATCGAAAACCGCGAGCGCGACAAGCGGGCCCAGCAGGCGGCCGAAGACGAGCGCGAGGATCAGCGCCGGATCGACGACCGCAAGCTCGACATCCGCGTCTAACCGCTCGGTCCGCCGCGCCGCGCGCGGGTCCCCCAGCAGCGCCCGACCGGGCGCGTTTTTTTTGGCCGCTCGGCGTGAGATAGTCCGGCCATGAGCGAGCCACCGCGCGCCAAGGGTCCGATCGTGCCGCGCATCCCGGCGGGCGATTCGCGGACGCGGCTGGTCTGCGACGACTGCGGTTTCATCCGCTACGACAACCCGAAGATCGTGGTCGGCGCGGTGTGCGCGCTCGGCGATCGCCTGCTCTTGTGCCGGCGCGCGATCGAGCCCCGGCGCGGGTTCTGGACGATCCCGGCCGGCTTCCTCGAGCTCAACGAGGCCCCCGACGCCGGCGCCAAGCGCGAAGCCAAGGAGGAAGCCGAGGCCGAGATCGCGATCGAGCTGCTGCTCGCGGTCTACGCGGTGCCGCGCATCAGCCAGGTTCAACTCATTTACCGCGCCACCCTGACCTCGCCCGACGTGCGTCCCGGCATCGAGAGCGAGGAGGTCGGGCTCTACGCGTGGGACGCCATTCCGTGGGACCGGCTGGCGTTCCCTTCGGTGCACTGGGCGCTCAACGACTACCGCGCGACCCGGGGCGAGCGCGCGTTTCCGCCGCGCACCAACCCGCCCGGCGAAACCGGCGATCGCATGCCCGGCGCGGTGCGGTCGTGGCGAACCGCCGAGGACGGCTAAGACCGCGTCAACAACTCGACGATCAGGGCGCGGGCGGCGCGATAAATGTCCGGCGCCTGGCTCGCCCGCGGACCGGCGACGTTGAGCACTTCGACGCGATGGTCGATCAACCAGCGCCGCCAGCCGCGGCCGGCGCACATCGACGACCCGGTAGGGGCGGCCGAGGGCGGCGGCGCAGGCGATGGTAAGGAGCGTGCCGCCGGTAGCGGCCGCGCCGTTCGACAGCACGAGCGTCGCATCGGCATCGGCGACGTTCCGCCGCGTCCGCTCGGCATAGCGGGCCGAGCGCGTCTCCGCGAGCGGGTAGAGCGCCGCGATCGGACCATCCTCGGCGAGCCGGCCTTTGGGGCACCAGCCGCCGCAGTCGAAGCCCAACCCGAGCGCGGCGCGGTCGCTCCCGGTCTGCCCGCCGGCGACGATCCGCCGCAAGCGAAAACCGGGCGTCCGCCAGCGCCGCGGCAGCCGACGTTCGCCGGCGGCGCGCCGTTCTTGTTCGAGCCCGCGCTCGTCGCCCAAGACGGTCGCCGCCCATGCCGTGTAGCGCATCGGCCTCAGCTTACCAGCCGCGCTTTACCCCGGCGCGCTGCGAGAGCGAACGGGATCGACTAGAGTGGACGGCGTCATCCCTTGGCTTCGAGGTTCGTTCGATGTGCCGCTGGCTCGCCTATTCCGGTCGTCCGATCCTGCTCTCGACCATGATCCTCGACCCCGAGCATTCGTTGATCGATCAAAGCTTGCGCGCCAAGCGCACCCAGCACACCACCAACGGCGACGGCTTCGGGGTCGGATGGTATGACAAGCGCACCGAGCCCGGCCTGTTCCGCGACACGCTGCCGGCGTGGAACGACGAGAATCTGAAGAACCTCTCGCAGCACATCGAGTCGCGCCTCTTCTTCGCCCACGTACGCGCCTCGACCGGAACCGCGATCATGCGCCCCAACTGCCACCCGTTCCGCTACGGCCGCTGGCTGTTCATGCACAACGGCGCGATCGGCGGGTTCGACGAGGTGCGGCGCGAACTCGACAACCTGATCGCGCCCTCCTACTACCGCCACCGCCTCGGCACCACCGACAGCGAGACGATCTTCTACCTGATGCTCTCGAACGGGCTCGAACGCGAGCCCGAGGCGGCGATCGCCGCGACCATCGCCGCGATCCTGCGTGTGGCCGCGAGCGCGAGCGGCGAGCGCCGCTTCTCGTTCACCGCCGCGTTGAGCGACGGCGAGCGCGTCTATGCGGTGCGGTTCTCCTCCGATCGCACCTCGCCCTCGCTCTATTTCAGCCAGACCGCCCGCATCTTCGACGACTTGGGCATCGATCCCGGCCGGCGCGATCCGCACCCGATGCTGATCGTCTCCGAGCCCTTGGACTCATCGAGCGAGCATTGGCACGAGGTCGGCGAGGGCGAAATGATCGTCGCCCACGGCGGCAAGGTCGCCCAGCGCCCGTTCCTGCCCTAGCGACGGGTCGACCGTGACCGTAGCGACGGGTCGACCGTGACCGGAGCGACGGACCGACCATGATCGTGCTCTTCACCGACTTCGGCCTCGAGGGCCCCTCTGTCGGACAGATGAAGGCAGCGCTCCACCGGTTCGCGCCGACCGTGCCGGTGATCGACCTCTGCCACGACGTGCCGGCGTTCGATATCGCGGCCGCCGCGCACCTGCTGGCGGCGCTCGCGCCGGCCTTCCCGCGGACCGCGACCTTCGTCGGCTTGGTCGATCCCGGGGTCGGCACCGCCGCGCGCGAGCCGGCCATGATCGGGTGCGATGGGGTCTGGTTCGTCGGCCCCGACAACGGGCTCTTCGACGTGGTGGCGGCGCGCGCCAGGACCGTGCGCTGGCGCCATGTGACGTGGCGGCCGCCCCGGCTCTCGGCGAGCTTCCACGGCCGCGACCTGTTCGCGCCGGTGGCGGCGCGGCTCGCGCGCGACGACAAGGTCGAGGGCGTCGAGATCGCGCCGCCGGCGCGCCTCGCCGCCGCCGGCGCCGATCTCGCGCGCGTCATCTACATCGACCGCTACGGCAACGCTATGACGGGCCTGCGCGCCGAGAACGTCGCGCGCGCCCGCGCGCTCCGAATCGCCGGGCGCACGCTCAAATTTGCCGAGACGTTCGGGGCCGCGGCCGCTGGCGAGCCGTTCTGGTACGAGAACGCGAACGGCTTGGTCGAGATCGCGCTCAACCAGGGCCGCGCCGCCGAGGCGTTGGGGCTCGAAGTCGGGACGGCGGTCGCACTCGGACCGAGCTGAACGGCTCGGGCGTGACCGCGCCGGCCTTCCGCCGGCGACAGCGGTCTTCCTTTTTCCGAATACGCATCAACGGCTTAGGGCGGCGCCCGGATTGGGCGTCGGGGTCGATCGACTGATTGGCAACCGTGCTGCCTAGCAGCCTCCGCCGGAGTTGAAAAATCGGATTACGGATAATATATTATCCAATATGGCGGATCGGACAGAAAGGACACCATGACCCGCTCGACCTACGACCGCTCGGTCCGCGCCTTGATGCAGACCTTCGCCGACGGCCTCGCCGTGGGCGAGACGTTCGCGGCGAGCGACGTGCTCACCTGGTTTCAGGCGCGCTATCCGCGCGTCGGGCGGCGCACGGTGCGGGCCATGCTCGAATCCGCGACCGCGAATGCGCCGGCGCGTGCGAGCTATCCGGAGGTCAAGCCGGGCACGGCCTACGACCTCTTCTGGCGCGGCGACTTCGGCCGCTACCGCCGCTTCGACCCCGCACGCGATCCGCCCCCGGTCTATTGGGGCGACCCGGCGACGCTCGCGGCGGAACCGGCAAGCGCGGCGAACGTTTCGACCGAGGACGGAGCCCCGACCCTGCAAGGCGCGCTTTTCGCCATGCCGGAGCGGCCGCTCCGCGACTGGCTCGCCGATCACCTGGACGCGATCGAACCCGGGCTTCGGCTCGAAGGCGAGGCGAGCCAAGGCCGCGCCGCCGGGGTCGAGTATCCGACCGCGACCGGGCCGATCGACATCCTCGCCGGCGACCCGGGCGGCGGCTACATCGTGATCGAGGTGAAGCGCGGGCCGGCCGGCGACAGCGCGGTCGGGCAGATCCTCCGCTACATGAACTGGATCGAGGCCGAGCGCGCCCATGGCGCGCCGGTGCGCGGCATCCTGATCGCCGGCGCGGTCGGCCACGGCGTCAAGATCGCCTGCCGCAACACCAACGTCCGGCTGCTCGTGCTCGACTTGGCCCTTGCGCTCAGGGCGGCGTGACGTACGCCGCGCGCGGCACACCGCTCGGCGCGCGCTCCCGAAAACGGGAGCGACACCTGCTAGGAGCCAGGTTGCCGTAGCAGCCTACCCCACCCGTCTTTCACGTCGGGCGAGCGCCTGCGCCACGGCATCCTCGATCGCCGTCCCTGCGAAGAAAGCGGGATTCATCCCGGCGTGAAGCTCGAGCGGATACTCGAACACGAAGGAACGAAAATCGTCGCGCGAGAGGAAACCGTTCGCGACCAATTCGTCAGCTTCGGCAAGAACGGCCCGGCAATCGGTCACGTCCCAATGGCCTACGTCGGACGAGAAAATCGCCTTGAGCCGCGCGCCGCCGGGATTGAGCCGATGATCGAAAGCCCATCGGGCCGTGCGATCGCCCGCTTCGCAACCGAAGTAAAAGTTCGGCACGAACAGATCGCGGATGTCGTCGACCGAATCGATCCGGCACGCCGCCCACTCGTCGAGGTCCTCCGCTCGCTCGGGATAACGGGCGATGAACAGACTGTCGCGCGCCTCGATCTCGTCGATCCGCGCCAGCGCGCGCGCATCGCCATAACGCTTGACGAGATCAACGAACAGCGCGCGGTCGACCCGGGCCGGATCGAGGTGTTCCCTGACCGCGCGCAGATTGCGCTTCTCCCAGTGGCCGATCAGGTCGTGATAGAGGCTGCACGCCCAGCCCACGCCGCACTCGAGAAAGGCAAACTTGAGCGTCGGGAACCGGCGGGTGACGCCGCCGAAGAATAGCGCCTTGCAGAACACCTCGGCGGCGGCGGCAAAGTGCCCGATGTGGTTGTAAAAGTCAACCTTTACCAAGGCATTGGCTCTCCTATTGGTCCTGGTAAATTTGGTCCTACGTTTTTTGGAGGGCGGCCTGGTTGTGGATCCGGTGTTGTCAACACCAGCTTTGCTTGGTTTCACCGTAATACTCGCGAGCAAAACCATTCTTAATCAGAAGATTGCGTAGACTCACCCCATCAACAATGATATCGCCCAACACACGCCCGCCAAACTTGTCCCAGTCCCATATGGCTACTTGTTCTACGGCTTGTTCGTTCCACCATTTGGCAGTGAATCTAGATTTTAGTAGATCTTTAATCATACTAGTATTTATCAGTCCACTTTGACTCGAATAGCATTGCCCCAATGACTTACAATGTAACCATCTTTTTCGACAATCCATCTGAGCCACCGCACAGGAAATCTAAATCTCGGGTCTGTCCAATTTGGGTCTGCA
>Ga0194132_10002604_pt1 | contig 33397 bp, 28 predicted proteins | sample TA2KigOf80mmetaG_FD_148612 | JGI IMG/M metagenome (GOLD analysis project Ga0194132, IMG submission 148612) | Freshwater microbial communities from Lake Tanganyika, Tanzania - TA2015054 Kigoma Offshore 80m | ecosystem: Environmental > Aquatic > Freshwater > Lake | place: Tanzania: Lake... | reverse complement strand
GACCCGGTGATCGGGCTGGTCCTGGGGGTCGCGATGGTGATCAACCTCTTCGTGGCGGCCACGGCCGGGACGCTGATTCCCCTCGGACTGAAGGCGGTTCGCGTGGATCCGGCGCTGGCCTCCACGGTGTTCATCACGACGTTCACCGACGTCGCGGGGTTCGCCTCGTTCCTTGGGCTGGCGGCGCTCTACCTGCGCATGGCGGGTTGATGGGCCCGATGGTCGAGCTGCTCCGGTAGAATACGGCCCGGTGCCCCTGTACACCGCCGAGGCGCTGGTTCTGCGCACGTACCGGCTGTCGGAAGCCGACCGCATCGTCGTGTTCCTGACGCGCGACCGCGGGAAGAAGCGGGGGGTGGCCAAAGGCGCCCGGCGACCGCGTTCGAGGTTCACCGGGGCGCTGGAACCGCTGACCGAGGCGCGCGTGGCGTACTTCGAGAAGCCCCAGCGCGAGCTCGTGGGCCTCAACTACGCCGAGCCGTTGCGGTCGCCGCTGGGCATCGGGGCGGGAGACGCGCTGTCCTACGTCGGCTACTTCGTGGAGCTGCTCGACGAGTGGGCGCAGGATGCCGACCCCGACGAGCGGGTCTACCGGCTCGGGACCGCCGTGCTGGACGCCCTGGCGGCGAACGCTCCGGTCGAGCCGCTGGCCCGCTACTTCGAGTGCTGGCTGCTCAGGCTGCAGGGAGTCTATCCGGAAGCCAGGACGACGCTGTCCGCTGACGCCAGGGCGTTCCTGGCGGCGTCGCGAACCGTCGGACCGCAGCAGGTCGGGGCGCTGCCCGCCGCACCGTGCGTGCTTCGGGAGCTGGAAGAGGTCCACCGGGGGTTGATCGCCATGCACCTGGAGAAGCCATTGAAGTCGGACAGGGTCATCCGCGACCTCAGGCGGCAGGACGGGCAGCCCGCTTGACCTTCCAGGATCTCATCCTCAAGCTGTCGGCCTTCTGGGCGTCCCACGGCTGTCTCGTGCAGCAGCCCCTCGACCTGGAGGTGGGCGCGGGCACGTCCCACCCCGAGACGCTGTTCCGGGTGCTCGGCCCGCAGCCCTGGAGCGTGGCCTACGTCCAGCCGTCGCGCCGTCCCGATGACGGGCGGTTCGGCCAGAACCCGAACCGGCTGTTCAAGCATCACCAGTTCCAGGTCATCCTGAAGCCCTCGCCGGACGAGGTCCAGACGCGCTACCTCGAGTCCCTCGAGTCGTGCGGCATCAATCCCCGCCAGCACGACATCCGCTTCGAGGAGGACAACTGGGAGTCGCCGACGCTCGGCGCCTGGGGCATCGGCTGGCAGGTCATGCTCGACGGTCTCGAGATCACGCAGTTCACGTACTTCCAGCAGGTCGGCGGCATCGACCTGTCGCCGATCTCGTGCGAGATCACCTACGGCCTGGAGCGGATCGCGATGTTCCTCCAGAAGGTGGACAACGTCTACGACCTGGAGTGGGGCGGGGGCGTGAAGTACGGCGAGGTCCGGCTGGAGGAAGAGATCGAGCAGTCGAAGTACGCCTTCGGCCAGGTGCGGATGCCACCCGCGGAGTTCGCGGCGCTGCACCGGGATCTCTTCGAGACGCACTACGGCTTCACCGGCACGCTGCTCGACTCCGGCCTGATCTGGCCCGCGCTCGAGCAGTGTTTGAAGTGCTCGCACCTGTTCAACATCCTCGACTCCAGCGGCAGCATCGGCGTGAGCGAGCGCACGGCGTACATCCTCCGGGTGCGGCAACTGGCCGTCCGGATCGCCAGGGCCCGCACGGAGACCCGGCCGGCCGCGGCGGAGTCTGCCTGAAATGGATCGCGAGCTGCTCGTCGAGATCGGGTGCGAGGAGATGCCGGCCTCGTGGCTTCCGGGCCTGACGGCGCAACTGGCGGAACGCCTGGGAGCGGTGCTGGCTGGCGTGCGCCTGGAGACAGGAGCGCCCATCGAGACGTTCAGCACGCCCCGGCGCCTCACGGCGCGGGTGGCCAGCCTCGCGGAACGGCAGGAGGATCACGAAGAGTTCGTGCTGGGTCCGCCGGTGTCGGCCGCCTTCAAGCCGGATGGACAGCCGACACCCGCGGCGTCCGGATTCGCCCGGAAGCACGGACTGGACGTGGGCGCGCTCGAGCGGACGCGCACGCCGAAGGGCGAATACCTGGCGTGCCGGCTCCAGCACCGGGGCCGGGCCACCGTGGACGTGCTGGGCGACGTGATGACAGCGCTCCTCCGGCAGTTGTCGTTCCCCAAACAGATGCGCTGGGATGCCTATCTGGACGACGGGCGGGGAGCGCTGCCGTTCGGCCGCCCGATCCGGTGGCTCGTCCTGATGTATGGCGGGCGGGTCGTGCCGTTCGTGATCCGCCGGAGCGAGGGGGCCCAGGGGCCACGGGTTCAGGACGTCCGCTCGGGGTCGAGCACGTACGGGCACCGGTTCCTGACGACCAGCGGCCGGGCCGGACGCGTCATCAGGTTCAAGACGTTCGACGAGTACCGGACGAAGCTGATCGAGAACTTCGTCATCCTGGAACGGGAGGAACGCGACGACCGGATCCGGCGCCAGCTCGAAGGCCACGCGCGGCGGCTCGGTGGGCGCGTCGGCCACCAGGTGGGGGGCGAGTCGTCGCTGCTGCGGGAGGTTCCGGATCTGGTCGAGTACCCGTCGGTCGTGGCCGGCCACTTCGCGGCGGAGTTCCTGAAGCTGCCGGAGGAGGTGCTGACGACGACGATGGTGCACCATCAGCACTTCTTTCCGGTGGTGGATGATGCCGGCCGCCTGAAGCCGGCCTTCCTGGCGGTGGTCAACATGGAGGTCGAGAAGCCCGAGGTCATCGCGCGGAACGCAGAGCGCGTGCTGGCCGCCCGGCTTCGCGATGCGCAGTTCTTCTGGGAAGCGGACCGGCGCGTGCCGCTGGCATCGCGCGTGGAAGAGCTGTCTACCATCCTCTTTCACAAGGGGCTCGGCGACTATCGGGCGAAGGCCGAGCGGGTGGCGGCCCTGTCGCGATGGATTGCCGCAGAGGCGCTGGGGCAGCCCGGCATGGCGGCCGCGGCGGAAGAGGCGGGCCGGCTGGTCAAGGCGGATCTCGCCACCGGCATGGTGCGCGAGCTGACCGAGCTGCAGGGCACGATGGGTGGCGTCTACGCCCGCGAGGAAGGGCTGCCCGAGGCGGTGTGGCGCGCGGTCTATCATCACTACCTGCCGGTGGGTGTCGAGGCGGATGCCCCGCCGACCTGTCAGCAGCTGGGTGCGGGGGCCGTCACCTGGGCGGCGGTGTCGCTGGCGGACAAGATCGACTCGGTCGTGGGGATGTTGTCGGCCGGCGAGCGGCCCACCGGGTCGCGCGACCCGCTCGGCATCAGGCGGCAGGCGCAGGGGATCGTGCGGCTGCTCGCGGACCTCGACACGCTGACGGGCCTGGATGCCCGGCCTCCGCTCGCCTCGATGGTGGCCGAGGCCCGGCGGCTGCTGCAGCTGTCTTCGCTGGACGCGGATCCCGGGGCCCGTCGTGTGCTCGAGGGGTTTCTGATCGAGCGTGTCCGGTTCCTGATGTCGAGCCGTGGGCTCGAGTACGAGGAAGTGCAGGCGGCGACGAGCGACGAGGGCTGGTGCCTGTCGGTCAACGTCGCCGATCTCGTGGCGCGGGCCGAAGCCGTGCGCGAGGTGAAGACGCGGCCGGAGTTCCAGGGTCTGGCCGAGGTCTTCAGGCGGGCGAAGAACATCGTCGAACGAGAGGCCGGCGGCCCGCTGCAACCGGCCTGGCGCGCCAATGTGGAGCGACTGGCCGAGCCGGCTGAGCACCTCCTGCGGGCGACGCTCGACAGGGTGGGACGTGACGCGGAGACGGCGATGGTGGCCGGGCAGCCGCTGCGGGCGCTCACGGCGTTTGCGACGCTGCGGCCGGCCGTCGAGCGCTTCTTCGCCGACGTCAGAGTCGTGGTGGACGATGCGGCGCTGAAGACGGCCAGGCTGTCGCTGCTGGCCGAGCTCCGCGATCGCGTCCTGCAGGTGGCCGATATCTCGATTCTCGCGCCGAAGGCCGAGTGAGTGATCCCGAGGGGCTGCGCTGGGGCCCCTCGCCGACTTCAGAGGAGCAGTTGATGGCGAAGAAGACATCCGCACGGAAGACACCGGCGGCACGCGCGGCCGGCCGGCACGTCTACTTCTTCGGTGCGGGCAAGGCCGAGGGGCACCGCGGCATGCGCGACCTGCTCGGCGGCAAGGGTGCCGGCCTGGCGGAGATGACCAACGCGGGGCTGCCCGTGCCTCCCGGCTTCACGATCTCCACGGCGGTCTGCGCGCTGTTCTACACGCAGAGGGGCCGGATCCCCGCGTCGGTCAATGCCGAAATCGCCGGCACGCTGCAGCGGCTCGAGACCGTCGCGAAGGCGACGCTCGGCTCGAACACCAACCCGCTCCTGGTGTCGGTGCGGTCGGGCGCGAAGTTCTCCATGCCCGGGATGATGGACACGATCCTCAATCTCGGGCTGAACGATTCGGCGGTCGAAGGTCTCAAGGCGCGCACCGGCAACGGCCGCTTCGCGTACGACAGCTACCGCCGGTTCATCCAGATGTTCGGCAACGTCGTTCTGGAGATTCCGAAGGACGCGTTCGAGCACGCCCTGGACGCCGTGAAGCAGGCCCGCGGTGCCACGGTGGATACGGACCTGGATGAATCGGCCCTGCGCGACGTCGTGGCGCGCTACAAGGACGTGGTCAGGAAGCGGTCGGGCAAGGCGTTTCCCGATGATCCGCACGTCCAGCTCGCCATGGCGCGCGACGCGGTGTTCCGTTCTTGGATGAACCCCCGCGCGCGGGAATACCGGCGCATCTACGACATCCCGGATCACATCGGGACGGCGGTCAACGTCCAGATGATGGTGTTCGGCAACACCGGTGAGCGGTCCGCCACGGGCGTCGGTTTCACGCGGAATCCGGCGACCGGCGCGCGGGAGTTCTACGGCGAGTTCCTGGTGAACGCACAGGGTGAGGACGTCGTGGCCGGTATCCGGACGCCGCAGCCGATCGCCGAGCTGGAGCGGCTGATGCCGGACGCCTACCGGCAGTTGCGGCAGATCACCGGGCGGCTGGAGCGGCACTACAAGGACGTGCAGGACTTCGAGTTCACGATCCAGGACGAGCGGCTGTTCATGCTGCAGACGCGCAACGGCAAGCGGACCGGGCACGCGGCGGTGGTGATCGCCACCGACATGGTCCGGGAGAGGGTGATCACGCAGAAGGAGGCCGTGCTCCAGGTCGATCCCGAATCGGTCTCGCAACTGCTCGCGCCCGGGTTCGATCCGAAGGAGTGGGCGGCCGTGCCCGTGGCGACCAAAGGCCTGCCCGCCTCCCCTGGCGCGGCCAGCGGACACGCCGTTTTTGCGGCCGACGACGCCGTGGCGTGGGCGGAGCGCGGGAAACCGGTCGTGCTCGTCCGCCGGGAAACGGTGCCGGACGACATCCACGGCATGTTCGTGTCGCAGGGGGTCCTGACGGCCACCGGCGGGATGACGTCGCACGCCGCGGTGGTCGGACGGCAGATGGGCAAGCCGTCGGTCGTCGGCGCAGGGGAGCTGCGGATCGACGAGGCCGCGAAGCGGTTCAGCGTGGACGGCCGGACCGTGAAAGAAGGGGAGTTCGTGTCGTTCGACGGGTTGACCGGCGAGGTCAAGCTCGCGCAGATCGCGCCGCACCCCAGCGAGATCCTCCAGGTCCTCGCGGGCCGGATGAAGGCCGCCGACTCCGACATCTACTCCCGCCTGGACCGGCTGCTCACGTGGGCCGACAAGTTGCGCCGGATGGGCATTCGCGCGAACGCCGACCAGCCCGACCAGGCGGAGATCGCCTACAACTTCGGCGCGCGCGGGATCGGGCTCTGCCGGACCGAGCACATGTTCTTCGGGGAAGGGCGCATTCCGATCGTGCAGCGGATGATCATGGCCGCGAGCGAAGCCGATCGCCGAGCCGCGCTCGACGAGCTGCTGCCGCTGCAGCGCGCCGACTTCTACGGCGTGTTCAAGGCCATGCGCGGCGAACCGGTCACCATCCGCACCATCGACCCTCCGCTCCACGAGTTCCTGCCGAAGCGGGAGGAGCTGATGGTCGACATCGCCACGATGGAGGCGAAGGGAGAGTCGTCGCCGGCGCTCGAGGAGAAGCGACGGGTGCTTCGGCGGGTCGAAGAGCTGCACGAGTTCAACCCGATGCTCGGTCACCGGGGCGTCAGGCTGGGCGTCAGCTATCCGGAAATCACCGAGATGCAGACGCGCGCGATCATCGAGGCTGCCTGCCGACTCCGGAAGGAGGGCCTGAAGGTAACCCCCGAGATCATGATTCCGCTCGTCGGGCACGTGAAAGAGCTGCGCGACCAGAAGGAGGTCGTGACCCGCGTGGCCGAGGCGGTGATGCAGGAACAGGGCGTGAAGGTGAAGTACCTCGTCGGCACGATGATCGAGGTGCCGAGAGGAGCGATGACAGCGGACGAGATCGCCACCGAAGCGGAGTTCTTCTCGTTCGGCACGAATGACCTCACGCAGTTCGCCTTCGGCTTCTCGCGTGACGACGTGGGCAAGTTCCTGCGGAAGTACCAGGAGAAGAAGATCCTCGACAAGGATCCCTTCGCGACGTTCGACGCCGCGGGCGTTGGCCGGCTGGTGAAGTCGGCCGTGGAGCTGGGCCGCGGCGGCCGGGCGGCGCTGAAGCTGGGCGTGTGCGGCGAGCACGGGGGCGATCCGGCCTCGATCCACTTCTTCGAAAGCGTGGGGCTGGACTACGTGAGCTGCTCCCCGTACCGCGTGCCGGTGGCCCGCCTGGCGGCGGCGCAGGCCGCACAGCAGGTGAAGGTCGGCGACTAGCGTTCCACCGGAGAGGGATGGCCTCGCAGTGCGTATCGTCCGTCTCCCGGCGGATCTGGCGAACCAGATCGCGGCTGGTGAAGTGGTCGAGCGTCCGGCTTCCGCGGTGAAGGAGCTGGTCGAGAACGCGATCGACGCGTCCGCCCGCCGGATCAGCGTTGCCGTCGACCTCGGTGGCAAGCGCCTGATCAGGGTGGACGACGACGGCGAGGGGATGGCGCCGGAGGACGCGCTCCTGGCTGTCGAACGGCACGCGACGAGCAAGATCGCCAGCGCCGACGACCTCGGCCGCATCACGACGCTCGGGTTCAGGGGAGAGGCGCTCCCCAGCATCGCGTCCGTCTCTCACTTCACGCTCCGCACCCGCGCGCGCGGCGCCCCGCTCGGCACCGAAGTTCGCATCGAGGGCGGCGGCCAGCCCGCGGTGCGGGATGTCGGCATGCCGGAGGGGACGTCGGTCGAGGTCGCCGACCTCTTCTACAACCTTCCCGCGAGGCGGAAGTTCCTCAAGTCCGACACCGCCGAAACGACGCAGGTGTCGCGCGTCGTGGCGCAGCTCGCTCTGTGTTACCCGGAGGTGGGCTTCACGCTGACGAGCGGGAGCCGGCGGCTGCTGCAGTGTCCCCCGGTGGCGGACCTGCGGGCGCGGCTGCACCAGCTGTACGGCGAGCGTCCCGATCTGGTGGAAGTGACGCGCGGCGGAGACATCTCCCTGAGGGGCTACGTGGCGGCGCTGGCGGATCAGGGCCCTGTGCGAGGGCCCCAGCACGTGTTCGTGAACCGGCGCATCGTCCGGGATCGCACGATCGCCCACGCCATCAACGAGGCGTACAGCGCGGCGTCGATCAGGGAGCGCAGCCCCGAAGTGCACCTGTTCATCGAGATGCCGCCCGATGCCCTCGACGTCAACGTGCATCCCACGAAGGCGGAGGTCCGCTTCCGGGAACAGTCGCACGTACACGAGGTCGTACGCCGGACGCTGATGGCGGCGCTGGGACAGGGTCCGGTGCCCGACCTGCGCCTGTCGGCGCCGGTCGCCCCGCACGAACCGATCGCCGTGCCGCTGCCGGTCGGCTACAGCGGCGTCCTGCCGAGCCGGTGGGCCGGACGCGACGCCGGGGCCGTGCCCGGATCGGCGTCCATGCCTCGGCCGTCCGGTGGAATCGCCGTGGACGCGCCGCAGCCGGATGGAGCGCGGGCCGCCCCGCAGGAGCCGGGGGCCTCGCTCTACCGGGCGCTCATGCTGCTCGGCCAGTTCCGCGACACCTACATCGTCGCCGTGGACGAGGAGGGCATCGCGATCATCGACCAGCACGTTGCCCACGAACGCGTGCTGTTCGAGCGGATTCTCGAGCGGCTGTCAGGCCAGCGGCTGGAGAGCCAGCGGCGGCTGCACCCGCTCGTGCTCGAGCTGTCGCCGGCGGGGCAGCAGGCGCTCGTGTCGCACCGAGGTGAGCTGGAACGCCTGGGGTTCGAGGTGGAGGAGTTCGGTCCCGGGGTGGTCCGCGTGTCCGCGGTGCCGGCGCTGCTCACGGCTGGCGATGCCGAAACCGCCGTGCGTGCGCTGGCCGAGGACCTGGAGGGCCTCGACCGGGGGTCTACCGTGGACGAGGCACTGCGCCGGATCGCCGCCACCATGGCGTGCCATGCGGCCGTGAAGGCGCACGACCGGCTGACGCCCGAGAAGATGGCGCACATCCTCTCGGAGCTTCGTCAGACGGCGTATTCAACCGTCTGTCCGCACGGCCGGCCCGTCATGCTCAGGCTGAGCCGGCGCGAGATCGAGAAGAACTTCCAGCGCATCTGAGCCGGGGACGAACGATGTTTCTCTACTACTGCGGCCGTGCGCTTCAACTGGCCGGGATGTGGATCCTGCTGGCCGACATCTTCATGGCCGGACCGCTGGGGCCCGACCCCTCATGGTTCGTGTACGGGATCCTGGTGTTCGTGGCCGGGTGGCTGCTCGTGCGCTGGAAGCGCCCGAGCGCAGGAAGCTGACCCATCCGCTCTGCGGGTTCGTGTGCGCAAGTGTCGCCCGTGGTCGAGATTGCGGAGAGTCCGGGGGCTGAATCCAGCTGTCAGACGCTCGTTGTGAACACCGAGCGTCTGATGTCGCACGACCAGCCTTGGAACCTGGGGCGGAGGTCAAGAGACTTCCCCGGGCGTCAGGGCTCCTGGGTGCGTGGCCGACGCTGATGGTCGCGCCGGGAGAGGCGCTCACGGACCTCCTGTTCGAACCCGCGATCGGTCGGTCTGTAGTAGGTCCGGCCGGACAGCGATGGAGGAAGGCACGGCATGTCGGTGACGGCGTCCGGCTCGTCATGGGCGTGCTGGTAACCCTTCCCGTAGTCCAGCGCTTTCATCAGCTTCGTTGGTGCGTTGCGCAGGTGGAGGGGTACCGGTTCCGCCACCTGCGCGTGCGCATCGACGGCGGCTTCGGTGTACGCGGCGTACACCGCGTCGCTCTTCGGGGCCGTGGCGAGGTAGATGGCGGCCTGCGCCAGTGCGGTGTTGCCCTCCGGCATCCCGATGAAGTGGACGGCGTCCTTCGCCGCGACGGCCACGGTCAGGGCCTGCGGGTCCGCGTTGCCCACGTCCTCGGAGGCGAAGCGGACGAGCCTCCTTGCGATGTAGAGGGGATCCTCGCCCGCCTCAATCATGCGCGCCAGCCAGTAGACCGAGGCGTCGGGATCGCCGCTGCGCATCGATTTGTGGAGCGCCGAGATCAGGTTGTAGTGCTCCTCGCCGGTCTTGTCGTACAGGAGCGCGCGCCGCTCGATCAGGCCTTCGAGGTGGAGGAGATTTACATGCCGTCTGCCGGAAGACGGCGCGATCGGGGCCGAGGCGGCCGCCAGTTCCAGCAGGTTGAGCGCGGCGCGCGCATCGCCGTTCGCGAAGCGCGCGATGGCCGCAATCGCCTCGTCGTCGATGGCCGGCGCCTCAGGCCCGAGGCCGCGCTCCCCGTCGGCCACGGCCCGCCCCAGGATGGCGACGACGTCCTCCTGTGCCAGGGCCCGCAGGACGAAGACCTTCGAGCGGGACAGCAGGGCGGCGTTCACTTCGAACGACGGGTTCTCGGTGGTTGCCCCTATCAGCACGATGTCGCCGGTTTCGACCCGCGGGAGGAACGCGTCCTGCTGCGCCCTGTTGAAGCGGTGGATCTCGTCGATGAAGACGATCGTGCGCTGGCCCGTCCGGCGGCGGCGCTCCTCCGCAACGGCCATGACCTCGCGAATCTCCTTGATGCCGGAGAGCACCGCGCTGAACGGCACGAACCGTCCACGGGTGGTGTCGGCGATGACGCGCGCGAGCGTCGTCTTGCCGGACCCGGGTGGTCCCCACAGGATGATCGACTGGAGGACGTCCCGATCGATGGCGGCCCGGAGCGGCTTCCCGGGCGCGAGCAGGACATCCTGTCCCACGATCTCGTCGAGCATCCTCGGGCGCATGCGCTCGGCGAGGGGCGTGCCGGTGCCGGATGCGGGCCGCTGGCCCGATGCGTCGTCATCGAAGAGGGAAGACATGGGAATTGAAGATTGGGGATTGGGGATTGGGGATTGGATTGGGGGATCGCAATTGAGGGATTGACGATTGACGATTTGGGGACCGCGGAGATCAGTGATGTGATCGCTGCCGGGCGGCCTCGTAGACGAGCAACGCGGCTGCGACGGCCACGTTCAGGGATTCGACCGGCGCGCGCATCGGGATGGACACCCGCCGGTCGCAGGCGGACAGGACGCCGGGCGGAAGTCCGGCCCCCTCGGCGCCGAGGAACACCATCGTCGGCCGCCGGAAGTCGATTGCGGCGGGTGCGTCTCCGCCCGACTGGACGCAGGCGAGTGTGCTGAGACCGGCCGAGCGCGCGGCGTCGACCGCCTCGGCTGGCACGGCCGCATGCGACAGCGGAAGACGAAACGCGCTGCCCATGCTCCCGCGAAGCGCCTTCCACGACCAAGGGCTGGCGGTCTCGCCACAGGTGATCACGGCTGTGGCCCCGCCGGCCTCCGCTGCGCGGAGGACGGCGCCCACGTTGCCGGGATCCTGCACGTGCACGAGAGCGACCACCAGCGCGTCAGGACCGGCGCACACAGCGGCCCGATCAACCGTGCGGTGCGCGCCGAGCGCCGCGATGCCCGACGGAGCCCTGACCGGGCTCATGGCCCCCATCACGGCATCGCTGACCTGGACGACCTCCGCGCCGTGACCCTCGAGCCTATCGATCAGGTGGGCGATGTCCGGCGCGGCCAGGCGCGCGCGCGTGACGGCGACCGTTCGGATCGTGGCGCCTGCGGCGAGCGCTTCTTCGAGGAGTGTCGCGCCCTCGATGAGCAACACATCGGTCCCCGGCCCGGCACGCCTGCCCGCGGATCGAAACGCCTGGACCAGCGGATGCTGGCGACTCGTCACCGTCCGCATCGCGAAGGGCCGAGAATAGCACGTGCTAAGATTGGCGCGGTTGTCTCACCGCCATGAAGGAACGGATCCTGAAACGGTTCGCGCAGGAGATTGCGACGCTCGAGCGCGAGCTGAAGATCGAGCTGCCCAGGGAGATCCAGCGGGCGAGGGAGCTGGGTGACCTGCGCGAGAACGCCGAGTACAAGGCCGCGAAGGAACGCCAGGAGATCGTCAACGCGCGGATCGCGATGCTGAAGCGGCGGGTCAGCGAGATCTCCCTGATGAACGTCGATCGCATCCCGAAGGATCGCGCCGGGTTCGGATCCACGGTCCACCTCCGTGACGAGGAGGGCGCGCTGGTCGTGTACCAGCTCGTGATGCCCGAAGATGCCGACGTGGAGAAGGGGCTGATCTCGAGTTCGTCGCCGATCGGCAGGGCCCTGCTCAACAAGGAGGAGGGCGACGACATCCGCGTGTCCACGCCGAGCGGACTCCGCCAGTTCGAGCTGGTGAAGCTGGTCACCATCCACGACGACGGGGCGTGACGGGCCTGCTGCCCGGCCTGCGAGCGTGACCCCCGCCCCGGACTACTCTCCCGATCGCCGGACCGCGCTGGTGCTCCTCGGAACCGGCGCGCACGGGGCCTACCATGCCGGCGTGCTGCGCGCACTGGAAGAAGCAGGCGTTCGCCTGGACGTCGTCGCCGGCCGCGGCGTGGGGGCCGGCGCCGCCATGCTGACGGCCATCGATGGGGCCGCGTCCCTCTGGGACACACACGGCGTCTGGCGGAGGCCGGACGTGCGGTCGGCCTACACGTGGCAGCCGACGCTCCGCTACGCGGCGTGGGCCGCCCTCGCGCTCGTGGCCGTGCTCGTCGTGCCGCTCCTGCTCCTGACGCTCGGGCTGGTCGTATACCCGATCGGGTTCCTGCTCGAGGTGATGGCGCTCCCGGCCGGTCCCGTGCTCGTGAACGGGTACTCCGCCTGGGTCCAGAGCGCGCTGTCCTCACCGAACCTGCCGACCGTGCTGCCCCGGGTCGGGCTGGCCGTGCTGGTCGGCCTGGTGGGGATCCTGCTGGCGGGGACGGCGGCCACGGCCTGGCGGACGACGCCGAAGCGCCGGGCCGCGGGCGGGTGGTGGTGGTCCGTGTTCGGCGCGCCGATCGACGCAACCGTTCTGCCGCGCCTCTTCGCCGACGCGCTCTGGCAGCTGGTGCGCGGGGCCCAGCCCGTCAGGCGTCCCGACGTGGCCTCTGTCGGGCGGCGGTTCGTGGACACGCTGGTGGAGAACCTGGGGCAGCCGGGGGTGCGCGAACTGCTGCTCGTCGCAACCGACCTCGATGCGCGCCAGGACGTGACGGGGGCCGTGCTGAAGGAGCCCTATCGCACGCGCTTCTTCGACGCGCGGGCGGAGGGCGAACGGCGATCGGAGGCGATCGACCTGGCGGCGTCCGGGCAGAGCGCGCTCGCGCTGGAGATGCTGTTCGGGGCGCTGGCCCCACCGTTCGGCAGCGAGTCCCACCGGATCCGCTTCGCTCCCGCCTCGTACTGGCGCGGCGAAACACGCCGGTACTGCGACAGGCCGGCGGCCGTGCTCCGTGTGTTCGAGGAGCTGCACGCCGCCGGTGTCCAGCAGGTGGTTGTCGTGGGTGCGGCCGTGGGCCGCCCGGCCCCGCACGGACTTGCCGCCGTGGGCCTGAGCCCGTGGGCCCGTCTGGGCGACATGGTGACCGCCGACGAAACGGCGGCGCTGCGCGACGCCATCACCGCCCATGGCGCCCTGTTCAGAGGGATCTATCAGGTGGCGCCGGTGCACAACCCCGTCGGGCCTTTCGACCTGGGTGGCGCGTACGACCGCGCCTCCGATCGCCACTACCCGCTGGCCGAGCTCCTGGACCTGGGCTACGAGGACGCCTATCGGCAGTTCATCACCCCGGTGATCGGGGGGAGCGGGGAGCACCTGGGGGCGCAGGCGGACGCGTTTCCCGGACAGGGGGACGGGGAAGAAGAGGAAGACATCCTCGATCGCACCGGCCCGCTCGGCTGAACGGATGCGGCGGAGGGTCAGGCTCGGGTCAGGCGCCGGTCGCGGTCGGGCTGCTGCTGGTGCAAGTAGTGGTGCATCAGGTCGTGCAGGCGATCGGTGATCTCGTCGGCCTGGAGGCTGCCGAACTTCTGCCGGAACGCGGCCAGCGGCACGACGGCCTTGGCCATCGAGCGGTGCCCGCCCGCGTTGCCGATCTCGCCGAAGTACTTCCGCACGAAGTCGCCGGCGTGACGTGAGAACCCGAGGTTGCGGACGCAGATCACCATGGCGTCCGCGACGACGGCGGCCACGACCGTCCACCGGACGCTCTCCATCTGCAGGTAGAAGTCGGCGACGTAGGGCACGAAGTCCTCGCGCGGCGCCCGCCCGAGATAGGCGCAGTACACCTCCTCGGACAGGTGGCCGTTCTGCTTCGCCTTCACGACGTAGTCGAGGCGCTCCATCGTGATGTCGGCGCCCTCCATCTTGCGGATCAGGGTCGGGTGCGCCAGCGGATAGAGATACGAGAAGGCGTCCACATCGGCGCGGTTCGCGCCGCGGTTGAAGAACGCGGTGTCGGACTTGATGGCGTAGAGGAGCGCGGTGGCCGTGCGTTCGGAGATGTTCGCGTCCACGGCACGCAGGTGTTCGGTCAGGATCGTCGATGTGGACCCGTAGTTCGCACGGATGTCGTGGAAGACCGCGAGATACCCGGTCTGTTCCGGATGGTGGTCGATCACGAGATCGGCGCGATCGGTCAGCCCTTCGAAGTAGTGGGGCTGCACATCCACCATCGCCACGCGCTCGAAGGAGGCGAGTGCGGCGGCATCGATCGGCTCGACATGGATGTCGAGCAGCGCCTGCATGCGCAGGTTCTCCGGACGGGTCACGCCTTTCACGGCCCCGATGATCGCCGTCTGGCGCGTGCGCCGCAGGACCGTGCGGAGCGCCAGGCCGCTGGCCAGGGCATCCGGATCGGGGTCGTTGTGGAGCAGGATCAGCACCCGGTCGGCGTCGGCGAAGTAGCGCTGGTACTGCTGCACCTTGAGGCGGGTCAGCGAGCGGGCCAGTTCGGTCTGGAGCGTAGTGCCGAACAGCTCCGTCATCGTCAGGTAGTTGAGCTCGGGAAACTCTCCCTTGAGGGCGTCTTCGCGTTCGCGCGCGGCGGTCACCCCCATCCCCAGGACGTAGATCAGCGTGCCGCCGGCGTCCCGCACGGCGGACACGATCCGGCGGATGCTCCGGCGGGAGCTGTCTTCGATGATGACGGCCGTGCCGGGCGTGAGGTCGGCCTTGAGGTAGGCGTCGGTGCGCTTCGGATCGGCGCACCGGACGGTGGTACCCGAGTCGTGAAGCCTGCGGGCGAGAGCGCGGCTCTCGACGACGAACTCGACGTCGAAACCGGGCATCAGGATCTCGTCGAGCATCCGGATGACCAGTTCACTCTGACAGACGGCGAGGCACCTCATGTGGCGATCGAGGTGCACGGTACAGCCGGCGCGTCGTACATTCTCGCCCGATTATACTGTCCCGTGCGCGGCATCCCAGGCCTTCTCGCGCTCGGCGCCTGCCTGCTGCTCGCACCCTCCGCCGGCCGCAGCGCCCAGCCCGTGTTCCGCGGCACGACCGACGTGGTCAGCCTGACCGTGACGGTCGTGGATCGGGACGGCCGGGCCGTGCGCGGGCTGACCGCCTCCGATTTCGAGGTGCGGGAGGACGGAGCGCCGCAGGCCATCGGCCTCTTCGCGCGGGCGGAGCAGACCGATGTCATCCCCCTCCACCTCGGCCTGATGCTCGACACGAGCGGCAGCATGGATCGCGACATCGATCTGGCGCGAACGGCGGCGATCCGGTTCTTCAACCGGCTCGGCGAAGCGGAAGACGTCACGCTGGTGGCCTTCAGCACCGAGGTGCGGGTGACGAAGTACCGCCCGGCGGACTTCCCGCGGCTGGTCGAGCGGATCCGGCTGGGCGAACCCGAGGGGATGACGGCGCTCCACGACGCGCTGGGCGTCTACCTGGACGGCGCGAGCGCCGGCGATGGCCGGACGGTGCTGGTGCTGTACACGGACGGAGGCGACACCCGGAGCGCGATGAGCTACCGCGAGGTCCTCGATCTCGTGCGTGCCTCCGACGTGACGATCTACGTGGTCGGCTTCCTGGAGCGGCTCCCGTCACGCGAGCGATTCGAGCAGCAGGTCCGGCTCCAGCGGCTGGCCGGCGACACGGGCGGCATCGCGGTCTTCCCGCTCTCGATGCGCGATGTCGAAGCGGCCTACGATCGCATCGCCGCGGAGATCCGCGGGCACTACACGCTCGGGTACATCTCCACCGACACCACGGCCGACGGGCGCTGGCGGGACGTGGAGGTGCGCGTCCGGCAGGGCGGTGTGAACGTGCGGAGCCGTCGCGGGTACTTCGCGCCGTACCGTCCCGATCTGGCACCGCCTGTACCCTGAGGGGCCGGCCGAAGCTGCCTCGACCGTGTGGTACGATGCCAGGTCGTGCGCCCCGCGCCCGCTCGTCTCCCTCACATGCACTCGACACGGGATCGGTTTCAGCTCGTCAGCGACTTCACGCCCCGCGGGGATCAGGCGCGAGCGATCGGTGAGCTGACCGACGGACTGCGCCGCGGCGATCCGCACCAGGTGCTGCTGGGCGTGACCGGCTCCGGCAAGACCTTCACCATGGCGCACGTGATCGAGGCCGTGAACCGGCCGGCGCTGGTGATGGCGCACAACAAGACGCTGGCCGCGCAGCTGTACCAGGAGTTCCGGCGGTTCTTCCCCGGCAACGCCGTCGAGTACTTCGTCAGCTACTACGACTACTACCAGCCGGAAGCGTACGTCCCGGCTACCGACTCGTACATCGAGAAGGAGGCGACGATCAACGACGAGATCGACCGCCTCCGGCTCTCGGCCACGCGGTCGCTGTTCGAGCGGCGCGACGTGATCATCGTGGCGAGCGTGTCGTGCATCTACGGCCTGGGTTCGCCCGAGGCCTACTACGGCATGCTGCTGCCCCTCGAGGCGGGACAGCGCATCGGCCGCGACCGGATCCTGCGGAAGCTGGTCGAGATCCAGTACGAACGCAACGATACGGAGTTCGGCCGCGGCACGTTTCGCGCCCGCGGCGACATCGTCGAGGTGTTCCCTTCGTACGAGGAGCGCGCGCTCAGGATCAGTCTGTTCGGCGACGAGGTCGACGAGCTCGCCATCATCGATCCGCTGACCGGGCACGTCGTCGATCGCCTCGATCGGGTGACCGTGTTCCCCAAGTCGCACTTCGTGACGTCTCGCGATCGCACGAAGCAGGCCGTCGACGCGATCCGGGCGGAGCTGGCGGACCGGCGCACCGAGCTGGAAGCGGAGGGCAAGCTCCTCGAGGCGCAGCGGCTGCACCAGCGGACGATGTTCGATCTGGAGATGATCCGGGAGATCGGCTACTGCCACGGCATCGAGAACTACTCGCGGCATCTCACCGGGCGCTCGCCCGGCGAGCCGCCGCCCACACTGCTGGACTACCTGCCGGGTGATGCGCTCGTCATCGTGGACGAGAGCCATCAGACGGTGCCGCAGATTCGCGGGATGTACCACGGCGACCGGTCGCGCAAGGAGGTCCTCGTCCGGTACGGCTTCCGTCTGCCATCGGCCCTGGACAACCGGCCGCTGAACTTCGAGGAGTGGGAGGCGCGTGTCGGACAGGTGGTGTTCGTGTCGGCGACACCGGGGCCGTGGGAACTGGACCAGGCCGGCGGCGTCGTGGTGGAGCAGGTCATCCGGCCGACCGGCCTGATGGACCCGCCGATCGAGGTGCGGCCGGTGCGCGGCCAGGTCGACGACCTGCTCGCGGAGATCCGGGCTCGCGCCGGGCGCGGGGAACGCGTGCTCGTCACGACGCTGACCAAGCGGATGGCCGAAGATCTCACGGCCTACTACCAGGAGCTCGGCATGCGCGTGCGCTACCTGCACTCGGACATCGAGACGCTCGAGCGGATGGAGATCCTGCGCGACCTCCGCAGGGGCGTGTTTGACGTGCTGGTCGGCATCAACCTGCTGCGGGAGGGGCTGGATCTGCCGGAGGTGTCGCTCGTGGCGATTCTGGACGCCGACAAGGAAGGCTTTCTCCGCTCGGGTGGATCCCTGATTCAGACCTCCGGCCGGGCGGCGCGGAACGTGAACGGCCGGGTGCTGATGTACGCCGACACGACGACCGATTCGATGCGGCACGCGATCGGGGAGACCGAACGGCGCCGGGCGCTGCAGGCCGCGCACAACGAGGCGCACGGGATCACGCCCGAGTCGGTCGTGCGGAACATCGACGAGCTGATGGCTCGGGAGGGTCCGCGGCCGGTGAGGCCCGACACGGCCGCGCCGGTGTTCCGGTCTCAGGCCGAGCTGGACGCGCGGATCCGCGAGCTCGAGCGCGACATGAAGGCCGCCGCCGCCAACCTGGAGTTCGAACGGGCCGCCAGCCTGCGGGATGCGCTGAAGAACCTGCGCACGCGCGACCTGGGCCTGGCGTCCTGACCATCGTCCATGATCACGCGCCGGGCCAAGGAGATTCTGCAGGAGGTCCAGGAGTACGTGCGGCTGTGCGTGGCCGCCGTGCGTGGCATCGGATCCGGGCCCTGGTACTTCCGCGACATCGTCCAGCAGTTCGACGCCATCGGCCTGGGATCGATGACCGTCGTGGTGCTGACTGGCTTTTTCACCGGTGCCGTCCTCGCGCTGCAGACCGGGATGACGCTCGATCAGTTCGGCGCGCGGCCGTTCGTGGGGCGGCTCGTCAGCGCCTCGATGGTCAAGGAGCTCGGACCCGTGCTGACCGGGCTGATGCTGGCCGGCCGCGTCGGGTCCGGCATCGCGGCCGAAATCGGCTCGATGGTCGTGACCGACCAGGTGAACGCGCTCCGCGCCCTGGGCACCGATCCGATCCGCAAGCTCGTGGTCCCGCGCGTGCTGGCCGGGACGCTGATGGCGCCGGTCCTGACGGTCATCGCCGACACGGTCGGGATCATCGGCGGCTGGCTGATCGCCACGGTCCAGTTGCGCGTCGCCTCGAGCCTGTACTGGACGTCGATTACCGAGGGGCTCTACGTGCAGGATGCCTGGATGGGGCTCATCAAACCGTTCGTGCTCGGCTTCGTCATCGTGACCACGGGCTGCCACGTCGGCCTGCGAACGACCGGCGGCACACAGGGGGTCGGCCGGGCGACGACCAACGCCGTCGTGATTGCGTCGGTCATGGTGATCGCCGTGGACTTCTTCATCACGCGGCTGCTGTTCACGCTGATCTACTGATGCCGGGTGCCGCCGCCGCGCCGCCGCCCCGCCAGACGCCGGCCGGAGCGACCGTGGTGGTCGCCTTCGAGGAGGTGTCGCTCGCCTTCGACGAGAAGGTGGTCCTGGACGGCGTCAGCTTCACGCTGGAAGAGGGGCACACGAAGGTGTTCCTCGGGGCGAGCGGAGCCGGCAAGTCCACGATCCTGAAGATCATCCTCGGACTGCTGAAGCCGGACGGCGGAGAGGTCCGGGTGCTGGGCGCACCCGTCCACCATCTGGCGGAGGGCGAGCTGATGCGGGTGCGCGGCGACCTCGGCATGGTGTTCCAGGAGGGGGCGCTGTTCGATTCCCTGACGGTGGGTGAGAATGTGGGGTACAAGCTGATCGAGGAGGCCCGGCTGCCGATCGAGGAAGCCCGTCCGAGGATCGAAGAGGTGCTCGGCTTCGTCGGGCTCGGCGCCTTCATCGATCGGATGCCGTCGGAGCTCTCGGGCGGGCAGCGGCGGCGCGTGGCGATTGCTCGGGCGATGGCGGCCAAGCCGCGGGTGCTCCTGTACGACGAGCCGACGACCGGCCTGGATCCCATGACGGCGACCACGGTCGACGACGAGATCATCAAGCTTCGCGATCTGGAGAACGTGACGTCGATCCTCGTGACGCACCAGCTCAGGGACGCGTTCTACGTGGCCACGCAGGAGGCGGTGCGGCGGAACGGATCCGTGGTCTTCGAGCCCGCCTCGACGGCGAAGGCGGACGAAGCCGAGTTCATCATGTTGAAGGACGGACGGGTGCACTTCGAGGGCAACGCGCACGCGTTGCGCGAGAGCACGGATACCTACGTCCGGACGTTTCTCTCCTGAGGTCCCGCACGATGCCACGTACGCGTTCACTGGCCTGGACCGAGCTGAAGATCGGCATCGCGGCGGTCTTCGCGATCGTCATGTCGGCGCTGCTGATCTTCATCCTCGGCAACACGGGCGGGTTCTTCTGGCAGCGCTACTCGCTGAAGGCGGTGTTCAGCGACATCTCGGGTCTGAAGCCCGGAGCCCCGGTCCGGATCGCCGGCGTGGAGATGGGCGCCGTCACCGAGGTGCGCTTCAGCGGGGATCGCGTGGAAGTCGTCATGGAGGTGTCCGAGGAGATGCAGTCCCGGATCACGGACCAGTCCGTGGCGACGCTCGGGTCGGTGTCGCTGCTCGGCGAGGCGGCCGTGGACATCACCCCACGGGGGGCAGGGCAGCCGGTCCCCGAGTGGGGCTACGTGCGGACGACCCCCGGCAGCGGCTCGTTCTCGGGGGTTGCCGCGCAGGCCAGCGAAAGCCTGGAGTCGATGACTGATCTCGTGGACAGCATCAGCGGCGGGCAGGGCACGATCGGCCGCCTCTTCACCGACGAGCAGCTCTACGTCGAGCTCAACCAGTTCGTAACTGCGGCGGAGCAGGTGGCGCGGCAGATCACCGATGGTCAGGGCACGCTGGGCCGGCTCATCCGGAACCCGGACGCCGCCACGGCACTGGAATCGTCGCTGAAGAACCTCGAGGCGGTGACGGCCAAGCTCAGGGCCGGCGAAGGGGGGCTCGGCCAGCTCCTCAACAGCGACACCCTCGGGCGCTCGCTCAGCTCCACGACCGGGAACCTCGACACGCTCACGGGACGCCTGGCCCGGGGGGAAGGCACGGCGGGACGGCTGCTGACCGACGACACGCTCTTCGAGCGGCTCAACTCGATGTCGGGCCGCCTGGACTCGCTGCTGGAGACCCTGCAGCAGGGCGAGGGCACGGCCGGGCAACTGCTGCGGGACCGGCAGCTGTATGAGAACATGAACGGGGCCGTGACCGAATTGCGGGATCTGGTCGGCGACATCCGGAAGGATCCGAGGAAGTATCTCAACGTGAGGGTCAGCCTGTTCTGATGGACACCGTGTTCCTTGGTGTGATCGCCGTGTCGGTGGCCGTGATGGCGGTGATGCAGGTGGCCGTGCTCGTCTACACGGCACGCCTCGTCCGGCGGATCGAGAAGCTGACCGGCGATGTCGAGCAGAAGCTCCAGCCGTTGATCGATGGTCTCCAGGGAGTGGTGTCCGAAGCCGCGCGCGCGGCGACGCTGGCGTCGGCGCAGGTCGATCGGCTCGACCACTTGATCACCAGCCTGAGCGCGCGCGTCGAAGAAGCCGCGGAGTACGTGCAGTCGCGTGTGCTCGCCCCCCTTCGCGAGGGTGGCGCCCTGCTGGCCGGGCTGCGAGCGGCCCTCGCGGCCCTGCGGAGCGGATCCACCCGGCGCCGGTCGCGACCCTCCCAGGCGGACGACGAAGACTCGCTGTTCATCGGCTGAGTGCCGAACGGGCGCGGGGGCCGTCCCGAGAATCCTCATTGACGGCCACTGGCCGGGGTGATACAAGTCGCGCCCAGTCAACCCTTCCAAGGAGGCGTCGATGCGCGGTTCACTGGAACGGCGTGCGGTCCTGGCGGTGCTGGCCCTGGCACTCGCCAGCAGCCAGGCCCGGGCGCAGGACTCCGCCACCGCCGGGCTGGTCACGGAGCTGGTCGGCCTCATGGCCGCGGCCGAGGCGCAGAGCATCGCCGCGCCGCTGCCCGGCCGCGAGGGCTCCTACGTCGGCGCCCTCTACTTCGCCGGCAGCCAGCTCCTCGTGGTGAGTGCCCGATATTCGGTGCCGCAGCTGCTGGACGAGAAGATCGCGGCGAAGTCCTATCAGGAGGTGTACATCGACCTGAACAGCGCCTCCGTGCCGGGGACGAAGGTGTTCGTCTCGGATCTTGGCGTGGACGGCCTGAAGGCCCGCCGCCGCGCGAACGAGCCGTTCGACACGGTCGAGATCGCGGGGAAGAGCGTCGCGTTCGACGGCGACTGGAAGAAGGCCAGCTTGTCGGAAGCCGAATACATGACCACGTTCGCGGCAGCCGAGAAGGAATACACCCAGATGCTGCAGGCGCTGATCGCGCAGTTGAAGAAGGCCGCTTAGGGCATTCGACCCGGCTTGCCAGAGGGAGGCTTGCCATGAGCGAGGCTTGCGCGTGAGCGCAAGCCGAGTCGAATGGTGGGCGCTAGTGGATTCGAACCACTGACCCCCGCCGTGTGAAGGCGATGCTCTACCGCTGAGCCAAGCGCCCGAGCGAGCGTCTGAGTCTACCATGCCGGCCGGCGGGATCTTCCGCCGTCGCGCCTACTCGGTGCCGTACAGCCGATCCCCGAAGTCCCCCAGCCCCGGCACGATGAACTTCCGGGCGTTCAGTTCCGCGTCCACGACCGGCGTGTAGATGTCGACGTCCGGGTGCAGCCGCTCGAGTGCCGCCACCCCCGGCGCGGCCGCCACGATGCAGACCATGCGGAGGCGCCGGGCGCCCGCCGCCTTGATCAGATCGATCGCCGCAGCCGCACTGCCGCCGGTGGCCAGCATGGGATCCACCATCAGGACCCAGCTGTCCTCGAGCCCGGGCGGCAGACGGGCGTAGTAGGTGGAGGCGATGGCGGTCTGCTCGTCGCGCTGCAGGCCGATGTGGCCCACGCGGGCGGACGGCACCAGATCGACCACCGCGTCGAGCATCCCGAGGCCTGCCCGCAGGACCGGAACGACGACGACGTCGGCGCCGACCCGGCGGCTCGGTGCCGGACCCAGCGGGGTGTCAACGCTCCCGTCGGACGTCGGCACGTCGCGGAGCGCCTCGGCAGCCAGCAGGACGCTGATGCGCCTCGCGGCACGCCGGAACGCGCCCGGATCCGTGAGCCGGTAGCGGAGCTCCGCGAGCGCATCGTGGACGAGCGGATGGGTGACGAGGTGCAGGGCCACGGGCGGCATCGTACCGGGACCCGCCGGGCCGTGGCAACGATCGAGGCCGTGCGGAGGCATACCCCTGCCGCGGGGGGGTAGCGCTCGAAGGCCGTGCCGAGTAGAATCCGTCCCGACACTGGTCGGCCCTTGCCGGGTGTACGGTTGCAGGGACCACCGCAGCGGTTCAGCAGTGCCGTCGCCGGCAGTTAGGCGTGCGACGTCGCGCATGCGACGCACGACCGAAGACCGCCCGACGCGCGTACCTCGAGGAGCGCTCCGCGGGCACCATGATCGGTCGAGCACTCACGCTTCTGTTGTCGGTGGGGTTTCTCGCCAGTCTCGGTGCCTGGCTGCCGCAGGCCGTGGCCGTTCGCCTGCCGGGACAACATACCGGCTACGAGCCGGTCCAGCCGATCGCCTTTTCCCACCGCCTGCACGCCGGCGAGCTCTCCATCCGGTGCACCTACTGCCACTGGGCGGCGGAGCGCAGCCGCCACGCCGGGATTCCCGCAGCCAGCATCTGCATGAACTGTCACCGCACGGTGCAGGTCACCATGGCGGGGCTCCGCGCCGAAGTGGAGGCCGCGGAAAGGGAGGGACGGGATACGCAGCCGGTATCCTCACCGGAACTGCAGAAGCTGTACGCGAGCCTCGGCCTGGGCGAGGGCCTGGAACCGGATCCCGCGCTGACACCCGCCCCGGTGCCGTGGATCCAGGTGCACGCCCTCGGCGACTACGTCTACTTCGACCACCGGGCTCACGTGGGCGTCGGCGTCCGGTGCCAGACCTGTCACGGGCCCGTGGAGACGATGGAGCGGGTCCGGCAGGTGGGAACGCTCAGCATGGGCTGGTGTGTGAACTGCCACCGGGACGCGACGGAGCAGGGCATCGACGGGCGGCAGGTTCACGCCTCCCTGGACTGCTCGACCTGTCACCGGTAGGACGAGGACGACGTGGAGCACGATCGGCGAACGTACTGGCGGAGCCCGGAAGCCCTCGACGGTCCGGCGGCGGAGCCTGCGCACCCGCTGCACACGCCCGAACGGTTCGCAAACCGGCGGGACTTCCTGAAAGCGGCCGGCTTCACGATTGCCGGTGCGGCCGTGAGCAGCTGCTCGCGGGCCCCCGAGCAGCGGGCGATGCCGTTTGTCGAGCAGCCCGACGATCTCGTACCCGGGCGCTCGTATTACCAGACGTCGGTCTGCGGGGGGTGCAGCGCCGGATGCGGCGTGCTCGTCCAGACGCGTGACGGGCGCCCCCTCAAGCTCGAAGGCAACCCCGGGCATCCGCTTTCGCGCGGCGGGTTGTGCGCCGTGGGACAGGCGGCGACGCTCGGGCTCTACGACGCCCAGCGCCTGACGGCGCCCCGCATGGACGGGGACACGTCCACGTGGGCAGCCGTGGACCAGGCCATTCTCGCGGAGATGGCTGCCATTCGCGCCGACGGCGGCGCGGTGCGGGTGCTGACCGGGACGCTCGTCAGCCCGAGCCTGCTGGACGTGGTCAGGCGGTTCGTGGCCACGTTCTCCGATGCCGTCCACCTGCAGTGGGACCCGCTTCCGGGCTCCGCGACGTTGGAGGCTCACCTGCGGACGCATGGCGTGCGGGCGCAGCCGCGCCTGCGCCTCGAACGGGCGGACGTGATTGCCGCCTTCGACGCGGACTTCCTGGGGACGTGGCAGTCGCCCGTGCAGTTCGCCGCCGGCTACCGGGACGGCCGGACGCTCGATGCCGCGCCGCGGCGGTTCTCCCATCACGTGCAGGTCGAGTCGCGGTTGTCCCTCACCGGAGCTCGCGCCGACCGGCGCATCCGGCTGGCGCCCCACGCGGTGACCACGCTGCTGCACGCCGTGGCGTCGCGCCTGGGCGAGCTGGCCGGCGGGGAAACCGTGCTGCCGCCACCCGACATGGATGCCGGCATCGAGGCGGCGGCCGCCGATCTGGCGGACCGGCTCTGGGGGGCGCGTGGGCGGAGCGTCGTGCTCTGTGGCACGAACGACGAACACGCGCAGACGGTGGTCAACTACGCGAACCACCTGCTGGGCGCCTACGACGGCGTCCTGGATCTCGCAGCGCCGTCGCGGCAGGTGCAGGGGGACGACGGTGCGGTCGATCGGCTGCTGGAGGAGGTGGCACAGGGCCACGTCGCCGCCCTGATCGTGGCCGGGGTGAACCCTGTGCACCAGCACCATCGCGGAGCGGAGCTGGCCCGGGCACTGTCTCGCGTCCCGCTGACGATCAGCCTCGCTCCCAGACTGAACGAGACCGCAGCCGCCACGCGCTTCGTGTGCCCCGATGCCCATCCGCTCGAGGCCTGGGGGGATGCCGAGCCGGTCGCGGGGATCCTGAGCATCCAGCAACCGGCGATTCATCCGCTCGGCGACACGCGGCCGGCCATCGAGACGTTCAGCGTCTGGGCGGGTGAGGGTGCCGCGGCCCAGGATCTGGTGCGTGCGTACTGGGAAACCGCCGTCTTCCCCCGACAGTCGGACCACGACGAATTCCTGGGCTTGTGGACCGCGGCGCTCCGGGACGGCGTGGTGGCCGTCTCGCACGAGATCGTCCCGCCGTCCCCCTTCGACAGCGCGGCCGTTCGTGCGCCGGCCGTGGAGGCGCCACCGGCCGGGCACTTCTCGCTCGTGTTGTATCCGAAGGTCGCGATGCTGGACGGCTCGCACGCCTACAACGCCTGGCTCCACGAGCTGCCAGACCCGGTGAGCAAGGTCGTGTGGGACAACTACGCGTCCCTGTCCCTGGCGGCCGCACGCAGCCTGAACGTCGCCACGGGTGACATGGTCCGCATCGAGGCGGATGGAGTCGAGGCGATCGAGTTGCCCGTGTTCGTGCAGCCCGGCCAGGACGACAGCATCGTGGCGGTCGCGCTCGGCTACGGCAGCGTGCTGAGCGCCAGGTTCGCGGATCTCGGACCGCGCTGGATCGGATCCCGCGTCGAGCGCCGGGCGAGCGACCTCGTCGGCGTGAACGCGGCGCCGTTCCGGCCCGCCGGGTCGGGCAGCACCTCCCGCGTCGTGCGGGTGGCGCCAACGGGCACGCGGCAGAAACTGGCCTCCACGCAGGATCACTTCCGGCTCGAAGAGACGGGCTCGGTGCGCCAGGCCATGGAGGATCTGCCGCCGCTCATTCACGAGACGACACTGGCCGCCCTCGACGCCGGGGGCGACCGCGGGGACGCGGACCACGGTGGGCACGGGACCGGGCACGCGGAGCCGGGGCTCTGGCCGGACGACCACGCCCACACGGGCCACCGGTGGGGGATGGTGATCGACCTGGCCTCGTGTACCGGCTGCTCGGCCTGCGTGATCGCGTGCCAGGTGGAGAACAACACGCCTGTCGTGGGGCGTGACGAGGTCTCTCGGAGCCGCGAGATGCACTGGCTGCGGCTCGACCGCTACTACACGGGCTCCGACGACGCCGTGGAGATGGCGGTGCAGCCGATGTTGTGCCAGCACTGCGGGAACGCCCCGTGTGAGACCGTGTGTCCGGTGGTGGCCACGGTCCACAGCAGTGACGGGCTCAACGTGCAGGTCTACAACCGGTGCGTCGGCACCCGGTTCTGCGAGAACAACTGTCCGTACAAGGTGCGGCGGTTCAACTGGTTCGAGTACGCGCGGGAGCAGCCGATCGAGAACCTGGCGCTGAACCCCGACGTCACGGTGCGCTCGCGCGGCGTGATGGAGAAGTGCTCGTTCTGCATGCACCGGATTCAGGAGACCGAACTCGAAGCGAAGCGGCAGGGCGTGCCGCTGGCCGACGGGCTGGTGCAGACGGCCTGCCAGCAGTCGTGTCCGTCGCGCGCCATCCGGTTCGGCGACCTCAACGATCCGGACAGCGCGGTCTCTGTGGCCATGGCAGACCCGCGCCGGTATCACGTGCTCGAAACGCTCAACGTGAGGCCGGCGGTGGGTTACCTGACGTCCGTGCGGAACCGGGAGGAGCTGTAAGTGGACGCTACCGCGACCGGCACGATGGCTCCGCCCCTGGTGGACGGGCACGTCACCGCCGGGCAGGTCACACGCGAGGTCGCGGACGCGACGGCGGGCACGCCCACACGCCTGTGGACCATCGGGCTCCTGCTGGCCGTGACGGCGCTCGGCACCGGGGTGGCCGCGGTGGCCTACCTCTTCGCGACCGGCATCGGCACCTGGGGACTGAACACGACCGTTGGCTGGGGCTTCGACATCACGAACTTCGTGTTCTGGGTCGGAATCGGCCACGCCGGCACCCTGATCTCCGCGATCCTGCTCCTGTTCCGCCAGCGCTGGCGGAACGCCGTGAACCGGTCGGCGGAGGCGATGACGCTCTTCGCTGTGGCGTGCGCGGGCATCTTCCCCCTGATCCACCTCGGCCGCCCGTGGCTGGCGCTCTGGATGCTGCCGTACCCCAACACGCGGGGGTCGCTCTGGATCAACTTCGCCTCGCCGCTGGTGTGGGACTTCTTCGCCATCTCCACGTACTTCACCGTGTCGCTGATCTTCTGGTACGTGGGCCTGATTCCGGACCTCGCAACCCTGCGGGATCGGACGGAGAACCCCCGGGCGCGGGCGGTGTACCGGCTCTTCGCCCTCGGGTGGGACGGGTCGCACCGCGTCTGGCACAACTACGAGTCGCTGTACCTGCTGCTGGCCGGCCTGGCCACGCCGCTCGTGCTGTCGGTCCACACCGTCGTCAGCTGGGACTTCGGCGTCAGCATCCTGCCTGGATGGCACTCCACGATCTTCCCGCCCTACTTCGTGGACGGCGCCATCCTGTCCGGGCTGGCGATGGTGCTCACGCTGCTCATCGTCGCCCGCAAGACGATGCGCTTCGAGCACTACATCACCACGCGGCACCTCGACGCGATCTGCTACCTGATCATCGTGACGGGCGGGATCATCAGCGTGGCGTACGGGATTGAAACCTTCATCGCGCTGTACTCGGCGAACCCGTACGAGCAGTTGTCCCTGGCCAACCGGGCCTTCGGCCCGCTCGGCTGGGGCTTCTGGACGATGATCACCGGCAACGTCGTGGTGCCGCAGCTGCTGTGGTTCCGGGCGATCCGGCGGAACCTCGTCGTACTGTTCGTGCTCTCGCTGTTCATCAACGTGGGCATGTGGTTCGAGCGCTTCGTCATCATCGTGACGTCGCTCGAACGGAGCTTCCTGGAGTCGTCGTGGGCGAGTTACACGCCGACGCTCATCGAGTTCGCGATCTTCATCGGAAGCTTCGGGCTCTTCTTCACCGGGTTCCTGCTGTTCGTGCGGCTGCTGCCGGTGATCTCGATTGCCGAAGTCAAGCTGCTCCTGCCGCACGACGCGGGAGCCGATGCCGCGCCCGTGGAGGCGCCCGCGCCAGCCGGGCAGCGGTACCTCGTGTACCGGAGCGAGGCGGCCTTGTTGGCGGGCGCGCGTGAGGCCCGGCAGCGCGGGGTGCCGATCCTCGATGCGTATACGCCCTGTCCCGTCCATGGACTCAGCGAGGAGATGGGGCTCGGCCGCAGCCGGCTGCCCCGGTTCTGCCTCGCCGGCGGCGTTTTCGGCGCGGCGTTCATGACCGGCTTCATCTTCTGGGTCTCGGCGATCGACTGGCCGCTCAACATCGGCGGGAAGCCCATGAACTCGCTGCCCGCCTTCGTGCCGCCGATCTTCGAGGCCACGGTGCTGTGGGCCGTGTTTGCCGCGTTCGTCGGGTTCCTGATCGTGGCGGGTCTCCGGCCGTTCAAAGGGTCGAAGACCGGGGGGTTGGGCGTGACCGACGACCGGTTCGTCCTGGTCGTGCAGGAGAACGCCTGATGCGACGGGTCGTGCTGAACCTCGCGCTGCTGGCCGGGATTGTCCTGTTCCTGGCGCTGCGGATGGTCGGGCCGTCGACCACCCAGCAGCGGAACATCGAGTTCTTCCCGGACATGGCGCGGGGGCTGCGGTTCAACAGCTTCTCCGCCAACCCGGTGTTCGAGAACGGCGCCACGCTGCAGCCGCCGGTTCCCGGCACGCTACGGATCGACACCTTCGAATGGCGTAGCGGCCGGGGGGAGTCGGACTACGTTCCCGCGATCGGCGAAGAGCGGGACAACCCGTTCCAGGCCGGTGATGCGGCGGCCATGGAGCGGGGACAGGTCGTGTACGAGGCCTGGTGCCTGCCCTGCCACGGGGCCACCGGGGCGGGGGACGGGCCCGTGACGACGCGCGGCTATCCCGAGCCGCCCAGCCTGACTCTGGGAGGGGCGGTGGACATGAGCGACACGCTGCTGTTCCAGATCATCACGCTGGGCGGCTTCGAGATGCCGGCCTACGCAGCCCAGATCGTTCCTTCGGATCGCTGGCGGTCGATTCTCTACCTGCGGGAGCTGCAGCGGCGTGAGGCTGCTGGAGCGGGGGGGCAACCGTGATGGCGGCGTCCCGAGCAGCGGCGGTGGCGCCGGGACCCGTGCAGCGGGGGCTTCAAGGGCTTGCCGTGGTCGGCGTGGTGGCTCTGGGCTACGGGCTCTACGCAGAATCGGATCGCGCCTGGCTGGTGCTGTTGCTGTGCGCGTACCTGCTGGTGGAGTTCGGCATCGCCGGCGCCTTCTTCCTGGCCACGCACGAAGTGGCGGGTGCCACGTGGCACGCCACCCTGCGGCGGATTCCAGCGGCCCTGGTCGCGGCGCTGCCGTTCGCGGCCGTGGTGCTGCTCCTCGTGCTCGTCGTCAGGCCGGGCCTCTATCCCTGGTACACGGACCCTGGCGAGCCCACGGCGGCGCTGGCGTTCAAGCAGGCGTGGCTGACGCGCCCGTTTTTCCTGCTTCGAAGTGTCGTGTACCTGGCGGTGTGGGTCGTTCTTACACGGGCGGTCGTCCGGACCGCCGCGGCACGGGGAGGCCGGGGGCCCGGCGCGCGGTGGGCGATCGCCTTCCTGGTCGGGCTGGGGCTCACGCTGCCGGCAGCCAGCTTCGACTGGGTCATGTCGCTCGATCCGCACTGGTACAGCACCATTTACGGGTTCTACGAGTTCGCGAGCATGTTCCTGGGCGGGCTGGCGATGATGGTGCTGCTCGCGCTGGCGCTCCCGCGCCTGACCTCGGCCGTTCGCCCGACAGCGGCGCAATTGCACGACTTCGGGAAGCTGCTGTTCGGCTTCGCGACCTTCTGGGCGTACCTGTGGTTCAGCCAGTACATGCTGATCTGGTACACGAACATCCCGGAAGAGACGGCGTACTTCACGCATCGCCTGTCGGAGGGGTGGACGCCGCTCTTCGTGCTGACGCCCCTGTGCTGCTGGCTGGTGCCCTTCGTGCTCCTGTTGCCGGCCTGGGCCAAGCAGCATCGTGGGGTGCTGGCCGTGGCCGCGGGCTCGGCCCTGCTGGGCCGGGTGCTGGACCTGTACGTGGCGATGGTGCCGGCGTTGCCCGGCGCCCATCCGGGCCGGCCGTTCGAAGTGCTGGCGCTGGCGGGGGCCGTCGCGCTGTTCGGGCTCGTGGCCATCGGCGCGCTCGGCCGGACGCGGGACGACGAGGGGAGCATGGCCGAATCCGGCGGTGCCGGCCTTGCACCATCGACGCGATAATGAGGAGCGGAGACGTTCGTTTCAGGCAGGAGGTGTGATGCGCGCACGACAGATTGCCGTGGCTGCGGCGGTGGCCGCCTGGGGACTGGGTCTCATGGCCGCCGAGCCGGCGCCGGAGTCGTTCGTCAAGGCGATGAAGGACATGAACACCGCGATGCTGACCATCCGCAGCGGCGTTCAGGCCGGCGACTTCGGAAGTGTCGCCAAGGCGGCCGCAACCATCGAAGGGCTGTTGAAAGAGAACGGAACCTTCTGGGAGAAGCGCAAGACGGCAACGGCCATCACCCACAACGACGCGGCGCTGAAGGCGGTGGGGGAGCTGGGCGCGGCGGCGAAGACGAAGGATCGGGCCGGTGCGATGGCGGCGCAGAAGACGCTCAACACGGTGTGCAACAACTGCCACGCGGCGCACCGCGAGCGCACGCCGGACGGCAAGTACGTCATCAAGTAGGGGACACCACGCCCTCGAGCACGGCGATGGCGGGCAGGTTGCGGTACGCTTCCGCGTGATCGAGGCCGTACCCCACCACGAACCGGTCTTCGATCTCGAAGCCGACGTATTCCACCGGCACGGCCACAACCCGCCGGGTCGGCTTGCTCAGGAGGCACGCCGCCCGGAGCGTGCGCGGCGCGCGCGCCCGCAGGACACCCAGCAGGTAGGTCAGCGTCAGGCCGGTGTCCACGATGTCTTCCACGATGACCACGTCGCGGCCGGCGATCGCCACGTCCAGATCCTTGAGGAGCTGGACTTCACCGGACGATGACGAGCCAGTGCCGTAGCTCGAGACGGCAATGAAGTCCATCGTGACCCGCCCGGTCAGGCAGCGGGCCAGGTCGGCGGCGAACATGAACGCGCCCTTGAGCACGCAGACCAGGTGTACGCCGTCGGGATGGTCCCGGCTGATGGCTGTGGCCAGGCTCCCGATGCGCGCGTGGATGTCTTCGGACGCAATCAGCGTCTGCAACCCTTGAGGCGTCACAGGCGGCGAGAGTAACATAGCGCCCGGTCGCGCCCGCGCCCGCCAGCCTCCGCGCGCCCAGACGACAGGCGTCTTCAGCCGTGGCCACCCCCGACATCGATCGTGTGATCAGCATCGTTCTCGAAGAGGTATCTGCGCTCACGCGGCAGGGCGCGTCCCAGCGGTGTTCCTGCCACGCGCTGCACGCCGCGTGCTGCCCGACGCGCGTCGCCCCGGTGCTGGACGCCGGCGCCAGCCGGCTGGGGCTCTACGCCACGGGCGGCCACGCGGGTGACGTGGCGTCGCTCATCGACCACACGCTGCTCAGGCCGGACGCGACCAGGCGGGAGATCGAGACGCTCTGCCGCGAGGCCGTCGAGTTCGGCTTTGCGACGGTGTGCGTGAACCCGGCGTGGGTGGCTGTGTGCGCCGCGCTGGTCCGCGGGTCCCGTGTCCAGGTGGCGTCCGTCGCCGGGTTTCCGCTCGGGGCCACGACGCCGGACGTCAAGCAGTACGAGACACGGCGTGCCCTGTTCGATGGGGCGCACGAGATCGACATGGTGATCAACGTGGGCGCGCTGAAGTCGGGCGATCTGCACCTGGTGGAACGGGACATCGAGGCGGTGACGTCGGTGTGCCGCGAGTGCGGGGCGCTGAGCAAGGTGATCATCGAAGCGGCCCTCCTGACGGACGAGGAGAAGGTGACGGCGTGTACGCTGGCGAAGGCCGCGCGCGCCGACTACGTGAAGACCTCGACCGGGTTCGGTCCTGGGGGCGCCACGGTCGCCGACGTGGCGCTGATGCGGCGCGTGGTGGGTGAGGAGATGGGAGTCAAGGCGGCGGGCGGCGTCCGGGACCTGACCAGCGCGCAGGCCATGGTGGCGGCTGGCGCGACGCGAATCGGCGCGAGTGCCGGCGTGCGGATCGTGCAGGAGTCGCGGAAGGGGGCGCCCGCGTGAGCGGGTGGGCGCGCGCGTGGCTGCTCGGCTTGCTGGCGGCGTCCTGTCCATTGGCGGCGGCCGCCCAGGCCGGCCCACCCGGGCCGTACGCCGTCGACCTCCGCGGCGTCACGATGGCCATTCCTGACGACCCTGCATTCCTGCCTAGGGTGCCGGCGAACACGTTCGTGCCGAGCCGGGCGTTCGGCCTCGATGCCGGCGGGCACGTCTACCTGATGGCGATTGGCGCCGGCCGGCTGGGCGTCGGGTTCACGTCGCTGTGGGCCAGGGGGACTGCCGAGCCGCCAGCCTCGAGCGGTTCGGCCGCCACGGCTGCAAGCGGCCTGCCCCGCATTCACCAGACCGTCAGGATCCTCTCGCCGCACGTGTCGCTGAACTTCGGCTCCACCAACGGATGGAGCTACGTGAGCGGGGGGATCGGCAGCGCAACCATCGTCTCGCGGGCGATTCATGCGTCGGCAGATCCGGACGACGTGCGGGAGTCCGGGCGGGTGGGTACGCTCCACGTGGGCGGTGGCGCGCGCTGGTTCTTCTCGCGGCACCTGGCCATCGGCTTCGACGTGCGGCTGCACCGGCTCGGGAAAGGTGAGGGCACGCCGGCTGGGATGCACCTGGCCGCGGCGGCGGGGCTGTCGCTGCGGTAATCGCTGCATTGGTGATTGAGGACTGGTGACTGCGGATTGATTGGCGAGTGCTGATTGAGGACTGAAGAGTGGCGGAAGTGACCGGCGAGTAGCACCGATGGCGAGCGAAGACTGGCTGGCGGTGTGGCTGGGAGGGCTGTCGATCGCCCTGGTGCTCGCCGGGTTCGAGCCCGCTCGCCCCGTGTTCGACTGGTCGTCGGCCGCCGAGCTGGCCGGGTCGGTGCTCACGCCGGCGAATCTGGCGGCTGTGCTCCGGGCGGGCGCAGCGCTGGGGATCCTGGCGGCCGGCGCGATCTACCTGCTGCGGGGATCGCTGCGGCGCTTTGCGCCCGGATTCACGGTGACCTTCCTGCTGGCCGTCGCGGCGCTGACGCTCGCCGGGAACACGACCGTGTCCGCCTGGGGCGTCGAGTACGTGATCTTCGCCTTCGCCCTGGGCCTGCTCGTGGGCAACACGATCCAGGTGCCTGCGTGGCTGCGCGAGGCTGCGCGCAGCGAGTTCTACATCAAGATCGGCCTGGTCATCTCCGGCACCACGATCGTCTTCCGCGACCTGGTGCAGGCGGGCGCCCTGGGGCTGCTGCAGGCGCTGGCCGTGGTGACGGTCGTCTGGGGGATCTGCTTCTGGCTGGCGCGGCGGCTGCGGGTGGACGACGAGTTCGGCGCCATGCTGGCCACAGCCGTGTCGATCTGCGGTGTGTCCGCCGCCATCGCCGCCTGCGGGGCCATCCGGGGCGATCGCCGGAAGCTGTCGTATGTGACCTCGCTCGTGCTGATCGTGGCGGCCCCGATGATGGTGGTGATGCCGCACCTCGTGCGAATCTTCGACATCCCGGACGTGGTGGGCGGGGCGTGGCTGGGCGGGACGCTCGACACCAGCGCCTCGGTGGTCGCGGCGGGCGAGATGGTCAGCGAAGCGGCGAGGAACGCCGCCGTTGTCGTGAAGGTATCGCAGAACGTGCTGATCGGCGTG
>Ga0194132_10002602_pt1 | contig 33408 bp, 25 predicted proteins | sample TA2KigOf80mmetaG_FD_148612 | JGI IMG/M metagenome (GOLD analysis project Ga0194132, IMG submission 148612) | Freshwater microbial communities from Lake Tanganyika, Tanzania - TA2015054 Kigoma Offshore 80m | ecosystem: Environmental > Aquatic > Freshwater > Lake | place: Tanzania: Lake... | reverse complement strand
TGCAGACGGCGTTAAGCAACGCGGCGTTGCGACGTCACGGGTTTTGGATGCCATCCGACCTTGCGGCCACCGTGTGAAGGGCCGCTGCGTTCAACCGCCGGATGCGGAAAACCGCACGTCCGGTGGTGTGGGAGGGTGCCGGGGCGCAATCCCCGGCACCCGACCCGATCAGCAGACAGGGCTGTCTGCGTTACCAAGACAACCCGGTCACCGACGACCTCTGGATGCACCGGCCTCGTTGCGAATGACAGGTTCAAGATGGAGTCTGGTCCGCTCCTGCCGCAGCCTTGGAAGATTCTTGCGGCGGGCTGTGCCTCAGAATGTCCGCAGGTCGTGATTGCTCCGAGGGAGGGAGAGCCGTAAGGTCATCCAGCCATCCACCGTGCAAGCGATCCGCCAAAACGAGCCCAGCGCCGCGCCGTCAGGGGAGCGGAAGTCCTCGTTCATTGATCCCCGAGCCTTGATGGCCATCCAGAATCTGGAATGGCGCGCTCGCGTCGTGGTCGAGGGGTTTTGGAGCGGCCTTCATCGCAGCCCTTACCACGGTTTCTCCGTCGAGTTCTCCGAGTACCGCCAGTACGCCCCGGGTGATGATCCGCGCTTTCTCGACTGGAGATTGTACGGGCGGACGGACCGGCATTTTGTCCGGAAGTTCGAGGATGAGACCAACCTGCGCTGTTTTCTCCTGCTGGACCTGAGCAAGTCGATGGATTACGCGTCACGCGGGGTTTTGAAAGCGGATTACGCGCGGACCCTGGCCGCGACGCTGGCGCGGTTTCTCCATTTGCAGGGCGACGCGGTGGGCTTGTTGTCCTTCGACGAGCGCATTCGGGAGGCGGTGCCGGCGCGGAATCGTCCCGGGCATTTGCGGAGGCTGATGCTGGCGCTGGAGAAGGAGTGCGGAGGGGTAGGCACGGACTTGGCGACTCCTTTGAAGCGGCTTCTGGAAATCCTGAAGCGGCGCAGTCTGGCGGTGTTCATCTCCGATTTCATGTCGCCCCTGGATGGATTCGAGTTGCCGCTGGGAACCTTGCGCGCCGGCGGGCATGAGGTCGTCGTTTTTCAGATCGCGGACCCGATGGAGGAGGATTTGGATTTTGGCGACACGGTGCGGTTGAAGGATTTGGAAACGGGCCGCGAAATCGACCTCGACGCGCCCACCTTCCGCGAACGCTATCGCGCCAAACGCGCGGCTCATCGGCAGGCGTTGGAGGCCATTTGCGCCCGGCACGGGACGGCCGTCCGGGTCTTGCGCACGGACACGCCCTTGGAATGGGCGTTGCTCGACTTTCTCAAGGCGCGCCGCCAGCGGGGGCGTGGAAACGCGGCGCGGATGTAGTCCTTCCATATGAGCTTGCTTGCGCCTTTGTTCCTCGCCGGTCTGGCCGCGATGGTGGCGCCGGTCTTGTGGCATTTGATCCGGCGGCGGCCCCAGGAGACCGCGCCATTCCCGACGTTGATGTTCCTGGAACCCACGCCTCCGCGCATGACCAAGCGCAGCCGGTTGGAGGACTTGCTGCTGCTGGCTTTGCGGTTGTTGATGCTGGCCTTGGTGGCCCTGGCGTTTGCGCGTCCTTATTTCGGGAAACCGACCGTGACCGCTTCCTCCGGCGAGGAAACGCGGAAGCGGCTTGTTCTGGTCGATGTCAGCGCGAGCTTGCAGCGTCCGGGACTTTGGGATGCCGCCCTCGAGCGGGCGGAAGCCGCGCTGCGCGAACTGACGGCCCCTGATCTGGCCGAAGTGTGGGTCTTCGACGAGTCGATGCGACAGGTGTTCGGCGCGGAATCGTGGCGGCAAGGCCCCGTGGCTGAACGCGCAACCCGGGCGCTGGACGCGTTGCGCAAAGAGAAGCCTGGATGGAAATCCACCTGGATCGGCAGGGCACTGGTTTCCTCCGTGGAGCAGCTTGAAGCATTGCGCACCACGGGCGGTGCCGGCATCGACAAATTGGAAGTGGTGTTGATCAGCGATTTTCAAGCCGGGTCGCATTTGGACGGTCTCGCGGGTCACAATTGGCCCAAGGGATTGGAAGTGAAGCTGGAGCCGGTTTCGCGGGGAGCGTTGGGCAACGCGTCGCTCCAATGGATCGGAGACGCGGAGGGATTGTCGAGCCCTGGTGCGGCGGCCACGGGCCAGCGCGTACGCGTCCAAAATCACGCCAAATCGAAATCGCAAGAACTTCGGTTGGGCTGGGTGAAACCCGGCTCGACCACGCTGGTGGGCAAGCCGGTGACGATCCAGGTGCCTCCGGGACAATCGCGAACTTTGGTGGCTCCCGCCAAGGAGGGAGGCGAAGAGGTGGAGGCCCTGTGGCTCGACGGAGACGAGACGGCCTTCGACAACAAGCTTTACCGTGTTGTGAACGAGGAAGAAAGCCTCAACGTGCTGGCGTTGAGCGACGAGACCGCAGCCGGTGGCAGTTCGATGCTTTATTTTCTCAAGCGTGCTTTGGTGGAGACGGGTCGTCATAAGTTTCAGTTGATTCACAAGCGCGGCGGGGAAGCGTTGCTGCCGGGGGAGTTGGCCGCGGCGAGATCGATGGTGTTGATGGAACCGGTTTCGGAGGAAGCCTGGCGGGCGGCGGGCGAGTTCTTGGCGGCGGGCAAAACGGTGATGGCGGCCTTGCGCGGGACGGGTGCGGCGCCGGCTTTGGCCAAACTGGCTGGAGTGGATCAACTCCCGATCTCCGAGTCCACCGGAGGCGATTCGATTTTGAGCCGGCTGGATTGGGACCACCCGGTGCTGGCTCCCTTTGCCGAGGCGAGGTACGGGGATTTTACCCGCATCCGGTTTTGGAAGCATCGCAAGATCGATGTGAGCGCGATCCCGGGGGCTCGCGCGATGGCGTGGTTTGATCAGGGCGATCCGGCCATGGTGGAGATTCCCGTAAACAAGGGACGAATGCTGTTGCTGACGTCAGGCTGGCACGTGGAAGACAGCCAGTTGGCGCTGTCGTCCAAATTCGTGCCGTTGTTGTATCGGGTGTTGGAATGGTCGGGTGTGATCGTGGATCAGCCGACTCAGTATCGGGTGGGGGCGGAAGTTTCCATCGGACCCGGAAAGGAAGGAGAGACGCGGCGCTGGTCGGCTCCGGGAGGTGTGGAGACGGTGTTGGCTTCCGAGGTGTCGCGCCAGCGGGTGGATGCCCCCGGGATCTACCAATTGTCAGGTGCCGGCAAACCCCGGCGATTTGCCGTGAATCTCGCGCCGGCGGAAAGCCGCATCGAGCCCATGCCCTCGGATGAGCTGGAACGCCTGGGCGTTCCGGTCAAGGCGGTTCCGCTCGAAACCAAAACAGCGGAAGCCGGGTCTTCAGAGAAGAGAGCCATGCAGGAAGCGGTGGCCGAGTTTGAGGGGCGCCAAAAGGGCTGGCGTTGGTTTCTGGCTGCGGCCATCATGGTGCTGGTTGTGGAGACGCTTTTGGCGGGTTGGTTTGGAACGAGAACGGCGGTGGCAGCATGACGGATTTACATCCCATCTTACAAATCGCGCTGAACCGCGTGATTCGAGCCCGGCGCGCGCTGCATGCTTGGCGCGGGTTCACGTGGGGATGGCTGGCCGCCCTCGTGGCCGCCCTGCTGGTGGTGTGGGCCAGCCGGTCCGGGGGAGCTTTTGCTTCGATTCCCTATTTCCGCTGGATTTTCCTGCTGCTGTTCATCGCGGGCAGTGTGGTGTGGTGGCGGCGCGCGGGACGGAGGCCGGACGAGGCGGTTCAGATCGTGCGCGAGATCGAGGAGCGGGATCCCAAACTCAGGGCGCTGCTCTTGACTTCGATCGAACAGCGTCCTTCCGAGACGGACGGGAGCTGGGGATATTTGCAGGAGCGGCTCTTCTCGGAAGCAGCCGCGGCCTTCCGGACTCGCCCGTGGGACCAGCCGTTCATCGAACGGGCCTTTCTTTCGAAAGCGTCGTCCCTTTTTTGGCTGGCGTGCTTGATGCCGGTGTTGTGGTTCCTGCCCAATCATGGCCCCGCCAAAGACCGGGCGCTTGCCGTCGCCAAGAATACCATCGAAGTGACGCCCGGCGATGCGGAGGTTGAGAAAGGGCAATCCGTCGCGGTGTTGGTCCGGTTTCCGGGCGCCATTCCCGCGCGGGCTCGCTTGGTTTGGACCGGTGCGGACGGTTTGGAGAAGACCCTTGAGCTGGCCAGGAACCTTAGTGATCCGGTGTTTGGGGGGACTTTGCCCTCCTTAACGCGGGATGCGGTCTATCGCGTTGAGTATGGGAGCTCGAAAACGCGCAATTACCGCCTCACGGTGTTCGAGCAGCCGAAACTGGAACGAGCGGATGCCACGTTGGCGCATCCGGCTTACACGGGCTTGGGCGAGCGCAAGATGGAGGACACCAAGCGGGTGGCCGCGGTGGAAGGCACGCGGATGAGGTTGGATTTGAAGTTGAACAAGATCATCCGCTCGGCCCGGCTGGTGGCGACTCAGCGCGCTCCGGTGGAACTGTCGATCTCCACCACCAACGCCGCCGCGCTGTTGCCCGAGTACGTTTTTCAGACCAACGCCCTCTACGGACTCGAGCTGGTCGATGAAAGCAATCGCACCAACCTGCTCCCGGCGCTGTTCCATTTCGAGACGATTTCGAACCGGCCTCCGGAGTTGAAACTGATTGCCCCGCGCGGCGATTCGAAGGTTTCGCCGCTCCAGGAAATCGAGTTTCTGGCGGAGGTGAAGGATGATTTCGGAGTGCTGGCCGCCGGTTTGAATTACACCATTCCCGGGAAATCGACCAACGACTTGACCTTGCTCGACGCGCGCGCTTCCACCAACGCCGACTGGGCGGCCAGAGGCTTGACCGGGAAACAATCGCTCCACCATCTGCTGGCCCTGGAGCGAGAACAACTGTCCCCCGGAGCGTTGATCGCCTGGCATGTCTGGGCCGAGGACACGGGACCCGATGGCAAACCGCGCCGGGTCACCAGCGATCTTTACTTCAGCGAAGTCCGCCCCTTCCTGCAAGTGTTCCGACAGGGCGACCTGGATCAACAGGAGAACCCGGGCGGAAATCAAGGCGGGCAGGGTGGACAGGCCGTGCGTCTCGCTGAATTGCAGAAACAGATCCTCAACGCCACCTGGAAGCTGCAATCCCAAACCCGCGGTGGACGGCTCCCGAAGAACTATGAAAAGGACGTCGGAGTGGTCGAAGAATCTCAGAGGAAAGCGCTGGAGCAACTGTCTTCCATGGGGGAAGGCGACGGCGGCGGCGGGGGAGGCCGAAGCGAGGCGGCCAGGAAAACCGCGAAAGAGTCGATGGAACAAGCGGTGGAGGCTTTGCAAAAATCCGCCCAATCGCCCGGTTCTTTGGCCGTGGCGATCCAGGCCGAACAAGCCGCCTATCAGGCGTTGTTGCGTCTGGCTCCCCGTGAATTCGAGGTGACCCAATCCCGCCAGCGCAATGAAGGCGGCGGAGGTGGCGGCGAACGCCAGGACGGCGGCGAGCTCGATCAGCTCGATCTCAAGTCGGCCGACCAGCGTTACGAAACCCAGCGGCAAGCCTCGGAGCGGCAGGCGGCCGGACGCAATGAGGACCAACAGATTTTGAACCGCCTCAAGGAACTTGCCCAACGGCAGCAGGACTTGAACGAGCGCATCAACGAGCTCGCGTCGGAACGCAACCGCGCCCGCACCGAGGAGGAACGCGAGGAAATGGACCGCCGGCTCAAGCGGCTGCGCGAGGAAGAGCGGCAGATGCTCGAGGACGTGGATGATCTGGCCCAGCGGCTGGAACGCCGACCCCCCGGCGAGGAGAGCGCGGATCTGCGGCAGCAAGCCCGCGAAGCGCGTGATCAAGTGCGCCAGGCGGCGGACGCGCTCGATTCTCGTGATGTCAACGATGCGTTGGCGGCCGGGAATCGCGCGGCGCGCCAGTTTCAAGAAATGCGGGAGGAAGCGCGCAAGACCGCGTCCAATCAACTCGACGAACAAGTCAGGCAGTTGCGACAGGACACGCGAGAACTGGCGCAGAAGGAAGTTGAAATCAATCAGCGGCTGCGCTCCGCCGGGGAGAACCGGCCCCGCTCCCTCGGGGCGCCTTCGGAACGGGAAGAACTGGCCCGGGCGATGAACGAGCAGGCCGAGCGCATGAACCGAGTTTGGAACGACGCCTCGCGCATCAACGAATCCGCGGAAGCTAGCGAGCCCGCCTTCTCGCGGCAGCTTTACGATGCCCTCCGGCAGGCGGCGCAACAGAACGCGCGAAGCTTTCCGGAGACGCGCGACCAGTTGATGCGCGAAGGAGCCTTGACCCGGGACGGCTACGATCTCCTCGAGGAAGCCCGCCAACAAAACCGCAAACCGATCGAGGTGGCTCAACAAATGTTGCGCGGTGGCAGCCTGCGCGAAACCGCGGCTCTCGAGCAAAGAATCCTGACCAATATCATGACCTTGCAGCGGGGCGTGGATTCGGCGGCCAGCCGGCTGTTGGGTGACGATACCGAAGCGCTTCGGCGCGCCCGGCGTGAGTTGGACGCTCTCACGGAATCGCTGGCCAAAGAAGCGGACGCTCTGGCCGGGGAGTCCACCAATCGCCTGGCCGCCGCGGGTGGCGTATCCACCAACGCCGCTTCGACGAATCTTGCGGGCGGCGCCGGCAGAGGGGGAACCAACGCTCCCACCCGTGGACCCCGGCAACTGGCTTCCCAGAGCAATCGAGGCGAGGGCGAACAAAACGCGGCCCAGCCGGGATCGAACGCGGGAGGAGACAGCCCGGCCCCTTCCGCCGAGAATCCCTCCGGAAGCGACTCCAATCGGCCGCAAACTTCATCCGATTCACCGGGGTCCGCGCAAGGGCAAGGGCAAGGGCAAGGGGAACGAGGCCAGGGGGAAGGTCGAAGCCAGGCTCAAGCTCAAGCTCAATCTCAGGCCCAGGCTGGAGAAGGGCGTGGTCCCAATCCGGGTCAGGGAGGCCGTCGCGGCCTGGCCAATCGATCCGGCACTCCCGGGTCTCCCGCTCAACGTGGTGGCGCGAACGACGGCGGCCGCCGGGCGGGCGGAGGTGGAGGCGGCGTGTGGGACGGCCGCTTCGGAGGCGCTGAAGAGGGGCCTGTTTTAGGCGAACAATATGCGGAATGGTCGGACCGTCTGCGCGACGTCGAGGATGCCGTCGAACTGCCGGGGTTGCGGGAGCGCATCTCCGGCGTGCGCGAGCGGGCTCGCGAGATGCGCATCGATTCGCGTCGCCACAGCCGTCCGCCCCAGGCTGATCTGTTTCGAAACGAATTGCTGACCCCGTTGATCGAGGTGCGCTCGCGCATCATGGAGGAACTGGCGCGCCGCGAGTCGAAGGACGCGCTGGTGCCGCTGGACCGCGATCCGGTGCCGGCTCGTTATTCCGAGCTGGTTCGACGCTATTACGAACGTCTGGGCCAGGGCCAGTAAACGGCATGATCCCGGAGGTTACGTTCGCGGGGCGGGAATGGCTCCAGCCAGTTCTGGGACTGGGCTTGGTGGTGTTTTTGCTCTCGCTCTGGGCGCACTGGAAATCTCTGGCGGCTCCTGGCAAACGGCTCGTTTGTTTCTTTCTCCGCATGGCGGCCTACGCGCTGCTCGCGATCTGCGTGCTCGAGCCCCAGGCGGTGCGGCAGCGAGCCAAAACCGGCCAGAATTATTTCGTGGTGCTGGCGGACAACAGCCAGGGACTGCAGATTCACGATCGAGGGGACGCGCGCAGCCGCGGGCAGCATGTGATGGAGTTTTTGCGCGGAGAGAAGCGGGCTTGGCGGGATACCCTTTCCTCTTCGTTTGAAGTCCGGCGTTATTACTTCGACGAACGCCTGCAGGCCTCGCGCGATTTCGGCGAGCTCGATTTTCAAGGTCCGTCTTCCGCCTTGCACCAGGCGTTGAAGGGCCTGGCCGCGCGCTTCAAATCCCAACCGCTGGCGGGCGTGTTGCTCCTCAGCGACGGCAACGCCACCGACGCGGCGCTCACCCCCGAGGAGCTCAAGTCGCTTCCGCCGATTTTTCCGCTGGCAGTCGGATCGGGCTCGGCGCTGCGGGACATGTCGATAGACCGCGTCAAGACCACGCAGAGCGTGTTCGAGGACGCGCCCTCGTCCGTGGAGGCCGAAATCCGAGTGCAGGGATTCGCGGGCGAGAAAATCAAGGTCACACTGGTGGAAATCGCGGAACCTGCAACCGTGGCCCGCGCCGCGCCGCCCGCCCGGCCCGGCCGGTCTCCCTCCACCAACGAGCTGGCGAGGCTGCCAACCCCCGACCAGACTCAAACGATCACGGTTCCCAGCGGACAACCTGTCGTTCCGGTCACCTTTCGTTTTCGACCGGTGAAGTCCGGCGTGAGTTTCTTCAAGCTGGAGGCGTCGGCGGAGAGCGGTGGGGCCGGGAGCGAGGCCACGCTGTTGAACAATCGCCGCACCGTCGCCATCGACCGCGGACGGGGCATGCACCGCATTCTCTACGTCTCGGGCCGCCCCAATTGGGAATACAAATTTCTGAACCGAGCTCTGGATGACGATCACGAGCTCGATTTGGTGGCGATCATCCGCATCGCTCGCCGGGAACCGAAATTCGATTTTCTGGGACGGCCTGGCGAAACGAGCAATCCACTTTATCGTGGCTTCGGGAACCAAGACCAGGAGGAGACCGAACGTTATGATCAACCCGTCCTCATCCGGCTCAATACCCGCGACAAACAGGAGTTGAAAGGCGGGTTCCCGAAAACCGCCGAGGAGCTTTACGAGTATGAAGCGGTCATCGTGGACGATTTGGAGTCGGGTTTCTTCACCCGCGAACAATTGACGCTGCTGCAAAAGTTCGTCTCCGAACGCGGCGGGGGATTTCTGATGCTCGGCGGGGCGGACTCGCTCCAGGACGGGAAGTATCAACGAACTCCCGTCTCGGAAATGCTGCCGCTTTATCTCGATCGGGTGTCACGCACGCCGTTGGAGCCGGGCTACCGGTGGGAATTGACCCGTGAGGGCGTGTTGCAGCCGTGGATGCGCACGCACGCGACGGAGAACGCCGAGCAGGAGCGCGTCGCCGCCATGCCTCCGTTCCAAGTGGTGAATCGCCTGGAGGGGGTGAAGCCCGGCGCCAGCGTGATGGCCGTCTTGAAGGCCGCGAGTGGCACTCCCCTCCCCGCCTTGGTCGTGCAACGTTACGGCCACGGACGGACCGCTGCCATGACGGTGGGCGACTACTGGCGCTGGGGCATGCGTCACCCTGACGCTCAGAAAGAGATGGCCAAAACCTGGCGACAGCTCGCGCGCTGGCTCGTGACCGACTCCGCCACCCAGGTCTCCGTCGAATTGCAACCGCAGCTCGAGGACAGCGAACCGGCGGTGAAAGTGCGGGCTCAGATCAAGGACAAGGCATTCCAGCCATTGGACAACGCCTCGGTCCTCGCCACCGTGCAGCCGCTTCCTCAAGAGGGTTCGGGAACCAATCGTGTTGAGTCTTTCCGATTATCTCTGGACCCGTCGGCGCGTGAGCCTGGCGTCTACGAATCCACCTTTCTTCCGCGCTGGCCGGGCGGTTACCGAGTCCAGGTGGTGGCCACCAATGACGCCGGCGCTGAGATCGGACAAGCCGAAGGGGGCTGGACGTCGGACCCGGCGGCGGACGAATTCCGGTCCTTGCAGCCGAACAAGCCCTTGCTCGAGGCGCTCGCTCAGGCCACCGGCGGGGCGATGGTGGAGGCTGGCGATTTGGAGTCCTGGGCTCAATCGATGCCGAACCGCAAGGCTCCGATCAGCGAGCCTTGGATCGAACCGCTCTGGCACCGCGGCTGGGTTTTTGGTTTGGCCTTGGCTTTGTGGGTCATTGAATGGGGCCTGCGACGAAGGAGTGGCATGGCATGATGCGTCTTGCTCTCAGGCTCGTTCTGATGTGGGCCGCCTTGACCGAACTCGGGGCGTTCAGCGCGGTCCCGCCCAAGACCCCGAACGGTGATCTGATCGTGGTGGTGGGTGCGGCCGGCGACGCGGAGTTTGGCGAGGCCTTCGCCGAATCCGGACGGCGCCTTTTGGAGCACGGCCGCGCGGCGGGATTTCGCGTTGCTTCTGTGGGCCTCGAGCCCTCTCCCGGTTCTGCTTCGCCTAAATCTGCGTTGCAGGGAATCCTGGAGAACCTGCCGCGAAACGACGCGGAAAATTCGCCTTTGTGGCTGGTGTTGCTGGGGCATGGAACCCATGACGGACGCACCGCGAGGTTCAATTTGGACGGACCGGACTTCAGTTCGGACGAGCTTGCGCTCTGGCTCAAGCCCTTCACGCGTCCCCTGTGCATCGTGAATTCCGCGCCCGCGAGCGCGCCCTTTGTGCGCGCCCTCTCGGGCACGAACCGCGTGGTGATCACCGCGACTCGCAGCGCTCAGGAACGCAACGCCACCCGGTTTGGAACCCATTTTCCACTCCTGCTGGCGGATGTGCGGAGCGATCGCGACAAGGATCGCCGCATCTCAGCGTTGGAAGCATTCCTGGCCGCGACCGCCGCGGTTGAGGAGGAATATCGTGCCGCCGGGCGTTTGGCCACGGAACACGCCTTGTTCGATGATAACGGCGACGGTGTGGGCACACCCGGCTCGAAGTTCAAGGGAGTCCGTCCCCAAACGAAGGAAAAGGACGCGGTCCTCGACGGCGCGCTCGCTCATCGATTGTTCTTTTTTCCTTCTTCGGAAATCGACGCCCTGCCTGCCGAAACCAAGCGCCGGGTGCAGGAGCTCGAGGAAGCGGTGGAATCCTTGCGGGAGCGCAAGGCGAGCTTCCCGACCGAGGCCGAGTACCTCGGCGAACTCGAAATTCTATTGCTCCAACTGGCGCAGCTTACACAAGGGGTTCCGGCCCCGGCCGCGCCGGCCGCGCCGGAGCCGGCGAAACCGTCCAACTCTGCAGCCAGCGTTGCGCCGCCGAAGAGTCCGAGTCGAACGGATTGATCATGTGCAGCGATGGGAGGCCGTCCGCATCGATCACCTCCCAATCGACGCAGTACGATCGATCGGCCCTCCGGAGCGAGTCCATGACGCGGGACCGAATGGAGGCACGCGTATTCGCGGGTGGATGGTTCAGCGCCTGTTCAATTTCAGTCTCCTGCGGCGTCCAGCGCGGATCGGGTGTTTCCGACGCCAATCCCAGTCCCCGTTTCGGATCCAGATGATGGTACTCGAGATCCAGGGAGCGCAGGACCGGATCGTTCCATGGCACGCCTTCGTGTTCCACAAACTGACGCAACAACCACTGTTTGGTGATCCAATCAACGCGTCCCACGAGTTCTTCGGGATTGCGCTGGAGAGCGTCCAGAGTCTGCCCCCAGGCTTCGAGCACGTCGTCCGTCTCGCGATCCCGGCGCGCGAAGAATCGATGCGCTGCCTCCCAATACTTTCGGAGCAGATCGAGCGCCGGTGTTTCACCGGTTTCTTCCGTTCGCACATTCCAGGGCCCGTGTGGCCTGACGGAGATTTCCCGGAACGACGCCACGGCGTCGGCAAGGCTGAGGGTGGGGATCTGATCGATTTCGAGCAGATCCAGCACCAAAGAAGTCGTCCCCGCTTTGAGGAAGAGGGCGAAGGGCAGCACATTGCTGTCCCCATGGATCAGGTGCAGTCTGCGGAATCGGCTGGGATCTGCCAGGGGTTCATCGCGGGTGTTGATGATCGCCCGGTTGAACTGCACCCATTCGAACAGGTCGTTGTTAATGTAATCCGCCCGCTGGCTGATTTGGAACACCGGGGTGGGGATTTCTGACGCACCCGGAGCTTCCGTCCTCAGCGAGACATCGCCATGCGACATCCCGCCCACCCGCCCCGCCCCGGTATAGAGCACCCGCAGCGTCAAGAAGCCCAGCAAAGCATAGATGGTGCGGTCATTCAGAGGCGCCCCGCGCCGGACCAGATAATTCTCATGACAGCCGAACGTCGCCCCGGAGTAGTGATCCACGTTGTTGCGAATGAAACCCGCCAGGCTCGACAAGCCCAGCCCCTGAATCGCGTGATGAAGCATGCGGTCTCCGGCCCGGTCGAATGCAATCAAATCGCGCAGCGATTGGCATTCGGGGGTGCAATACTCCATATGCCCCATATCGACGTAGGCTCGCCCTCCGTTGAAAAGGAATCCGCCGTTGCCGGCCGGTTCATCCCAATCGCGCTGATGCACGTCCGCCAATCCGAGGCGGTGATTCTCGAAGATCCAATTGCGGGTTCTCGCCACCACCGGCGGCGACCCGGCGGGATCTGTCGTCAGGCAGCCATACTCCGTCTCCAATCCGACGATCCGGTTCATGCCAAACCCGCTTCGCCGGGCGTCAGCCAACGAACCTTGGACCGCCTCGTCGAAGCTCGCTCCAGGAGCGCTAACTCCAAGACTTTGTCACGGGTCGCCTGACGCCAGCCCTCTTCCCGCGCCCCTTCATCGGGACGGCCCGTCCCCAGGGGTTTTCCAGCCTCGAGCAGCCACCAGGCTTGGAGCAGAAGGCGGGACGCCGCTTCGAGTCCACGCCGCCCCGGCGCCTCTTCACGGATCCATTGTTCGGCCAGACGTTCCTTGTCCGGGTCAGGAGCAGCCACGCCCACACCTCCGTCGCACATGCGAAAGGCGCCATGGAAATGAAGCCGCATGAGCACGTCTTCGGCCGGAGATGTTCCCGCTTCGGCGAAAAGCCATTCCGCCAGGATAGGGGCTCCATAGACGTGTTCGAACTGTGACTTCACGAGCGGTCCCAACCCGAAGCCCACCAAACGCCGCAAGGTGACATCTTCCGCGGCGCGCGTGAATCCCTCCACATGCGCGGCGTCGATCGCCGCCTGCCGCAATCGCTCCACGTCGGCGGGATGGCCGAAGGCGCCACCGATATGGCGGTCGAAGATTTCGAAGACTTTCGATTGTCCTGTGCCCGCCGCCACCATCAGCACGCCTTCGGGAAGGCTCATCGCCAGCACCGGAGTGGCGGTGCGGATTTGGTCCCGCACGTACTCGCGGCGATGGGCGATGGCCTCGAGCCATCGGTAGGGTTCTTCGATCATGGAAATTGAGGATCTTTGTCTATCCCGGCGCGCTCCCAGGCGGCGCGCTGTTCCGCCTCGGTAATGGTTTCGATCCGCCCGCGGGCCAGCAGGCGCAAGGTCGCGAAGTGGCTGATGCCCGGCTGCACGCCTCCCGTCGCGGAGTCATGCGCCGCCGCGACCGCCAGGAGCCGTAAAGCCAGCACCGTCGCCTCGACACGACCCAGCGCGGAAGGTTTGGGCACTCCAAATCGGGACTGGTAATCCAGGATGCTGCGGATGGTGCCCGAACCTGAACCAGAGGCCGCGAAGTCCACGGCCTGGAATTGAGCCCCCAGCGGATCGTAGAAGAAAATGCGCGGCGGCCCTTGCGGATCTTTCGGATCGCAGGCCGCGAACAGCGGCATGACCACGCCCACCCCTTGAAGGGTCATGGGCAGATTCTCACGCAACAAACGCGCCAAGGCACGGACCTTGGCGGCCAAGCTGAGCGGTTGCAACTGGCTGCGTCGGTAATACTCGAAGGAGGTTTGCAACACCCTGGCCATCTCGAACGCGATCGCGGGCGCTCCGGCGATCGCCAGCAAAGAAGCATCGTCCACTTCGATGATCTTCTCGATCCGGTCCGTCACGATCCAGTTGCCCGCCGTGGCCCGGCGATCACCCGCCACCAGGACGCCTTCGGCGCAATGAAAAGCAAAGACGGTGGTGCCCTCCGTGTAGGGCGGCGCGTGCGTCCCCGACTCGGCTCGCAGAGGTTCGATGCGCCGGGCCGCGAGCAGCGACAAAAAGTCGCCCGCCACGGTGTCGGCGCTCATTCGCCGGTCCTTTGCCGATAACGGCGCGCCTGATCGGGATCAACCTTCTTCATTTTCTTGAGCAGGTCGTCCACATTGGGCTTGTCCACCTTGGGCGCGGAGGGCTCGGAACCGCCCCCCTCCCCTCCCCCGCCGGGTCCGGCGGGCCGCTGCTTTTGAGCTGAATCGGGCATAACGTATTCTCCATCCGCTCCGGTTTGCGTCAATCGTCCAACCCCCGCAAGTCGTCCACTGCGCGGGCCGCTTCAATGCGCTGAAGATAGCGCGAAATGTCGTCCGGGGCGAACAAATCCGTCAGATCCACCCGGACCACGCCTGCCTTGCCTTCCAGCAGCACGTGGTCCCACTGCGCGGCCAGAACCCGCGCGGGGAATTTCTCGATCAACTTTCCACGCACGGCGGCGCGGGTGATGGCGGGCGGAGATCGGAGCGCTCGGGCAGAAGCTTCGTCCGGCTCCCCGGCTTCCATCTCGCCCGAGCTCTCCAGCGCGGCAAACAACCCTTCCGCCGGATCCAGCAGGTGATATTGCAAATCGAGACTGCGCAGCCAGGGGTCGGAATCAGACAAGCCTTCGTCCCTCTGAAACCGTCGGATCCAATGCAATTTCGCCGGCCAATCCAGCCGGTGGCGGCAACGAAAAGGATCCTCGGCCAGGTCCTTCATCACCTGGGCCCAATCCGACATCAGCGCCGTCTTCCACGATTCCGCGGTGTTGCACCAGCGGCCCGCCATCTCCAGATACCAGGACTGCACCTCCAGGGCTGAAGCGAAGCGGTTCCGCTCGCAACGCACCTTCCAGGCGAAATCCGGATCCCGGGAAATGGACCGCACTGCTTCCAGCGGGTGTTCGAGGACCGGCCAATCAAGATCCGGCGCGCGCGCCGCCGCTTCCAGAACCAGGGCGGTGGCGCCGACCTTCAGCCGCGTCGCGAAGGGAGACATGTTGGCATCGCCCAGGATGACATGGAACCGGCGGTAAAGACTCGGGTTCGCGTGCGGCTCGTCCCGGGTGTTGATCAAGGGCCGCCGCTGCATGGTGTCCACACTCTGGAGCTCGGAGAAAAAATCCGCTCTTTGGCTGATCTGAAAATGGGACTCGAGAAAGCGATCCTCCGCCTCCCAGCCGAATTTTCCGGCCCCGGCGTAAATCTGCCGCGTGACCAGGAAAGCCTGCATCGCTCGCGCCAGTTTTTCCCAGGGCAGGGCGCGGGGCAGCAAATAGTTCTCGTGGCAGCCGTAACTGTGTCCCTGAAAGTCCGTGTTGTTCTTGTAAATCCGCACCGGCCTTCCGAGCTTGCCGCCGAGAGTGCGCGCACAATTTCGGACCAGCCATTCGCCGGCCCGGTCCTGTTGGGCCAATTCTCCAGGAGTTGCGCATTCCGGGGTGCAGAATTCGGGATGCGCGTGATCGTTGTAGAAACGCCCGCCGTTGCTCAGCGCGAGATCGCTTTTCACCTCCACGTAGGAAAGCTCGCGTCGCGCGTCTTGATCGACATAAGCGGCTTCGTCGGTGTCCTGCCGCAGTTGATCGACGTGAAACCCTCGCGCATCCCGGTGCGGATCCTCCGCCGAATAATCCCACACCATCCAGACCCCGGGTTCGGACGCGCAGCGCACCAGCGCGATCGAATCCGCCACCACATCGGGCTCGCCCTCTCCTTCGGAGCGCTCGACATGGATCCCGTACTCCGTTTCCACTCCGATCAGGATCGGGATGGGCGACTCCATGAAGACTCCCTCACACCACGCTGACCGTAAGCTCGGTTGCTCCGCGTGGGCGCACCGGACCCAGCCTCACCACGTTGTGAGGGTCGAAATCAGTCAATTTCAGCCAGTCCTCCGTCAGATCGTTCGCGGGGAACAAATCGTTCTCACCATACTCGCGGTCGAGGCTTTGCAGCAGATCTTCCCGGGTCAAAGGAGACACGACACCGAGTTCCACGGAGCGCTTGATGGCCGCGCCTTTGGCTCGCTCGACGATGGCCGCAATGATGGCGCCGCTGGCCAGGTCTCCCTGATACAACACGTCACGCCGTCCGCTGCGATAAGTCACCTCAAGGAATTCACGGCTTTCCGTCCGCGCGAACTGGCACTCCGCCGCCGCCGCGGCCAGGACCTCCCTCGGCTCGGCCAGCGGCAAGCCCTCCTTGAGGTAGAGCGCATAAATAGCCCGAGCGCCGGCCTCGTCCGGCCGCCGCACGCGAATCTTCCGGTCGACCCGGCCCGGTCGCAGAATGGCCGGGTCGATGAGATCCGCCCGGTTCGAAGCCAGCATCACGACCACATTCTGCAACGGTTCCAGGCCGTCCATTTCCGCGCAGAACATCGGGACCATGGTGCTGGACATGTGATGAAAACGGCCGCCGTGCCGCGTGCCCAGCAGCGACTCGGCTTCGTCGATGAACAAGAACGCGAGCGCACCCTCCCGCGCTTTCTCCCGGCACTGAGCGAAGAGATCCCTCACTTGCCGTTCGGACTCCCCCACCCACATGTTCAGGATCTCCGGGCCCTTGATATGCAGAAAAAATTCGGGTCGATCCTGCCCCGTTCTCGCTTGATGCTGGCGGCGCAGATTGTAGGCCGCCGCCTTCCCCAAAAGCGTCTTGCCGCAGCCGGGAGGTCCATAGAGGAGAAAGCCCTTCGGAACCGCGTGGTCGAACGCCTTGAACAAATCGCGGTGCAGGAACGGCATTTCCATCGCGTCCCGAATGGCCGAAACCGCTTCCTCCTGCCCGCCGATCGCGCTCCAGGGAATTTCCGGAACAGACTCCAGCACGCGATGAATCCGCTTCGAGACGCCCACCACCTCCAACGCCACCCGTTGAAACGGATCCAGCCGGATCTCCACGCCCGGCTTGATCTTGTCCTTGGATAACAGCGCGGATCTCACCACCACGGTCTGCGGGCCGGTCGCGTCCTGGCCAATGCGGAGGCGTCCGTCCGAGAGCACGTCCTCCACGCGAACGATCGGGCCCGAACGGTCAAATCCCAGGGCTCGCACCACCGCAAAAGCTTGATTGCAGAGCACGCGCTCCCCGATTTGCAGTCCCTGGGCGGCGATGTCTGGATCCACTTGGCAGAGGTAATCAGATCCTCCGACGCAGACCAGGGCTTCTTTCGGTCCCAAACTCTCGAGGAATGTGCCCGCGCGGAGAGCGGGGGCTCTGAGCTGATCGACCGCCGCGTCCAGTTTCTCGATCGCCTGCCTGGCTTGATCGTTCATTTCCTCCAAACCCGCGATGCGGTCCCGGACGAAGGCATACTCGGAAGGGGACCAGGCGCGGCCTCCGCCCCGCATTGCCAGCCAATCCAGGAGTTGCAACGTGGAGAGCTTCTCCAATTCCTCGAGGGTCGGCGACGCCGAACCGGAGGGGGCGCCTTGCTTTTTCTTGGGCTCCGCCATGACCCCAACCTAACGCCGAAGCGGACAGAGTGCAAACCTCCCGCGGGATTTCGAATCGAAAGGATTGCGATCCCAATCTTTCATCACGGCGGCCACGGTTTGTTCCCGCGGCACTTTGGCGGTGAACCCATGGGTGTTTCCTCGTTTTCAAGCGTTTTTCACAAACTTCCGCGTGGCATTCAGCTCGTGACGCAGCTATCCTTCCTGCGCGTGATGAAGAACGTGGATCCAGAATGTCATCCCGAGGTTTTGCCTTGCGGCCACTCCCCCCTTCCGGGCACCGCGTCCTCGCGTCGTGATCCGATCCCGGGCTGGCGGGGACTTTCCCGGCCGGACTCTCCCGTGACTTCCGGCCCATCTCGGTTCCTGGGCGTGGCCTTGATCCGCCGGTTTTTCCGCAAACAGGCGGCCTTGGCGTTACTCCTGGCCTTTCTTGCCGCTGTGGGAGGCTATGCCGCTTACGCCGTCCAAACCGGAAATCTCCACGTGATCCGGGAAGGCTTGGCGTATCGGTCAGGCCAGCTCGATCCCGGCCAGCTCGAGCGCGCCTCATCGCGGTGGGGGTTCCGGAGCATCGTCAACCTGCGAGGCGGAAACCCCGGCGAGCGATGGTATCAAGATCAAATCCAAACCGCGTCCCGCCTCGGCCTGGCTCATTTCGACTGGCGCATGGGGTCCGGTGATGAGCTGTCGCGGGAGCGCATGGACGAACTGGTGAAACTGCTCCAGGACGTTCCCAAGCCTGTCCTCATCCATTGTGATGGTGGCGCGGATCGTTCCGGTCTGGTCTCCGCCCTCTACCAATTCGCGGTGCTCCAAACTCCTCCTGACCGGGCCAGTCAAGCGCTCTCGATCTGGTTCGGGCATGCCCCTTGGATTCGGCCCAAAGTGGCCGCCATGGACCGTTCGTTCTGGAATTACGCCGCCCACCACGCTCCGAAAGAGTCTTTGTCGGCAACTTCGTTCGGCTCGGATTGAAGCCTTTTCCGTCAGTTTTTTTGGAATAAGGCCTGCCTCCGGGACCTCTGACCCAGGCATGGACACTCCGGCGGACGTCACTTCGATCGAGCGGTTTTACCCCTCGCTCTATCGTTTCGCCTTGAGTTTGTCCCGCAACGAGTCTGTGGCGGCGGATCTGACGCAGGAGACGTGCTACCTCTGGGCTTCAAAAGGACATCAATTGCGCGATCTTTCGCGCGTCAAGTCCTGGCTTTTCACCACGCTTCACCGCGAGTTCCTTCGGCGTGAGCGCCAGGGTTCCCGAATCAGCTATCACGAAAACCAGCAGATCGAGGCCGAACTTGCCCCGATGGGAACCCTCCATGTTCAACCACGTGGATGCCCAAACTGTGATGTCCGCCCTGCAACGCGTGGATGAACATTACCGCGTTCCTTTGGCCATGTTTTACCTCGAGGATTTTTCCTACCGCGAAATCGCGGAAGCCCTCGACGTGCCGACCGGCACCGTGATGTCCCGTCTCTCACGGGGAAAGGACCAACTCCGGCAATTGCTGGTCGAATCCCCAGCCCACTGCAAAATCGTCCCATTGCCTCAATCCGCCCGCCGGGCGCAGGGCTGACCATGAACATCGACGAAGCCAAATTTATCCTCAACGCCTCCCGCTCCAACGAGTCGACCGAGTCCGACCCTAAACTGGCCGAGGCGCGTCGTGAACTCGAAACCAACCCCGAACTTGCCCGCTGGTTCGATTCCCTGCAGCAGTTCGATCGTGACATCGCTTCCAAATTGCAATCCATTCCCATGCCCGAAGGCTTGGTGGAGCGGATTCGCGCCGGGCACGCCGTGTCCCGCATCCCGGTGCCATGGCATCGGCGGTTCGCTCTCGCGTGGGCTGCCGCGTTCCTCGTTCTGGCTGTGGGCGCCGGGCTGTTCTTCCTCTCGCGCCCATCGCGCAGTCCCCAAACTTTCGCCGCCTTTCGCCAGGACATGGTCCGCTTCATGGATGAAAAGTGGGATCGCACCTTCGACTTGGCCGACCGGGATTTTTCCAAGCTTCAATCCTGGCTCGAGGCCAAGTCACCCGCCTTGAAACTCCAAGTCTCGAGCATCCTCGAGGCGAGCCGCACCTATGGTTGCAAGAGCTTCGCCTGGCATGGAGCCACCGCCACACTGGTTTGCTTCGTCCCGGACACGACCGGCCAGGTCGTCCATGTGCTCGCCGTCGATCGAAGCGTGATCCTCGACGATCCCGGCTCCGCCCCCTTGTCCGCCCGGGTGGGCGAATGGAACACCTCCACCTGGTCCCGCGACGGCAAGGTTTATGTGGCCCTCACCACCGCCAGCGGCGACGCGCTCGCAAAATGCCTCTGAAGCGAGCATCCACGAGCGTCTGATCCGGCACGCTTCCGCGCAGCGACCGTCGACCGGCGGCGGCGCCGCCATGGATAAGACCATGGAGGAAAGTCTGGCGAAGTTGGGAGCCTCTTTATAGGGTCCCGACAACCCTATGCCCTCCGATCCCACCTATCCTCTGGTCCAGTTGGCTCTTGATTTTCCCACCCTCGACCAAGCCCTTCGCATGGCCGAAATCGGCGCTCGCGTCGGTGTGGACATCCTCGAAGCCGGAACTCCCTTGATCGTGGCCGAAGGCGCCCGCGCGATCCTTGGTCTGGCCGAGGCCTTTCCAAGTTTTCCGATTCTTGCGGACTACAAGACGATGGATTCAGGGGGGAAGAACGTGCTCCTGACCCAGAAACAAAAGGGACACTACATGACCGTCTGCGCCAATGCGGCGGACGAAACCGTGCGCGCGGCGGTGAAGGAAGGGCGCGCGACGGGCATCAAGGTGGTCGTGGATACCATCGGCGTGAAGGATCCCATCGCCAGGTCCCTGGCCTGCGCCAGCTGGGGTGTCGATTGGATTTATCTGCACTATGCCGCCGATCAATGGCGGCGAGATCCTTCACGAGACGGCACCCAATGGCTCGAAGGAGTCTTGGAAGTGGTTCCTGTCCCCGTGGGAATCGGGACTTTTGGCCCCGCCGATGCATGCAAGGCCGCTTCCATGGGTGCCCAGCTCGTGGCGATTGGGCATCCGCTCTTCGACTTGCCTGATTTTGAAGCCGCCCTGCGGGACTATGTGGTTCAGGTCAAATCCGCCTATCGCCCACGCCCCTCTCGTTAACCTGGGACACGGCAGTTGCCCCGAAGCCTCGCACCCCGGCGCTGGCGGCGGGCAAGTCTCCATCACTTTCCCGACCCTCGCATTCGCAATCCCCTGGCGGATCCGCCTCCATAGGGGGTGCATCCAGAGGTTGTTGGTAGGGCGGGCCTGTCCCAGCCCGCCGCCCACGGGATGCAAAACATCATGCTCCGGCGGCGCGCCGGGACGGACGCGCCCTACCTGCATCACCGGCAACATCGGGAGGCACCGGCCCCCTAAGCATTCGCCACTTTTGGCTTTACCGTCCGCGGGTCGTGCGGGGTACCGTCCGCGCCCATGGAAACCCACACACTGGTCAACGGATTACTCCACTACATCTACTTTGTCATCCTGCTGACCTTTCATGAATTCGCGCATGCGTGGACAGCCTGGAAACTGGGTGATCGAACGGCCCGCGATCTCGGGCGTATTTCCCTCAACCCCGTGGTTCATATCGATCCGCTGGGAACCGTGATCATACCCTTGATCGCCATCGCACTGAGCGCTTCGGCTGGCGGAGTCGGCTTCTTTTTTGGATGGGCGAAGCCCGTGCCCGTCGATCGAAGCGCCTTTTCCAACCCCCGCTGGCATGACTCGCTGGTCACGGCCGCGGGGCCCGCCATGAATCTTGTGCTCGCCTTCCTGCTCGTGCTGCTGGCCAAAGGCAGCCAAATCGCCGGTTCCCCCAAAGCCTTCAGTGTTCTGATGGACATGGCCTACCTGAGCACCCTCCTCTGCTTTTTTAACCTGCTTCCCGTCCCTCCGCTCGATGGATCCCACTTGCTTCGCAATGCGATTCGCATGAGTGATGAAACCTTCCTGCGCTTCAGCCAATACGGATTCTTCATCATCATTGTCGTCATGCAAATTCCCTGGATCCGAAACTTCATTGCCTTCGTCGTGCATGTCTCCATGGCGCTGATGGCCGCTCTCGCCGGTCTCCGCGGAGGTTGAATCGCGACAAAAGCATTGTCTTTCCCACACCGCTCCTCGAACCTTGGACGCGTCCGCCGACTCCGTCTCGTGTGGCGGTGGTGGACGCTCTGAACATGCCTCCATCGGATCGGATGAAGACGTTTGCCCAGTTGGGTTTTCCTGGCCGGTTGATCGCCGTCGAGGGCATCGACGGTTCCGGCAAGTCCACCCAAATCCACCTGCTCAAACGCTGGTTTGAACAGCGCGGCCTCAAAGTATTCTTCACGGCGTGGAACTCGTCGATCTTGGTCAAGAGCGCGACGAGCAAAGGCAAGAAGCGAGAGCTGCTGACCCCGACCACGTTCAGCCTCATCCATGCCACCGACTTTGCCGACCGTTACGACCGGCAAGTCGTTCCGCTCCTCCGGGCCGGTTACTTGGTTCTGTGCGACCGCTACATTTTTACGGCGTTCGCCCGCGATGTCGTCCGCGGCTGCGAGCCCGGTTGGGTGCGTGAGCTCTATAGCTTCGCCGCGTTGCCCGACATCGTCTTTCTCTTCAAAGCCAATTTGAACGTCTCCCTCCGCCGTATCTTGGACGGTCGCCCCGAACTCAAATATTTCGAGGCGGGCATGGACTTGCGCCTGTCCCAGGATCCCTACGAAAGTTTTCGGATTTTTCAGGGGCGCCTGCTCGAACAGTACCTCGCCATGAGCACCGAATTCGGCTTTCACATCATCGATGCCAACCAAGCCGTCGAACCCCAGCAGGCCTTGGCGCGCAAGCTCGTCTCCGACCGCCTGGACCTCGACTCTTTCCGCCGATAATCGATCGCCCGCTCGCCTATGCCCCGCCCCAACCCCGCCCCGCGCAAAGTCTCGAGCAAGGCCTCGCGCCCGGCCGCCGAGGTGCTCATTCCCCGCCCCAGTCGCAAACGGTTTTTCGGCCAGGGCATCCCCGGGGTCAACTTGGAGGAACTCGTCGGGAAATTGGTGGTCGTGGAAGGCGCCGACGGATCCGGACGATCCACCCAGATCTCCCGCCTCGTGGATTGGCTCGAAGGCTGCGGCCATGCCACCGTCCAGGTCGGCCTCAAACGATCCACGTTGGTCAGTGAGGAACTGCAACAAGCTCAGAACGGGAACATCCTCAGCCATACCACCATGAGCTTGTTCTACGCGACCGATTTTGCAGACCAGCTCGAGAACGTCATCCTCCCTTCCCTCCGGGCGGGCTTTGTTGTCCTGGCCGACCGATACATCTATACCCTGATGGCGCGGGACCTCGTCCGGGGCATGGATGAAGCCTGGCTCAAGAACCTCTACGGCATGGCCCTCGCGCCTGACGCAATCTTTTACCTGAACGTCTCTCCCGAGGAACTCGTCCAGCGCAATTTCGCCAAGAATCACGCCCTCACTTATTGGGAAAGCGGCATGGACCTCGGGCTGGCGACCGACATGTTCGATAGTTTCTTGAAATACCAGGGCTTGATGCGCGACCAGTTCAAGCGACTCCAGGCGCTCTACGGATTTACCATGATCGATGGTCATCGAGGTTCGGAAGAGATCAGTGTTGAATTGCGCTCTCGTATCCAGGACGTCCTTGCCGCCTGAACTCCCACCTCCATGGCCGACCCTAATCCCAAAGGAGACTATTTCGTCGGTGTCGATCTGGGCGGGACCAAAATCCTGGCGGGCGTGTTCCAACCTCAGCTCAAGTGCCTGGGGCGCTCCAAGCTCAGCACCAAGGCCGAACGCGGCCCTGAAGAAGTCATCAGTCGAATCGCCAAGTGCGTGGAAGACGTCATCGACGAGTGCGATCTTCAAAAGAAGAACATTCGCGGCATCGGCCTGGGAGCTCCGGGTGCGGTCGATCCCGAGGAAGGCGAAGTCCTTTTCGCCCCCAATCTCGGCTGGGAAAAGCTCCCCTTGGCCAAGCTGCTCGAAAAGCGCCTGCAAATCCCCGTTTTCCTCGAGAACGATTGCAATATCTGCACTCTCGGCGTCAGCGAGGCCGAATACGGAGGCAAGGCCAAGAACCTTTTCGGCATCTTCATCGGAACCGGCATCGGCGCAGGCTGGATTCTCGACGGCAAACTCTACTCGGGGTTCAACCGCACCGCCGGCGAAATCGGCCACATGGTGCTGGAGGTGGGCGGACCCAAATGTGGTTGCGGCAGCAAAGGATGTTTCGAGGCCCTGGCCAGCCGGTCCGCCATCTTCCGTCGCATCCAAGCCGCCGTCAAAGGCGGGCAGAAAACCGTGCTCACGGAATTGCTCGGCGCCGACCTCGAAGACCTCCGCAGCGGCGATCTTCGCAAAGCCCTCAAACGCGGCGACACCTTCGTCCAGAAAGTCATCGAAGAGGCGGCTGAATACATCGGCATCGCCGTCGCCAATATCATCAACCTGCTCAATCCCGAAGTCGTGGTCCTCGGCGGAGGCGTCATCGAACAACTCGCGGACGAAATGATGGCCATCATCGTCGAAACGGCCAAAGACTATGCCATGCCTGGCACCTGCAAGGGCATCGCCATCGAAGCCTCCAGCCTGGGCGACGGCGCCGGAATCACCGGCGGTGCCGTCCTGGCCCGGCAACGCACGCGCTAATCAGCCGCCTCAAGGTCGCTTCCTCTTTCCCGACCCCCTCGACTGGCTCATGCGCCGCGCCGTCATCGACATCGGAACCAATTCCGTCAAACTCCTCGTCGCGGACTTGGACCGCGCTCACTCCCGCCTCACCCCCGTCCTCGAACGCGGAATCCAAACGCGTCTCGGCCGCGGATTCTACACCCATCGCCTGCTCCAAACGGAGCCGGTGGCCGCAACCGCCCAGACTTGCCGCGACTTCTTCCGACTCGCCCGCGAACACCACGCCGAAGAGGTCATTCTTGTCGCCACCAGCGCCGTGCGGGAGGCTCTTAATCCCGAGCTCCTGCTCGAAGCGGTCCTTCAGGCGACCGGCCGCCCCGTTCAAATTCTTTCCGGAGAAGAAGAGGCGGATCTGGCGTTCCTGGGCGTGGGCACTTCCCCGGCCATCCTGCCTGACCGGCGATTGATCCTCGATGTCGGCGGCGGAAGCACTGAATTCATTCTCGGCATCCCCGAATCGATCCCATACCGGCAAAGCTTCCCGCTTGGAACGGTTCGCACCATGGAATCCGCCGTGGTCTCGGATCCCCCCGCGCACGGCGAACTCCATGCCTGCCAGGAGCAACTCCATCACTTTCTGCAAAAGCAGGTCGCCCCCTCGCTGCGCCCGCAACTCGACTCGATCTCCGGCCCCTGCCCTTGGATCGCCACGGGTGGCACCGCGGCGCTGCTCGCGTGCCTCGAGCTTTCCCTGGAGTCCTTCGATCGCGATCGGATCGAGCAATGTGTTCTGACGCGTTCCGCCCTTCGCTCCCGTTGCGCGTCGCTCTGGCAGCTCTCGCTCGCCGAACGGCGCCTCCTGCCTGGACTCCCGCCGAATCGCGCCGACGTCATCCTCTTCGGGGCCGCCATCATGCTCGCCGTTCTCGACGCCTTCGAGGTGACGGAACTCCGTCCGAGCACGCGCGGACTTCGCTTCGGCGCTCTTCTCCGATGATGATCCAGGACACTCGCCGCCGTGCGGAAGTCGCCGCGTTGCTGGCGGCCCGCGAAGCCGAACCCGCCCACGTCGAGCAGGTGGCTCGCTTGTGCTGTCAACTCTGGCAGTCCCTGCGTGCCGAACCTCCGCTCCCCCGCCTGACACCTGCGGCGCCCGAATGGCTCGAGGCCGCTGCACTCCTCCACGACATCGGCTGGTCCGAATGCCCCGACGGCGGCGGACATCACAAAGCCTCCGCCCGCCTCATCCGTGAATTTGCCTGGCAACACTGGACCGTTTTCGAAATCGAAGTGTTTTCCCTTATCGCCCGCTACCACCGCAAAGCCGAGCCGAGCCGCGACCATGAACCGTTCGCGCGCCTCGATCCGGTCCAACAAGACCACGTCCGCACCCTCGCGGCCCTCCTTCGGGTCGCCGACGGACTGGACCGCCGGCATTTGGCTCGGGTTGCCGCCCTGCGGGGCATGGCCCGCCCCGATGTCATCGTGGTCTCTTTAACTCCCGACCGGACCGGAGACCCGCTCGAGGAGGAGATCGCCGGAGCTCAACGCAAATGCGGGCTCGCCGAAACCGTTTTCGGCAAGCCCTGGACTTTCCAACGGGATGCCTAGCCCGGAAATTTCATGCACGGGACGCCCGGTGAGGACACCGGGCCTACAAACACGGAGGCAGTCGCGATGGTAGGCCGCGTGCCCTCACGCGGCGTACTGTCGCGGATTCAAGCTCAGTATGGATTATCCGGGCTAGCGCTTGGCCGCCCAGCGGACCGCGTTGATCAGCAGTTTCTTAAAGTCCTCGTGGCTGTGAGCCCGTCCATCGTGTCCCAGGGCAATGCCCGCGATGCGAGCCTGATCATGTTTCACGATCCAGACACTCGGATGTGGTTTCTTGAATTTTTCGCTGGGAGTGGTCTCCGCCAGAATCTCGATCGGAGATCCCTGAGGATCCGGTTCGAAGTAATAAAGTTCGTCGACCAGTCTGAATTCCTTGGAGACGCCGCGGGTGATGGGATGCGCCTCGTTCAGGATCTTCACCCCGAACTCCCCCAGCCGGTCGTGTCCGCGTGAAGCGCCTCCGACGATCGACCGATTGTACTCCGGCCATCGGGGATAATTCAACCAAACCCCCGCATGCAGCAGCACAATCCCTTTACCCCTGCCCGCGAACGCGAAGAGCTCCCGTCGCACGTCCGGCGAATCCCAGCCCGCGCTGTTCACGCTTAAGACCACCACCTCCACCTTCCCAAGCTCCGCGGCGGTAACCTCCGCGCGCTCCGTGTAATTCACGCTCAGACCGGCCTCCTTCAAAGTCTGCACATCCGCAAGGTTGAAAAAGCGATGGAAATCATGGGAACTGCCCCCTCCCACCAGCAGCGCCCGGGTTCCCGCTTCCCACTTCAATGCCTCTGGAGGGGCCGCCGCCGCCCCCCGGGTCACCGCCTCAAGGCCGGGCACAGCCTGGTCGCTCAGATCCGCCGTGATCGCCACCAGCGTCGCTGCCACGTCGTTGTTGAAACTCTCGAGCGTGAGGGAATCCACGACCTCGTTCCGTCCCAGCTTCAACGAATGCAGCCGCAGTTGATCCCCTTCCGTCAATCCCCGCACCAGCTTGGATCCCGGCACCTCCACAACCTTGTTGTAGTCCGCAAACTCCACCGCATTGTGCAGGGTGAACGATTCCGTGCTGCCGCTCGCATACCGCACGCTGGCTTTCAGGGCCGGAAGTTTCTCTGCGATCGCCGGATATCCCCAGCCGGCAATGCCCCCCAGAAAGTGCAGTTGGCGCGCCGGCAATACCACCTTCGCCTCCACTTTTTGCGGCAGCGTTCTCGAAAACATCTCTCTTCCCGCCCCTCCCTTCAACACGACCACGTCGTATCCTTGTCGATGCCGGCCCGGCTCCGAGATCCGGAAGGGAATACCGTGCGCGACCACGGCGCCCCGTTTCGTAAGGTGCAGCCGTTCCACGTCGGATTGCACGGTGCGATACATGCCCCTGCGGCTGTCCGCAGTGTAAGCGCCCAACAGGTCCACGAAACGATAGCGGTTCTCTCCCGCCGACATGTAGGCTAACAGGTCGCGCAGTCCTTCCTCGCCGAGTGCCTCAAAACCTTCCGGCATCAAAGAACGACCCGTATTCCTCCTCGAAGCGACCGTGGTCTTGGGCACTTCCCTCTCCCCGGACGCGTCTCGCAGTGCGATCATCGCGTTGTTTTCCCGCGCGATCACCCCCTGCAAAGATTCCCCGTCCTTCGTCTCGATGCTCCACGCTGTGAAACTCAAATCAACTTCTCGATTGGGATCCAGAATGTGGACCAGCAATTCCGACGGTCCATGCGCTCCAATGCCGTCCAAAGGAGGCCCCACGTACTTGCCTCCCCCCCCGAACTGATGGCAAACCCCGCAGTTGACGTTGAACAGTTCCTTCCCTTTGGCGGTATTGCCCGGTTTCTCAACTTCCTTCACGAATCGGGCGATCAACGCATCCTTTTCCTTCATCTCAGGCCCGCGCAGCCTGGCGATCACGGCGGCCGCCCTCTCGGCCACCTGATTGTCCGGATGCTGGCGAAGCCGATAAGCGTTGGCGGGCCCGAGAATTTCGTAGCGGACCGCACCCGAGTCCAAAGCCTGCACCAAGGCCAGGGACCAAGGAGCGCGCTTTAAAATCTGGCTCACGGCCGCCGCTTGCCCCTCCCCGCCCAGCTTCGGCAGCACACTCACCAACAAGGAGCCCGCTTCAGCGTCCTGCAAGCCCCCCAAAACCTCGATCAACTGCATTTGTAACGGGCCCGTGCCCTCTGACAAAACGGATCCTAACCTTCCAAGGATGCCCTCGTTGATCTTGCGCGTGGACAGCAGAATGCGCGCGCTCTCGACGCGGGACTCCACACTTGCGCCCGACGCCGAGAGTCGATCCATCAGTTTGCCGCCCACCTGCCTCGTTTCCTTGCTCAAGGTGTTGCCTTCATCCCATCGAACCGCCACCGGCAAGGCCGCGGCCGCGACTTGGAGATCCGCGGAACGCAACAGCGCCCGCAAGGCGTCCTTCAGTTCGGATGTCCAAGCCGGAGGGGCCGAGGAGGACGCCGCCAAACTGTCCAGAATGGTCTTCTTGCTCGCATTTCGATCCTCACCCTTCTTCGACACCAGAATCGCAAGCTTCGCCGCTTCCTCGGGCTTCGCTCCCACCAGCGTCGAGGTCAGGGCATTGACCATCGGACCCAGTTTTCCCGCATCGCTCGATGCGAACGCCGCGTCCAGGAACGCTGCGGGCGAACGATGCGCCGCTCTCATGAATGCGGCTCTCACATGGGCATCCGCGATCCCGGGATACATCCGGACCAGCGAAACTGCTTCTTCGGCACTCAGATCGAACTCAGCCAGCGCCAGCAGCGCTTGCAACGCGACCGACCGGTCCGACTCCCCGGCCAATCGCAGGCTTTCCGACTTGAGGGCGGACCGCACGAGAGCACCCGATGCGCTTCCCGCCGCCGCCATGAGCGCGTTCCTCCTTACCGCGGCAGAACCGTCTCGTGCGGCTTGGGAAACGGTGGAAGGGCCAAGCCTGCCGAGCCGGGCCAGGGCCCAAAGCGCCCCCACCTTGGCGTGCGCGGGTTTTTCCCCAGCCACGATCCGGGCCAGCTCTCCCCCATCCTCCAATCCCTTCTCAACCAGGAGCCGCACGGCGTTCATGCGCGTATGGTCATTGGGGTGTTCCAAAGCCCGCGCCAGCTCGCGGCCCCCTACCCCTTCCAGCTTGGCCGCCTCCAGTTTCCTGGATTCCTTGTGATGCACCCTCCAGATCCGGCCGTAATAGTGGTCCCGGTCGGGACGCACCGCAGCGTTCTTCGGACCATGTTTAGGTCCGCGCGTGTCGTTGTGAATCACCGCCTGATTGTAAAAATCGACCACGTAGACCGCACCATCCGGACCGGTGCGGACTTCGATCGGCCGGAACCACATATCCTTGCCTCCGATGAACTCCACCGATTCCCTGCCCGTTTCGCGGCTTGCCGCATAGCTCACACCCTCGGGTCGCACGTGCTGGTGATGCACGATGTTGATCGTGGGCTCCGTCGTCAGATAAGCCTGATTCCAACGGGTCGGCCAGGCACCCCCTCCATAAATCACCGTGCCCGCCGCCGCGGTGAAACGACCCACTAAATCGATCTGTACGTAAGGCAGTTGTTCGTAGGGAATGAGCGGGAAAGTCTGAATACTCTTGCTCACGACTTTGAACGAAGTCAGGCCCGGTGTCTTGCTCCCCGCCACCTGGGCCTCACTCATGACGACGTGCATCAACAGATCCCCGCTCGTGGGCTGCGTCCAAAAGACCTCATGGTCCCACGCCATCTGCAAACCCCAGGTATTACCCCCTTTGGAGGAAAACTGCTCGAACGCGGAACCATCCGGTTTGAACCTCACCACGCCGGAACCGATGGTTCCATATTCCTTGCTGCCATCACCGGACTTCACCTTGCCCGCGCTGTAGCCATGCGTGCCGTAAATCCAGCCGTCAAACCCCCACCGCAAATTATTGAGAACAGCGTGGGTGTCCTGAACGCCCAATCCCGTATAAAGCTTTTCAACCACATCCGCCCGCCCGTCACCGTTCGTGTCGCGCAAAAATAAAACGTCAGGCGCCTGGGACACAATCACCCCGTCCTTGTGCAGGACCAAGCTGGTCACCAATTCAAGGCCCTCATGGAAGATCTGCTTGCGATCCATGAGCCCGTCACCGTCGGAGTCCGTCAAAATCGAAATCTTATCGTAGGCCGGACGTTCATACCGCCGGGTCTCCTCGTTCAAACGGCCTTCCGTCCACTGCTGGACCAGATCCGCCGGACCGTTCGCATAGCGCCCGTCCGGATATTCCGGAGTCTCCGCCACCCAAAGACGGCCCTTCTCATCCCAATCGATGTTCATGGGCTTGTTGATCAAGGGTTCCGCCGCCACAAGGGACATTTCGAATTCCGGATGCAAATCAAGCTGCGCCTTGGATTTGGCGGGCAACGAGGGCCCCCCCTCGGGATATCTCAAGGACGCCAGCTCCTCCGGCTTGGCGAAAGCATCCAAGGCCTCCCGCTTCCCCGCCCAAGCAATGCCCCGGAGCAGCACCGCGCGATAATGCGGAAGATGAAAGGTGCGGAACTGATGACCGGGAATCGAGACGAACGCCCGGTACGGCTTCCCCCCTTCCAGCGTCCTTTCGAACGTCCACATCTGGGGCTGAATATCGTAAACCGTGACCTTCCCGCCCGTGGGCTGGCCCCGCGGATCGTTCCGGCGGGCGTTCCTGGTGTTGGGCGTGTAGGCCGCTCCGAGAATCCGGATCGAAGGATCCAGATCCATGTCGTAATAGATTTCGTCGTTCAGATCAAAGTTCGCGGCTCCACGAGTGATCGGATGCGTCTGGTCGGTGTAGTAAAACGACATCGGTCCCTCCAGCCACTTGGTCTGGTTCCAGACCCAAGACCCCCCGATCACCGATTTCAAGTAAGCGGAATGCCCCGGTTTGTTGAGCGGCACTGTGGCTGTGTGCAGCACGACCAAGCCTCCACCCCGCTTTAGGAACGCCTCCAATCCCGGCCGTTTCTCCTCCGGAACATCGCCCCCCTCCTGCGCATACATCACCAACACGTCCGTTCGCTCCAACTGCTCGGCGGTGGGCAGCTCCATGGCGCCTTCCACCTTCATGCCGCGCCCGGTCAAGAGTTGAGTCCACTCTCCAAGGAATCGCGGATGAGCGTGAACCTCCTGGCCCCGGTTCGACTGCCCCCCGCGGATGAAAACGCGGAGCGGTTCGGCGGCCAGGGCACTCAGAACCCCCGCCATGACGGCCAGCATCACAGTGACGTGACGAACGATGAGTAGGAACGAACTTTTCATGGGCTTTGCGAGTTAATGATGCCGGCCGGGTTAATCCCACACGAGCGCAACAGCGTCTTCAAATGAAAATCGATGAGCTTGTCCGGATCGGAAGGAATGTGATCGCTCCCGGCGGACCTGGCAATACCGATGCACCGCGCGCTTTCCTTCACCTGTCCGACCCTTCAGAATCGACGCATGAAGTGTTTCGTGACAGGAGCTTCAGGCTTCGTCGGATCCAATCTCGTGGCCGAGCTCCTCCGCGCCGGACATGAAGTCAAGGCGCTCTGCCGCAAGAACAGCCTTCGCCTCGGGCTGGACGGCTTGGACTGCGAAATCGTGGAGGGAGACATCCGCAATCGTCCCGGCCTGGAGCGCGCGTTGCGGGGAAGCGAGTGGTGTTTTCACACCGCCGCCAGTTACCACTTGTGGCTGCGCGACTACGCCCCGATGTATGAAGACAACGTCGAAGGAACGCGAAATGTTTTGAATGCCGCCCGGATGGCCGGATGCTCGCGTGTCGTTTATACCAGCACCGTGGGCTGCATCGGTCTTCCGCAAGACGGTAAAAATCCCGTCCAACCGACCGACGAAACAGCTCCGGTGAGCGAATCGCAAATGTCCAATCACTACAAAAGATCGAAATGGAAAGCCGAGGGTGTGGCGCTGAACATGGCGCAACAAGGAGTTCCCGTGGTGATCGTCAATCCCAGCGCCCCGATCGGTCCGCGTGACGCCAAACCCACGCCGACAGGCCAGGTTATCGTGGATCTCCTCTCCGGACGCATGCCGGCCTTTCTCGACACCGGATTAAACTGGGTTCACGTGCGCGACGTGGCCTGCGGCCATATCCTCGCCGCGTCGAAAGGACGTATTGGAGAACGCTATATCCTCGGGAACGCACAAGGCAACTGGAGCATGGGCGAGACGCTGAAGCTCATCGCTGAGATTGGGGGGTCGAAAGCGCCACTATTTCGCATTCCATACGCCCTTGCCTACGCCGCCGCCCTCTGCAACGAGAGCCTTTCCTGGCTTACCGGCACCCCGCCACGAGCACCCCTGGCGGGTGTGAAGATGGCTCGATACAAGATGTACTTCAACCCCGCCAAAGCCATCCAGGAATTAGGCATGCCCCAAACCTCCCCGCGCCAAGCTTTCGAAGATGCGATTGCTTGGTTTTCCACCAACGGCTATCTCTCCAAACCTCAACGCCGCTAAACGCCTATGCCCACCTTCGACATTGTTTCAGAAGTCAACTCCATGGAAATCGAGAACGCCGTCAACCAGGCGCGCAAAGAACTCGCCACGCGCTTCGATTTCAAAGACAGCCCGGCCGAGATCAATCTGGAGAAAAATGAGATCCACTTGACCGCTCTCGATGCCTACAAAATGAAAACGCTCGTCGAAATGGTCACGACCAAACTCTCCAAACGAGGCGTCAGTCCAAAAAACGTGGACAAAGGGGATCCTGACCTGTCGCCCTTGGGTCACGCGCGCCAAACCATCAAAATCAAACAGGGCCTCGACTCGACCGTTGCCAAGGAAATCGCCACCTTCGTGAGACAACTCGGCCTCAAAGTCACCGCACAGATTCAAGGGGATACCGTTCGAGTCAGCGGCAAAAGCAGGGATGACTTGCAATCCGTCATCGCCGCCGTGAAAGGAAAGGACTTTCCGCTTGCTCTCAACTTTCAGAATTTTCGCGATTGAGACTAAGAACGACAAGATGAAGGAAGCTCGCGACAGTCGTTCTCATTTTGGTGGGTAGGGCGCGTCACTCCGTGCGCGCCGCCTTTGGAAACACCCGGTTTCGGCGCGCAGCGGAGTGCGCGCCCTACCTTGATCATTCAAAATGAAAGCTGCTGAGCTCGCGAGCCGCGCGGAAATCCATGAAGAATGACTCGCTCGGAAACCTCGGCCTTCGAGTCCATTTGAACACGGCGATAACCCAGGCGCCAAAGCCTGCTCCTGGCATCTCTTATGCTAATCGTTATCGTGCGGGCCGGTTCTTTCGGTGCTCCACCCGAAAGACCCTTGGGGCGCAGCACACTTTTTCCTTGCGCAAAGCATTGAAAATGCGTAACTCTGACAGCAATTGTTCGGGACTAGCTCTTTTCTACCCTCGTAGAAAAACGTCGCGGGATGACGGAATGCCCGCGATATCGACCCAGAAAACGACAGCAGTAAGAGCACGGTTTGGAGCGGATTGGATCAGCTCCGAAAGGTCGTTATAGCCGTCGGCAAAGCGTTTTGGACGGCCGAAAGGGTTGGGCCATGAGGGTGGGAATCGGGCACGTGTCACGAACAGAACTGCATGAACCAAAATACTTTTTGTTGCAAAAAACCGGCGCCGCGCTTAAATGAATTTACCCATAGCCAATACGACAAAACCATGAACAGACACACAATAGACCCCATGAAACGCGATACCTATACCGTGCCTAGGCAAAGGAGTCGTGCCTGGCAATGGCTCGCGGCCTTAATGATGGCCGTATTTGCTGTGGGCTCCACCAGCTCCGCCAGCGCAACTTCATTCAACCCAAGACCTTTCGACGTGGCTCACATATCCGCCCAAAGCGGCTGCGGAGCCGCCAATGCCATCGTCGAAAACGGAGAAACCATCACGGTGACCTTTGGGCTCACCAACAAACTCTCCGGAAACACCCTCGCCTTGGTGGCGACGCTGCAATC
>Ga0194132_10002601_pt1 | contig 33414 bp, 22 predicted proteins | sample TA2KigOf80mmetaG_FD_148612 | JGI IMG/M metagenome (GOLD analysis project Ga0194132, IMG submission 148612) | Freshwater microbial communities from Lake Tanganyika, Tanzania - TA2015054 Kigoma Offshore 80m | ecosystem: Environmental > Aquatic > Freshwater > Lake | place: Tanzania: Lake... | reverse complement strand
TGGTTCTGCGGGCGGCGCGGGCGTCGCGCTGGGCGGGCTGTCCGACGCGGCCCACGCGAGCGCGGACGACGACGCGCCCGTCGCTCCGGTCGACGACGCCGCGGACGAGGACGACGACGAGCGCTCGCTGCTGCCGCCCGGCCCGCTGCACGCGGTCGAGATCAAGCCGGCGCGGCTCCGCGTCGAGCGCCAGGGCCGGCGTGCGCTGCGCGCCGTGGCGCGCGACGCGAACGGCGTCGTCGTGCGCGACGATGTCACGTGGCAGTGGACCGTCTGCGACGGCCCGGTCACGCTGGAAGGCGACACCACCGGGCCGCGCGCTCTGCTGGTCGCGCTCGATCTCGCCGGCGAGGCCCGCGTCGCGGTGACCGCGCGTCAAGCAGATCGCAGCGCGTCCGCCGAGACGGTCGTCCGCGTGGTCGAGGACCTCGGCGGTGCGTCGGGCAGAGCCGCCGGCATCCCCGAGCCGCAGTTCGTCGAGGAGCCGCACGGCGAGTGGCGGTCGCGCTTCGCCGAGGAGCGCTGGCAGGTGAACAAGGCGCACCGCGACTTCCTCGCCGTGGCCGGCCAGCCGCGCCGCAAGCTGCGCTACCTCGCGGCACTGCTCGCCAAGGAGGTCGTGGTGCACTCGTTCCCGGTGCCGCAGGGTGGAGTGCTGCTCGAGCGCCTGGTGTCGGTGCTGACGCTCACCGAGCCGCGGCTCGAGCGGGGGTGACGGTGTGCGGGGAGTCCCCGGGGAGTGCCGCGTTGCCGCCTGGGCGCGAGTCGCCGCCTACTTCACGGTGATCCCGCGCGGCGTGCGAGCCAGCCGGGTCACAGCGGATCGCCGTAGAGGTAGTGATGCTGGACCCGCCGCAGGTGCTCGGTGTCCAGGTACTCGCGCAGGCAGCGCTCCTCGGCCTCGTCGGCCGCGAGCGCGTCGCGCTCGAAGATGCGCCGGCCGTGCGCCACGATCTCGAACCCGAGCACCGGCGTGCTCGTGACGAGATCGACCACGTCGGCGTCGACGCCGAGTGCGCCCTCGATGCCGGCCGACAGCCGCGACAGGACTTCTCGGCTCGTGCCAGGCACGAGGAGCACCGCGAGATCGACGTCGCCGGCCGGAACGGCGGCCGGCCTCGTCGGCGGATGTGGCGGACAGGATCGGCGGCGATTCGTCTCGACGTCCGCCGCACCCACTCGAGGGCTGCTCGCGCATCGGTGCGACCCGGCGAGCGCTCGAGGCAGACGGCGGTCTTCCCGCACAGGTGAGGTGGCAGGGCGCCGAATCCGCGAACGCGGGCCCGCCGCTCAGTGCTCCGTCGCGGGCGCCGCGCCGCAGCAGCGCTTCCACTTCTTCGCGCTGCCGCAAGGGCACGGGTCGTTTCGCCCGATCTTCCTCGCACCGGCTCGCACGCCGTCGTCGGTGCGGCCTCGCTTCGAGAGCTGCTCGAAGGCGCTGAGCGCGTTGGCACGAACGACGCGCCCGACCTCGAGCAGGTCGCCGATGATTCCTTCCGCTACACGAGTCAGGCCCTGCAGCGCTCGCGCCGACTCGCGGAGCTCGGAGGCGCTGGTCTGCTCCGCCGCGTCCTCCGGGATCTCGAGGTAGCGCTGGAAGTAGGCGCTCACCTCGGCAAGCGTCCGGAAGAGCCGCACTCCCTCGTTGCCGAACTCCGCGGGGTCGTCGCCGCCCGCATCGATACCGCGGATGAACCAGCTCAGCTCATCGTGTCTGCGCTCGGCGAGAGCACGGAGCTGCCGGATGCTGGGCTTCTCGGGAACGACCACGTCCGAGAGGTGCACCCCGTCTCGTGCGCTCTCGGTGAGATCGTTCCACAGCCCACCCAGGGCGCGGACGAGCGCCTGCACCTCCTCTGCACTCTCGAGCTTCGGGTCCTCGTCGCCGAGGACCCGAGACAGCAGGTGGTGCGGCCCGAGGCGCATGTTGGTCGAGGCGAGAGCGCCCAGGAACAGCGCTCGCACCTGCCAGACCGGCATCGCCCCCGCACGCTCGCCGAGGAGCGCATCGAGAGCCATCGTGCTGTGCTTCCGTCTCATCTCGCTCTGCCTACTCCACTGCCGGCGGCGGCGCCCGCCTGAGCTCGCGACGAGCATCGGCGCCGCGACTCGAGGGCGGGTCGGATCCCGCGAGCATCGTGCGTGCTCAGCGCCCGAGCGTGTGCCCGGCGCGACGCAGATAGCGCTGGTAGGCCGCCGGGCTGACACGCTGCAGCCGCTCGCGGGAGCGGATCACGCCGGTCGATCCCGGCCCGAGCGGACGGCCGCCGGCGTCGAGCAGGAACCAGGCGAAGGCTCGGCCGTCGCCCGGCATCGGGATCGGCGGTGCGGCGAGGATCCCCTCCGCGGTGAGCGCCGCCGCGACCTCGTCGAGCGTGACGGCGCGCGCGAACCACGCGTAGCTCAAGAGCCAGTCCGCAGCCGGCGCCACCTGATCCTCGTCGATCAGCTCGGTCAGCGCCCAGGCGACGTCGAGGACGGGCCCACCGTGGAAGGCGCAGCGTGCCGCCGCACGGAGCGGCTCGCGTTCGGCGAGGAGCTGCCGGCCGCGCACGTCGCGCGGGTGGTAGTGAAGGTGCCGCTGCAGCGACCGCTCGCCGCGCTCGCGCTCGCCACCACGGAAGAGGTACGCGGCAGCAAGCTCGCCGTCGAGCACGCCCGGCACGCCGTGCCCGTCGAGATGGCGGCCGACGAGACGTTGCCAGGCGCGCTCGAGAACCGCCGGCCAGTCGGGGCATCGTGCAAGCCGGAGCGCAGCGAGGTCGACGCCCTTCGCACCACCAGCCGCGACGGCGTCGCACAGCGCGACGACGCGCTCGCGCCACGCTTCGGGCGCGTCCCGGATTGCCGCCTCGAGATCGAGACGCTCGAGCGCGCGCTCGAAGCGGATGCGCGGGATGTGGCTGCCGCTGAAGAGCGGAAGCTCGTCGTCGTCGCCGCCCACGAGACCAAGCTGCCTCCCCGGCATGCTTGGTTGCAAGCCACCCAGGACGACGGCCCTGCGGTTCACCACGCCTGCCACGACGGGCTCGGCGGTACGCGCGGCACGGCGCGCACCGGAGAAGCTCGGCCTCGACCCGGGACTCGGCTGCTCGCGTCTCGTCAGATGAATCGCCGCGCCGGTTCCATCCTTCGTGGTCGGCGAAGCCGGTAGGGACGTCAGCCGCCGCTGTGCGCGGCGTGCCGGCGCTGCAGCTCCGCGAGAAGCGCGTCGTGCGGCATCGCGAGGTCGGAGGTCTGCAGGAGGACCGGCGGTGCGCCCATCGCGCGCGCGACCGCCTTCAAGGCCGGGCTGCGGTTCAGCACGCCCGGGCGTGCCTTCTCGGGGTCCACGACGTCGAGCGCGATCCAGTCGACGCGCGTGGTCTTCATCTGCTGCCGCCACACGTGGATGCGGCGGACGTCGCGCCAGGCGACGTCGACGCCGCTGCGGCGGTCGCGGATGCCGCGCTCATCGACGACCAGCGCGGGACGCGGGTCGAGGACGCGCCGGACGAGGGCTGCGGTGGCGATGCCGAACGTGGGGACGAAGAGGAGAAGTGCCGCGTTCCACAGCGGGTTGGCGGTGCCCTGGCGGTACATCCAGAGGCTCGCGAGCGTCGCGACGGCGCAACCCACGGCGGAGAGCGCGTTGACGTCGCGGCGGGCGTGGAGGACGAGGGGCGGGCCGGTCGGAGCGGTGGCCGTTGCCGCCGCACGGCCCGCGCGTGCGGCGGAGGCGGGCGCGGGCGCAGGCGCGGTCGTCGAGGCCGCGGCGATCGGGGCGTGCTCGTCGGTCGGGTCGGTCGGAGCAGCCGGGTCAATGGGATCAGTCGGAGCGGGCACCGGGCGATCGGATAGCACCGATGGCCGGCGCTTGTCGCCGGTCCGTGACACGTCGACGCGGCGGCGGACGCTCGCATGCGGCGGCCAGCTGCTCACGCCGCGGGCCGCGCGGCGTCCGTCAGCGGCCGCGGCTCAGGCGCGCGAGGCTGAAAGCCGATTCCTTCAGACCCGTGTCGTAGCGCACCTTGCCGAGACGGAAGACGGTGCGCCATGCGCCCGCCGGGCCGCGCGCGTCGATCACCCGCGGCGTCGCGTGGCCGTCGATGGTCTCGTGCTCCGAGAGCAGGATCTCCTCCGGCGAGCCCGCCCCGCCGCGCGGCACGAGCTTCCGGACGAGCAGGTCGTCGGCGCCGAGCCAGACGTCGAAGGACTCCGGCTCGCCCGGCCGCGGCGCGCGCGGCGTCAAGCGCACGACGCGGTACGCGCGTCCGTCGAGCGTCTCGTCGGCGAGGAGCGTCGCGTCGGCGTCCGCGTCGGTCCACGCGACGACCTGCGCCGCGCGCTCGACCTCGCGGTACCCCAGCTCCGCACCGGTCGCCATCTCGTCGGTCTGGCCGGGCGTCAAGCGCCGCGGCCGACGCGCGGCCGGAGCGTAGATCCACTCCTGCTCGTCGTCGCCCTTCGGCGCGAGGTGCAGGTAGAGCGTCCCCTCGACGTCGGACGGCGAGGTGAAGTCCATGAAGGTGCTGAGCCCACCGTCCGTGGCGCGCAGCTCCTCGACGTGCGCGACGCGGGTGCGGGTGGCGGCGTCGCCGGAGACGGACTCGATGGTGACGTCGAGGGTACGGTCGCGCCAGGAGCTCGTGCCGTTCCTGCGCGCGGCGTCGTCGAGGAGGGCGCGGGCGTCGTCGGCGGCGCGTGCTGCAGCGGGTGGAGCGAGGAGCGTCGCGAGGGTCAGGAGCACGAGGGCGGTCGCTGCCGCTGGTGATCGGCGTTGCGCTACGGGGTGGGGCGCTGAGCGGTGGTCGGCGCGAGCGTGGTCGGTGCGAGAGTGCGCGGCGCGAGCGTGGTCGGTGCTTGTTTGGTGTGTGCGGCCGCTCCGGTCGTGATCGTGATGCTGGTCGTGGGTGGGGGTCCGGCTGGGGCGCCGGTGGCCTTCGTGTCCACTCGCTCGAGCGGTGATCGCGAACGCGTCGGAGCTGGTCATCGGGCGCCTACCCTCCTTTCGCCGCGCGCGTCGTTCAAGCGCTCACGGCATCGAGCTGAGGGTGCGATGCTTCGATCGTCGCGTGTCCGCGGGCAAGCAGCGTGGCGCGAGCGGTCCGATCGCGGGTGCCAGCGGACAACGTCCGGCGGTTCGGCGGGCGACGTCGGCGCTCCGCTGCGCCTGCTTGCGGCCGCGGCGTGCCTACCGCCGGTCGGTCACCTGACGTGCGGCCGGAAGTCTTTCTGGGAGACCGGCATGAGCCGCGGCCGAAGTCCCCGCAGCCGGGTGCGGGCGCCAACCAGCGCGTCACGCTCCGCGTCGGTCGCCGAGGTGACCTCGTAGCGGTTCAGCTCGTGATCGCTCGCGCGGAGCGCATGACATCCGAGGAGGACGAAGCAGCCGTTGTGCGGATCGCGGACGACGCGCGCGGTGCGGGCGTGCTCGTCGGTGAGGGAGTCGAGTCGGCGGAGCGTCATGGTGAACTCGGTGCGTGGCAAGCACGGTGCCAGGCGGGGGGACGAGGAAGTGTGGGGATCGCTGCGCGTTCGCGGGCTCGTGGTGTCGCAGGGGTGCGGCGGTGCGGGCGTGAGTGGAAGGGGTTGGCGGGTACGATGGCCCCGAGCCCGCCAGCATCGAGGCGTCCGTTCGCGCGGTCAACGCGTGCTCCACGACAGCCCGGAATTCGGAACACGAGCAGCGCGTCGATCCGACCCGACACTTCGACAACGCGCCGCGGCCCACTGGTTCTCGGCCGGCCGGTCCCCGGCGAGCGCGTCATGACCCCCTCCGGGATCGCGATTTGCGGCGTCAAGGTGTCCCGTCGAAAGCTCTCGCTCGAGAGCCTTGCCAACCCGGTCCAGGTTCCTCCGGATCCGGGAGACCATCGACACGTTGCGGCCGCCGACGCTGGACCGGCGGTACGTTCCCGGGCCTTCCGGCATTGTTCAGCGGCCGGAGACGGGCAGACGCTACGTCGCTCGTCGCGCGACTTTGTGAGATCGCAGCGGGAAGCCGACTCTGCGACTACCTCGACCTGATCGATGGGACTCGAGACGGCTCGTCACAACCCTCGGCGCCGCAAACCCACCCTTCGCAAATCTCAAATTTCACGCCAGCGGACTCGCCGGCAGCGCCGTCTCCCCCATCAGGAACTTGTCCACCCCGCGCGCCGCCTCTCTGCCCTCCCAGATCGCCCACACCACGAGCGACTGCCCCCGCCGCGCATCTCCGCAAGCGAAGACCCCCGGCACGGAAGAGGCATAATCAGCGTCAGCAACGACGTTCCCGCGAGGATCCAGAGCAACCCCGAACTGTTCCAGCAGAGGCTTCTCAGGCCCGAGAAACCCCAGAGCAAGCAGCACGAGATCGCACTCCATCTCGAACTCGCTCCCCGGGATCTCCACCATCTTCGGCGGCCCAGCAGCCTGCTTCTGCCACTCGAGCCGCACCCCGTGCAGCTTCTTCACGTTCCCGCTCGCATCCCCGCTGAACTTCTTCGTGTTGATGCTGAAGTCCCGCACGACGCCTTCCTCGTGTGACGAGGACGTCCGAAGGATCATCGGCCAGTAGGGCCAGGGTGCGACGTCTTCCGTCCGCGAAGCAGGCGGCTGCGGCAGCAGCTCGAACTGGTGCACCGACGTAGCCCCGTGTCGATTCGACGTGCCGAGGCAGTCCGACCCGGTGTCGCCGCCGCCGAGGATGATGACCTTCTTGCCGTCCGCGCGGATCTGACCCTCGACGCGATCCCCCGCGACGACCTTGTTCTGCTGCGGCAGGAACTCCATCGCGTAGTGGATGCCGTTCAGCTCGCGGCCGGGCACCGGCAGGTCGCGCGACTGCGTCGCCCCCGCGGCGACCACCACCGCGTCGTACTCCGCACGAAGCTGATCGGCGGTCACGTCCGTGCCGACCGACACCCCCGTGCGGAACGTCACGCCCTCGGCCTCCATCTGCGCCATGCGGCGGTCGATGAGGTCCTTCTCCATCTTGAAGTCGGGGATGCCGTAGCGCAGCAGGCCGCCGATGCGGTCGGCGCGCTCGAGCACCGTGACGTCGTGTCCCGCGCGCGCGAGCTGCTGCGCGCAGGCGAGGCCCGCAGGCCCCGAGCCGATCACCGCGACCTTCTTGCCGGTCTTCGCGGGCGGCGGGTTCGGCGCCACGAACTCGTGCTTCCACGCGTGATCGATGATCTGCTTCTCGATCTGCTTGATGGTCACCGCGTCGTCGTTGATGTTCAGCACGCACGCTTCTTCGCACGGTGCCGGACACACCCGCCCGGTGAACTCGGGGAAGTTGTTGGTCGAGTGCAGGCGGTGGATCGCCTCCTCCCAGCGGCCGCGGTACACGAGGTCGTTCCAGTCGGGGATGATGTTCCCGAGCGGGCAGCCCTTGTGACAGAACGGGATGCCGCAATCCATGCAGCGCGCGCCCTGCTCGCCGAGCTTGTCCTCGGGGAGCTTGCCCTCGAGCTCGCGCCAGTCCTTCAGGCGCTCGACGACAGGACGGCGCGCCGGGAGCTCGCGCTCGATCTCCAGAAAGCCAGTAACCTTGCCCACAGACGACCTCGTTCCCTCTTCGAAACCCGATGCGTGATTCTCAGACGCTCGCCGACTGCCCGGCCGCCGCGCGCTGCTGCTTCTGGAGGATCGCGCGGTACTCGACCGGCATCACCTTCGCGAAGCTCTGCGCGAGCTGCTTCCACCCCGAGAGCAGCCGCCACGCCTGGGCGCTCTGCGTGTGGTCGTAGTGCCGCTTGACGAGATCGTGCAGCAGCTCGATGTCGCTCGCCTCGAGCGAGTCGATCTCGACCTGGCCCATGTTGCAGCGCGACTTGAACGTCCTGTCCTGGTCGAACACGTAGGCCACACCGCCGCTCATGCCGGCCGCGAAGTTGCGGCCGGTCGGTCCCAGCACGACCACGAGGCCCTTCGTCATGTACTCGCAGCCGTGGTCGCCTACGCCCTCGACGACCGCCGTGACGCCCGAGTTGCGCACGCAGAAGCGCTCGCCGGCCATGCCGCGCAGGAAGACCTCGCCGCCGGTCGCACCGTAGAGCGACACGTTGCCGACGATGATGTTCTCCTCGGGCACGAAGGTCGCCTCCTTCGGCGGCACGACGACGATCCGCCCGCCGCTCATGCCTTTGCCGAAGTAGTCGTTGGCGTCGCCCTCGAGCGTGACCGCGAGGCCGTTCGCCATGAACGCGCCGAAGCTCTGGCCCGCCGAGCCGGTGAAGTGGATGTTGATGGTCTCGGGCGGCAGGCCCCGCTCGCCGTAGCGACGCGAGATCTCCGCGGAGAGCATCGTCGTCACGGTGCGGTTGACGTTGCGGATCGGCATCGCGAACTCGACCGTCGCGCGGCGCTCGAGCGCATCCTTCGCGAGCTCGAGGACCTGGTTGTCGAGCGCCTTGTCGAGGCCGTGGTCCTGGCTCTCGATGCAGCGGATCGCCACACCCGCCGGCACCTCCGGCTTGTGCAGGATCTGCGTGAGATCGATGCCCTTCGCCTTCCAGTGCTCGATCGCGTCCTGCACGTCGAGCCGGTCGACGCGGCCGACCATGTCCTCGAGCTTGCGGAAGCCGAGCTCGGCCATGATCTCGCGCAGCTCGTCCGCGATGAACATCATCATGTTCACCACGTGCTCGGGCTTGCCCTCGAACTTCTTGCGCAGCACGGGGTCCTGCGTCGCGATGCCGACCGGACAGGTGTTCAGGTGGCAGACGCGCATCAGGATGCAGCCCGACGCGACCAGCGCCGACGTCGCGAAGCCGAACTCCTCGGCGCCGAGGAGCGCCGCCACCGCGACGTCGCGCCCGGTCTTCAGCTGACCGTCGGTCTCGACGCGGATGCGGCCGCGCAGGTCGTTCATCACCAGCACCTGCTGCGTCTCGGCGAGGCCGAGCTCCCAGGGCGCGCCGGCGTACTTGATGGACGTGAGCGGTGACGCGCCCGTGCCGCCCGAGTCGCCGCTGATCAGCACGACGTCGGCCTTCGCCTTGGACACGCCGGCCGCGACCGTCCCGACGCCGACCTCGGCGACCAGCTTGACGCTGATGCGCGCGCGGTCGTTCGAGTTCTTGAGGTCGTGGATCAGCTGCGCGAGGTCCTCGATCGAGTAGATGTCGTGGTGCGGCGGCGGCGAGATGAGGCCGACGCCGGGCGTCGAGTAGCGGATCTTCGCGATGTACTCGTCGACCTTGTGGCCGGGGAGCTGGCCGCCCTCGCCGGGCTTGGCACCCTGCGCCATCTTGATCTGCAGCTCGTCGGAGTTGACGAGGTAGTGGCTGGTCACGCCGAAGCGTCCCGACGCCACCTGCTTGATCGAGCTGCGGCGCGAGTCGCCGTTCGCGTCGGGCTGGTAGCGCACCGAGTCCTCGCCGCCCTCGCCGGTGTTCGACTTGCCGCCGAGACGGTTCATCGCGATCGCCAGGTTCTCGTGGGCTTCCCGGCTGATCGAGCCCAGCGACATGGCACCCGTCTTGAAGCGCTTGACGATCTCGCTCGCCGGCTCGACCTCCTCGATCGGGATCGGCACGCCGGGCTTGAAGCGCAGGAGCCCGCGCAGCGTGCAGAGCTTCTGGTCGGCCTCGTTGACGAGCTGCGAGTACTTCCTGAACAGGTCGTAGCTGCCCTTGCGCACCGCGTGCTGCAGGTGGGCGATCGTCTCCGGGTTGTAGGAGTGGTACTCGCCGCGGCGGCGCCACTGGTACTGCCCGCCCGGGTCGAGCTCGCCGTCGAGTGACGGCGACACGTCGAACGCGTGGTGGTGGCGCATCTCGGTCTCGCGCGCGATGACGTCGAGCCCGACGCCCTCGATGCGCGTCGAGGTCCAGGTGAAGTAGCGGTCGATCAGCTCCTGGTTGAGGCCGATCGCCTCGAAGATCTGCGCGCCGCGGTAGCTCTGCAAGGTGGAGATGCCCATCTTGCTCATGATCTTGAGCAGCCCCTTGCCGATCGCCTTCACGAAGTGCTTGACGGCGGTCTTCTCGTCGACGCCCGTGGCGACGCTACCGCGCACCTGCTGCTTCAGCGTCTGGAACGCGAGGTAGGGGTTGATCGCCCCGGCGCCGTAGCCGACGAGAAGTGCGAAGTGCTGCGGCTCGCGCGGCTCGCCCGACTCGACGACGAGCCCGCAGCGCGTGCGCGTGCCCTCGCGGATCAGGTGGTGGTGCACCGCCGCGGTCGCGAGCAGGCTCGGGATCGCCGCGAAGTCGCGGTCGACCTCGCGGTCGGAGAGCACGAGGATCGTCGCCCCGTCGGCGACCGCCGCCGACGCCTTGTTGCACAGCTCGTCGATCGCGTGCTCGAGCGCCTTCTCGCCGCCGCGCGCGTAGTACAGCGTCGACAGCGTGACCGTGCGGATCGTGCCGCTGTCGATACGCTTGACGCGTGCCAGCTCGTCGTCGGTGAGGATCGGCTGCTCGAGCTCGAGCTGGTGGCAGTGGAGCGGCGTCTCCTCGAACAGGTTCTGCTCGGAGCCGATGGTGGCCTTCAGCGACATGACGAGCTCCTCGCGGATCGGATCGATCGGCGGGTTCGTCACCTGCGCGAACAGCTGCTTGAAGTAGTTGAACAGGATCTGCGGCTTGTCCGACAGCACCGCGAGCGGGGTGTCGGTGCCCATCGAGCCGATGTTCTCCTCGCCCTTCTGCCCCATGGGGTTCATGACGAAGCGCAGGTCTTCGAGCGTGTACCCGAACGACTGCTGCAGCGTGAGCAGCTCGCCCTCGTCGTACGCGGCGGGCACGTGCGCCGCGTCGACCCCGGGCAGGCTCTCGAGCTTGACGAGGTTCTCGGCGAGCCACCGGCGGTAAGGCTTCCGCTCGGCCATGCCCTCCTTGATCTCCTCGTCGTCGACGATGCGGCCCTGTGCGGTGTCGACGAGGAACATGCGGCCCGGCTGCAGGCGGTTCTTCGCGACCACGTCCTCGGGCGGGATCGGCAGCACGCCGACCTCGGACGCCATGACGACGAGCCCGTCCTTCGTCACGACGTAGCGCGACGGACGGAGCCCGTTCCGGTCGAGGATCGCGCCGATCACGGTGCCGTCGGTGAACGCCACCGACGCCGGGCCGTCCCACGGCTCCATCAGGCACGAGTGGTACTCGTAGAACGCACGCTTGGTGTCGCTCATGCTCTCGTGCTTCTGCCAGGCCTCCGGGATCATCATCATGACCGCGTGCGGCAGCGAACGTCCGCTCTGCACGAGCAGCTCGAGGGCGTTGTCGAAGCGGCCCGAGTCGCTGGTCGTCGAGTCGATCACCGGCTGGATGTTCTCGATGTCGTCGCCGAACAGCGGTGAGGAGAACTGCTTCTCGCGCGCGTGCATCCAGTTCTCGTTGCCGCGCAGCGTGTTGATCTCGCCGTTGTGGGCGATGAAGCGGTACGGGTGCGCGCGGTCCCAGGACGGGAACGTGTTGGTCGAGAAGCGCTGGTGGACGAGCGCGAGCGCGCTGACGAAGGTCGGATCGCGGAGATCCGCGTAGAACGCCGGGATCTGCTCCGGCTGCAGCAGACCCTTGTAGCAGATGGTGCGCGTCGAGAGGCTCGGCACGTAGAAGCTCTCGGCGTCGCGCAGGTTCTTCGCGGCGCGGACCTCGTTCTCGACGGTCTTCCGGATCACGTATAGCTTGCGCTCGAGCGCCGTGCTGTCCTTGACGCCGCGCCCCGGCGCGATGAACACCTGACGGATCTCCGGCATCGACGAGCGCGCGAGCGGGCCCGTCGTCGACGGATCGACCGGCACGTTGCGCCAGCCGAGGATGCGCTGCCCCTGCTCGCGTACCGCCTTCTCGAACATCTCGAGGCACTCGTTGCGCTCGAAGACGTCGCGCGGCAGGAACACCATGCCAACGCCGTACTCGCCCTCGGCCGGCAGCGTGAAGCCGAGCTGCTTGCAGGCGGCGGCGAAGAAGTCGTGCGGGATCTGCATGAGGATGCCCGCGCCGTCGCCGGTCAGCGGGTCGCAGCCGCAGGCACCGCGGTGCTCGAGGTTGCGCAGGATCTGCAAGCCCATCGCGACGATGGCGTGCGACTTCTCGCCGCGCATGTTCACGACGAAGCCGACGCCGCAGGCGTCGCTCTCCGTCTGCGAGCGGTAGAGGCCGTGTTTCTCGGCAGCCTTACGGTTCTCGCGCATCCGCCGCACGGCCTCGACGCCGTGCACCGGACAGTCTTCCCGGTATCCGTGCTGAATCTGTTCGTTCATCGCGAGCCTCGCTTGCTTCCCTCTGTCGCGCGCCCCGTCACGCGCCCGGTCCCCCCGGCCCTGGCCGTCACTCGTCACCCGCCGCCGGCTTCATCGCGAGCACCTTGTTGCGCTCGCCGCCGTTCCGCCCGGCGCGGCGTCGCGACGACGCCGGCTGTCGGGACGCCTCGAGCTGCGAGCCCAGCGGCAGCTGGGTGCGCTCGGTGTGCGTCGACAGCACGACCATGGTCTCGGTCCGCGCCACGCCTTCGATCCGCCGGACCTGCCGGATGAGACTCTCGAGCGACGAGGTGCCCCGGGTCTTCACCTTGAGCAGCATCGTGTGCTGCCCGGTCACGTGGTGGCACTCGAGGACGCCCTCGAGCGACGCGACCTTCACCTCGAACTCCTCGACGCTCGCCGGGTGCTCGACCAGCACGCCGATGAACGCGGTCACGTCGAGCCCGATCTGCCGGCCGTCGATCGCGGCGTGATAGCCGCGGATCACGCCGCCGTGCTCGAGCTTCTTGATCCGCTCGATGACCGACGGGGCCGACAGGCCGACCAGATCGCCGATCCGCGCCAGCGGAATCTTGCAGTCCTGCTGCAGGGTTTGCAGGATCTGCAGGTCGATCGAGTCGAGCTCGAGCTCTTCGCCTTCGCCTAATTTCATAAGGTGCCTGCCGGGGTGAACCTTACGGATAGCGAATGGCGGATCGGCGCGTCAATGGTCCGTTTTGCGGAAACGTGGAAATGCCTATGACGCGACGTTCTGGAGTCCATTAGCAGGACGGCTCACGAGGTGGCTGCGAGATCGCATCACCTGATGGGGGGAGCCGGGGCACGTGGACACGTTCAGGCCCGGCCCGCCGACGCGCTCCTCGAGCGCATCCATGCCGTCACCGGGCTCGGCGGCCGAACGCGAAGGATCGACGGCGCCGAGCGTACCCGCGTCGGGGTGACACGCGCGATCCGCAGCGCTGAGCGCTCTGCCAGCACGGCGGGGTCGGCGAAGCCGGTGCGGACGTCAGTTGTGGCGGTGTCCGTGCCCGGCGCGCGCGACCGCCCGCGGCGAATCCACCACCGGCAGCCGCCGCACCGCACGCCGCGCCGGCCGGCACTCGAGCGCCAGCACGTCGCGATCGACGCGCGCCCCCGCACGGCTCTCGGTCACGAGCTCGGTCGTTCCGACGGGAACGCGCATCTCGCCGAGCGCGGAGCAGCGATCCGCGCCCGCGCGCTCCGTCGCGGCGCGGTGGGTCGCGAGCAGCAGCGCACGGTTCTGGAACTCGGGCGTGGCGCGATCGGGCGTCGCCGCCGGCGACAGCACGTCGAACGACTCCGGGAACGCCGCCGCGCACGCAGCGTCGCGACCCGACGCCAGCGCGAAGCACACGCCGAGCCGAAAAGTACACTCGCCCGCGGTGTCGCCGGCGTCGCACGCGCGATCGCCGTCGCTGCACGTCGCACGGCCCGTGCTGCGGACGCCCGTCGCGTATGGCGCCGAGCGCGGCAGCAGCCACGACGCGAGGCAGTCGGCGCTCGCGTCGCCGCCGCCGGCGGCGAGCCGCGAGCCCAGGCACGCGCGGCTGCCGCCGCAGACGCCGCGCACCCAGACGGGGCTGGTCCACGCGCGCCCGCCGCTCTGCTGCACGACGCGCGCGTAGACGAAGGTGTTCGGCTCGCGCACCGTGACGTCCGCGACCAGCCGGCAGCCGAGCGTGCCGCAGCGCGCGCGGTCGACGACCTCGCCGTTGCGCAGCAGCTCGATCTCGTAAGGATCCTCCGTCCCCCGCGCCGACACGATGACCTGCACGTGGCCGTCGAGCCGCGCCTCGAGCTCGCCGCCCATCGGCGTCCCCTCGACGTCGAGCGCCAGCTCGATGCGCTCGCCCGTCGTCGCCCAGCAGCGGCGCGCGCGCAGCGCGGCGATCAGGTCCTCGCGCGTCAGGCTCGGCACGTCGCAGCCAGTGAGGCCCGTTCCCAGGAGCGGCAGGTCGCGCCCGGAATTGTGGTCGTCCGAGACGCCGACGAGACCGAGGCGGAAGCCCGCGCGCAGCGCCCACAGCGCGTTGCCGAAGCCGGGCTCGTTGTCGCCCGCGCCCGCCGTGTTCCAGACCTCGACGGCGTTGGTGATGCGGTCATCGATCTGCGCCCAGTCGACCTTGAAGAGGTCGGCAGGGTGATTGACGTGTCCCGCGCCGTCGCCGGCGAGCACGGTGTCACCGTGGAAGGCGTAGAAGTCCTCGGCCTCCGGACAGTCGCGCAGGCAGTAGGGCTCGTCGTTGCGCACGAAGTACGCGTTCATGTGCCAGCGGTGCGTCCACTCGATGCCGGGGAACGCGACGAACCTTCCGGGGACGTCGAACGACGCGGCGGTCGTCTTGAGGATCTCGGCCTCGTTCTCGGTCATGAACGCGTCGTGGTCGGAGAGCACCACGAAGTCGAGGCCGGCGACGTCACGCGCGACGCGGAAGAACGCGTCGGGCGGGTTGGTCGCGTCGTCGGACAGCGCGGAGTGCGCGTGCAGGTCGCCGAAGTACGCGGTCGCGTGCGCCGGTACGACGGCGAGCGGAACGACGACCACCGCCATGCCGCCCGACAGCAGCAACAGCAGCAGCAACGAGCGCGCGGACGCACTGCGCGATGGCCCGGGGGCGGGGGCGAGCGACGAACCGATCGCGGACGGCGGCGGCGTGGCGTGCACGGTGGCTTCCTCCCGACTGCGCGGTAGATCGCAACGCGACCTGCCGGTCAACGTCACGACCCGCCGATGTCGCAACCCGTCCGGATGCCGCGTGGCGTCGCGAGCGGGCCGGATCCGCGTGGCGTCGCGAGCGCCCCGACCGCACTATCCCTGGACCTGGGGCGCGCCACTCGCGTAGTGTCGCCGCCGATGGCCGCCACCGACTGGGGATTCGCGTCCGACCTCGAGGACGTCTCGGGGCAGATCGCGATCGTCGGCATCGGCGATGCCGACCCGTCGAAGGCATCCGGCCGGACCACCCACGAGATCGCCGGCCAGGCGGCCGAGCGCGCCATCGCCGACGCAGGTCTCACCGCGCGCGACGTCGACGGCCTCATGTACGTCCCGTTCTCCGGCGACCAGATGGATGCCAGCGCCTTCCACGCGCACTTCGGCACGAGCCACGACCTGTGGACCTCGACCAGGGGTGGCGGGATGGTCTGGGCGGGCTCGGCACCCCACGAGGCCGCACTCGCGATCCGCAGCGGCCAGGCGAAGTACGTCCTCAACACCTTCTCGGTCGCCTGGGCGACGCAGCGCCCGCAGATGGTCGGCGGTCCGGGGCACGTGCACGCGGAGGACCTCTACAAGCAGAACCTGGAAGTGCCATTCGGCTGGTTCCCGCAGCCGGTCTACTTCGCGAACATCGCCACGCGGCACATGCACGAGTACGGCACGACCTCGGAGCAGCTCGGCGCGATCGCCGTCGCGTGCCGCCGCCACGCGAACCTCACGCCGGGCGCGGTGATGCACGGCAAGCCGCTCACCCTCGAGCAGTACCTCGCGAGCCCGCTCATCGCCGACCCGTTCCGCAAGGAAGACTGCTGCCTGATCTCGGACGGCGGTGCGGCGTACGTCATGACGTCGCTCGAGCGCGCACGCGATCTCGCGCAGCCGATCGTCGCCGTGCTCGGCGTCGGCGTCGGCAACGCGAAGAGCGGCGTCTACTGGTCGCAGCAGGGCGACTTCACGGCGACGCCGCAGCAGTTCGCCGCCCCGCACACGTTCGCGATGGCGGGCGTCGAGCCGGACGACGTCGACGTGCTCGCCTGCTACGACCCGTTCACCATCGTCTCGCTCATGCAGATCGAGGACATGGGCTTCTGCGCGAAGGGCGACGGCGGTCGGTTCGTCAGCGGCGACACGCTGCACTTCGACTCGGGCAAGCTGCCCTACAACACGCACGGCGGCATGCTGTCGCACGCCTACGTCCTCGGGATCGCGCACGTGACCGAGATCGTCCGCCAGCTGCGCGGCGCAGCGGCGGCGCAAGTACCCGACGCGCAGGTCGGCGTCTACGGCGGCTACACCGGACCGCAGGCGAGCACCCTCGTGCTCGGGAGGCGCTGATTCACGCGGCAGTCCCGGGCGGGAGGCCCTGATGCACGCGGCAGTCCCGGGCGGGAGGCCCTGATGCACGCGGCAGTCCCGGGCGGGCGGCCCTGATGCACGCGGCCTTTCCGCTGCCCGACGTCGACTGGCCGCCGACGCGCGAGCTGTTCGCGGGAGCCGCGCGCGGCGAGCTGCGCGTGACGCGCTGCAACCTGTGCGCGAGCCTCGTCTGGTACCCGGGCACGCCCTGCCGCACCTGCGGCGCCGAGCGCCAGGAGTGGGTCACCGTCAGCGGGCGCGGCACGCTGTTCTCGTGGTCCGTCGTGCGCTTCCCGTGGATCCCGCAGTTCGCGTCGATCGTTCCGTTCGCGACCGGGCTCGTGGCGCTCGAGGAAGACCCGCGCGTGCGTCTCGTGAGCCGCATCGTCGATTGTCCGATCGAGAGCCTGCACGCCGACATGCGCTTGACCGTCGACTTCCGCCCTTTGCGTTTCGACGGCCTCGCGGGCGAGGTCGTCGTTCCCCTGTTCCGGCCCGGGCCGAAGTAGCGTCCGACACTCGGACGCGGAGGGCGCACCATGCACGAGCCGTTCAGCGAAGTCGCGAGCATCGACTACCCGATCATCGACGCGGACGCGCACGTCAACGAGCCGCCCGACCTCTGGCAGGAGCGCGTGCCGTCGCGCCTCAAGCAGCGCGCACCGAAGGTCCTGCACACGCCCGACGGTGACGTCTGGTCGTTCGACGACGGCAAGAAGATCCGTCCCGTCGGCCTCACCGCCACCGCCGGCCTCAGCTACCTGCAGTTCAAGCCGCAGGGCTACCGCTACGAGACGATCCGTCCGGGCAGCTTCGACACCGCCGAGCGCCTGAAGGACCTCGACGCGGACGGGCTGTACGCGCAGATCCTCTACCCGAGCGTCACGCTCGCGGGAGCACGCACGTACAGCGACGACCGCGAGCTGCAGCTCGCCTGCGTGCGCGCCTACAACGAGTGGCTGCTCGACTTCTGCAAGCCGTCCGGCGGGCGGCTCGTCCCGCAGGCGATCATCCCGACCACGGGCGTCGCCGACGCGACCGCCGAGCTCGAGTGGGCCGTCGAGCACGGGCACGAGGGCGCGCTGATCGCGGCGTTCCCGAACGGCACCTACGAGTCGACCCCCGACGACGACCGCTTCTGGGCCGTCGCGGAGGAGGCGCGCTTCCCGCTCGGCATCCACATCGGCAGCTTCACCGACGCCGGCCTGCAGGCGACCGTCACGCAGTCGACGCTCGGCTTCCTCGCCAAGGCCGGCGCCTCGAAGGCGGGCGTCAACTCGATCGACGCTAGCTTCCTCGTGCTGTTCAGCGGCGCGTGCGAGCGCTTCCCGGACCTGCCGTTCGTCGTCGTCGAGGGCAACATCGGCTGGATTCCCACCGCGATGGAGCAGGTCGACGACATGTTTCTGCGCTACCGCTGGTTCACCGGCGCCACCGAGATCATGAAGTCGATGCCGAGCCGCCTCTTCCACCGGTCGTTCTGGGGCACGTTCATGATCGACACGATCGGCATCGAGCTGCGCCACCACCTGAACATCGACCACATCATGTGGTCGACGGACTACCCGCACACCGGCAGCGACTGGCCGAACAACCGCGTCACGATCCAGCGCCTCTTCCGCGGCGTGCCGAAGGACGAGGTCAAGAAGATGCTGCACACGAACTGCAAGACGCTCTACCGGCTCGACCACATCCCGGACCGGCTGCCGGCGTGAGCGGGATCGTACATCCTTGACGCTGCCGCCCCTCGACGGCGTCCGCGTGCTCGATCTCTCGACCGGGATCGCGGGCGCGTACGCGACCAAGCTCCTCGCCGACGCCGGGGCCGACGTCCTCAAGATCGAGCGCCCGGGTGGCGATCCACTGCGACGCTGGTCCGCATCGCACACGACGATCGCGCCGGGCGAGGACGGCCCGCTGTTCCGCTTCCTGCACACGTCGAAGCGCGCGGCGGTCGTGGACTTCACGACGCGGGCGGGACGCGAGCAGGTGCTCGCGCTCGCGGCAGCGGCCGACCTCGTCCTCGACACGACGTCGCCCGCGACGCTCGCGGCGCTCGGCATCGATCCGGCCGCCGTGTGCGCCGGACAGCGCGGCGACGGATGCGACGACGGGCGCGCGACGTCGTGGATCTCCCTGACCCCGTTCGGACGCGGCGGTCCGTGGAGCGAGCGACCCGCGACGGAGTTCACGCTGCAGGCCTGGTGCGGCTCGACGGCGTCGCGCGGCACCATGGACCGCCCGCCGATCGCCGCCGGCGGGCGCCTCGGCGAGTGGATCGGCGGCGCGTACGCCGCGGTCGCGGCGCTGACCGCGCACCACGCGGGAGTGCGAACCGGACGAGGGGTGCACGTCGACGTGTCGCTCTTCGAGGCGATGGCGCTCACGATGGCGCCGAACTCGACGGTGTGGGAGAGCCTCGCCGGCGGACCGTTGCCGTTCGCGCGCACGCTGGAGGTACCGTCGGTCTTCGCGGCCCGCGACGGCTGGATCGGCTTCTGCACGATCACCGGACAGCAGTGGAAGGACTTCTGCGTGCTGATCGAGCGGCCGGACCTGGTGGACGACCCGGTGCTGGCGCGCTGGGACGAGCGCGTGCGGCGTGTCGCCGAGGTCGACGCGATGATCCGCGGCTGGACGCGCGAGCGCAGCGTCGGCGAGATCGTCGAGCGGGCCGTCGCGCTGCGCATCCCGGTGGCACCCCTCGGCACCGGCGAGACCGTGACGCGCTTCGATCACTTCGTCGCGCGCGGCGTCTTCGTGCGCCACCCCGGCGCCGACTTCGTGCAGCCGCGGCCGCCGTACCGGCTATCGGACGCGGCTCTGCGCCCGCTCGCGCCGTCGCCGCGCCTCGGTGCGGACACCGCGTCGTGGACGGCGCGCACGCCGCGCAGGAGCGACGCGCGCGGTGGCGCGGGCGACGCACGCAACGAGGCGGGCGACGACCCACTCTCGCGGTCGCGGTCACGCGCGGCGTCAACGACGACGAGACCCGGAGGCGACACGCTCCGGCCCGCCACCACGCGCACGGCGGGCACGACGAGCACGACCCGCGACGCAGCGCGCCCGCTCGCAGGCCTCCGCGTCGTCGACTTCACCGCGTTCTGGGCGGGCCCCTTCGCCACCCACTACCTCGCGGCGCTCGGCGCCGACGTGATCAAGGTCGAGTCGATCCAGCGCCCGGATGCGATGCGCTTCCAGAGCGTCAAGCAGCCGACGACGGATCGCTGGTGGGAGTGGAGCGCGCTCTACCTCGGGATGAACCTGAACAAGCGCGGCATCACGCTCGATCTCACGCGGCCCGCCGGCGTCGCGCTCGTGAAGCGGCTCTGCGCGTGGGCCGACGCGGTGGTCGAGAACTTCTCGCCGCGCGTGCTCGACGGCCTCGGCCTCGGCTGGGACGTGTTCTCCACCGTCCATCCCCGGCTCGTCATGGTGCGCATGCCGGCCTTCGGTCTCGACGGCCCGTGGCGCGACCGCGTCGGCTTCGCGCAGACCATGGAGCAGGTGTCGGGCCTGGCCTGGATCACCGGCTTCGCCGACGGCGCGCCGGTGATCCCGCGCGGCGCTTGCGACCCGCTCGCCGGGCTGCACGCGCTCGCAGCCCTGCTGGTGGCGCTCGAGCACCGGCGACGCACCGGGCGCGGCCAGCTCGTCGAGGCGACGATGGTCGAGGCGGCGTTGAACGCCGCCTCGGAGCTGGTGCTCGAGCACGGCGCCCACGGCGCGCGGCTCGCGCGCGACGGCAACCGCGGACCGGTCGGTGCGCCGCAGAACCTCTATCCGTGCCGCGGCAAGGACGTGTGGCTCGCGCTCTCCGTCACCACCGACGCGGAGTGGGCAAGCCTCGTCGACGTGATGGGCCGGCCCGCGTGGGCGACCGAGGCCGCGCTCGCGAACGCCGGCGCGCGCCGCGCGCGGCCCGACGAGATCGACCGCGGGATCGCCGCGTGGAGCGCCGCGCAGGACGCGCACCCGACGGTCGAGGCGCTGCTCGCGCGCGGCGTCCCTGCGGCGGTGGTCACGCCCGCGGCACACCTCGCGGCGCACCCGCAGCTGCGCGCGCGCGGATTCTTCGAGCCGGTCGCGCACCCGGTCGTCGGCGAGCACGCGTACCCGGGGCTCGCGCTGCGCTTCGGTGACGGCGCCGAGCGTCTGTACCGGAGCCCGGCACCGACGCTCGGCGAGCACAACGACACGATCCTGCGCGACGTGCTCGGGCTCGCCGCAGACGAGGTCGCGGTGCTGCGCCGCGACGGCATCATCGGCGACCGGCCGGCCGGGCTCTGAGCGGCGGGTGTTGTCGGCAGGCGGCCGGCTCCTGTAGAGGACGCGCGTGGCGACAGCGATCGAGAGGAAGTGGGTCGGGCCCGCCGACGTGCTCCGCGCGCTGACTGCCCTCAAAGGGTTCAGCGCAGACCCCGACCGGACAGACCTGATCGGCGAGTTCATCGGCTCGCTCACGGGCCCCTCGGCGGCCGACCTGTTCGAGCAAGTGTGGAGCGATCCCGTCGGTCGTTCCATCCTCGCCGAAGGGCGCGACCTCGGCCGCACCCTGAGCGATCGCGACTACCTCTCGACCCTGCCGACCGGATCGCTCGGCCGCGCCTACTTCGACTGGACGGCGTCCCGTGACTTCACCGCCGAGGGCATCGCCGCAGCCATCAGCAGCCAGGTGCCGCGGACGTTCGCCGACCCGGGCGCCACGATGGGTGCGCGCGTCGTCGACATGCACGACCTCTGGCACGTCCTCAACGGGTGGGATTCGGACATCCACGGGGAGATCCACCTCCTCGGGTACAGCTACGCGCAGCTCGGGGCGTACGCCTGGCTGGGGCTCGGACTGCTGAGCAATCTGGCCCTGGTGCTCGGTGGACGCTTCTCTGGCCTGCGCTACCTGTGGGATGCGGTCGGTCGCGGCCGCGAGGCCGCACCGCTCGTCGCGGTGGACTGGGAGGCGATGCTGCCGCTGCCGATCGACGAGGTCCGGCAGCGCCTCGGGATCACGCCGCCGACCCCCTACGAGAGATTGACGTACGCGGAGCTCGCCGACCTGCGCCGCAACGGGGCCGTGTTTCGCCTGCTGCGCAAGGTGACGGCCCCCTTCGGAGCGTGAGCCCCGGCCCCACCGGGCTCCCGGGGGCGCCGTTCTGCGAATCGACGGACCGTTCGCTCGCCCGCTCGCCCGCTCGCCCAGGGAGTCGATTCTTGGGCCAACCCGACTCCCCGGGCGGTGCGAACCCTGCTATGCCGCTGGATCATGCAGAATCCGTCGTCCGTCCGACCCTGCGCAGCAGCCATCCTTCTGGCCGGCCTGGTACTCGTCGCGGGTTGCGGCGGCTCCGGCGGTGGCTCCTCCAGTCCCGCGCCGAACCCCCCGCCGGTGACCCCGCCGCCCGATCCGACGTGCAAGCAGTCGTTCGGCTCGACGTTCGAGGCTATCCAGTCGGTGATCTTCGAGCGCCGTGGCTGCGCGGCGCAGGCCTGCCACGGTAGCGCCGCTTCGGGCAACCTCGACCTGCGTCCCGAGGTCGCCTACGCGAGCCTGTTCGAGGCACCGTCCACCGCATCGACGCTGGTGCGCGTGTACCCCGGCACGAAGGAGCGCAGCTACCTGTGGCTCAAGGTCCTCGCCGCGAGCGACAGCAGCGTGCAGATCGGCGGCTCGCCGATGCCGCTCGGCGGCACCGCGCTCGACGAGACCGAGCTCGAGCTGCTGCGCATCTGGATCCAGGCCGGCGCGCCCGAGACCGGCACGGTGCGCGGCACCGAGGAGCTGATCGACGCCTGCCTGCCCGACCCGGAGCCGATCACCATCGAGCCGCTCGACCCGCCGGCGCCCGGCGAGGGCGTGCAGCTCGTCATGCCGGCCTGGGACCTGCCGCCCGCATCGGAGAACGAGATCTGCTTCGTGACCTACTACGACCTGCGCGACCAGGTGCCCGACGAGTTCAAGTCGGAGGACGGGAAATTCTTCTTCCACGAGGCCTTCGAGATCCGCCAGGACCCGAGCAGCCACCACCTGCTGATCGAGGCGCCGATCGAAGCCTTCGGCGGCACTTACGTCGACCCGTCCAACGTGACGGGCTGGGCGTGCATGCACGGCCCGAGCGCCGGTCAGGCGTGCGACCCGCTCGACGCCGGCGCGTGCGGCTCCGGCGGCACGTGCGCGGGCCCGATCCAGGAGTCCAGCGGCTGCATCGGCTACAGCGCCGCCCCCGAGCTGACCACCGTGACCTTCAGTGGCACGCAGCAGGCGCAGTTCCTGCAAGCGAACTACCCCGGCGTGTTCGTGGCGGTGCCCATCCGCGGGCTGGCCTTCTGGAACTCGCACGCGTTCAACTTGACGGACGTCGGCACCAGGATGAACGCCCGGGTGAACTTCCGCTTCGCTCGCCAGCGGCTCTACCCGTCGCGGAACTACGGTGGCGGCGACAACGGGTTCGGCATCCCGCGCCTGATCCTCGAGGGGGCGGCACCCTACACCGAGAAGGTGATGTGCGAGGAGACCACGCTGCCGCAGGGAGCCAGGATCACCGCGATCAACTCGCACACCCACAAGCGCGGCAAGCGCTTCTGGTACGAGCTGCCGGACGGCGAGATCATCTACGAGTCCCTGGTCTACGACGACCCGCTGCAGAAGTTCTTCGATCCGCCCCTCGCTCTCGACTCCGAGAGCGATGCCGCGCGCACCATCAAGTACTGCTCGCTGTACAACAACGGCGTCGGCGCCGACGGCACGCCCGACCCCGAGACGGTCACGCGGGCGTCGCGCATCCAGTACGGCGTCCGCTTCCAGGGCTCGTCGAGCCCGATCGGCCTCTGCGAGCCGACCCGCTGCGTGAACCCCGGGATGTACGACGTGGCGTGCGACGACCGGCAGCGGAACCAGAAGGGCAACGACGCCGCCTGTGACAGCTCGCCGGGCGCCGGCGACGGCTTCTGCGACGCCTGCTCGATCACCGGTGGGGTCACCACCGAGAACGAGATGTTCGGCCCGTCGATCAGCTACTTCGTCCTGAACTAGCGGGTCGCAGGGCTCAGTCGCCGGAATCGGCGGTCGGGACGAGGGGGGCCTCCGACCCGACCGCCGCGATCGGATCCCCGAGGCGGGCGGCGAGATCGACCGCGGCGCGGACCTCGGCGCTCGACTCGGCCGGGGCTGCGTCGCCCGCGACGGCATCGTCGTCGTTCTCGCCGGTGGCGCTCGTCGCCAGGGCCGCGGCGGTCGCCACGCGATAGTCGGCCACGGAACGAAAGGACTCGGCGAGCGCGTCGACGGCGAGGATCTGCGCGTCGAACGACGCCTGCTCGCGGAGCTGCAGCGCCAGCAGGTCGACGGCGCCGCGGCGAAAACGCTCCTCCTCGGCCGACTGCAGCTCGCGCGCCAGCTCGGCGTTGAGCCGGGTCTGCTCGATCTGCTCGCGCGCCGCCTCGACCGCGGAGTAGGCATCGAGGACCTCGGCGCGAATGCGGTCGCGCGCGAAGCGCTGCTCGGTCGAGATCTGGCCGATCTGGCCCTCGACCTCCGCCAGGCGTCCCTTTGCCTCGCTGCGCTGCAGCGGAACCTTGAACTCGATTCCGGCCTGCACCTCGAAGTCGGACTTGTCGACGTAGATCTTCTCGCCGAAGTCCTGGCTGATCGTCACCGAGGCGTCGAGATTCGGCTGGAGCTGGTTCTTCGCCAGCCGGCGATCGACGTCGAGCTTGTCGAGCGAGAGCTGGAGCCGTTTCAGCTCCGGCCGGCGCTCGAGGGCGGCCTCGAGGTCGCGCTCGACCTGCCTGCGCTCGACGACCTCGATCGGCGGAAACGCGCCTGGCAGCCGGTCGCGGCCCGACACGCGCGGCTCGTCGCCGGCGGTGCGATGGAACAGCGACAGGGCGAGCGCCGCGCCCTCGAAGCGCCGGCGCGCCTGCACGATGCCGATCTCGCGCGCGACGACCAGGCGGCGGTTGTCGGTGAGGACGATGCGCGCGACGAGTCCCTTGCTGACCTGCCGGGTGAGCGCTTCGGTGCGCTCGTTGGCGACGCGCAGCAGGTCCTCCGCCAGCTCCCAGCGCCGACCGGCCGCGAGCCAGTTGAAGTAGGCGACCGTCGCGGCGCGAATGAAGTCGAGGCGCTGCCGGGCGATGACGGGATCGGCGATCTCGCGGTCGAGCTCCGCCTTCATCATCGTCGCCCGGCGGCGGTCGATCGCGCCGTCGCGCAGGATCGGCACGTTCACCCCGAGCCGCGGCTCGCCCGCCCCCTGGGTGCGGTTCCAGTAGTAGTCGGGCAGGACGTCGCCGCGCGTGATGCGGTAGCCGCCGAACACCGTGCTGCCCCAGATGCCGGTGAACTGCTCGACGCCCGAGTCGACGGTGCCGTACTCGTAGTACCCCGCCGGATTCCCGTAGAGCTTGGTGAAGACGCTGAGATCGAACGCGCCGCGCGCGCTCTGCATGCGTCCGGCCGCGATGTCGCGCTCGATCAGGGCGGCGAGCAGCGGCGGGTACTGGCTCTTCACCGAGCGCAGGACCTGGTCGAGTGTGAGCGGATCGGCGGCGGCGCTCTTCGCGGCTTGCGTGGGAGCCCCGGCACCGACCACCCACGCGCACGCCACGAGCGCGAGCCAGCGCGAGAACCCGTGCCTCACTTCTTCGTCTCCTCGACCATGCCGTCGCGCAGCGCCGGCGGGAAGCCGTTCATCTGCCGCCAGACCTCGAACCACAGCGGGACGCGCTGCAGCAGGACCCAGCCGTTGGCGCGCACGCCCTGCCGCAGCCAGCGATCGCCCGGCCACTCGATCGTGCGCACGGTGCCGTCGAACTCGCGGATGACGTCCGGCTTCTCGGCCACCAGGAGGCGGAACCTCCCCTTGCCGTCGTCGGTCGCGTCGATCAGGACGACCTCGCCGCCGAAGGTGCCGATCGCAGCGCTCGGCCAGCCGACGAACTGGATCGCCGGCCAGCCCTCGAACTGCAGCCGCACCGGGCTGCCGGCGCGAACGGTCTCACCGGCAGCGTTGGTCTCGCGCGCCTGCACGAGCGGCATGTCGTTGCCGTCGAGCCAGAGCTCGACCATGCGGTTGGCGGTCTCCGGGATGATCGTGCACAGCGGCGAGCCGGCACGAAGGAACGTCCCCTCGGTCGCCTGAACCCGGAAGACGATGCCGTCGCGCGGCGCCTTCACGCGCTGCATCTCGGTCTGGCTCACCTGGATGTCGAGGGAGACCAGGGATTGCTCCGCGCTCGCAAGGTCGGCACGCGCGGCATCGCGCTGCGCGCCCGTGTTGCTGATCGAGGCGCGCAGATCGACCGCGGCGCGCTTCAGCTCGGCCTCCGCGCGCGCCAGGTCGGCCGCGGCCCGGTCACGCTCGAGCAGGGCGAGCTCGAAGTCGCGCTGCGAGGCGAGACCGCGCCTGTCCTCGAAGAGGGACTTGATCCGATCGTACTGCTGGAGCGCCGTCGCCGAGGCGAACTTCGCCGCGTCGAGACGCGTCTGCGCGGCCTCCACCGCGAGCGGCAGCGCACGCTCGAGCTCGGCGAGCTGAGCGGTCAGCGCCTCGACGCGGGCGATCGCCGCGTCGCGCCGTGCCGCGGCGGACTCGCGCTGCTGCCGGATGTTCGCCAGCAGGTTCGGGTCGTTGTCCACGAGCTCGAACAGGACGTCGCCTTCCTTGACGGCCTGGCCTTCGACGACGAACGAGCGCTCGACCCGACCACCGAGCGGGGCTTCGAGCGTCACGCTGCGCTCGAACGGGTCGTAGGCGATGACCTTGCCGCTGCCACGGATGAACTGCTGCCAGGGCAGGAAGATCAGGCCGAGGATCAGGAGAGCGAACAGGGCAAGCAGGACGCGACTGACGCGTCGCAGCCGCCTCGAGGAGTGCGTCAGCTCGAACGCCGTGAAGCCGGCGCGATGGTCGAGCAGCGGCATCGGGTCGTCGCCGAGGACGGTGTGTGGTGCGGATCGCGGGCCATCGCTCAGACCGGAGGCGCGTCGAGGTTGCGCAGCGTGCTCGGGTGGCACTCGCCCAGCTGCACGACCTGGTCGCAGCGCCGCACGAGGTCGGGGTCTCGGGTCACCAGCACGAGGGTCCACGGGTTGACCTGGTCGAACAGGTAGCGCTCGACTTCGGCGACCGTCTCCACGTCGAGGCCGTCGAGCGACTCGTCGAGCAGCAGCAGCCGCGGCTTGCCGGCGATCGCGCGCGCCACCACCAGGCGCAGCCGCTGGCTGCTCGACAGCGGCCGCCCACCGAAGGACAGCCGCGAGTCGAGCCCGTCGGGCAGGTCGAGGACGGCCTGCGTCAAGCCGACGCAGTCGAGGGCGGCTCGAACGTCGCCCAGCGTGACGTCGGTGCGGGCGAGGCGAACGTTCTCCGCGATCGAGCCCTCGACGATCTCCTGCCCGCGAACCAGGGCGACGTGGCGGCGCAGCGCCGCCGGCGGCCAGTGCCGCAGGTCGACGCCGTCCACGAGCAGGAATCCCTCGCTCGCCTGGCGCAGACCGTACAGGAGGTCCAGCAGGGTGGAGGCGCCGGAGCCGGCCGCGCTCACCACCGCGACCTTCGCCCCGGCCGGAAAGTGGAACGAGACGTCGCGCATGACGGGCCGCGCCGGGTCGTAGGTGAACGAGATCTGCTCGGCGCGGACCTCCATCGGACCGGGCGCCGGGTCGGGCGGCTCCCCGGTCTCGCGCTCCAGGGGGAGGTCGGTCAGGGTCCCGAGCTTGTCGACGGCGGCGAGGGCGTCGTACCAGGCCCCGAGGTACTTGCCGAACTTCGCCACCGAGGCGACGATGGCGCCGACGATGAGCTCGCTCGCGACGAGCTGCCCCAGGGTCAGCTCACCGCGCAGCACGAGCACTCCGCCGATCGTGAGCAGCGCCGAGCTCGCGATCGCCTGCAGCGCGAGCAGACCGATGATCTGTCCGAGCAGGATGCGGAAGTGCGACCGGCGCGCGTTCAGGTAGTCGCGCGCCAGCGCGTCGGCGCGCTGGCAGGCGAGGTCGGCGGCGCCTTGGCTCTTGAACAGCACCGGTGCGAGCGCCACCTGCTCGAGCCACCCGGCGACGGCGTGCTTCGCGTACGACTCGCTGATGCTCGTGCGCACGGCGTTGCGTCCCATGCCGACCATGACGAACGCCAGAGCCGCTACCAGGACGAGGTCGAAGGCGAGGAGAAAGGGGTGGTAGAAGCCGAGCACGAGGAGCCCGATGAAGGTGGAGAGGGCCAGGTTCACGCCCTCGAGCAGCAGCATGGAGCTGCTCTTCTGAACCGTCACCACCTCGAAGAAGCGGTTCACCAGCTCCGGCCCCATGGTGCGCTCCAGGGCCGGGAGCCGGGTGTGCGGCAGGCGGAAGGCGAGGTCGGCGGTGACGCGCACGAACAGCCGCCGCTGGATGATCTCCATCACGTAGTGCTGCGCGCCGCGCATGACGGCCAGCAGGGTGAGGAAGGCGAGCAAGGTGATCGAGAGGATCAGGAGCGCCTGGACGTAGGCGCCCTCCTGGCCACCGAAGGCGATGTTGTTCACCAGGGAGTCGACCGCGAGCGGTGTGGCGAGCAGCAGGATGCCGTTGCTGATCGAGAGCACGAGCATGACGCCGATGTCCGCCCGGTCCGGGCGGAGCAGACGGATCAGGCGACGGTACGGCGCGGGAGCGGGGCCGTGCGACGCGGCGCCGGCTCCCATCAGCGCGTCCATCCACCCGCGAGCGGGGCGTTGTCTGGCTTCGGATCGTTGATTATACGATAATCGAGTCGTGAGATGTGATTCCGGAGAACGTTCTCTACCGAACGCGGCGCCCGTTGTCATCTGGCCGGCGCGTCCGCACTTCGCTCACCCGTCCTCGGCCGGCGTTGGCCGGCCGGCGGCGCTCACGGACCACCACGATGCCGCGACCACGTCGGTCGTGACGACCGAGGCTGAAGCATGATCGTCGAGACACTGACGTCGCCCGTGATTCTCTTCTTCCTGCTCGGTGCTCTCGCCGCCATCGCGAAGTCGGACCTGAGCATCCCAGACGCCTTCGCCAAGGCCATGTCGATCTACCTGATGGCAGCAATCGGGCTCAATGGAGGGGTGTCGGTGGCCGACAGCGGCTTCGGCCCCGAGTTGCTCCGGGCCGCACTGCAGGTCTAGCACTGAGCTTCCTCATTCCCTTCCCGGCCTTCTTCCTGCTGACACGAGTGGGCGGCCTGTCGCGCGTCGACGCGGGCGCGGTGGCCGCGCACTACGGCTCGGTGAGCGTCGTCACCTTCGTCACCGCGCGAGAGCTGCTGACCAACCGGGGACTGGCGCCGTCAGGGTACCTGGTCGCCGTCCTCGCACTGATGGAAACGCCGGCGATCATCTCCGGTCTGCTGCTGGCCAAGCGTGGCCAGGTCACGGACGAACCTTCCCTGCCGGGTGGATCGATGTTTCACGACGTGCTGACCAACGCCTCCGTCGTGCTCCTCATCGGGAGCTTCACCATCGGCCTCATCGCCGAGACGGACGGCTTCGTGGCGGTCAAGCCACTGTTCGAAACCGGCTTTCGCGGCGTCCTTTGCCTGTTCCTGCTCGACACGGGGCTGATCGCGACGCGGCGCTTGACCCAGTCACGCAAGCTCGCCGCAAGGCTGGTGGCGATCGCCGTGATCCTGCCGCTGGCCAACGGGTCGCTCGGCACCCTCCTGGGTGCGGGCATCGGGCTCGAGGCCGGATCGGCGGCCGTGCTGGGCGTGCTCGCCGCCAGCGCGTCGTACATCGCGGTCCCCGCCGCGATGCGCCTCGCGTTGCCCGAAGCCGATCCGGGGATCTCTCTGTCGATGGCGCTCGGGATCACGTTTCCTTTCAACATCACCTTCGGCATCAGCATCTTCGCGGCGCTGGCCGCGATGGTGGGGGAGTCATGGTGGAGACGGTCAATTGCAAGAGGATCGAGATCCTGGTCGACACACCGCTGGTCCCGCGCGTCGTCGCCATCCTGCGTGGCGCCGGCGTCAGCGGGTGGAGCCTGATCCACGTCGATGCCGGTGGTGGTCGCAGCGGCGAGTGGCAGCACGACGACGTCACCGCCGCGGCGGCCAAGAGCATCGTGCTGGCGATCGCATCCGCCGAGCGCGCGACCGAGCTGACCGAGTGCCTCGCTCCGCTACTCGATAGCCACCGGCTGCTGCTCACCATCGGCGACGTCGCGGTGGTGCGCGCGGAGCGCTTCTGAAGTCCGATCGGGTGCCCGATCTCGCGAGATCGCTGCGCGACTGCCGGCATTCGCGAGCCACGGGCGCGCCAGGCCGTCGCCGGCGAGCGAGAGCGGATCAATCGGGTGTCGCACCGCGCTCGTCGGTGAGCGGTGCGAGCTGCGCCGGCACCAGCGCCCGGAACGCCGCCGCGTACGACTCCGCGGCACCGGGATCGCCCGCTGCCTGCGCCACCTTCGACGCGAACAGCAGGTGGCCGGCGCGGAAGTAGTCGCGCTCGCGCGGCGTGAGACGCGCGAGGTACGGGTCGTCGTCGATCGGCGCGCGCCGCGCGAGCTCCGCGTACCAGGCGAGCAGGCTCGGACCGACGAACCACGGGCTCGCGCCGCCGCTGCGGTGCGTGATCGGAGCGGCGAACTCGATGAGCGGGCGATCGTCGGTGTTCGCCGGAACGTCGGCGAGCAGCTCGCGGCTCGCGCCGAGATTGCCGGCGTAGAAGAGCCCGGTGAGCGCGAGCGCGTCCTCGCGTCCAGGGTTCGCCGCCGGGCGGCGGTAGCGAAAGCCCGCCACCATCGCGTCGGGGTCGAGAGGAGTCGACTCCACCTGGCCGACGAGCGCCACGATCGAGCGGCCGGGCAGGAAGTCACCCCGCCACACGGTGACCTGAGGAAAGACGTCGAGCATGGTGCGCGCGATCACCAGCGTCGCTTCCCGCGAGAGCTGGTACAGCGGCAGCCAAAGGGCGAACAGCCCGCCCGGCGCGAGACGCTCGCGCACGGTCGCGAAGTGCTCCCTCGTGTAGAGGCTCCCCGCACCCGCCTGCCAGGGAATGAAGAGGTCGGACACGATGACGTCGTAGGTGGCAGGCTCGGCGCGCAGTAGACGACGACCGTCGCCGACGCGCACCACGGCGCGCGGATCGTCGAACAGACCTCCGGTGAAGGCAGCAAAGTGCTCGCGCGACGCGGTGACGACGTCGGGCACCAGCTCGGCGGCGACCACGCGCTCGACGTCGTGCGCGAGCGCGGCACCGGCCGTGATCCCCGTTCCGAGCCCGATGAAGAAGACCGACCTGGGCGAGGGATGCAGCAGGAGGGGAACGTCGGCCTGCGTCTTCTCGTAGCTCAGCGCCGACGTCCCCCCGAGGGTGTAGTAGCCGTCCAGCCGGATCTGCAGGGAATCCTTCTTCTCGACCACCGCAGTGATGCCGTGCGCGCTCTCCCAGGCCGCGTGGAGGACCTCTCCGGCGCGTGCATCGATGCGCGCGAGCGGCAGACGGGTCGGGTCGAGGACGGTCGCGAACGCCAGCACGGCGGCCAGCGCGAGGCCCCGCAGCGGCCACCTGCTGCCCTCACCCGGGGCCAGATGAGCGGCGGTCACGAGGTAGACCAGCGCGAGGCTCTTGATCCCGCCCCAGAGCCCCAGCCAGGGCAGCACGACGAATCCCGCGGTCAGCGAGCCGGCGATGGCTCCGGCGGTGTTGGCCGCGCCCAGGCGACCGATCGCCTTGCCGGCGCTTCCCGCCGCGGGCGACGCCAGGCGCAGCAGGTAGGGGAAGGTGGTCCCGAGCAGGATTCCGGGCGGCAGAAGCACGAGAGCCGCCTTGCCGAACACCGCAGCGACGTAGCCCGACCACGTCGCACCGGGAGCGACGTACGACATGCCGTCGGTCACGTGGACGAACCAGCGCGGGGTGAGGCCGACCGCGACGCCGCTCGCGGCCAGCAGCGCCACCAGGATCGCCTGCGGTGGCCAGGGCGCGCGGCACAGGCGACGCGCCAGCACCGCCCCGCTGCCCAGGGCGACCAGGAAGACCACCAGGATCGCCGCGAACGAGTAGACGGAGTTGTGCAGCACCTGCGCGAACATCCGCGTCCAAAGCACCTCGAGGCCGAGTGCGACGAAGCCGGACAGGAACGCCAGCCGCAGCAGCCGCGCGCTCTGCCGCCCATCGGCAGCAGCCGCTGCTGCCGGTCGCCGCTCGGCGTCGGGTCCCGTCGCGCGCCGTGCCGAGGAGGGCGCGCGAGAGAGCCACGCCGCGGCCGCCGCGGTGAGCAGGCTCGCGCCGATCGCGAGCGCACACGACCCCCGCACACCGAGCCGGGCCGGCAGGTAGAACCCCGCCGCGAGCGCGCCAGTGGCGCCGCCGGCAGTGTTCACCGCGTAGAGGAGCGCGCCGGTGCGGCCGAGCTGCTCGCGGCTGCGGATCATGTGCTCGCCCATCATCGGCAGCGTTCCGCCCATGAAGACCGCCGGCGGCACCAGCAGCAGGACCGCGACGACACCGCTGGCGAGACCGGGGGCGTGCAGGACCCTCTCGAGGAGCGCAGTCACCGGCTCGACCCAGAAGAACCCCAGCGCCGCGAGGCCGACGCCCAGCTCGAGCCGGGCGTAGCCCCGCAGCGGGTTCGGCGTCGCGGCGGCGCGCTCGCCCCACAGGTAGCTGCCGAGCCCGAGCCCCGCGAAGAAGATCGCCAGGGTGGCGGCTGCGGCGTGCGCGGTCGCGCCGAGGGCGACCGACAGCTGCCGCATCCACAGAACCTGGTAGACCAGCCCCGCGGCGCCGGAGAGGAAGAGCAGCAGAAGAAGGATGGGCAGCGACTCCCGCGTCAGAAGCGCAGCCGGAAGCCGCCGAGCGCTCCGACCCCCGGCAACGGCGCCACGTCCTTCAAGGTGGACGTCGACACGCGCGCATCCTGGTTGAGCAGGTTCGATGCACGCGCGAAGACATCGACCGCCGTCGGACCGAGGTCGAAGGTGTACCCGAGGTCGATGTCGAGCATCACGTACGCGTCGGTCGGCAGGATGAACTCGGGCGTCACCCGCTGCTGGCGCGCCCAGAGGATCGACACCTCGCTGGTGAACGCCTCCCACGCGAAGCGGAAGCTGCTGCCCAGGCGGAACGGCGGCAGGTAGGGCAGCGCCTCGTCGGTGTCGCGATTGCGCGCGGAGACGTAGTCGGCCTGGAATCCGATGTCGACGGTGTACGGATCGCCATCGAGGAGGTGGACGACGGCCTCCGCTTCCATACCGGCGAAGGTCGCGGGCACGCTCTCGAAGGCGAACACCGGGATGATCGGGTCGCCGCCGTGCGAGTGGCCGTGGTCGTTGTCCGACGTGTCGACGAACTCGCCGGTCGGCAGCAGGTCGATGAAGTTGTTGAAGCGGTTGTAGTAGCCGCCGACGGAGCCGGTGATCCTGCCGAGGCTCTTGCGAGCGACGAGCTCGACGCCGAAGGCCTCCTGGGCGGAAAGGTTGCGGTCGCCGATCTCGAACTGCTGCGTCGCGAGGTGCGGGCCGTTCGCGTACAGTTCCTGCGCGTTCGGCGGCCGCTGCGAGTAGACCAGGTTGAGCGCGACCGAGTAGGGATCGGAAAGGTTCACGATCGCACCCGCCGACGCGCCGCCGGTGACGAAGTCGCGCGAGTCGGCGGGGCCGAAGTCCTCCGCGGCCGCCGCCTCGATCGTCGAGAAGTCGAGGCGCCCGGAGAACTGCAGGCGCACCGGCTCGAGCAGCACCTCCTCGAAGCCGAACAGCGACTGGGTCGCGGTCTTGTTCGGCGGCATGAACGCCTCCGCACCGGAGGCGTCGAAGTCCGAGTAGTAGCTCTCGAAGCCGAAGGCGCCCTCGAAGGGTCCGATCTGCTCGTGCAGGGCGTCGAAGCGCAGGTCGTAGCCGCGGTTCTCGAACTTGGTCCCGATGATCGCGCCCTCGCTCGCCGTCAGCTCGAGCTCGTCGTGGTTGTAGTCGACCAGGCCGAGCCGCCCCTTGATCGTGGAGATCTTCGGCAAGGGCGAGCCGATCGCGCCGGCGACGTCGAGACGTGTCTGGCGCAGCTTGATGAAGGTCGAGGGGGCGCCGGGAATTCCGTAGGTCGTGTCGTAGATCGACGGCGCGACGCCGAGGTAGGTCTCGTCGTCGAAGAAGTACGAGGCGCCCGCAGCACCGCCCTGCGTGGACAGCGC
>Ga0194132_10002597_pt1 | contig 33458 bp, 28 predicted proteins | sample TA2KigOf80mmetaG_FD_148612 | JGI IMG/M metagenome (GOLD analysis project Ga0194132, IMG submission 148612) | Freshwater microbial communities from Lake Tanganyika, Tanzania - TA2015054 Kigoma Offshore 80m | ecosystem: Environmental > Aquatic > Freshwater > Lake | place: Tanzania: Lake... | reverse complement strand
CACGCGATTAAGCCTGCACCCAGGGCAGCCCGGCCACTTTCCAGGCGTTGATGCTGTTGCGGTGGCCGTGCTCGTCGAGCGTAGCCTCGACCTCGCCGCTGCGGTTCAGTCGCCGCCCGCGTCAGAAACTGGCGGTGGCCATCAACCAGAGCTTGGTTGTGTCGGTGGCCAGATCTTCAGCATCGAAGCTCGCTGCCTTCAGCAGCACGGTGTAGTGCTTGCCGATTGGCCAGCTGGCGGAGGCGTCGATCTCGCGACCCCAGTCGCCGTCGCCCGCTTCCGCCCTGAAATCGTGCAGGCGCAGCAGCCAATCGGCGCCGATCAGCTTGCCGTTCACCGCGACGTACAGGTCTTCGACACCGGCATTTGGCGTCGTCAGGAACTTGTCCGCCCAGCCCTGGAACAGATGCAGGCTCGCGAGCGGCGTGCGGAATGCCCGGCCCGCTGTGCTGTCGCCCTCCAGCACCTCGTGGCCCAGGCGCAACGCGAGTCGTGGCAACCCGACCGAGACCTCCAGCAGTGTGTAGTTCGCGGCGTAGTCGACCGGATTGTCGCCATGGTCGGCTTGCCGGGCGAACTCTGCTGCGTAGCCGAGCTTCCATTCGCCGCCAAGCGACTGGCTGCCGGTGGCGCGCAGGCCCAGCGTGCGGTTCGACAGCGCGTCGGCATTGTCGAAATCCATCAGGTAGGCGTAGGCGTTGAGCGCGATGCGAGGGTCGGGTGTCCAATCCAGGTCGAGGAGCTGCGAGTTGCTGTCGAGGTCGGCCGGTGGAATGCCGTCGTCCGGACCGTGGATCCGGTTGACCTGGCCCACCCATGCCAACGAGGCGTGGGCCTCCTTGCCGAAAGCCCGGGTGAGGCTGATCGCATCGTAGGTCTGTTCGTTCTGGCGCCAGCCCACGCCGCCGACGAAGCGCTGGTTTACGCGCTCGATGCGCTGGCGCCCGAGTCGCAGTTCGGTGCCGGTACCGCCCGTGTATCGCAGCATCGCGACATTGAGATCCGTGCCTTCCGGGTCCACGACCTGCGGCCTGTCGGTGACGCCGTTGCGCGTGTCGGCGTAGCGGTCGGAGCCCAGGTGACGCACGTCATCCAGTTCGACTGCCAGCGACCAGCCGTGCAGCGGGCGCGTGGCGTACCCGAGGCGCGAGCGCAGTGTGCTCGCGAAGGCATCCCTCTCGAAGGCATCCTCGTCGACGGTCTCGATACGGTAGCGGAAGGCAAGGGTTGTCGTGCCTTCCGTGGCGGCCGCAGCCAGATCCTCGGTCAGCGAACCACCCAGTGCGATCCCGGCGCTGCCGAGCAACAGCGAGACCCCGAGCGCGAGCCTAGTAGACATCGTTGACCGTGTTGTAGACGTTGAACTTGCCGGTGGGCGTGACGATCCGCGGCCCCTTGATGACACGCTTCAGCTTGCGGGTGCGGTCATCGACGACGACGATTGCCGACTCTTCCTCCTTGCCGCTCCAGACCGAGAACCACACCTCGTCGCCGCTGGCGTTGTACTCGGGATGCACGACGCGCTTCGGCCCGGGTCCCAGCTTCGCCCATGCGGCGATCGGCAGCACGGTGTAGCCGGCGTCGAGGTCGTCGATGTCGAACACGGCCACGGACTGGCTGATGGCGGCCTCCGGATTGAGCGGTGAATCCACCCACAGGTTGTTCGACTTCGGGTGCGTCTTGACGAACAGCGATCCGCCGCCCTGGCCTTTCAGCACCTTCACCACCTTCCAGGCATGCTGCGCATGCTTGTCCGGATCGGTTCCGATCAGCGTCACCTTGTCGTTGCCGAGCGCGCTGGTCACCCAAACGGGCCCGAACTCCGGGTGGACGAAATTGGCGCCGCGACCCGGGTGCGGGATCTCGTCGACGGGCACCTTCGCTGCGAGCTTGCGCTCCTTCGAGTCGACGACCACCACGGTGTTCGACTTGTTGGCCGCGGTCAGGAAGTAGCGAAGCGAGGAATCCCAGCCGCCATCGTGCAGGAACTCCTTTGCGTCGATGGTCGTGACGCCGAGGTTCTCGATGTCGCTGTAGTCGACCAGCAGGATCCGGCCGGTTTCCTTCACGTTGACGATGAATTCAGGATGCTGGTGGGACGCCACGATCGCGGCGACGCGCGGTTCCGGGTGGTACTCCTGCGTGGTGACCGTCATGCCGCGGGTCGACACGATCTTCATCGGTTCGAGCGTGGCGCCATCCATGATCACGTACTGCGGCGGCCAGTAGGAGCCCGCGATCGCATACTTGTCCTCGTAGCCCTTGTACTTGGACGTCTCGACCGAGCGGGCCTCCAGGCCAACGCGGATCTCGGCCACGGTCTGGGGCACCTTCATCCACAGGTCGATCAGGTCGACCTTGCCGTCGCGGCCGATGGTGTAGACGTAGCGGCCGGAGTGCGAGAGCCGCGAGATGTGCACCGCGTAGCCGGTCTTCACGAAGTTGATCGGCTTCTTCGTGTCACCGTCGATGAGCGCCACCTCACCGGTGTCGCGCAGGGTCACCGCGAACACGTTCCTGAGGTTGATGTCGTTCTGCTGGCTCGTGGGCCGGTCGGCCACGGGGACGAGCACCTTCCACGAGTCGCGCATCTCCTTCATGCCCCATTCGGGCGGCATCGGCGGCTCGTGCTGCAGGTAGCGGGCCAGCAGGTCGATCTGCGGCTCGGTCAGCTCGCCGGACGTGCCCCAATTGGGCATGCCGGCCGGCGACCCGAACTTGATGAGCGCTTTCAGGTAGTCGGTGCCGCGCGGCATCGTCACGTCGGGTGTAAGCGGCTTGCCGGTCGCGCCTTTGCGCAGCACGCCATGGCAACCCGCACAGCGCTCGAAGTACAGCTGTTTCGCCTGACTGAACTCGGCTTCCGACACGGTCGGCGCGCCCGGTGTCACGCGCTGCTCGGCTTCCGAGATCATCGACGGCTGCGACTGGTAGGACTGCTCCGCTTCGCCTGTGCCCGGGTGGCGCTCGCCGGCGGCCTGCTTCGCTTCAAGTCCGGTGCCCTGGCGGTACTCCTCGACCTGCTCGCGCGTGATGCGGCCGCCGGGATTGCCCCAGCTGTTCAGCACGTAGGTGATGATCCGGGCGAGGTCACGGTCGTCGAGATAGCTCATCGCCGGCATGACATTGTTGTACTCGACGCCGTTGACGGTTATCCGGCCCTGCTGGCCCCGCACCGTCACCTTGAGCACGTCCATCGGATTGGCGGCGATGAAGTCCGACTTCGCCAGCGGCGGGAACGCGCCCGGCAGGCCCTGGCCCTCGGGCTGGTGACAGGCGGCGCAGTTCTGCACGTACAGCACCCTGCCTTTCTCCAGGTCGGAGGCGCTCACGCGCGCCTGCGCCAGTTCGGCAGCGTGTTCGAGCGGTTCGGCGCCCGACATGGCAGGCAGGGAAGACGCGGCAACGACGACCGCGACAGCGGCCAGCAGGATCCGCAGGACTGAGAGAGGACGATACATCGACTTACTCCAGAGAATGAACAGGCCAACCCGTCGCGCAGACGGACCCACCCACGTTTCGATGGTCAACGGGGCATCAGGCGTGCGCCATCCGGGAATCTGCGGATGGCTCAATGAAAGCGGTAGCGCACCGTCGCGCCGACCTGCCGGCCGCGTGGCAAGCTGATGGCAAAGCCGCGAGGACTGGCCGAGGAGCCGGCGCAGAGGGTGCCCGGCGGCGCTGTTCCGGCGCTCACGAAACCCGCACAGGACTGCAGCACCCCGCTCCGCCGGTCGAAATAGCGCTGCACGTCGACCGGTGCATCGTCGTCGCCGAGGTTCGTGCCCCACAGGCTGACCTCCCAGTCCGCCCAGGACAGTCGCAGGCTTGCCGAGAGTTGCCCGCTCGACCCGGTTTCGATCAGGTTGTCCTCCTGCGCCAATCGCGAGCCTTCATAGGACCAGTCGGCGCCCGCGGCCCATTCACCGGACACGCCAAGCGGGCCGTGATACTCGAATCCCAGCACGCCCTGGTGGCGTGGCACGCGCGGCACCCGGTTGCCGGCGACGTTGCCGAGCATGCGCAGCGCTTCCGTCGTGCCGTTGCCGCCGTTCAAGTCCGCGACTTCCTCGCTGAGGCGCTCGCGGATCTCCGCATCGGTCCAGCCCCAGGCGAGCCGCAGGTCGAGTGCCTCGGTGAGCCGCGACGATGCCTCGACTTCCAGGCCATGCACCCTTGTCGCGCCGACATTGTCCAGGAGCGAGGTCGTCGTGCCGTCCGGCAGCTCCACCACGCTGGTGGCCTGCTGGTCACGTCCGTCGATGCGGTAGGCGGCAAGAGTCAGCCGGTCCCTGCCGGTACGCGACGTCGCCCGCAATCCCAGCTCGTAGTTCCAGATCACTTCCTCGTCGACGGCCCGATAGCGCTCGTCCGGCACGACGGCATTGAACGTGCCGGGACTCGTGCCGCGTGCCACGTTGGCATAGACCATCAGATGGTCGGATCGCCGCCACGATGCCGTGAGTCGCGGCGACAGGCTGCGGAAGCTCCGTTCGTCGACGCGCGTACCCTCGATTCGCACCTCGTCGGCCGCGTAGCGCAGTTCCATGCCGACGATCCAGGCAGCGCCGAGGTCCGCCTCCAGTGCCCCGAACAGCGCCCGGTTGCGAATGTCCTGCTGGACCAGCGCCGCCGGCGAATCGACGACAGTGACGCTGCCGTCGGGCGCAACCCGTACGTTGCGCTTCCAGTCCTCATCCAGCCGGCCACGGTAATAATAGCCGCCGAGCGTGCCGCGCCAGTCGGCGTCGCGTGGCGAGGAGACGCGCAGTTCCTGGGAGAGATCCGCCTGTGCGAGCTTGTCGCGCACGAGGAAAGACCCGGGCTGCGCAGGGACGGGATCGTAGGCGGCGTAGGACGCGTCGAAGCCGCGCTCGATTTCGTCGCTCACGACACCGCTCAGGCTCCACAGTGACCAGTTGCCTGGCAGCGCCAGCGTCGCCCGCAGAGTTGCCAGTTCGCGGTCGAGTGCGAAGCCGGCACCGCCGGCGACCGCCAACGCGTCGGTGTAGAGCGTCACGTCGTCGCCGCGAAGCGCCTTGCCGTCGAAGTACTCGCGCGCCCGGGGCGATGAAGCGCTGCGGAGGCAGCAGTTATTGGCCGTGCGCGGCTGCAGCCAGACAGCAAAATGCTCGTCGTCGGTGCGCTGCGCGGCGAACCTCAGGGTCAACTCCAGGGCATCGACCGGTTGCGCCACCACCTTGAGGCTGGCGTCGGCGGAACTCTCGCCGCCGATGCGACTGCCATCGCGCGTGTTGCGGTACTCGCCGCCATAATGGTCGACTCCGACGCTGAGCAGCGCACCGAGCTTTCCGGGCAGGACCGGTCCACCGAACCAGCCACTCACGCGCCTCGTGGCGTGTTCGGCAACGGTCGCCTCTGCGCCTGCGGTAACGCTGTCGCCGGGCGAACGCGTGACATAGTTGATGGCACCGGCATAGGTGCCACGTCCGAATTGCGCCGACTGCGGACCGCGCAGGACTTCGATCCGCTCGACATCGTGCAGTGGCGTCGACTGGCTCGAGCCGCCGAGGTAGACGCCATCGATGAAGGTGGTGGCCGCACTGGTGTTGGCGACGCCATTCTGGATCGTGGTGAGCCCGCGAATCGCCGGCCGGTTCGAGTTCGGGCCGCGACCGGCGGCCGAGTGGAACGAGAAGCCGGGCACGGCTCGCGCCAGCTGGTCCAGAGTGGTGAGGCCGAGCCGCCCGAGATCCTGCGGGTCGATGACCGTCACCGCCAGCGGCAGCGACGCCAGCGGCTCCTCGATCCGCCGCGCCGTCACGACGATCTGTTCGACCGGCTCCGCCGGTGCGAGCGCCGCCGTTGCGTGGTTGAGGGCCAGCAGGGCGGCACAGACAGACATGGCCCTACTCTGCGGACGGACTCCCGCCACCGCCATGCGGGAATACCCCTAGCGTCCGGACTTCGGGACCCCGGCCGGGACACCGGCAAGACTGTCGTCAGCCTGGCGCCGCTCTCGTCTTCGCTTCGGCGATCGCCGCCTCGATCTGCGGCATCGCGTTCCTGACCGCTTCCTTCATGCAGCCGCCGTCGGGACTCGAACGCGGGTACATCCTGTCCAGCTGCGTACAACCCTGTTTCGCGATCGTCCGGACCCGCTCCACCAGCGCATCGGCCCCGGTGGCTGTCGCCAGATCAAGGTCGTCGAAACTGACGTGGTGGCGGATCTCGACCAGCATGATCGGTACCCTGGTCTCGGTCTGCCCGACCTGCATCACCACAGGTTCGTCCGACCTCACGGCTGGCCGCTCGGAACGAACGACGATCTCGGCAGTACCCTGCGGCTCGGCAGCGTATGCCGGCAATGCCATCAGAGCGCCCGCTGTCAACACACTGCTCGCGAAGCAGGTGGCCATCGATTTCCTGTTCATTGCCGTTTACCTCCTCAGGCTTCACTCCTTGCGCTTATCGTCGACCCTGGGCCCCGCGCCCGACATCGGGAGGTTCGCGTATGGACTGGTTTGCGACGCAACCCAGGCCAGGAGTAGAGTCGAAGCAATGCATGGGGCGGCGAAATTGGCCGCGGGCAAGTAGCGACCGGTCCCTATCACGGAGCGCAGCCGTGGATATCGAAATCATTCTGGGCTGCAATCTGCACCCGCGGCAGGTGGCCGAGTTCGCGGTCGAGGCCGAGCGGGCCGGCGTCCGCGCGATCTGGCACTCGAACCTGCCGGACGGCTGGGATCCGTTCCTCGGCCTGTCGCAGGCGGCTCTGGCGACCAGCCGCATCAAGCTCGGCGTGCTCGCCTTGAGCCCCTACGAGATGCACCCGGTCCGCATCGCCTACTCGCTCATCAGCCTGAACGAACTCGCCAACGGTCGCGCGATGATCGGGCTTGGCGGCGGCGGCGCGATGGCGCTTGCGACCACCGACCACGGCCAGGGTGCGTCGCTCGACTTCGGCAAAATGAGAATCGTGCGCGGCGTGCGCGAAGCGGCGGAGATCATCTGGCGTTACTCGAGCGGCAAGGCCTTCCGCGGTTACCGCGGCGAGGTCTTCCGCGTGCGCCAGCCCTTCCGCATGTCCTACATGAAGGCGCCGCGGCCGAAGATCATCACCTGCTCGATGGGCCCGCAGATGCTGCGCATGGGCGGGCGCATCGCTGACGGCATCCAGGTGGGCGACGTGACGGCCGAGCGGCTGCCGGAAGTGATGGCCGACATTCGTGCGGGGCTCGCGCAGCGCAGCTGGCCGGCGGAGGACTTCCGCGTCGGCAATTTCTGGGCCTGGCACATCAAGAAGGACCGCGCGGCCTCGCTGCACGAGGCACGCGTCGGCCTCTTCGCCCGCGCCGAAGTCATCCCGCCGCACATCGGCCTCGACCACCTGCTCGACCCGGCCGAAGCGCAGTTCGTGCGCGACAACTACCGCAACTTCCTGATGGCCGGCATCACCGGCACGGGCGACATAAAGGGCGTGCCACTCGACCTCGTACAGAGGCTGATTGATGCCTGCAGTTCGTCCGGCGACCACGGCGACATCGACCGCGAGATCGAGCGCTACCGCGCCATGGCACGCGCCGGCCTCACTGACCTCGCGCTGCGCGTGTTCGGCGAGCCGTTCGAAGCCCTGCGGGTGATCCGCGAGCGGGTGTTGCCGCACTTTCGCAGCTAGCCTGGTCTCGCCCGAGCAGCTGCGCTACCTGGCTTTACCACCGCGCAAGCTGCGCACGGCGTCGACGGCGCGCCTGGCGGCGCGGCCACCCATATGCCTTGCCGCGGCGAGCAAGCCGTGCGGCGTGCGCGGGTTGAACGCGCGCAGGCCCCAGCGCTCGCGCCGATGCGACATCCAGTCGCGCTTGTAGCTGTCGTCGCCGGAGAGATAGTCGACGATCGTCACCCTGTCTACTTCGATGACATGCTCCATCAGGGTGATGGTGACGACCGTACCCACCGACTGCCTGGCAAAGCGCTTGTCGTAGGCCATCTTGTAAATCGAAGCCTGGCCGGCGGCGACGATCCAGATCTGCGCGGCAGCGGGTTCGTCATCGATATAGCCGATGCCCAGCCGCAACCAGCCTTGCTCGGCACAGGTGTGCAGCAATCCGCCGATGAATTCCGGATGCGGCTCTGCGACTTTCCAGCTTGATCTGTAAACAGTGTTGTAGTCGGCGAGCGCCTGGTCGAGCTTATCGGTGCTCTGGTAAAGCTCGAAGCGATACTGCCCGCCTTTCTCCAGGTTACGGCGCATGCGCGAGCCGGTCTTGGAGATGCGGGTTGGGCGCGTCTTGAGGTATTCCTGGAACGGCTGGTTGTGGACATCGAGGTACCAGTTGCCGAAACAGAAGTACTCCTGTGCCAGCAAGCCTGCCTTTCGCAGCGCGGTGGCGAGTTGCGTGAAATGCGGCTCCTCCAGGGACAGCGGATGCAGATCGATTTCACTCCAGCGCGGCGTGTCGTTCGCAATTGCCTTTGCGATAGCGTCGAAGACCTGCGGCATGTCGGACCGACCGGACTCGCAGATCACGCCGAACAGCGACGTGTAGTAATTGGCAAGACTGTTGAGCGCCCTGCCCGGTACGCCTTTGGCGGAGACCTGGTACTGCATCACCAGCACGGCACGTGCGATGAGCGGCGGCGCAGCCGATTCGACCGCGTAGATGCGCACGCGCTCCTCGGGCGCGAGCACGGTCCGCACGTAGTTGTTGAACCACGGCAGGGTAAAGAACACGCTGGCGTTGCCGGCCTGGGCGAACAACGCTTCGTAGTGCGGCGGCAGCGCGGACACGGCCTCGTACACCTTGACCACGCAGGTCGCGTGCGGCGTGGCGGCGGGCGCAAGGCTATCGGGCGGCATAGGACCGTGTCGATCTAGCGGACTGCATGCAGTGTCTGGCGTACGGAATCAATCATCCAGTCCAGTTCCGGGAGTTGCAACTCCTGGTGGCAGGGAAACTGAAACACCTGCCGCGACAAATCGCGGCTCACCGGGCACAGCTCAGCCGGCATGTCCGGCCAGGGATATTCCCCAAAACGTATGATCGGCACACCCCGCCGCTTCAGCGGACCGAATATCCGTTCTGGTTCCTCCATCACCAGCGGGAACACATGCGGTACAACCTGCTCCGGCAGCGTCGGAAACAGCGGGCGGCAACCTGCGACACCGCTTAACCCCTGAAGCAGCCGAGCATAGTTGGCGCGTCGCCTTTTCCCGATGCGGCGGCGCGCGGCCCGGGTGGTCACGCAGCGGGAAAACAGCGACATCTTTTGCCGGATGAGCGCGGCGTCGAAGCCCCAGTCACCGACATCTTCGGCAGCCTGCGGCCGCGGCGGGCCGTCGTCTGCCAGCGCCTGCCGCGCCCGCCGCAGCAGGAAGTCCTTCAACATCAACGGTACCTTGAACAGCAGGCGCGCGACGGGCAGACGCCGATATTCGAACGCATATTCCAGGGCGTTGATCATCGCTTTTGCTTCGAAACGCAAGCCGGCCGAACGGGTTTCGATACGGCTCAGGTCGCGGCCGGCGCTCACCAGCAGACCACCGTCGCAGACCGGAAAAAACTTCCACGCGCTCGCGATCGCGTAATCGCCAAAAGAACCGAATGGCTTGCCGTCGATGGCCCCGAAAAACGCGTGTGCGCAGTCTTCGATGAACAACAACCGATGGGCGTCGCAGAACCTGCGTATGCCCTGCACGTCTTGCGGGAACCCGAAGTAATGCGGCGCAAGCAATGCGCGTGTGCGCGAGGTAATCCGGCTTTCGATGTCGGTCAGGTCGATCGTGGTGTCCGCGTTGATGCGATAAAACACCGGGCGCGCACCGCGCCAGACCACGGGTTCGACCATGGATATACAGTGATAGGCCGGCAGCAGCACCTCGTCGCCGTCGCCGATTTGCGCGTGCTCCAGTGCAAGCCCCAGCGCCATGCAGCCGCGATTGACATAGCGCAGGCTGCCTGCATCGAGCACGCAGGGAGGAGCGGCACCGAATGCCGGGGCAAACGCGGCGGCCGACAGTACCGGCTGCTTGGGAACGTGCTCGCGTGGGCGGGCCGCTTGCGGCGCTGTTGGCGTGCCAGGATTCAAAACCGGTTCGGCCTTTACCGCATGCAAAATCAGAGATGGCGTGAAAAATACCTGTTTCTATTCAAAAACTCAGCACAGCGCGTAAACAGGATTTTCAAGGATCATCGTTCGCCTAGTGTAACCGGCCGTCGCGATGATCATCAGCCCGCCACCACAGGGCTGGCAGCGCGCCCGTGAACGGCGCAACATGGGTTGCGTGAACCCCCTCAAACACGAGAACGAGCTCTTCAAGCTCGGCCTGGCAGCTGCCGTGAAATACGCCGAGGATCGGGGCGCTGCCGTATTCGAGCCCACCGACTCACAAAGCGAGAAGCTGGCCTACGTGTATCGGCTGCTCGTCCACGATCGCAAGATCGCACCGCTGCCGGAAGAACAGGTGTCGGAGAAGATGCTGCGACACCGGCTGGCGCGCTGGTACGCCGCGCAGCTGCCGAAGGGTCATGCACTGCTCGACTGATCCTCGGGCGCCGCCTGGCCGCATTTGCGCTAGCGATCGGCCGGCGGCGCGATCCGCAACACCCAGACATCCGACAGGCCCTCACCCTGCGACCAGGTGTCGCCCGCGATCGCGAGTCCGCCGTCGGGCATCGCGACCAGCGATCGGGCCCACTCGTTGGCCGGCCCGCCGAACACCTCCTCCCGGGTGAGCCGGCCGGTCGCATCCACGGCCAGCAGCCACATGTCGTACTGGCCCGCGCCCTGCGACATCGTGTAACCCGATAGCGCGTAGCCGCCGTCCGCGCGCTCGAGCACGGCGCGCGGCCAGTCGTCCGCCTTGCCGCCGAAGGTCCGGTCCCAGCGCAGATCGCCCTGCCGGTCGAGGCGCAGGAGCCAGGCGTCGACCAGGCCGGCGCCCTGCGAACTCGTCGGGCCGGCGACGACGACACCGCCGTCTGCCGTGGCAGCAATCGCGCTCGCGTAGTCGCGTTCGCTGCCGCCAAAGGTGCGCTCCCACAGCAGTGAGCCGGCAGCGTCGAGGACGAGCACCCAGGCATCCGCGCTGCCGGCGCCCTTCGACTCGGTGTGGCCGGCGACGGCCAGCAGGCCATCGCGCGTCTCTGTGATGGCGCTGGCCCACTCCTCCGCAGCGCCGCCGAACCGCCGTTCCCACAGGAGTTCACCGCGCGCATCGAGCATCAGCACCCAGGCATCGAAGGCCGTCGCCAGCGTATCCTGCGTGTACGCCGCAATGGCGTAGCGGCCGTCGCGGGTCTCGACGACGGCACTCGCCCAGTCGGCGCCCGGCCCGCCGTAGTGCCGGTCCCAGAGGAGCTCGCCGCGCGCGTCGAGCTTCAGGATCCAGGCATCGAACTCCCCGGCGCCTTTCGATTCAGTGGCGCCGGCGACGAGAAGGCCGCCGTCGCGGGTCTCGATGATGGCGCGGGCGCGATCGGCGGCGGCGCCGCCATAGGCGCGGTCCCAGAGTTTTTCGCCGCTCCCGTCGAGCCGGACTACCCAGGCGTCCTCGCGCCCCGCGCCCTTCGACTCGGTGCGTCCCGCGGCGGCGAGCCCACCGTCACGCGTGCCCGTCATGGCGTAGGACCAGTCGCCGGCGCGGCCGCCGAATGTGCGTGCCCAGAGCAGCCGGGAGGAGCTGCCCTCGTTCGGCCTGGTCGCCGCGGTCGGCTCGACGGCGACCAGTAGCCGGCGGAGCCCATCGACGTTCGTTGCAGCGACAAGCCGCGACTTCTGTTCGTCCGTGCAGTCGCCCCGGACCTGCACCAGGAAGTTGTTGGCGAATACCTGCCACTCCCCATCGGCCTGCACGAGCACGCGCTCGCTCCCGACGCGTGTCATGCGATTGCCCGTGAAGCCGGCGATCGCCGGGTTTGAGAACGTCATCGCCACGCCCTGCATGTTCGGCGAGTCGCCGGTGATGGTCACGACGCACTCGCCCGCGGCGAAGGCGTAACGGGCGCGCGTAGACGTGCCGCTGCCGAACAGCGCCGCATCCGCAGGAACCGTCTCCACCGGTCCGCGTGGCATGCCGCTGGCCGCGGCGGGGAGGTATTCGGCCAGGATGCCGGTGTTGAGGCGCGCGTTGATGTCGTCTCGAGGCGTGGTGGCGGCCGACAACGGCGTGACGAGTACGAAAAACGCTGTGATGCGACGGAGCACCGATGACAAAGAGGTCAGGGGCTGACGAACCCGCATCGGAAACTTCCGGGAGTCAGGCTGCCCGGCCGACCACTCGCTGCACGCGGCGGCGGATCTGCCGCATCGTCTCGCCTGACCGGCCCCCAGCGATGAGCGAGCAGGTTGATGACGGCGATGGTCAGCACGGTCGGCCAGAGCCCCAGCACCGTGTGCATCCGAGGCTGCATGATGCCGCGGAAGGCGACTTCAGCCAGCACGGCCGCGAACACCGACATCAGGAACGCGTAGGTAATCTGGAACAGCGGGCTGACGTCGCCGCCATACAATTCCGTGGCGCGTATCTTGCCGGTAAACACGCCGTTGACGGCGCCGACACATACGCCGAACACCGTCAGCGCGATGCCGATGGCGTATACGCGACCCCACGGCATGCCGGCCGGATGGGTCAGGCCTATGTTCCAGCGCCTCTCGGCCCAGTAGACGGCTACCGCGAGAATGGCGATTACCGGCACCGGAAACCAGACCAGGTCCGGCGACCAGCGGGCGTTGAACATGACGCTGGCCATGGACACACCCATGAGCACTGCGAAGAACAGCAATGACAGCGCCACGGCGCTGACCAGTACCCGGAGCGTTTGCGCGTTCATGCTTCCCCCCTGGTGGAACGTTTCGGGCTGACCCATTCCCGTTCGGGTTCGATGCTCTTTTTTCGCTGTCACTCCGCCGGCCTGTGCAGTCGGCCTGGCCAGTCTAATGCAGTTCTCTGCCAATCCCTTCCGCGGCCTTCCGGCCGTCCGGAGTCAGTGACCGCGGCGGCTAGTCCGCTAGTGGCCGTACTGTAGCGCGCTGGCCCGCTTGTCCGGATCACGGTGCCAGATCTGGCGCGGGCCAAACCCGTCCTTGCGCAGCCACTGCTCCGTATAGACGATCCGGTCAGGATCGATCCGCAGCAGCGGCATCTGGGGCGGGCGGTCGAGGGGCCTGCCCAGCTGCACGGATGACGCCTCCCAGCGATAGACGGTCATCGCCCGTTCGTGGTCGGGCGTCCCCGGCTCGATGAATGCCGCGCGCCCGAAGATCTGGGCGCCCCGCACGCTGGCCCACCCGCAGTTCGCCGCGTGCACGGCGAGGCAGATGCGCGGGTCGGCCTGGAGCGCCTTCACCTTGGGGCTGCCCGGCTGGGGCAGAAGGTACGTGACGAGACCCTCGGCGTAGAACTCCATGGGACTGCCGATGGGGCCATTCCGGCCGGTGGTGCAGAGGACGCCCATCCAGTGCGTCGCGAGGAAGTGCTCGATCCGTCGGGTCAGGTCTTCGCGCGGCAGCTGCCGCGTCGGCCAGGGCGTTTCCGTCAGCCAGGGGTGCGCAGACATTGGTGTGTGGTCCAGTGAAGTTCGAAGTGCAGCAATTCTACGGTACGCCAGCGTTCAAGCGCGTGTGACATGGTGCCGCGGACGGGCGCATGATCTCCGGCGGGCAATCGGGGTCCGCTGGCGCGTGCCGAGGCGCGCTGGCCAAGTCCGGGGCCGCGCACTTACCATCGACCGCATGACTCCGACGCGGCGCGCGACAGCAGGCTGGAAGCGGCGACTCTCGACCCTGGCGTATGGCCTGGTCACCAGCCTTTACGGTCCTGACTCCGACCCGGTGACGGCGCGGCGGCGCTTCGCGCGGCTCGCGACCGTGACACGGGAGTCGATGCAGTCGAAGTACCCCAACATGGTCTTCGCCGATCACCAGGCCGGGCGCACGGCGATCGAGGCGCTGTGCGCGGTGCGGGACCCGCGCCGCGTCGTGCTGTACCTGCATGGCGGCGGCTATATCTTCGGATCGCCGGCGGCCTATCGCGATCGCGCGCGCGTGGTGAGCTATCGCTGCCGGGCTGAAGTGTTCGTGCCCGACTACCGGCTCGCGCCGGAGAACCCTTTTCCGGCGGCACTCGATGACGCGCTCGAGGCCTGGGCCTATGTTTCATCCCTGCGGCCCGATGCGCCGCTGGTCATCGCGGGCGATTCCGCGGGCGGCGGCCTGGCGCTGAGCCTGGTCGCGGCGCTGCGTGATCGCGGGCAGGCGCTCCCGGATGCGGTCGTCGCGATCTCGCCGTGGACCGATCTCGCCATCACCGGCGAGTCGGTCGACAGCAACCACGGCAAGGACGTGTGGATGACGCGGCGACACCTGGAGGCATGGCGCCGGCCCTACGTCGGCGATGCCGACGCCTCGCATCCGGGGATCTCCCCGGTGTTCGCCGACTTCGCCGGGTTCCCGCCGCTGTTCCTCGTCGTCGGCGACCACGAAGCGCTGCTCGACGACGCGTTGCGCGTGGCGACGCGGGCGAGGAGCGCCGGTGTCGACGTCGACGGCTGCATCGGCCGCGGCATGCAGCACGGCTTTCCGCTCACGCTGCCCTGGCTCGAGGAAAGCCGGGAAGCCTGGGAGATGATCGTGGCTTTCCTGGAGCGCAGGACGTAGTACATTGTTATGTCGGCAAGCCTGCAGCGATGATTGGCACAATGTCGTTCAGCCCCTTTTGGGATTTGTCACGCCATGGTCGACAGTTGCACCCGTCGTTGAAATTCGAGATTCACGGCTGAATAGTCACTAAGACCGGAGGAGCGGGACCCGATGGCCGTTCATCTGCATCCTTACATGGTGCATTTCGCGACCGGTCTGCTGCTGACGGCCGTGCTGTTGTTCGTGGTCGCGCGGCTGGGGATGCAGCGCTCCTGGTCGGACGGTGTGCTGCAGGCGGCACGCTGGAATCTCTGGATCGGCGCCGGCTGCGCGCTGGCGTCCATCGCCACCGGGTTTTTCGATTACGTCGACGCGAGCTGCGATGTCGAGGCTATCGCGGCCACGGTCATCCATCGCCGCTCCGGCGCCGTGACCTGGTGGTCGTCGCTGATCGCCGCCGTCGCCGTGTACCGCACGCGCCACCGCCGGCCCGGGCCGCTGTTGCTGGGCTGGCTGCTGTGGGTGGGGCTGGCCGCCTCCACCGCCACCTATCTCGGCACCCAGCTCACCTACGCGCGGGGCCTGGGCGTGGCCGCCGCCTGGCCGGCGGATGCGCCGCGCTGCTTCGAGCTGGAACGATCCTGAGCGATTCGGTCTGCCGGACTGATCGTCACGCTCCAGCACGTGCTGGCTTGGCAGCAACCGCAGTCCTCTAGCGCTTTTTCGGCACGTACAGATCCGTCAGCGACCCATCGAACGCCTCGGCCGCGAACGCCACCGTCTCCGACAGGGTCGGGTGCGGATGCACGGTGAGGCCGACATCGGCCGCGTCGCAGCCCATCTCGATGGCGAGCGCGACTTCGCTGATCAGGTCGCCCGCGTTGGGCCCGACGATGCCCGCACCCAGCACGCGGTGCGTGGTCGGGTCGAAGAGCAGCTTGGTCATGCCCTCCTCGCGCCCCAGCGACAGCGACCGCCCGCTCGCCGCCCAGGGGAACACGCCCTTCTCCACCGCGATGCCCTCGGCTTTCGCCTGCGTCTCGGTGAGGCCCACCCAGGCGACCTCGGGGTCGGTGTAGGCCACTGACGGGATCACCCGCGCGTCGAAGGCGCGCTTGTGGCCGGCGGCGACTTCCGCGGCCACCTTGCCCTCGTGGCTCGCCTTGTGCGCCAGCATCGGCTGGCCGGCGATGTCGCCGATGGCGTAGATGTGCGGCACGCTGGTGCGCTGCTGCTTGTCGACCGGGATGAAACCGCGGTCGGAAACGGTGACGCCCGCCTTCGCGGCGTCTATTTTTTTCCCGTTCGGCGTGCGGCCGACGGCGACCAGCACGCGCTCGTAGGTCTTCTTCTCGGCCTGCCCCGCCTTGTCGAAGGTCACTTTGATGCCGGCCGCTGTCGCCTTCATGCCGGCCACCTTCGTGCCCGTCATGATCGCCGCGTAGCGCTTGCGGATGCGCCGCTCGAGCGGGCGCAGGATGTCGGCGTCGACGCCCGGCATCAGCTGGTCGAGCAGTTCGACGACCGAGACTTTCACGCCGAGCGCGTCGTAGACCGTCGCCATCTCGAGGCCGATGATGCCGCCGCCGACCACCAGCAGGTTTTTGGGCAGGTCGAGTTCCAGCGCACCGGTCGAGTCGATGATGCGCGGGTCCTCGGGCTGGCCCGGGATGCGCGCGGATTCCGAACCCGCCGCGATGATGCACTGGCGGAAGGCGACGACCTGGCGCTTGCCGCCGTCGGTCACCTCGAGATGGTTCGCGGAGAGGAAGCGGCCCTCGCCGCGGACGACGTCGACCTTGCGCTGCTTGGCGAGCTGCACGAGACCGCCGGTGAGGCGGCCGACGACCTGGTTCTTCCAGCCGCGGAGCTTGGTCGCGTCGATCGCCGGCTTGCCGAAGCTCAGGCCGTGTTCGGCCATCGACTCCGCCTCTTCGATCACCTTCGCCGCGTGCAGCAGCGCCTTCGAGGGAATACAGCCCACGTTGAGGCAGACGCCACCGAGCGTCGGCCAGCGTTCTATAAGAGTCACCTTCATGCCGAGGTCGGCGGCACGGAAGGCGGCGGTGTAGCCGCCCGGGCCGGCGCCGAGCACCACGAGATCCGCCTGCAGGTCGACGCTACCGCTGTAGCCGGCGGCAGCGGACAGCGGCGCTGCTGCGGGCGCGGGCCCAGCGGCCTGCGGTTTCGTGGGCGCCGGGGTCGCCGTGGCCGCCGGCGCACTGCTGGCCTCGACCCGCAGCAGCACGCTGCCGGTCGAGACCTTGTCGCCCGCCTTCACCAGCACCTCGGCCACGCGCCCGGCGATGCTCGCCGGCACGTCCATGGAGGCCTTCTCGCTCTCCAGCGTGATGACCGGCTGTTCGAGCGCGAGCCCGTCGCCCGCGCGCACATGCACCTCGATCACCTCGACGCTCTTGAAGTCGCCGAGATCCGGCACCCGCAGTTCGGTCAGGGTCGCCACGCGATCAGCCCGTCAGGCGCGCCGGATCGGCGAGCGCCTGCTGGAGGAAGGCACAGAAGCGCGCGCCCTTGGCGCCGTCGATCACGCGGTGGTCGTAGGACAGGGACAGCGGCAAGGTCAGGCGGGGCACGAAACGGTCGTTCTGCCAGAGCGGCTTCTGGTACGAGCGGCCGACGCCGAGGATCGCCACCTCGGGCGCGTTGACGATGGGCGTGAAGAACGTGCCGCCGATGCCGCCGAGGCTCGACACGGTGAAGGAACCGCCCTTCATCTCGTCGCCGGTCAGCTTGCCGGCGCGGGCGCGGGCACTCAGGTCGGCGAGTTCGCGCGCGATCGCGAGCACGTCCTTGTCGCCCGCGTCCCTCAGCACCGGCACCACCAGCCCCTGGGGCGTGTCGGCCGCGAAGCCGATGTGGTGGTACTTCTTGATCACCAGCGAGGTGCCGTCCTCGCTCAGGGATGAGTTGAAGTCCGGGAACTCGCGGAGCGTCAGCACGGTCGCCCTGATGATGAACGCGAGCGGCGTGAGCTTGACGCCGGCGGCCTCGGCCGCGGCCTTCATCGCCAGCCGCTTCGCCTCCAGCGCCGTGATGTCAGCCTCGTCGTGCTGCGTGACATGCGGCAGGTTGAGCCAGCTCGCCTGCAGGCGCGGTCCGGAGATCTTCTGGATGCGGCTGAGCGGCCTGGTCTCGATCTCGCCGTAGCGGGCGTGGTCGACGGCCGGCACCTTCGGCAGGCCGCCGCCGGCCGGGCCCGCGACCTGCCCGGTGAGTATCGCCTTCACATAGCCTTTGACGTCCTCGGGCAGGATGCGGCCCTTGGGGCCGGTGCCGCGGACCTGGATCAGGTTGACGCCCAGCTCGCGCGCGAACTTGCGCACCGAGGGACTGGCGTGCGCCTTGCCGAAGTTCGCCTCGTCGATCGGCGGCAGCGTCGCGGGGGCGCGCACGGCGGGCGCTGCCGCCGGCGCGGCGGCAGCCCGCGGCGCAGGAGCTGCCGGCTTTGCCGGCGGCGGCGCCGCGGCCGGCTTCGCTGCCGGCGCCTGCTTCGGCTGCGCCGATTCGTCGACTTCGAGCACCGCGATCAGGCTGCCCTGGGAGACGCGATCGCCCTTGCCGACCTTCAGCTCCAGGATGCGCCCGGGCAATGGCGCCGGCACTTCCATCGAGGCCTTGTCGGTCTCGAGCGTGATCAGCGGCGCTTCCGCCGCCACGGTGTCGCCGGCCCCGACCAGGACCTCGACGATCTCGACACTCTCGAAGTCACCGATGTCGGGGACCCGCACTTCCTCACGACGCGTCATCGTTTCATTCCGGTCCGTGCTGGCTCTTGAATAAGGTGTCTACAGCGTCACCGGGTTCGGTCGGGCGGGATCGAGCCCGAGCGTGCGGATGACCTGGCCCACCGCGGCGGCGTCCATCACACCGTCGTCGCACAGCGCTTTCAATGCCGCCACCACGATGTAGCGGCGGTCGACCTCGAAGTGGTCGCGCAGGGCCGCGCGCGAATCGCTGCGGCCGTAGCCGTCGGTGCCGAGCGTGACGTAGCGTCCCGGCACCCACTGGCGGACCTGGTCGGGCACGATCCGCATGTAGTCGGTCGCGGCGATGAACGGCCCGCCCTGGCTGCCGAGCATGCGCTGCACGTAGGGACGCCGTGGCTTGTCCGCCGGGTGCAACGCGTTCCAGCGCTCGGCGTCGAGGCCGTCGCGCCGCAGCTCCGAGAAGCTGGTGACGCTCCACACGTCCGCCGGCACGCGGTAGTCCTTCTCGAGCATCTCCGCCGCGGCCAGCACCTCGCGCAGGATGGTGCCGGAGCCGAGCAGCTGCACGCGGACCTTGCCCGGCCCGCCGACGTTGACCTGGTACATGCCGCGCAGGATGCCGTCCTTCACGCCCTGTGGCATCGGCGGCTGCACGTAGTTCTCGTTCATGCAGGTAAGGTAGTAGAAGACGCGCTCGCCGTCCTGCACCATCCGGCGCAGGCCGTCCTGCATGATCACGGTGAGTTCGTAGGCGAAGGCCGGGTCGTAGGCGATGCAGTTCGGCACCGTGGAGGCGAGCACGTGGCTGTGCCCGTCCTGGTGCTGCAGCCCCTCGCCCGCCAGCGTCGTGCGGCCGGCCGTCGCGCCCATCAGGAAGCCGCGCGCCTGCATGTCGCCCGCGGCCCAGATGAAGTCGCCGATGCGCTGGAAGCCGAACATCGAGTAATAGATGTAGAACGGGATCATGTTGATCCCGTGGTTGGCGTAGCTGGTGCCGGCGGCGACCCAGGAGCAAAAGGCACCCGCCTCGTTGATGCCTTCCTCGAGGATCTGGCCCTGCTTGTCCTCGCGGTAGTAGGACAGCTGGTCCGCATCCTGCGGGCGATAGAGCTGGCCCAGGGACGAATAGATGCCGACCTGGCGGAACATGCCCTCCATGCCGAAGGTGCGCGCCTCGTCGGCGACGATCGGCACGACGTAGCGGCCCACGCCCGGGTCGCGCAGCAGCTTCGTGAGCACCCTGACGAAAGCCATGGTGGTCGAGATCTCGCGCTCGCCGGAGCCCTCCAGTTCCTGGCGGAAGGCATCGAGGCCCGGCACCGCCAGCGGCTCGGCGCGGACCGTGCGCGCCGGCAGGTAGCCGTTCAGTTTCTTGCGGCGCTCGTGCAGGTAGCGCAGCTCCTCGCTGTCGGCCGCCGGCTTGAGGAACGGCACCGAGTCGATCTCGGCGTCGGACACCGGGATGCTGAAGCGGTCGCGAAAGGCCTTGAGATCCTCGATATCGACCTTCTTGGTCTGGTGCGCCGTCATGCGGCTCTCGCCGGAGGCGCCCATGCCGAACCCCTTCACCGTCTTGGCGAGGATGACCGTGGGGCTGCCGGTGTGGCGGACGGCGCGTTCGTAGGCCGCATGCACCTTGACGAAATCGTGGCCGCCGCGGTTCAGCCGCCAGATGTCCTCGTCGGACATGTTCGCGACCATTTCCTTCAGTTCGGAATACTTGCCGAAGAAATTCTCGCGCGTGTAGGCGCCGCCGAAGGCCTTGCAGGCCTGGTACTCGCCGTCGACCGACTCTTCCATCACCCGCCGCAGGAGCCCCAGTTCGTCCGCCGCCAGCAGCGGATCCCAGCGCGAACCCCACAGCACCTTCAGCACGTGCCAGCCCGCGCCGCCGAAGGCGGCCTCGAGCTCCTGGATGATCTTGCCGTTGCCGCGCACCGGGCCGTCGAGGCGCTGCAGGTTGCAGTTGATGACGAAGACCAGGTTGTCGAGCTTCTCGCGCACGGCCATCGTGATCGCGCCCATCGACTCCGGCTCGTCCATCTCCCCGTCGCCGAGGAAGCACCAGACCTTGCGGTCGGACTCCGGCAGCAGCCCGCGATGCTCGAGGTAGCGGAGGAAGCGCGCCTGGAACAGCGCCATCATCGGGCCGAGGCCCATCGACACCGTCGGGAACTGCCAGAAGTCGGGCATCAGCCAGGGATGCGGATAGGACGACAGGCCCTTGCCACCGACTTCCTGGCGGAAGTGCCCGAGCTGCTCCTCGGTCAGCCGCCCTTCGAGGAAGGCACGGGCATAGATGCCGGGCGAGGAGTGTCCCTGGATGAAGATGAGGTCGCCGCCGTGGCCGTTGCCCGCCGCGCGCCAGAAGTGGTTGAAACCCACTTCATAAAGAGTCGCCGACGAGGCATAGGTCGCGATGTGCCCGCCGTACTCGGAACTGATCTTGTTGGCACGGATCACCATCGCCAGGGCGTTCCAGCGGATGTAGGCCTCGAGCCGCCGCTCGAGCGCGCGGTCACCCGGGTACTCCGGCTGCTGGGTGACGGGAATCGTGTTGAGGTAGGCCGTGTTCGGGCTGTACGGCAGGTACGCGCCCGAACGACGGGCGTGATCGATCATCTGGTTCAGCAGGAAGTGCGCGCGCGTGGCGCCGTTGGTGCGCAGGACGGAGTCGATGGACTCCAGCCACTCCTGGGTTTCCTCAGGGTCGATGTCGTCGAATCGATTGAATTCCCACGCCGGCCCGCTCAAGATCGTTCCGCCCTCGTGCAGGGTAACACCAGCCTCGGACGCATCACGCACTGCCTTATAATCCCGGCGCAGAGAATAACGAACCCCACCCGCACTGTCACCGCCCGCTGAGGCTCAGTTCCACCATGTCGGCCCTCCTGCCCACGCAAGGCCCGCCACGCCTGTCGCAAACGTCCGGCGGCATCAACGCGCGCAGCGTTGGCGAGCTCGATCGCCTGCTGATCGCGCTGCCGCGGGCAGCGACGGACGCGACGTGGAAGAAACTGCCCGACGGCGCGCGCCTGCAGCGCCTGTGGAAGCGCCAGTCTGCGGCCCAGTCCGGCTCGCTGCTGCGTACCGAAATTGCCGGTACGCCGGTCACGCTCGGCGCCGCGCCCGGCGAGTCGACGCGCTATGACCTGCTGCGCCTCGCCGGCGACCTCGCCACCGAAGTCGCCGCGTCGCCGGCACGACGCGTGGGCGTGCTGGCCACGGGCGACGGCACGGCAGCCGGCGACGCGGCCGCATCGCTGGTGCTGGCGATCGGCGCCGCCACGTTCCGGCTGCCGGAGTTCCGCAGCAAGGCCGCCACCCAGCACTCGGCGCCGCAGGTGCGCGTGCTCGGCCTGCGACAGAAGCTCGACCTGGCGCGCCTGGCCGCGGAGATCGAAGCGATCAACCTGGTCCGCTGGCTCACGGCGCTGCCGCCGAACAAGCTCACCGCCGGCGCCTACCGCGAGCTCGTGACCGAACTCGCCGAACACCACGACTGGAACCAGCGCTTCCTCGACACCGCGGCGCTGCGCCGGCTCGGGGCCGGCGCCTTCCTCGCCGTCGCCCAGGGCAACGCCGACGACGATGCGGGCATCCTGCACCTGTCCTGGCGCCCGGCCGGGCGGCGCAAACCGGACCTCGCGCTGGTCGGCAAGGGCATCATCTTCGACACCGGCGGCACCAACCTGAAGCCGTTCCGCGCCATGCTCGACATGCACCAGGACATGGCCGGCAGCGCCGTTGCGCTCGGCGTGCTGCTGGCGGCGACGCGCCTGAAGCTGCCGGTGGCGATCGACTGCTGGCTCGCCATCACCGAGAACCGCATCGGGCCCACCGCCTACAAGCCGCGCGACGTCGTGTCGGCCGCCAATGGCACGACCATCGAGGTCATCCACACCGATGCCGAGGGCCGCATGGCCCTGGCCGATGCCCTGGCGCTCGCGAGCCGCGAGAAGCCCGGCATGATCGTCGACTACGCCACGCTCACCGGCCAGTGCATCAACGCGCTGACCGAGCGCTACAGCGGCGTGTTCACCAACCGGGCAGCGCTCAATGACGTGCTCGTCGCCGCTGGCCGCGCCTCGGGCGAGCGCGTGTGGCCGTTCCCGATGGACAGCGACTACGACGACGAGCTGAAGTCCACGGTGGCCGATGTCGTGCAGTGCTCGAGCGAGAACGAAGGCGACCACATCCTCGCCGCGCGCTTCCTGCAGCGCTTCGTCGCCAGGGAGATACCCTGGGTGCACGTCGATCTCGCGAGCGCCGCGCGCAAGAAGCCGCTCGGCCAGGTGCCGGCGGGCCCCAGCGGATTCGGCGTCCGCTTCACGTTGAACCTGCTCATCGAGCAGGCTGCCGGCCTCGAACGCGCGCGCCGCTGACGGGCATGACCACCGCCGAAACCGCACCGCTGGCGACGCCGGCCCTGGGGGAACGCTTCCGCGGCTTCTTCCCGGTCGTCATCGACGTCGAGACCGGCGGCTTCAACGCGAAGACCGACGCGCTGCTCGAGATCGCGGCGGTGCTGCTGCGGCTCGACGAGCAGGGCAACCTGCGCCGCGGCGCAAGCCACGCTTTCCACGTGCAGCCGTTCGCCGGCGCCAACATCGAGCCGGCGGCGCTGCAGGTCACGGGCATCGACCCGCACCACCCGCTGCGCCCCGCCATCCCGGAGCGAGACGCGCTCCAGCGCGTGTTCCGCGAGGTGCGCGCCGAGATGAAGGCCGCGAACTGCACGCGTGCCGTGCTGGTTGGCCACAACGCGCACTTCGACCTGGGTTTCCTCAACGAGGCGATCGCGCGCACCGACTTCAAGCGCAGCCCCTTCCATCCCTTCGCCGTGTTCGACACCGCCACGCTGGCCGGCATCGCGCTCGGGCAGACCGTGCTGGCGCGCGCGGTCGCCGTCGCCGGCATCGCCTGGGACAGTTCCGCAGCCCACTCGGCGCGCTACGACGCGGAGGTGACCGCGGACCTGTTCTGCGAGATCGTCAATCGCTTCCGCCCGATCTACGAGTCGCTGCCCGTCCCGGCGTCGCCGACCGAGCCGCCGGCCGCGCCGCCCGCTTGATCACGCCGGGCGACCTGCCTATCCTGTGTGGTCAAGGGCTTAGGCCCGTTTTCGTTTTCTGTACCAAAGGGGGCTTGCGATGAATCCATTGACCTCAGTAACCGGCGCCATCGTGACCGGACTCGTCCTGATGGTGGCAGTCGGCATCGGCCTGCCGGGTGACTTCAATCTGGCCGGCCTCGACCGCTGGCTGCACATGATCTCCGGCACCATGTGGATCGGCCTGCTCTACTACTTCAATGTCGCGCAGATCCCGGCGCTCGCGGCGGCGAACGCCGACAAGGGCGGCCCCGGCGGCGCCGGCATCAGCAAGTACGTGGCACCGCGCGCGCTGCTCTGGTTCCGCTGGGCGGCGGTGGTCACCGCGCTGAGCGGCATCATCTTCATCGAGCTCGACTACCGGGCCGCTGGCGGCGGGCTGGCGCAGGTGCTGATGCTGCAGGAGCCCTACGTCACCATCGGCATCGGCTCCTGGCTCGGCCTGATCATGCTGTTCAACGTCTGGGTGCTGATCTGGCCCAACCAGAAGAAGGTGCTCGGCATCACGCCGGCGAGCGACGAGGAAAAGGCCAGGGCCCGCGTCATCGCGACCATGACCTCGCGCACCAATTTCGCGCTGTCGGTCCCGATGCTGATGTGCATGGGCGGCCAGAGCCACGGCCTGCCCTTCTGAGCGGGGGCCGTCATCGCCGCCCGCGCTGAGCCACCGGGCGATCTGGCGGCGCAGGTCGCCCGCGCGCTGGCGGAGGACGTCGGCAGCGGCGACCTGACTGCCGCGCTGGTGCCGGCTGCGCAGCGGGCCGAGGCGCGCATCCTCACGCGTGTCGACGCCGTGATCTGCGGCCAGCCCTGGGTCGAGGCAACCTTCCGCCAGCTCGATCCGGCGATCCGCGTCGACTGGCGGGTGGCCGAAGGCGATCAGGTCGCGGCGGGCGCGGTGCTGTGCGAGCTGTCCGGCCCGGCGCGTACGCTCCTGACCGGCGAGCGCACGGCGCTGAATTTCCTGCAGACGCTGTCCGCCACGGCCACCGCCGCGCACCGTTACGCGCAGGCGGTGGCGGGAACGCGGGCCAGGATCCTCGACACCCGCAAGACGCTGCCGGGCCTGCGCCTCGCCCAGAAATACGCCGTGCGCGTGGGCGGCGCGCACAACCATCGCACCGGGCTGCACGACGCGATCCTCGTCAAGGAGAACCACATCGTCGCGGCGGGCGGCATCGCCGCGGCGATCCGCGCGGGCCGCAGCGCGAGCCCGCAGGTGCTGCTGGAAGTCGAGGTCGAGACAATGGAGCAGGCGCGCGAGGCGCTGGCTGCCGGCGCCGACCGGCTGCTGCTCGACAACTTCACCCCCGCGCGCCTGGCCGAGGCCGTCGCGCTGCGCAACCGGCTCGCTCCCGCGATCACGCTGGAGGCCTCGGGCGGCATCACGCTGGCCAACGTGGCGGCCGTCGCCGCCACGGGCGTCGATTTCGTCTCGGTGGGCAGCCTGACCAAGGACATCGTGGCGGTCGACCTGTCGATGCGCTTCGAGTTTTCCGCCGCGTGAGCGCAGCGCACGTCCCGCTCGTCGTGGCCGGGCGTCCACTCGGCCGCATCATCCCGGACGTCGCCGCGGTGCTGCGCCAGTTGCCAGCGCTGTTCGGCGAGTCCGCCAGCGGCTTTCGGCTGCTCGACGCCGAGCTTTCACGCGACGATCGCGGCGCCCTGCTCGACCGCGCCGCCCTCGCCTTGCGCGAAGCGGGCCTGGTGCCCGGCTGGCGCAGCGAACGCTGCGTGCTGTACGACGAACACGAACTGGAAATCGCCCGCTTCGAGCGCGGCGCGTTCCGCACCCTCGGCCTGCAGAACCGGGCCGTGCACGTCAACGGCCTGCGCGCCGACGGCCGGCTGTGGATCGCCCGTCGCAGCAGGAAGAAGGCCAGCGCACCCGGAAAGCTCGACAATCTCGCGGCCGGCGCCATCACCGCGGGCGATGAACCGCTCAGCTGCGCGCAGCGCGAGCTCTGGGAGGAAGCGGGCGTGCCGGCCGCGCTGGCGCAGTCCGTGCAGCTCACGGGGCGGCGGCTGCGCAGCCTGCGGCCGATCCGCCACGGCTACCACGACGAGATGGTGTTCTGCGCCGACCTGCTGCTGCCCGATGACTTCACGCCCGCCTGCCAGGACGGCGAAGTCGATGGCTTCCTCTGCATGACGGCTGCCGAGGCCGGCGCAGCGCTCGGCGGCGGCGAGTTCGCGGTGGAAGCCGGCCTGGTGCTCGCCGACTGGCTCGCGCGCCACGGCTGACCGCGCCTGGCTGCGCTGAGCGGCGCGGCGTGCGCCGTCAGGCCGAACCCGCGTCGAGCGCCGCGCGCACCTCTTGCAGCACGCCGGCCCACTCACGCGGGGCGCGCTGGCGGAACAGCCGGGCCGTGGGGTACCAGGGCGAGTCGGCGCGTTCGAGCAGCCAGCACCAGTCCGGCGCGTACGGCAGCAGCAGCCAGAGCGGGCGGCCGAGCGCGCCGGCGAGGTGGGCGCCGGCGGTATCGACCGACACCACGAGATCCATGCAGGCGGTGAGGGCCGCCGTGTCGGCGAAGTCCTCGAGCGCGTCGCCGAAAAACCGGATCCGGTCGGCGCGCGCGCGATAACGCTCGACGTCGTCCTCGCGCAGCTCCTTCTGCAGGCAGACGATGTCGGCATCCGCCGTGAGCAGCGGCTCCAGCTGCCCGAGCGTGAGCGAACGCTGCCGGTCGTTGAGAAAAGCCGCGTTGCCGGACCAGACCAGGCCGATGCGCCGGCCGGCGCCGCCATGCCGTCGCGGCCCGAGCCGCTCCTGCCAGTCGGCGACGCGTTGCGGATCCGCGCCCAGGTACGCCGCACCGGCAGGAATGGTCTCGACCGTGGTGGCGAAGGCGAGCGGCAGGCTCGGCAGGGGGCAGTGGAAATCCATGGCCGGCAGCGGCGCGCCCGCCGGGATCACGGCCGCGACGCCGGCGAGACTCTGCATCAGGCTGACGAGCGGCTGCTGCACCTCGAGCACCACGCGGGCGCCGCGCGCGGCGAGCAGCGGCGCGTAGCGGCAGAACTGCAGCGTGTCGCCGATGCCCTGCTCGGCGTAGAGGAAGACCGTTGCGCCCGCCACCGGCTCGCTCCCGTCCCACCAGGGCGCGGGAAACGAGCGGCGCGCGCCGGCGGGCTGCTGCTCCTGCCAGCGCGCCTCGAACTGCGGCAGCCCGCGGGCATAGTCGCCCGTCACCAGCCGCGCGAACGCCTGGTTGAGCAGCGCCGGCGCGAATCCCGGCTTGAGCGCGAGCGCGGCGTCGTAGGCCGCGATGGCGTCGGCCGGCCGGCCGAGCTCGCGCAGCGCGCGGCCGCGGTTGACCTGCGCCTCGACGTAGCCGGGATGCTGGGCCAGCGCGGCATCGTAGCTCGCGAGCGCGGCCTCCAAGTCGCCGCGCTCGCGCAGCGCGTTGCCGCGGTTGTAGAGGGCGTCCGGGTAGGCCGGCTTCAGCTCCAGCGCGCGGTCGTAGCTCGCCACCGCCTCGTCGTAGCGACCGCAGCGCTCGTAGGCCAGGCCCAGGTTGGAGTAGGCAGCGGCGTTGCGCGGGTTGATGCGGACCGAGTCGCGGATGATGTCGATGGCATCGCGCGGGTGGCCCGCCTGGAAGGCGATCACGCCCAGGTGGTGGATGGCGTCGGCATGGTCGGGCGCGCGGTCGATGATCCCGCGGTAGATGTCCTCGGCCTCGCGCAGGCGGCCCTGCTGATGCAGGACAACCGCCTCGGCGTAGCGCTTCTGCAGGTCCGCGCGCGCAGCGTCCGTCATGCGCTCGCTGCGGCGGCGGCCATGAGGATGCGCTTGGGCTCCGAGATGCCGTAGCCCTGGGCGTAGTCGATGCCCATGCCCTTCAGCATCGTGATGATCTCGGCATTCGCGGCGTACTCGGCGATGGTCTTCTTGCCGGTGAGGTGCCCGATCTCGTTGATCGAGCGCACCATTTCGCGGTCGATGGGATCGTGGAGGATTTCCTTGACGAAGCTGCCGTCGATCTTGAGGAAATCGACCGGGAAGTGCTTGAGGTAACCGAACGACGACAGGCCGGTGCCGAAGTCGTCGAGCGCAAAGCGGCAGCCGAGGTCCTTCAGCGCATTGATGAAGCGGCTCGCCTGCGCGTAGCTGGCGATCGCGGAGGTCTCGGTGATCTCGAAGCAGATCTTGCGCGCATCGAGCCCGCTGCGCTGGAACTGGCGGATCACGAACGGCAGGAAGTCGTCGTCGACCAGGCTCAGCCCGGAGAGGTTGATCGAGCAGAGCGCCAGCCGCTCGCGCTCGTCGGCCTCGGACACCAGCCAGCGGAACGCCGTCTCGACGACCCAGCGGTCGATGCGCGGCGTGATGCCGTAGCGCTCCGCGGCGGTGATGAACAGGTCCGGCGACACCAGCGCACCCTGCTCGTCGCGCATGCGCAGCAGGATCTCGTAGTGCATGCCGTACTCCTTCTCCTGCAGGGGCTGGATCGGCATGCGGAAGAGCTCGAAGCGCGACTCCTCGAGCGCGCTGGTGATGCGCGCGGCCCACTGCATCTCCCGGCGCCGGCGGATCAGGTCGAGGTCGTTTTCCTGGTAGCTGTAGATGCGGTTGCGGCCGGCCGCCTTGGCGGCCTGGCAGGCGCTGTCGCCCGCCGACAGCAGCCCGGCGACGTCATGCATCTCGGGCGTGATCGGCACGACGCCGATGCTGCAGCCGAGACGGAAACTGCGGTCGTCCCAGATGAAGCGGTGCTCCTGGATCGCGGCCTTCAGGCTCTCGGCCGCCTTGATCGCCTCCTCGACCGTGCAGCTCTCCAGCAGCAGGCCGAACTCGTCGCCGCCGAGGCGGGCCAGGGTGTCGCGCCAGCGGATCTTGGACTTGAGCAGCGCGCCGAGCTGGCCCAGCAGGGCATCGCCGGCGTTGTGGCCGCAGGAGTCGTTGATCATCTTGAACTGGTCGAGGTCGAGGTAGCACAACGCGTAGGAGGTTTCCTTCGCCCTGGCGCTCTTCAGCGCGCGCTCGAGTCGCGCCTCGAATTCGGGCCGGTTGACCAGCCCGGTAAGCACGTCGTGGCTCGCGTGGTAGGACAGCCGGCGATTCAGTTCGCGCGACTCGCTCACGTCGTGGAACACCAGCACAGCGCCCTTCACGTCGCCGCGGTCGTTGCGGATCGGCGCCGCGGTGCTCTCGATGTAGAGCTCGTTGCCGTCGCGGCGGATGAGCAGCATCGGCCGCACGGACTTGACCGAGCGGGAGCGGCGGATGGCCACCGACAGCGGGTTCTCCAGCGGCTCGCAGGTCTCCTCGTGGAAGCCGCGGAACACGTCGTCGATCTTGCGGCCGGCGGCCTCCTCCAGCTTCCAGCCGGTCAGCTCCTCGGCGATCGGGTTAAGGTACTCGACGGTGCATTCGGCGTCCGTCGTGACCACGCCGTCGCCGATGGACTGCAGGGTGATCTGCGCGCTCTCCTTCTCCTTGAAGAGCGCCTCCTCGTAGATCTTCTGCTCGGTGATGTCGGTCTCGACGCCGATCAGCTTCCTGAGGCGCCCGTCCGGGTGCAGCAGCGCGCGGGCGCGGCAGTGCATCCAGCGCCACTCCCCGTCCTTGCGCTGCATGCGGTGCACGCTCTCGAACACGGGAATGCGCCCGGCAATGTGGTCGCGGAGCATGGCCTGCACGCGCGGCAGCTCCTGGGTGTGGACGAGCTTGCGCCAGTCGATGGCGTAGCGGCGCACGTCGGCCTCGGTGTAGCCCATGATCGACAGCCAGCGCGGCGAGAATCGCGTGTTGCCGTCGACCGGGTCGAATTCCCAGGTGCCGTCGTTGGCGATCCCGATCATGATGTCGTCGCGCTCGGACAGTTCGCGCAGCCGGTCGCGGGCATTCACGCGGTCGAGTCCGGCCGCGAGGCTCGAGCCGAGCAGCTTCAGCAGCAACTGGTGATCGGCGTTCCACAACGCCTGCGGCTGGCCGTAGAAGAAGGCGATGAAGCCACCGCGCCGCTTGGCGATCTCGAAGCCCACCAGCAGGAAGGCGGCGACGCCCAGCGTCCGCAGGTGCTCGGCATCGACCGCCTGGGGGACCAGCGCGTTGGCGGTGTTGGCGATGCCGACGAGGCGCAGGTTGACGAAACTCGCCGTGAGCCACGGCCAGTTGGACAAGGCCTGGCCCTCGAGCACCTCGGGATTGATGGCGGAAAACGTGTCGCGCGCCGCGAACACGCGCTGGATGCCGTCGCCGGCCTCGTCGAGCAGGGCGACGCAGACGGCGTCACAGCCGGTGCCGGCGCGGATCGTTTCGATGCCGCTCGCGACCAGCTGGGCGGGATCGGGCGTGTCGAGGTTCTGGAAGTCGACGGCGATCTTGGTCAGCGCGATGTCGAGGCCGCCGGCGGTCCTGGTGGAACCCAGCAGCCGTTGCAGTCCCGTCAATGTCGAGCCGTGATCCACCGCAGCGCCTGTCCTTGTCGACGGCCGCGCGGGCGAAAGGCCTGCTGATGCGACAACCCGTTGCGTGCTGGACCGATCCCCACCGGTCCGCGACCCTTGCCCGCAGCGCACGCCAGCATTCTGACAGGGTTTCGCCCGATTACAAGCTAAGCTCCTGAATAACCGGGACTTGAGCAGCGCCTGCGCGGCAACGGTTTCGGTCACAATGCACACATGCAAGCGCGCGTCGTGCCGGTGACTCCGTTCCAGCAGAACTGCTCGATCGTCTGGGCGGAATCATCGCTCGAAGGAGCAGTCGTCGATCCGGGCGGCGATATCGACGCGATCCTCGAGGCCATCCGCGAGGAAGGCGTCAAGGTGACGCAGATCCTGCTCACCCATACCCACATTGATCATGCGGGCGCGACAGCGGCGCTGGCGCGCCAGCTCGGCGTGCCGATCATCGGCCCGCACCCGGAGGACCAGTTCTGGATCGACCTGCTGCCGGAGCAGTCGCGGATGTTCGGCTTCCCGTCGGCGGAGAGCTTCACGCCGGACCGCTGGCTCTACCAGGGCGACACGGTGGCGCTCGGCGACGAGCAGCTGGAGGTCTGCCACTGCCCCGGCCACACGCCCGGGCACGTGGTGTTCTTCCACCGCGCCGACCGCATCGCCTTCGTCGGCGACGTGCTGTTCGCGGGCTCCATCGGCCGCACGGATTTCCCGCGCGGCGACCACGCGACCCTGATCCGCTCCATCACCAGCCGCCTCTGGCCGCTGGGCGACGACGTCACCTTCGTGCCCGGCCACGGCCCCACCTCGACCTTCGGCGCCGAGCGCAAGACCAATCCCTTCGTCTCCGACCGCGCGCTGCAGCGCTAGGACGTCTCGCCGGGATCCTGCGCGCCGGGCTCGTAGAGCTCCGGGCAGGTGGCCGAGCCGTAGCGGAACAGCACGGCGGACTGCAGTGGCGTCAGCCCGAAGCGGGACGAGGCCTCCTCGAGGCGCTGGCGCGTGATGCCGTCGCCGGCGAGGAGCCAGGCCAGGGCCTGCGCCAGGGGATCGGCATCGGCGGGCATGCGGTTCGTCATGGCCCATTGTGGGCCATTGCACGCCATGGTGCGTCGACGCGCTGGCGGCGACCTGGCGGCCTGCGACACCTTGCCGCGGCCTCCGGCTTGACCGCGGATGCCGCGGTACCGGATCGTGCGCAGCGTTCCAGCCACGGCGCGATCGCGTCCACCATGACCGACACCATCACCCGCGGGGCATCCACGCTCAGCCTCGCCGCCGTGGCCGCCGTCACCACCCTGGGCCCCGCTACGGCGCGCGCGCAGTGCAGTCCCGCCGACGAGTCCTGCCCGGCCTGGGAACTGGGCACGACCTACACGGGCAAGTTCTGGCGCAACCTCGACGGTGGCCTGGACGAAGGCGACATCTACGTCGACAACCTGGATGTCACGCTCGCGCTGAACGGCGAGAAGCTGCTCGGCGTGCCGGGCCTCACGCTCTTCGCCTACGGCATCTACAACAACGGCCATGATCTCAGCGGCCGCTACGTCGGCGACGCCCAGGGCGTGAGCAACATCGCGGCGGTGCAGGCCACGCGCCTCTACGAGCTGTGGGCCGAGCTCAACTTCGGCAGCAACGACGCCTGGTCGGTGCGCGCGGGCCTCTACGACCTGAACTCCGAGTTCGCCGCCATCGACACGGCGGGCCTGTTCATCAACTCCGCGCATGGCATCGGCACGGACATCGCCCAGACCGGCGAGAACGGGCCGTCGATCTTCCCGATCGCCGGGCTCGGCGCGCGGCTGCGCTGGCAGGCGGGCGAGCGCCTCGCGCTGCAGGCGGTGGTGCTCGATGCCGTGCCGGGCGACCCGGAGCAGCCGGACCGGACCAAGTTCGACCTCGGCGACGGCTCGCTGCTGGTGGCCGAAGCGCACTGGTACGGCACGCGCATCGCCAAGGCGAACCTCGGCTACTGGCGCTACAGCCCGTCCTTCGACGAACTGGGCGGCGACGCCCGCCGCGACGACAACGCCGGCTGGTACGCCTCGGTGGACGGACTGCTCTACGGCGAAAGCGGCAGCGAGACCGAGGGCCTGCGCGGCTGGCTCCGCTACGGCGTGGCCGAGGACAGGATCAATGCCTTCGAGTCCCACACGGGCGCCGGCCTCGTCTACACCGGCCTCCTGCCCGGGCGCAGCGAGGACCAGCTCGGGCTGGCGGTGGCGATCGTCAACACCGGCACGCCGTTTCGCGAAGCGGTCGCGGGCGGCGGCGGCGAAGCCGGCAGCAGCGAGACCAACATCGAGCTGACCTACCACTTTGCCGTGAACGACTGGCTGACCCTGCAGCCGGACATCCAGTACGTGATCGACCCGGGCGCGGATCCCTCTATAGAAGAAGCGCTGGTCGTGGGACTGCGGTTCGAGGTCGGGTACGGCTGGGCGGCCGACTGAGGCCCTGCCCGCTCAGGCGCTGGTGCCACGCACGACCGACATGAGGTCGCCGCGCGCAGCGAGCGTGCGCACGCGACCCTCGACGTCAGAGCCCGGGTCGAAACACCATCAGCGCGAACAGCAGCACCACGCCGGCAAGTGTAGCGACTGCCAGCCGACGCGCTGCCGCGAATTCAGCGTCGAGACCGGCCACTTCGCCGCCTGCTGCCCGCCCGGCGGTCAGCGCGCGCAGCCGGAACTCCGCCTTGACCAGGTACACCCAGCACATGCCGGTGACGATGTAGGCAGCGACCACGCTCCAGAACCAGACGCTGCTGAACGAGTACCCGAGCTGCTCCATCAGGAGCCAGCCGGTCAGCGGCTGCACGATCGCGACCGGGATCCCGAACGCGAGCTCCGCCGCCACCGCGGAATGCGTCGCCTCGCGCATGACGCCAGGGTCGCGCGTCGCCGCCGCGCGCTGCACGAACCAGAAAGCGCCCACGCCGACGCCAAGCATCAGCGCGGAACTGAGGATGTGCAGGAGGCGGATCATGGTGGGAGCTTACAGGCGGAAAGCGGGTGCTTGCAGTACCTGCCGCGTCCCGGCTCCCGGGCCACGATTCGTCATCCTGGATTTGCCCACTCCTCCGCCTGCAACCGGCAGCGGCAGTCCGCCGGAAATCGCCCCGCGTTCCGTCGAGTCGTCATGCTCACACCCGGCCCATCGCAACCGGCGAGTACCAGGCATCGGCACTGATCCGGGCGAACTCGCCTGCCAGCACCTGCCGCCACTCGCGGTCCTCGCGCCCGGCGAGCACGTTGCCCTTCAAGGCATCGCGCTCGTCGCTGCCGAGCGCCGCGGCGGCCGGTGACCGCGCGAGCAGCGCGATCCACAGCCGCACCAGCCGCGCCTCGCCGTCGACCACTTGCCCCGATGCAAGCAGCAACTCTCGCAGCGCGTCCACCACCTCGTCCGGCACGCCGAGTTCGGCGAGCTGGTCGAGATTGCCAGGCAGTGGCAGGCCGACGGCCTGGCGCGCGACAAGGGCGGCGGCGATGGCGGCCGGCGTTTCGTCGGGCACGGAAGCCCGCATCCGGCGTCCTTCGACCCGGCGATCGGCGACCGATTTACTCCGGGGCGGCGGCGGACTTCTGAAGGCGTCCATGTGC
>Ga0194132_10002596_pt1 | contig 33463 bp, 33 predicted proteins | sample TA2KigOf80mmetaG_FD_148612 | JGI IMG/M metagenome (GOLD analysis project Ga0194132, IMG submission 148612) | Freshwater microbial communities from Lake Tanganyika, Tanzania - TA2015054 Kigoma Offshore 80m | ecosystem: Environmental > Aquatic > Freshwater > Lake | place: Tanzania: Lake... | reverse complement strand
GCGGTGGCGAAGCCCGACGCACCGGCCAGGCTCACGTTGCCGGTCACCGTGACGGCTGCGCTCGAGGTCGTGAGCGTGCCGTCGAGCGTCAACCACCGGCGTAGCTCTGGGCGCCGGTCGTGGTCACGTCATCGACCGAGATCGTCGCGCCGGTCGCGGTGAGCGACGTCAACGCGGTCGTCCCGCCGATATCGCCTTGGAAGTTGATTGCGCCCGCGCCGGCATTCGCGTTCAACGTCTGGCCGCCGTTGATGGTGCCCGTCACCGTGACGTTGCCACCGGAGGTGGCGAAGCCCGACGCGCCGGCCAGGCTCACGTTGCCGGTCACCGTGACGGCGGCGTTCGAGGTCGTGAGCGTGCCATCCAAAGCGAGCGCGCCGGCGTAGCTCTGGGCACCGGTCGTGGTCACGTCATCGACCGAGATCGTCGCGCCGGTTGCGGTCAGCGACGTCAAGGCCGTCGTTCCGCCGATATCGCCGGCAAAGTTGATCGCGCCAGCGCCGACGTTGGCCGAAAGCGTCTGGCCGCCGTTGATGGTACCGGTCACCGTGACGTTGCCGCCCGCGGTGGCGAAGCCCGAGGCTCCGGCCAAGGTAACGTTCCCGGTCACGGTCACCGGCGCATTCGCCGTCGTGAGCGTGCCGTCCAAGGTGAGCGCGCCGGTATAGCTCTGCGCGCCGGTTGTCGTCACATCGTCGACCGCGATGGTGGCGCCGGTCGCGCTGAACGAGGTGAGCGCGGAGGTGGCGCCGATCGCGTTGGCGACCGTCAACGCGCCGCTCCCGGCATCGAGCGTAAGCGCCCCGGCGCCATTGACGGTGCCGTTGACCGCGAGCGCGTCGCCGGCGGTCGCGACCGTCGGGGCGGTCGCCGTGCCGACCACGACGCTGCCATTGAAAGTGAGCGCATCGCCGCTCGTCGTCACGTTGGCGCCGAGCGTGGTCGCGGCGGCGAAAGTCGCGCCGTCATTCGCTACGAGATTTCCGGCGACGGTGATTCCGCCCGTCCCGGCCCGGAATGTCGACGGATCGCTGAGCGCGACCGCATTGATTGTGAGGGCTGCGCTCGAACCGACCCGACCGAACACCAGCCCCGCGAAACCGTCCTGCAGGAACGCGAGCTCGGCGGCAGTCAGGTCGAGCTGACCCGCGCCGGAGGTCGAGCCGCCGACGAAGGTTGCGATCGCCGGACCGTCGGCTTGAAGCGTCAACGTGCCCGAGCCCGAGACGGCGCCGGCGAAATCGATCTCGCGGGCGGTGACGGTCAGGTTGTTGGCACCGGCCGCGATCGTCGAGCCGAACGATACGGTACCGGCGCCGGCATCGATCGCCGCCGCGCCGGTCACAGTCGCCGGTCCGCTTACGGTGATGTTGGCGCCGTTCGCCGCGATCGAGGGCGCACCCAATCCTACAAAATTCGTCTCCCCGGGGCCCGCCGCGACGTCGTTTGTTTCACCCTTCGCTTGCGTCGCGCCCTTTAGGCGCCTGATTGTCAATACAATTTTTTCGCGAACTGGTCGGAGGGCCTTCTTGGCCGTGTTGCCTTGGGCCTTGGAGCATGGGCCCTCTTGGCCTAATCTCTTGGACCGCGAGGCAGCGGGATGGGTGGCCGAGCGGTTGAAGGCACCGGTCTTGAAAACCGGCAGGGGGCAACTCCTCGTGGGTTCGAATCCCACCCCATCCGCCACAACAGGGGAATGCGTAGCATGGCACGGAAAGCGGCCCGAACGCGGGCCAAGACCAAGGCGCGAGCGACCAAGAAAAAGTCCAATAAAACAAAAGCTTCACTCTCGACGTTACGACAGTCGGTCAATGTTCCCGGCGCCGCGGCCTTATTCCCCAATTACTCGACCAGCGTGGTGGTGAAACCGGGCCGGCTGCTCTTCATTTCGGGCCAGGTCGCCACCGACGAAAATGGCAAGACGGTCGCCCCGGGCGACGTCGTCGGCCAGGCCGAATACGTGCTGCAGAAAATCGAGACGATTCTCAAATTTCATGGCGCTACCGCGGCGAACGTGGTCCAGGACCATGTTTACGTCACCGACCGCGCGTCCCACCCGCTGGTCTTGCCGGTCCGCCTCAAGCACTTTCCCAAGGACGGACCGACGAGCTCGTTCGTCGAAGTCGCCTCGCTCAAGGATCCAAGTTGGCTGATCGAGATCGAGGTGGTGGCGGTGTTGCCTTAGCGTGTTTCATTCTAACGATGAAGTATGCTATATAAGATGCGGAAAAATAACATAAATAGATATTCGCTATTTGCGCTGGCGTTGACGCTCGTTCTCGCGGCGAACGCGGCGCACGGACAGTCGACGCGCCCATCATCGGCGACGACCACACCCTCGAACGCGCAGATCGTTCGCAATTTCGACGTGATCGCGTTCGGAAACGAATACAAGGAAGAAAAGCACGCGACCGTCCGCAAATGGGTTAGCCCGGTCAGGATCGCGATCATGACGGAGGGCTACCCCAACTGGAGCAAGATGTCGGCGGATTACCCCGACTATCTCGAGGACGATGTCCAGCGCCAGATCGCGGATCTCACGGCCATCACGGGTCATCCGATCGAGCTTTATTTTTCGCCGAAAATGGCCAAAAAAACCGGCATTGCCAAAGGGTTCGATATCAACAAGGCGACCCTTTACTTGTTCTATTTGCCGACCGCGAAGCTATCCGAGGCGATGGCGCCGTTCTTCAAGAACGATCCCCGCGAAGTCGAGCGGCTGATGTTTTCGGTCGAAGCGGTCGAGCGCAAAAAGAAACTGAAGCCCGGCGAAAAAGCGGATCTCAAAGGCTCGACCTGCTTCGCCACCATTCACACCAAAGGCAGCGAGATTCGCGTTGTGGCGGTCGGTGTACCGGCCGAGCACCCGCGCGACGTCATCCGGACCTGCGTCATCGAAGAACTCACCCAGGTGATGGGCCTGCCGAACGACAGCGAGTCGGTCAACCCGTCGATTTTCAATGACCGGAGTCCCTACGTCGACCTCACCGAGCACGATAAGTTCTTGCTCAAGATCCTTTACGATCCGCGCATGAAAGTGGGGACTCCGCGCACCGAGGTCGCGAAAATCGCCGCGACGGTCATGCAAGAGCTGAGACCGGGTCGATAGATCTCTTCTTTTTCGATGGTCGAACGCTCTGGAGTTGGTGAGTTCCTCACACGAGAGTCAAGATTTACCAGAAAAAAACGTTATTTTTCAATGTCATTTTGGTTGATGCTCGGCTGTGACGATCATCAACCAAACGACTGTTTTAATTTGAGTTTTATTATTGCCTGAATAAGCAATATTGGAACAATCGAGTCGTACTTTTTCCTTGTTCAGCCTCCCGTCAAGTCGCGTTTTTTCATGCAACACCACCCATGCACTCGACAAGATACGACAACCTACAAAATACTCGTGGCGACTCGCTTGTCGACACATGGTGACTCTACGGCGTGATCAGCCGACTACATCCAAGCGCTTGCGGACGAGGCGCCGGCGCCACGGGAGACGTGACTTGGCGAACGTCCCTTCGTAATCTCAACACCAAGTTGTTATTTGACCGTCCCCCACACGACCGCGACTACTGAGCAATCCCCGAAACGGCGTCCCGAGCGGGCGCCGTAACCGAAATAGGAGCACGAGCGAATGGCTTTTCGTAGGGTTTTCACGACGTCCTCGGCGGCAGCCGTCGTTATCGTCATCGCTGCGGCATCGGTCCTTGCCGGCACCGACAACGTCGCCTTTCCAGCAAATTACAAAACCGCCTTCACGTTCTAAGGCACCGTCGATCGCGCCGACAACAAGACGGTGCGCGATCTCTACGTCAGCAAGGCGGCGTTCGATGCGATCAAGGCCGGGCGTCCCGCCCCGAGCGGCGCCGTGTTTACGATGGAAGTCTACCGCGCCAAACTCGACGCGGCGCAGAATCCGGAGAAGGACGCGCAAGGGCGCCTGATCAAGGACGGTGCGCCGGCCGTATTCGTTATGGAGAAGCGGACCGGCTGGGGCGGCGAGTACGCCGCCGACATCCGCAACGGCGAGTGGGAATACGCGCGCTTCCTCGCCGACGGCAAGCGCTTCGAGAACCCCGACATGAAGGCGTGCTTCGAGTGCCACAAACGGGTCGAGGGCGCCGACTTCTTGTTTTCGACCGATCGCGTCAAGGCCAAACAATAGCGCCGGACCGCGTCGACCGGCCGGGCGTTGCCGCTACAGCAGCGTCTGGCCGTCGTCGACCGTGATCACCGTTCCCGTCACGTAATCGCTTGCGCTCGAAGCCAAGAGCAGCAGCGTGCCGTCGAGGTCCGCCGGCTGGCCCAAACGGCGGCGCGGCATCGCCTGCACCGTCTTGCGCCCGGCCTCGGTCTTGAAGAATTCGCTGTTCATCTCGGTTTCGATGTAACCGGGCGCGATGGCGTTCACGCGGATCGCGTAGCGGGCCCATTCGAGCGCCATCGCCTTGGTCATCTGCACCAGCGCGGCTTTGGCCATGGCGTAGACCGCAAGCTGCGGCAACACCTTGAACGCCGCCATCGACGCGATGTTGACGATCTTGCCGCCGCGCCTGTGCTGAATCATCCGCCGCCCGACCGCCTGCGCTGTCAACCACGCCCCCTTGAGGTTGGTATCCATCACGTCGGCGTAGTCCTCGGGCGTGGTATCGGCGATCCACTTGGGCCGCGCGACGCCGGCATTGTTGATCAGGATCGAGAGCGCGCCGAGCTCGGTCTCGGCGGCATCGACGGCGGCGGCAATCGAGGCCGGATCCGTCACGTCGAGCTTGAGCGCGAGCGCGCGCCCGCCGAAGCCCGCGATCTCGCGCTCGAGCGCGTTCAACCGGTCGGTACGCCGCGCCGCGATCGCGACTTTGGCGCCGGCGCGTGCGAGCGTGACGGCAAATCGATGCCCGAGCCCACTCGAGGCGCCGGTGATCAACGCGGTCTCGCCCTGCAACCCGAACATCGCCCACACCTCCGGCCGAACCGAGTGCGGGGCACTCTAGGTTCGGGCTCTACCGGCGGCAAGGCTGGCGCGTACGGCGGCACGGGAGTTCCCGGATTCTGCGGGTTTTACCTTAGGAGGGGCGTAAAAATTTGCTAGTCTCCCCCGCGTCCTCATCAAACCGTCATCGATGACCCTCACCGCGCGCGTTCTGGTATTCGACAGCGACCCCGACCAGCGCCTGCGCATTGTCGGCAAGCTCGGCGACCGCGGGTAAGACAACCTGATCGCGCGCTCGGTCGACGAGGCCCTCGACCTCGCCAAGAACAACCCGCTCGATATCGTGATCGTGAGCGCGAGCGTGCCCGACGAGGAGCGCGGCCGGTTGAATGCGGCGCTCAAAGAGCTGTGGACGACCCGGCACCTGCCGGTGATCGTGGTCGGCGGCGAGGGCGGCACGCAACCGCTCGACGACCGCGCCGCGGCGATCGCCGAGTTCTTGCCGCGCGAGTTCCACGACCTCGAATTGTTCTCGCACTTGAGCTCGCTCGTGCGCCTCAAGACCATGCAGACCGAGCTCGAGCGACGGCTCGCCACCACTGCCGAATTCGGCGTCCGCACGCCGCGTCCCGTTCGCCCGCCCAAGAGCGTCAAAGGCGGCCGCGCACTCGTCGTCGCCTGTCACGGCCCGTTGAAGAAGCGGATCGACAGCGCGCTCCGCGGGACGCTCAAAGTCATCCACGCCCGCGACTATGCCGCCGGGCTCGCTACCCTCGGCCGCGCGGCGGTCGATCTCGTGTTCGCCGGCGGTGGCGCGGATGGCAAGACGGCGCCCGATTTCTGCACCGCGATGCGCGGCCAGTCGCAGCTCTTCACCGTCCCGCTGGTGCTGATCGCCGACGCGCGTGCGTTCCAGGATCCGGTCGCGCCCTATGTGAGCGGCGCCAACGACATCGTGCCGACCACCGTCGGGATCAAGGACCTCCGCACCCGCGCGGTCGCGCTGGTCAAGCAGAAGGGCTACCGCGAGGCCATGCGCACGCTTTACCGTCAGCTCGGCGAGGATGTGACCACTGATCGATTGACCGGGCTTTACACCCACGGTTTCCTGCACGCCCACCTCGCGCGCCAGATCGAGGATGCCCATAGCTGGAATAAGAATCTTTCGGTCGGCTATATCGACGTCGACGACTTGGCGTCGATCAATCTCGACTACGGCTACGTTGCCGGCGATCTTCTGCTGCGCGAGATCGGTCAGCTGATGGCGAACCTCGTGCGCGGCGAAGACTTGGTCGCTCGCGTCGGCAACGACGAGTTCTGCGTGATCGAGCCGGACACCGCGCCGGAGGTTGCCGAATTCGCGCTCCAGCGCATCGCCGGCGTGATCGGCAAGACCAAGTTCAAGCTCCCCGGCATCGAGGGACCGCTCGCCGTCTCGGTCACGGTCGGCTATACCGCGATCGAGCCGGGCGACGACAGCGATTCGCTGATCGCCCGCGCCCGCGAGCAATGCCACGGCAATGCCAAGCGCGCGGCGCCGCGACCGCTGCGACCGCTGCCGCCCAAGGCCGAGGTCGACGACGATGACTGAGAGCCGGCTCCGCATCGACATCGTCTCCGACACGATCTGCCCATGGTGTTTCGTCGGCAAGCGCCGGCTCGAGCGTGCGCTCGCTGCGCGGCCCGGTCTTGCGGTCGAGATCGCCTGGCACCCGTTCCAGCTCAATCCCGATATGCCGCGCGAAGGGCTCGACCGGCGGCGTTACCTCGAAGCCAAGTTCGGCGGCGCCGCCGGCGCCCGCCAGATCTACGACCGCATCCGCGATGCCGGCACCGGCGAAGGCATCGCCTTCGACTTCGATGCTATTGGCACCACCCCCAACACCGTCGATTCGCATCGCCTGGTCAAGTGGGCGGGCGACGCCGGTGTTCAAGACGCCGTCGTCGAAGCGTTGTTTCGCGCCTACTTTTTCGAGGGCCGCAACGTCGGCCTGGCCGAAGTCTTGGCCGACGTCGCGGCCGCGTGCGGCATGGACCGCGCCGCGATCGCCGAGCGCTTGACCGGCGAGGATGACCGCGACCATGTCGCGCAAGCCGCTCAGCAGATGGCGGCCATGGGAATCACCGGCGTCCCCTGCTACATCGTCGATCGCCGCTACGCGATCTCGGGCGCACAGGACCCGGCAGTGTTCTTGAACCTGTTTGACGAACTCGCGCGCGAGGCTGCCGGCACGCCGGGCCAAAGCGCTTTTCCTAAAAACTGAACCGTTATTTTTTCGACGTCTCGGACGGGCCAGCCACAAGCTGAGGCCGCGCACGAACCAGCCACAAGCTGAGGCCGCGCACGAAATAGGGCGTAGATGGCGGGCCTTCGCCGGCCATGACGACCGTTGCAGGTGCTTCCGTCTGGGAGAAACGCGAGCTAGCGCTTAGCGCTCGCCGAATAGGAACGCGAGCAGGACGAAGCGCCGCCCGGACGTGACCTCGAGCACCTCGTGCAGCAACGAGGACGAGAATACGATCGCCGCGCCCGAAGCCGGCCGGTAGCGCTGGCCGCCGAACTCAGGATAGACCAGCTCGCCGCCCGCGAACGCTTCGGTGTTCAGGTTGATCGACATTGCGAAGCGCCGGTGCGCGACGTGCGGCTCGGTGTTGTCGCGGTGCCCGTGGAGTTCGCCGCCGCGCGCGCCTTCATAGCAGCCGATCCGGTAGAACTCGCGCCGCGTTACCGGGAAGTGAAACGCTTTGCGGATCTCGGGAAACAGCCGTTCCCGGAGCCGCCGATCGATCCAGGCATTGGTCGCGGGGTTCATCACCCAATGGTCGATGCGGTCGCCGCGGCCGTATTCCGGAATCCGCATCTTGTAATCGACGCTCCGTTGCTGCTCGCCGTGGCCGGGTTCGAGGAATTCGTTGCCCTCGAGCCGGAACACCGCGATGAGCCGCTGGCATTCGTCCGACGACAGCACGTCGGGAACCACGAGGACGGGGGCGTGGATCGCGTCCTGCGGGTGGGGCGTGAACGCTGGTGCCCACGCCGCGATCGCGCCAGCGACTCGGGTCACGAGCGACGCGAGTTCCTCCTTCCCGCCCTGCCCCGCCGCCAGAACATGGCGGTTTGGCGCGATGGCGATGACCGCCATGCCGTTCGCGGCGTTGACGCCGTAGCTTCGTCCGACCGCGCCGTCGCGATCCTCGAGCGTCGGGACGCCGCTATCGCCCGCGCCGGTGCCGCCGATCGCGAACAGCGCCGCGCGGGCGCGATCGAGCGCTCCCCGATGCAGCGCCAACGCCTGCATCGTCGCTGCTAGTTCGGCGCCGGTTCCGAACACGAGCAGCGCAAACCGACCGGCGATCGCCGGATCGTCGAGATCGACGCTCGCGCCCGTGGCGCTCGGCAATCGGAATCCCGGCGCGATGTCGCCGGGCTCGATCAGGGCGGCACGCGCGGGCGCGGCCAGGGGCGCCAGTGCCATCGCTTACGCCACCACCTGGGCGACGTCGGCCGGCTTGGCAGCAGCCGAGATCGCCGCCAAACGATCGACCAGTTGATAAAGCCCCTTCAGCCGCTCATCCACGTTGTCCCACGCCCGCAGGTAGACCAGGCGGTGGTCCGGCCTGAGCTTCATCGCCCCGCCCTGGCGCGAGATCATGTCGACGAGACCGGCCGGATTGGCGAAGCGGTTGCCACGGAAGGCGATGGTTGCCCCTTTCGGTCCGGCTTCGATCCGCTCGATCGAGGCCTGCAGGCACGCCTGCTTGATGCCGACGATCTTGACCAAGTGCTCGACATCGTCCGGCAGCGGACCGAAGCGGTCGATCAGCTCGGCGGCGAAGGCCTCGATCTCGGCCCGGCTGGTGAGCCGCGCGAGCCGGCGATAGAGCCCCATCCGGAGCGTCAAGTCGCCGATGTAGCTTTCCGGAATCAGCACCGAGGTGCCGATCTGGATCTGCGGCGACCACGCTTCCTCATCGTCGGTCGCGGCCGTGCGGGGCGCCGCCTTAGCGGTCGCGACCGCTTCCTCCAGCATCTGCTGGTAGAGCTCGAGCCCGACTTCGCGGATGTGACCCGACTGTTCCTCGCCCAGGAGATTGCCGGCGCCGCGCAGGTCGAGATCGTGGCTCGCAAGACTGAAGCCGGCGCCCAGTCCATCCAGCGCCTGCATTACCTCGAGCCGTTTGAGCGCCGCTTCGCCCGGGGCGCGAGTCGCCGGGAGCGTCAAGTAGGCGTAGGCGCGCACCTTGGAGCGGCCGACGCGGCCCCGGATTTGATAGAGCTGGGCCAATCCGAACATGTCGGCGCGGTGGATGATCAACGTGTTGACGCTCGGGATGTCGAGGCCCGATTCGATGATATTGGTGCAGATCAAGACATCAAAACCGCCGTCGTAGAACGCGTTCATGGTGCCGTCGAGCTTGGTCGGCGGCAGCCGTCCGTGGATGACGCTGAACTTGACCTCGGGCAGTTCGCGCTTCAGGAAATCCTCGACCTCGGGCAGGTCGGCGATCCGGGGGGCGACATAGTAAACTTGGCCGCCGCGGAAACGCTCGCGCTGGATCGCCTCGCGCACCACCACCGGATCAAACGGCAGGATGTAGGTGCGGACCGCCAGGCGGTCGACCGGCGGCGTCGCGATCAACGAGAGCTCGCGCACGCCCGAGAGTGCGAGCTGCATGGTGCGCGGGATCGGGGTCGCAGTCAGCGTCAGAACGTGGATATTGGCGCGGAACTGCTTCAGGCGCTCTTTGTGCTTGACGCCGAAATGTTGCTCCTCGTCGATCACCACCATGCCGAGATCGCGAAAGACGATCTGCGCGGCCAACAGCGCATGGGTACCGATCACGATGTCGATCGACCCGTCGGCGAGCCCGCGCTTGACGGCGGCGGCATCCCTGGCGTTCACCAAGCGTGACAGATGGGCGACCTTGACCGGCAAGCCCTCGAACCGTTGCGTAAAAGTCGCGTGGTGCTGGCGCGCCAACAGGGTGGTCGGACACACGATCGCGACTTGGCGGCCCGACATCGCGACCACGAACGCGCTCCTGAGCGCAACCTCGGTCTTGCCGAAGCCGACATCGCCGCACACCAGGCGGTCCATCGGCTTTCCGGCATTGAGATCGGCCAGCACGTCGCTGATCGCCTGCCGTTGGTCGTCGGTCTCGTGGTAGGGGAAACGCGCGCAGAACTCTTCGTAAAGTCCGGTCGGCACCGCGAGCGGCGGGGTCGCGTTGACGGTCCGCTGGGCCGCGATCCGGATCAGTTCCTCGGCCATGTCCTTCAGCCGCTTCTTGATCCGGGCCTTGCGCGCCTGCCACGCCGCGCCGCCCAAGCGGTCGAGTGCGGCGGCGGCATCTTCCGAGCCGTAGCGCGACAGCATCTCGATGTTCTCGACCGGGACGAACAGCCGGTCGCCGCCCTCGTAATTGAGCAGCAGGCAGTCGTGCGGCGCGTCCATGACCTCGATCGTCTGCAGCCTGACGAAACGACCGACGCCGTGGTCGACGTGGATGACGAGGTCGCCGGGCGCCAGATCGGTGACTTCGGCGATGAAGTTTTCGGCGCGGCGCGCCCGTTTGGGCGGGCGGCCGATGCGGTCGCCCAGGATGTCCTGCTCGGTGAGAACCGCCAAATCGGCGGTCGCGAAGCCTTTTTCGAGCGTAACCACGGCGAGCGGGACGCGATCGGTGGCGGCGGTGAGCGCGCCACCCCAACTCGGCACCGGCTCGAGCTTGGCGATACCGTGCTCGGCGAGAAGTTTCGCCAGGCGGTCGCGCGACCCCTCGCTATAGCAAGCGAGCACGACCCGGCGCCCCTCGCCGTGCTGGGCGGCGACGTAATCGCGGACGGCGTCGAACAAGTTGGTGGTCGGGTGCGCGCGTTCGGGTGCGAAGTCGCGACCATCCCGACCGCCGACGTCGATGACGTCGGCCGCCGCCGGGAGCGCGAAAGTCGAAAACTGGGCGACGGCCGCGGCGCCGAGGCGGCTATCCCACTCGACGCGGCTCAAATAAAGCCGCTCCGGCGGCAGCGGCCGGTAAATGCCGCCGCCAGAAGCCGGGCCGCTTTCACGGGCGCGGCGCGCCTCGTAATAGTCCGCGATCATGTCGAGCCGGCTTTCGCGGGCATCGTCGATCATGGGGTCGAGCGTTACCGTCGCCGCCGGCGCGTAGTCGAACACGGTCGCGAGATTTTCGTGAAACAGCGGCAGCCAGTGCTCCATCCCGGCGTGGCGGCGGCCCGCGCAAACGGCGGCATAGAGCGCGTCATCGGCCGAAGGCACGCCGAACAGCGCGGTATAGGCGGCGCGGAAGCGGGCGATCGCCGCCGGCTCGAGCCGAAACTCGCTCGGCGGCTCGAGGTCGACGTCGGCGCGCTGGCCGGTCGTCCGCTGGGTGACCGGATCGAACGTGCGGACCGCTTCGAGCGTGTCGCCGAATAGATCGAGCCGCAGGGGTTCGGCCGCTCCGGGTGGGAAAATGTCGATCAAGCCGCCGCGAACCCCGAACTCGCCCGGCTCGGCCACCGTCCCCACCCGCACGTAGCCGCTTTCGGCGAGGAATCCGATCAGGGCGTCGACGTCGATCCGCTCGCCCTTGGTCAGCCGGCGCCGGCCACGCGCCATTTCGGCCGCCACCGGCACGCGCTGCATGACGGCATTGACCGTCGCGACGATGACGCGCGGGCCGCGCCGCCCGCCGTCCGCGAGCGCGCACAAGGTCGCGGCGCGTTCGGCGGCGATCTCCGGATTGGGGGAAACGCGGTCGTACGGAAGGCAGTCCCACGCCGGAAAGCGCAGCACGGAGACGTCGGGGGCGAAGAAGGCGAGCCCTTCGGCGGCGGCATCGAGCCGACGATCGTCGCGCGCAACATGCAAGACCTCGCCGCTCGCGCGCGCGAGTTCGGCGAGCATCAGATACTGGACCCCATCGGGCGCGCCGCCGATTTTCAACCTGGCGCCGACACTAGGAATATTATTGATTATTTTCAAAGCCATGAAGGTATGGCTTAAAGTTCATAACGAGCTTCATCACCGACGTGTCGAGGCGTGCGGGGACGGGCTGGCGTCGCGTGAACCAGGCCATCAGATCGGGGTCCGATTGCTCGAGGATGCGCTCGAACTGGTCGAGTTCGGGCTCGCTCAGGCCTGCCAAATGTTGGTCGGCAAACCCGCCGAGGACGAGGTCTGCTTCCTTCATGCCGCGGTGCCAGCTCCGGTAGCGTAAGCGCTTGCGGCGCACCTCGATGTCATGGTCGGCCACGGCTGGTCCTCGGAGGGTTGTTCGTCGCCGCCGGTATAGACCCTACCCCGTCCGCTGTCAGCCGATGAGTGCGGCCGAGTCGGCTAGCAGGGCGCGGGCTGCCGACCAAAGCCGTCATGCGCGGGACACGATCTGGACACGACCCAAGCATCGACGCCTTTCTTGGTTTGCTAGACCCAAGGATGGCCGGGACGCGGCCTGCGGCCGGCCCGGCCATGACGGCTTTTCCACGACCGTCTCGTTCACCGCGCTGCGAAGCCGTCGAATTCTGCGCTAAGCTGCACGCGCCGCCATGCGCCCCGAGAATCTGTTTGGCTCCTTCGCCGCGGTTACTGTGCTCGGCGGGATCGGCCCGCGGATCGGCAAACTGGTCGCCAAGGCGGCCGGCCCCCATGTCGCCGACCTCTATTGGCACCTGCCGAGCGGAATCATCGACCGCCGTTTTACGCCCAAGATCGCAGCGGCACCCGAAGGCCAAATCGCGACCATCGCGGTCACCGTCGAGAAGCACTATCCGCCACCCCGCTACCGCCGCCAGATTCCCTACAAGGTACGCTGCCGCGACGACACCGGCGTCCTGATGCTGGTCTTCTTTCACGCCCACCAGGACTACATCGAAAAGACCCTACCGGTCGGCGCCACCCGCCTGGTCAGCGGCAAGGTCGAGCGCTACGACGACGAAATCCAGATCACCCACCCCGACTACATCGCCTCGCCCGAAGAGGCAGCGTCGTTGGTCGCGGTCGAGCCGGTCTACCGCCTGACCGCCGGCCTCTCGGCCAAAGTGATGCGGAAAGCCGTGGGACAGGCGGTGGCGCGCGCGCCCGACCTCGCCGAATGGATCGATCCCGCCTACCGCGCCCACCATGGCTGGTCGTCATGGCGGGACGCGCTCCACGCCGCGCACCGGCCCGAGCAGGCCGAGGATCTGGACGCCGGGAGCCCACCCCGCATGCGGCTCGCGTTCGATGAGCTGCTCGCCAACCAGTTGGCCCTGGCGCTGGTGCGCTTGGGCGCCCGTCGCCGCCCCGGCCGGGTCATCGCCGGCGACGGCCGGCGCCGCAACCGGCTGATCGCCGCGCTCCCCTATCGGCTCACCCAGGCGCAACAAGCCGCGCTCGCCGAGATTTGCGCCGATATGGCCAAGGCCGTGCCGATGATACGGCTGCTCCAGGGCGATGTCGGCAGCGGCAAGACCGTGGTCGCCCTGGCGGCGATGCTGAACGCAGTCGAGACCGGCGCCCAGGCCGCGCTCATGGTGCCGACCGATCTCCTGGCCCGCCAACACTACAAGAACCTGACGCCACTCGCCGAGGCGGCCGGGGTCACGCTCGCGCTGCTCTCCGGGCGTGAGTCCAAGCGGACCCGCGAGACGACCTTCGCTGCGCTGGCGGCGGGTGCGGTCGACATCGTGATCGGCACCCACGCGTTGTTCCAGGACGAGGTCCAGTTCCGCGACCTCGCCTTCGTCGTGATCGACGAGCAGCATCGCTTCGGCGTGCACCAACGTCTGGCGCTCTCCGCCAAGGGCGTCGGCGGCGCCGATGGCGGGGCGCGGCCCGATCTCCTTTTGATGACCGCGACCCCGATCCCGCGCACCCTGACGCTCACCGCCTATGGCGACATCGACGTGTCGCGGATCGCCGAGCTCCCGCCGGGCCGCGCCGCGCTCGAAACCCGCGCGGTCCCGCTCGAGCGTTTGGACGAGGTGACAACCGCGGTCGGACGCGCGACCAAGGCCGGCGCCCGCGTCTACTGGGTGTGCCCGCTGGTCGAAGAAGCCGAGGATCTCGACCTTGCCGCCGCCGTCGAGCGCCACGCCGCGCTCGAAGCGTCGTTCCCCGGCCGGGTCGCCCTGGTCCACGGCCAGATGAAGACCGAGCGGCGCGAAGCGGCGATGGCGGCGTTCATGGCGGGCGCGGTCGATATCCTCGTCGCGACAACCGTGATCGAGGTCGGGGTCGACGTGCCCGAAGCGACGATCATGGTGATCGAGCACGCCGAGCGCTTCGGCCTGGCCCAGCTCCATCAGCTCCGCGGCCGGGTCGGGCGCGGAGCCAAGCCGGGCACCTGCCTGCTCCTTTACGCGCCGCCCTTGACCGAGACCGCGCGGGCACGAATCGACATCATGCGCCAGACCCGCGACGGCTTTCGCATCGCCGAGGAAGACTTGCGCCTACGCGGGAGCGGCGAGCTCTTGGGCACGCGCCAGAGCGGCTCGCCGGAATTCCGGATCGCCGACTTGGACGTCCACGGGGAGCTCTTGCAGGCGGCGCGGGACGATTCCCGCCTCATCATCGCGCGCGATCCCGGTCTCGCGAGCGCACGCGGCGAAGCGCTTCGCGTGTTGCTTTACCTCTTCGAACGCGACGCGGCGGTCAGGAACTTGCGGTCGGGTTAGGTCAGCGCCGCGCGAACAAGGCCGGCCGCTTGGGCGGCAGAGCGGCGCGGTCGGGCGGCGCGACGATGCCGCCGGAAATCAAGAACTTGAAGCCCTCATCGACGGTCATGTCGAGGGTGACCAAGTCGCCGCGCGGCACGAACAGAAGGAAGCCCGAGGTCGGATTGGGTGTGGTTGGCACGTAGATCGTGACCGCGTCCTCGGCGGTCGCGGCCCGCACGGCCGGCACGGTATCGGCGGTGACGAACGCGATCGACCACGCGCCGGCGCGCGGGTACTCGACCAGCACCACTTCGCGGAACGAGCGCGAGGATTGCGACAACACGGTCTCGAATAGCTGCTTCAAGGCGCCGTAGATCGATCGGATGATCGGCATGCGGGCGACGATCCGCTCGCCGATCCGGACCAGCGTCCTCCCCAAGACGTTGGCGGTGACGAAGCCGATCAGCGTCAAGAACAGGATCGTGATCAGGAGCCCGAGCCCCGGGATCGCGATCTCGAGGTAGGCCTCTGGGCTATAGGCCGGCGGGATCAACGGCTTGACCAAGTCGTCGATGACGCTGACGAAGCTCCAAACGAGATAAAGGGTGAGCCCGATCGGCGCAGTCACCACGATCCCGGTCAGAAACGCGGTCTTGAGGCTTAAGCGAAATCCCGTGCGCCGGGGGGCCGGCGGCTCAGCGGTAAGCGGTGGCGTATTCATGGCACTCAAAAGTTAAGCGATTGAGCTGAAGATATAGTTCACGAACGAGTTGGTTTCTATCCCAGGGCTAACCTTCGCCAAAGAACGTCGACAATTCGCGTGCCGTCTCGTCCGGCGCCTCTTCGGGCAGGAAGTGGCCGCAGGCGAGCGGGCGCCCGCGTACGTCGGCGGCGCGCGTCCGCCAGATCCCCAACACGTCGTGCGCCCGGGCTATTCCCCGCTTTTCGCCCCACAATACCAGGAGCGGGCACGCGATCTTGCGGCTCAAGTCGCTCTCGTCGATCTCGACGTCGATGGTACGCCCGGCGCGATAGTCCTCGCAGGTGGCGTGGATCGCGGCCGGATCGCTGAAGCAGCGTACGTATTCCGCCATTGCCGCCGGCGTGAACGCGGCCATGTCGCCGCCCCAGTTGGCGAGCATCTTCTTGAGCCAGAACGCTGGATCGGCGCCGATCATGGTCTCGGGAAGATCGGCATCCTGCGACAAGAAGTACCAGTGAAACGCCGACCAAGCGTGGTTCTTGTTCGAGCGCTGCCACACCTCGTAGGTCGGGATGATGTCGAGCAGCGCGACCCTGACGACGCGTTCGGCATGGTCGAGCGCCATCCGGTGCGCGGTGCGGGCGCCGCGGTCGTGACCGGCAACGGCGAAACGCTTGTGCCCGAGCTGCTCCATCACCTCGACCTGGTCCTGCGCGAGCGCGCGCTTCGAGTAGCGCTCGTGGCGCGGATCGCCAGGCGGCTTGGACGAGTCGCCATAGCCGCGCAGGTCGGGGGCAACGACCGTGAATTTCTGCGCCAGCGCCGGCGCCACCTTGTGCCACATGACGTGGGTCTGCGGGTAGCCATGAAGCAAGAGCAGCGGCGGGCCGCTCCCGCCGATCACGGCATGAATGTCGGCGCCGCCGGTCGTGAAGCGGCGCGCGGTAAAGCCTTCGAACATCGCTGAGTCCCTTCCGGCGTGCGCGCGAGAACGTGACTGTCGGCGGAGCGGCTGCCGCTGTAAAGTCCCGCTTGCAGTGGGGATCGACAAGCAGAGGTAGCCTATGGCCGCGATCCCGCGCCTCCTTGCCCTCGCGACCGCCGTTCCGCCGCACCGGCTGTGCCAAAGCGAGGTCGTTCCCGAAGCCGCCCGCCTGTTCGCCGGGATGGCGCAATCCTCGCCCCGCTTCGCCCAGATCTACGCCAATGCCGGGATCGAGACCCGCTACTCGTGCGTGCCGCTCGCGTGGTACGGCGCCCCACACACCTTCAAGGAACGGAACGATCTCTTCGTCGCCAACGCGGTCGAGCTGTTGGCGCTGGCGACCGAGCGCTGCCTCGCCGCGGCCGGTCGCGATAGCGGCGACATCGGCGGACTGATCGTCGTATCGACGACCGGGGTCGCGACACCCTCGCTCGATGCGCTCTTGATGGAACGCCTGAGCCTCAGGCGCGATCTCCGCCGCCTTCCGGTGTTCGGCTTGGGCTGCGCCGGCGGCGTCCTGGGGCTCGCCCGTGCGGCGGCACTCGCCAAGAGCGAACCCGACCGGCTGTTTCTTTGCCTGGTGGTCGAACTTTGCGGCCTCACGTTCCGCCACGGCGATCGCGGCAAAAGCAACCTGATCGCGACCGCTCTGTTCGGCGATGGCGCCGCGGCAGCGCTGGTCGGGTGCCGAGACGACGGGCCGGTAATCGCCGGCTGGGGCGAACACACTTGGCCCGCTTCGCTCGACATCATGGGCTGGAACGTCACCGACGACGGGCTCGGCGTCATCTTCTCGCGCGACATTCCCGAACTGGTGCGGCGCGAATTGCGGGCCGCCCTCGACCGCTATCTCGCGCAAACCGGACTGCGGCTCGCTGACGTCGATCACTTCGTCTGCCATCCCGGCGGGGCCAAGGTGTTGGATGCCCTCGAGGACGCGCTCGAATTGCAGCGCGGCACCATGGTTCACGCGCGCGCCACGCTCCGCGATTACGGCAACATGTCGGCGGCGACCGTGCTGTTCGTGCTCGAACGCGCTCTGGCGGCGGGCGCGCGCGGCCGCGTCCTCCTCTCTTCGCTCGGCCCCGGCTTCACCGCCGGCTTCCTCACGCTCGAGCGGCCGTGACCGCCGCCGACTGGATCGTGCTCGCGGTCGCGTTGCAGCGGCTGGGCGAACTCGCCTACGCGCGCGGCAACGAGCGCGCGCTCCGCGCCAGGGGCGGGATCGAGGTCGGCGCTCGTCATTACCCGCTGTTCATCGTCCTGCACGCGAGCTGGCTCGCCGCGGTGTGGTGGAGCGGGCGCGCCGCCGCGACGCTCGATCTCGGTTGGTTCGCGGTCTTTTTCGTGCTGCAAGCGGCGCGCGTCTGGGTGGTGGTGGCGCTCGGCCGTTATTGGACCACCCGCGTCATCACCCTGCCGGGCGAGCCTCTGGTGCGGCGCGGGCCCTATCGGTTCCTACGCCACCCCAATTACCTGATCGTCGTACTCGAGATCGCGGTGCTGCCGCTTTGTTTCGAGTTATGGGAGCTCGCGATCCTGTTCTCGATCGCCAATCTCGCGCTACTCGCCCACCGCATCCAGGTCGAGGACCACGCGCTCGGGCCGCGGCGCCGCCCTTGACACGGTTGGCAAGACGACCGACCTATGAATATGCTCGAGTAATCATGTCCGCCCGCTCTTCGTTGTTTGCCCTTGTCGCGCTCGGTGCCGCGATGACCTTCGCCGGCGCGGCGCCCGCGGCTGCCGACTACGACGGCGCGATTCGCGACTATGAAGCCAACCGTTATGCCGCGGCGATCGCCGAGTTCCGGCGATTGGCCGAACGCGGCCACGGCGCCGCCGAGTTCATGATCGGGGTCATGTCCTTCAACGGTCGCGGCGTCGCCAAAGACATCCGCGACGCCGCCGTGTGGTTTCACAAGGCGGCGATGCAGGGCTACCCGCCGGCGCAGCTCGCTTACGGTTCGCTCCACCTGCGGGGGGTCGGACTCGCCCCCGATCCGGTCACCGCCTACATGTGGCTCACCCTCGTCGCCAACAGCGGCGTCCCCGGCCTCGCCATCCAGGCGACGACGTTGCGCGACGACGCCGCCAAGGCTCTGAACCCTGCCGACCTCGAGCGCGCCCGCCGCCTCGCGCGCGACTGGCGCCCGCGCTGTGCTAATTTGAGCGGGCCCTGGGAGGGCGGCGCCCGCGACAGTTTCGGCCCCTGCGGGTCGGGCGCGGGATGACGGTCAACCCTAAGGACGATACCGATTAGACGGATTGCCGCTCTTATTTTTGGCTGCGGCGTTGCGCTGAACGCCGGGAGCGCCGCGATCGCAGCGGCGCCGGTCGTCGAGCTAGCCGCGCTCGCCGACCAGGACGAGATCGCCAAGAACCGCGCCGACGGTTCATTGGTGCGCAAGATACAGGCGGCGCTGGCCGAGCTCGGTTTCTATCTCGGCCCGGTCACTAGCCGCATGAACCCGGCGACCGAAGCGGCGATCCGGCTATACCAGGAACGGACCGGCGCCGAGGTCACCGGCCAGCCGAGCTACACGCTGCTCGAGCTCCTCCAGCTGGTCGAAGAGGTCAAGCAGCTCCGCCTTCGCCTGCAGGATACGCGCGAAAGCCAGATCGCCAGCGCGCGCGAGGCGCTCGCCAGCCAGTCGGCGACACGGGCGTTGGTAACCGACCGCAAGGCGCTCGACCCCGCCGACCCGACGCGCGACGCGTCTGGTTGTTTGGCCGAGCCGACGGTGCCGTGCCTGCTCGATGAGGCGGTGGCGAGCGCGAAGGCTGTCCACCAGGTGCACTTTCGCGACTGGGTGTTCGGCGAGATCGTCATCACCCAAGCCCGCGCCGGCCGCATCGATGACGCGCTGGGTACGCTGCGGCTGGTCGACGATCCGCGGCTTATCATCGCCGGCCTGCGCAACATCGTGCGGGCCGTTGCCGACATCGGACGCCTCGCCGAGGCTCACGCCGTCGCCGCGACGATCCCGCTGTCGTGGAGTCAGGCCGAGGCGTTGGCGGCGATCGCGCCGGCCGAGATCGGTGCCGGCGATAGCCAAGCGGCACGGGCCTCGATCGACCGTATCCTCGAATTGAGCAAGGATTCGAGCGAAACCCGCCGCCGCGTCGCGACGCTGCGGGCGTTGGCGGTCGACCTCGCGCAGCGCGACGCGCGGCAGCTCTCCGATACCGTGATCGACCGCGCCCTGACGATCGCCGAAAACGAAGGCGATGCCGACAAGCGCGAATCGCTCCTCGGCGATGTCGTCGCCGGCTTGGCCGACCTCGGCCGCCGCGATCAAGCCGCGGCCCTGCTCGCCCGCATTCGCGATCCCAAGCACCACGCCTCGATTCTGATCGCGCAGGTCAACGCGCATATCCGGAGCGGCGAGACCGTGCCGGCGCTCAAGTCTGCGCAGGCGCTCGGCGAAGATCGCTACCGTATCCTGGCGTTGGGCCGGATCGCGGTCGCTCAACATCGGGCCGGCGCCCGCGTCGAGGCGATGCGGACGCTGGATGACGCCCTGGCGTCGACCGCTGCCATCGACGCCCGCGCCGCCTACGCCCGCGATTACGCGATCAGCAACGTAGTGCAGTCCTACATTGCGATCGCCGTACTCGACAAAGCATCGGCGGTTGCAGCGCGGATCGGTGATCCGCGCCTCAAGGCCGACTCGCTCTGGTCGATCGCCGCTGCCCATGAGCGCGGCGGCAATGGGACCGGCACCGCCGCGGCGACTGCGGCGGCCGAGCAAGCGCTCGATGCGATCAAGAACCCCTACGATCAAGCCTGGGTTCTCGCCAATCTGGCGCAAAGCCTGGCCGCGACCGGGCCCGGGGCGTTGGCGCGGCAGCTATTCGAGCGCGCGGCCAAAACGACCCAAACCATCACCAGCCCGTGGGCGCGGGCGCAGGCCGTTGCCAAAGTCGCCGCCAGCTTGCTCGCGGTGAGCGCGAACGACGTTCCGCGCAAACGCGCCGAGGCCAAACCATGACTGCCGTCACCATTCGCGGGCTCGACCATCTCGTGCTGCGGGTCGCCGATTTGCAGCGCTCGCTCGCCTTCTATTGCGGCGTGCTCGGCTGTCGCGAGGAGCGGCGCCTGCCTGAGTTTGGTCTCGTTCAGCTGCGCGCCGGCAATTCGCTGATCGATTTGGTGCCGGTCGAGTCGGTACTCGGCAAGCCGCTCGGTGCCGGTCCCGGCGCGAGCGGGCGTAACCTCGATCACTTCGCTCTGCAGATCGCGCCGTTCGACGCCGCGGCGATCCGCACGCACCTCGAACGTAACGGGATCGAGGTCGGCGACGTCAATCAGCGCTACGGCGCCGAGGGCACCGGCCCCTCGATCTACATCAAGGATCCTGACGGCAACACCGTCGAACTCAAGGGGCCCGCGATCCCGGGCACGCGATCATCGAGTTGAGATCGCGCTTCAGGCGTAGTGCTTGAAGCTCATCCACTGCCGATAATAGAGCTCGTTGGTGTGCGCGACGGTGAAGCGAAGGCGGTTCTGCGCGTCCGCGGTCGTGCAGTAGCGTGCGAACGCGGACGGCCCCAGGCTGCCGTGCTCGACTTCGACGTGCGAGGCGTGCACGGCTATCGACTGCAATCCGTAGTCGCTGATCGCGTAGTGCTTGCGCATCGCCTGTTCGATCCGGCCGAAGCACAGCGGGTTGATGCGCTCGGCCGAGAACGAAGCCGCCGCGATGCCTTCGGCGATCGGCCGCTGGGTGAGGACGACTTCGAACCAGTGGGCGAGCGCCCACGTGTCCATCAGCACCGGCTCCCGGCGCCGGCGCTGCTCGTCCCACCCCAACTCGGTGAACGTCCGTTCGAACAGCTCGACGTGGCCGGCAGTCCCGGATTCGCTCCCGTATTCCTCCTCGGCCAAGTTATCGAGCACCATCTTGCGCAGGTCCTCGTCCTGGCAGCGCGCGTAGAGCGAACCCAACAGGATGTTGGTCGGATTGGCCCAACAGGTGATTTGATAGATCCACCCGGCGATCTGGTTCCTACTGAGTTCGCCGCGCTCGAGCGCGTGGATGACCGGATGTTCGAGCCGATTCTGGCCCGGCCGCGCCATGATCCGATCGAGTTCCGCGATCAGCGCTTCGGTGCCGACCGGCTTGTCTTTGTAGGCGACACCCTCGATTACATCCAAGCTCGCCATGATCCCGCCCTCCCTGGCGTTTTGCGACACTGTGGCGCAAGCGGCCGGCCGCGGTCAACGCCCCGTGGCGGCGCTTGGACCGGGCGACTAGACTGCAAGGCGATCGAGCCAAGGGGGGATCGCGATGGCACGGATCTGGGACTCGTTCCTGACCGAGCGGGACAAGCAGGTGTTCGAGGCCTCGGGCCACGGGCAGCGCGCCGGCTTCGGCGAGCGCCCGGCCCTCCTCGTCATCGACGTCAACTACAACTTTTGCGGCGACAAGCCCGAGCCGATCTTGACGTCGATCGAACGGTGGCCGCATAGCTGCGGCGAAGACGCATGGACGGCGATCCCGGTGATCCGACGCCTGCTCGAGGTCGGCCGCCGCAAGCGCTTGCCGATCTTCTATTCGACCAACGACTTTCGTGCCGACGGATTCGACCTCGGCGGCTGGTCGCTCAAAGCCGGACGCATCAACGAAGACGTGACCCGCGCGGTCAACGGCAACGCCATCGTTGCCGAGATCGCGCCCGCCGACCGCGACGTCATCGTCTACAAGAAGAAGCCGAGCGTGTTTCACGGTACCCCGCTTCTCGACTATCTGATCTCGCTCAAGGTCGACAGCATCGTGTTCGCCGGCACCACGACCTCCGGGTGCGTGCGCGCCGCGGTAATCGACGCCTTCAGCTACAATTTCCGCTGCACGATCGTCGAGGACGCCTGTTTCGACCGCTCGATCGCCTCGCATGCGATCAACCTGTGCGATATGAACGCCAAATACGGCGACGTCATCGGCAGCGGCGAAGCGATCGGCTATCTCGAGACCGTAGCCAACGACCTTTTCCCGCAGCTCGGTTCGAACGCGCCTAGCCGCTGAAAAGCGTCCGTAAATCGCGAACGCCTGACCGAAAACCCGAGTTGTCGCTCCAAACGATTTCGCGTACGCTCCGCGCGCAACGAGAATGGCCCCACCGCGGGTCGCAAGTCGGGGGAGGTTGTGGCCGAAATCTACGCAGACCTGCGCGGCGTCGGGAAAACGTTCTGGTCCCGGCGCGGCGATGTGACCGCGCTCAAGAACATCAACCTCGAGATTCGCGCCGGCGAATTCATGAGCGTGGTCGGGCCGAGCGGCTGCGGCAAGAGCACGATGCTGAAGTGCGTGGCCGGCCTCGAGCCGACCACGGGGGGCGCGGTCAAGATTCGCGGCACCGTCGTCAGCGGTCCGCCCGAGAATCTCGGCATCGTCTTTCAGCGCGACGTGTTGCTCGATTGGCGCTCGGTCATGGACAACGTCCTGCTGCCGATCGAGTTCCGCCGCGGCGACAAGAAGGACTTCACCCGCCGCGCCAACGACCTCCTGGTCTTGTTCGGACTCGACGGCTTCCAGAGCCGCTACCCGTGGGAACTGTCGGGTGGCATGCGCCAGCGGGTCGCGATCGCGCGGGCGTTGCTGCAAGACCCGGCATTCCTGCTGATGGACGAACCATTCGGCGCGCTCGATGCGTTGACGCGCGACGAGCTCAACATCGAGCTGCAGCGGATCTGGAACGAGACCAAGAAGACCGTGATGTTCATCACCCACTCGATCGCTGAGGCGGTGTTCCTTTCCGATCGCGTCGTGGTGATGAAGCGCGACCCCGGCGAAGTCGTCGAAGTGATCGAGATCGATTTGCCGCGGCCGCGCAAGCTCGCCATCCGCGAGACGCGCGAATTCGGCCAGTACTCGACTCGCATCCGCGAAATCTTCGAGCGCCTCGGCGTCTATAGGGAACGGACATGAACCCGATCGGCAAGGCCTGGTACAGCCTCCCGCGCTGGAGCCGGGTCGTTCTCCTGCTCGTCCTCTCGTTCGTGGTGTGGGAGGTCCTGACCAAGGTCCTTGCGATCAAGCCGTTCCTATTGCCGGCGCCGACCAAGATATTCGCGGTGTTTCTCGAGAACCCGAAATATCTGCTCACCCATTCGTGGCACACCTTCTACGAGACCATATTCGGCTTCGTCGTCGCTGTGATTGTCGGCGTCTTGCTCGCGATCGGGATCGTGTCGTCGCGCTTTCTCGAAGAGACGCTCTACGTGCTCCTGGTGACGCTGAACAGCATTCCCAAGGTCGCGGTCGCGCCGTTGTTCGTGGTGTGGATGGGTACCGGGATCGAACCCAAGATCGCGATCGCCGCGATGATCGCGGTGTTCGTGATCGTGATCGACATGGTGCTGGGCTTGAAGTCGGTCGACCCCGAGATGATCGACTTGGCCCGTTCGATGAAGGCATCGAAGCTGCAGACCCTGGCCCGGATCCGCTTCCCGAACGCTCTCCCCCACCTGTTCGCCGGCATGAAGGTCGGGATTACGCTCGCCCTGATCGGCGCGATCGTCGGCGAGTTCGTGGCGTCGGACAAGGGCTTGGGCTACATCATCCTGGTCGCGCAAGGTCAGTTCGAAACCCCGACCATGTTCGCCGCCGTCGTGATCTTGGCGATCATGGGCACGGCCTTGTTCTTCATCGTCGACGTGTTCGAGCGGATCGCCCTGCCCTGGCACGTCTCGCGTCGGCGCGAAGGCGACGCCGAAGCGGAAGCCGCGCGTCTGGCGGCGGCGGGTGCGCGCGCCTAGGCGCGCTGCCGACCGCTCTTGCCCGGGCCCGGCCGTTTCGGCCGTGCGAGCCCGCGACCCTTGCCGATCGCGGCGAATCCGAACTTGCCGCGCACGCGATCGATCGCCTGCTCGACCTCGGCGCGCCGGGTCGCTTTGGGGTCCAACAGACTGAGCTCGCGTACGCTGTCGGCGGCGACCACGTCGGCCACGCCGACCCCGATCAATCGGAAGCGCGTCCCCTTGGCTTCGCGCTCGAGCAGCTGCTCGGCGGTCCGGAAGATCGCGTCCGCCCACTGCGTCGGCTCGGCCAACGTGCGCCGGCGCGTCAACAGCTTGAAGCGGGCGGTCTTGAGCTTGAGGACGACGACCCGCCCGGCATAGTTAGCGCGTTTCAGGCGGCCGGCGACTTTCTCGGACAGATCCCACAGCACGGTGCGCAGGCGGTCGAACGCGGCGATGTCCTCGTCGAACGTGGTCTCGGCCGAGAGCCCCTTGCTGTCGCGATCCGGCTCGACCGCACGCGCGTCCTCGCCGCGGGCGAGCGCCGCCAGCCGGTGCCCGAACTTGCCGTAGCGCCGCACCAGCTCGGCTTTCGGCACCGTCGCGAGCGCGCCGATTGTCCTAAAGCCGTCGCGCTCGAGCCGCGCCCGCGTCACCTTGCCGACGCCGAAGATCAGGCTCACCGGCTTGTCGGCCAGGAACTGACGCGCCTCGCCTTCGCCGATCACGGCGAAACCGCGCGGCTTGTCGAGTTCTGACGCGATCTTGGCCAGGAACTTGTTGTAGGAAAGCCCGATCGAGACGGTGATACCGATGTCGTCCTCGATCCGGCGCGCGATGACAGCCAGCGTTACCGCCGGCGCCTGGCCATGGACAGCCTCGGTGCCGCGCAGGTCGATGAACGCCTCATCGATCGAGAGCGGCTCGATAGCGGGGGTATAGGAATCGAGGATCGCGCGGATGCGTTTGGCCTCGCGCGTGTACTTGGCGTGGTCGGGAAAGACCACGTTCGCCTGCGGGCAGAGCGCGCGGGCACGGAACATCGGCATCGCCGAGCGGACGCCGAACTTGCGGGCCTGGTAGCAGCAGGTCGAAACCACGCCGCGCTTGCCGCCGCCGACGATCAGGGGTTTTTCGGCGAGCGCCGGATTGTCACGGATTTCGATCGCCGCATAGAACGCGTCGCAGTCGAGGTGGGCGACGCCCAAACGTTCGAGCTCGACGTGGCCGACGGTGCGCCGGGAACCGCACCCGGGGCAGCGGGCGAGCGCCGCATCGTCCCAGGTGTCGAAGCAGTCGCGGCAGAGGTAGGTCATGGGCTCGCTCAAGCCGCGAGCTTACGCCGCCGCCGCGCCGGCGGGCGAATCTTGCCGCGCCGGCCCGTTAGACCAGCTTCGGCAGGGCCGCGAGCGCGCCGACCCCGACCACGATCAACGTCCCCAGCCGGATCGTCAGCTCGTTACGGGCAACGACGATCGCGTGGCTCAAATCCTTGCGGACGTCGGCGATCTCGCCGCGAACACCGTTGATCTCGCCGCGGACTTCAGTGCGAAGCGCATTGAACTCCCCACGCAGTACCTGAAACTCGCCACGTATCTCTTTGATTTCACCGTGAATTTCGTCGAACTCGCCGCGCAGCTCGCGGCGCACGTCCTGTATATCGGCACGAACGCCGTCGAGGTCGGTCTTGGTCGCGACTTCGCCTAGGATCATCTCGGCAAACAACGCAGCATGGGCCTCCGCCTGTGGGCGCGGTACACCCGCATCCTCGAGCCGGCGCGCGTGCTCGAGCGTATCGAAGACTTTGATCATTGGCCACCTCCGGGATCACGGGGGCTCGGAACGCGGGCCCCTACCCCTTACTATGGAAACGCGAGAGAACCGCCGGCCGGCAGCCCAGGGTATTACTCGGCCACGACCACGCGCTCGTAGGCCGGAAGCGTCAGGAATTCCTCGAATTCGGGCGCCAAGCTCATCGCGCCGAACAGTCGGGCGGCTTCGGCATACTGGCCGGCGGCAAAGCGCTGTTCGCCGACCTCGGCCTTGATCTTGGCCATCTCCTCGCCGAGCAGCCGCTCGACCAGGGCGCGGTCGATCTTGGGCCCGCCGGCGATCGCGGCGCCATGGCGCAGCCACTGCCAAACCTGTGCGCGACAAATCTCGGCGGTCGCGGCGTCCTCCATCAGGTTGTAGAGCGGGACGCACCCGACCCCGCGCAGCCATGCTTCGATATACTGGACGCCGACCGAAAGATTGTGGCGCAAGCCCCGCTCGGTGATGGTGCCGTCGGGCACCGCCAGCAGTTGCTTCGCGGTTGCGTGCACATCCTGGCGCTTGCGTGCGATCTGGTGCGCCTCTTTCATGTTGCGATCGAAAATTTCGGTCGCGATCGGCACCAGGCCCGGATGCGCGACCCAGGTACCGTCGTGGCCGTCGGTCGATTCGCGCTCTTTGTCGGCGCGTACTTTCTTCAGCGCCTCGTCGTTGGCGACGGGGTCGCTCTTGTTCGGAATCTGCGCCGCCATCCCGCCGATGGCATGGGCGTTGCGGCGATGGCAGGTCTTGATCGCGAGCTGGGTGTAGGCGCGCATGAAATCGCGCACCATGGTTACCTGATCGCGGTCGGGCAGGATGAAGTCGGGGCGGTTTCGAAACTTCTTGATGAAGCTGAAGATGTAGTCCCAGCGCCCGCAGTTGAGCCCGGCCATGTGGTCGCGAAGCTCGTAGAGGATTTCGTCCATCTCGAACGTCGCCAGGATGGTCTCGATCAGGACGGTCGCCTTGATGGTGCCGTGCGCGACGCCGAGTTCTTTCTCGGCGAACGTGAAGACGTCGTTCCAGAGCCGCGCTTCGAGGTGGCTCTCCATTTTGGGCAGGTAGAAATAAGGGCCCGAGCCTTTGGCTTTGAGCGCGGCATGGTTGTGAAAGAAATAGAGGCCGAAGTCGAACAGCGATCCCGACATGGCGCGGCCGTCGACGACGACATGCGCCTCCGGCAGGTGCCAGCCGCGCGGCCGCACCAGCAGCACCGCGGTCTTGGGGTTGAGCTCGTAATGCTTGCCCGACGCGGGATCGTCGAAACTAATGGTGCCCTTGTTGGCGTCGCAGAGGTTGATGTGGCCTTCGATCAGGTTGGACCAGGTCGGTGTGGTCGCATCCTCGAAATCGGCCATGAACACGCGGGCGCCCGAGTTCAGGGCATTGATCACCATCTTGCGGTCGACCGGTCCGGTGATTTCGACCCGGCGGTCCTGAAGGTCCTTGGGCGTCGGCGCGATGGTCCAATCGCCGGTGCGAATCGCCGCGGTCTCGGGCAAAAAGTCCGGCGTCCAGCCGCTGTCGATCCTGGCCTGGACCTCGCGCCGACGGACCAAGAGCTCGTGCCGCCGCGCACCGAACCGGCGCTCGAGCGCAGCCACGAACTTGATCGCCTCGGGCGTGAGAATGGTCTCGTAGCCCGGCCCGCTCTTGGCCGTGATCGTGACGCCGGGTAAGGCGGCAGAATTGATCCCAGTCATTCTTGTTATCCCTGCAGTGGCCGCTGATGTGCTGCAGCCGCTCGGTGTCTACCAGCCTTTCGCCAATCAATGCAACGGCTTAACAGTGGGTGTCGTTTCCGGCGCCGGGCATCGCGGACGTGCGTGTCGGCTCGCGCCGGCAAGCGCGCGTGACGACTGGGTCTCGCCCTTCAGTATTTGACCGACAATCCGCCGTCGACCACCAGGCAATGGCCGTTCACGTACTTCGCTTCGTCGGAAGCGAGGTAGAGCGCGGCATAAGCGACGTCCCAGGCATCGCCCATGCGTTTGGTCGGCGAGGCGGCGTGACGCTTGCGGATCCATTCGGCCTCGCCGCCCGCGGCCGCCAACGCGCCCTCCATCCCGCGGCGGATCATCGGCGTATCCATGAGGCCGGGCAGAACCGCGTTGGCGCGGATGCCCTTGGCCGCGTACTCGATCGCGATATTCCGGGTCAGCTGGTTGACCGCGCCCTTGGAGGCGTTGTAGGCGATCGAGGCGCGGCCGGCACGGATGCCGGCGATCGAGGAGACGTTGACGATCGCGCCTTTGCCCTGCCGCTCCATGACGGGGAGAACGTATTTCGCAGTCAGGAGCATGCTCCGGACGTTGACCGCCATGACGCGGTCCCAGTCCTCGACCGCGATCTGAGTGGGCCCGCCGAACAGATAGATTCCGACGTTGTTGTGGAGGACGTCAACGCGTCCATAGGCGGCGAGGCAGGCCGCGACGATCGCTTGGACCGCGTCATCGTTCGCAACGTCGGCGACGTGAGTGGCGCAGGTGTAGCCCTCGCCCCGGATGATCGCGGCCGTCTCTTCGACCGCCCTTGCATCGACGTCGACGGCGAAGACGCGGGCGCCCTCGCGCGCATACAGCACCGCGGTTGCCTTGCCGTTGCCCCAACCGGGGCCGGCCGAACCGGCGCCGGTCACGATCGCGACTTTGCCCTTGAGCCGATCCGCCATGTCCTTTTCCCTCGCCAAGTTACCCTGCCGATGCCAGCTATAATAGGTTGCGATCGTTCGAGCCAGTTCGCGAGGTCCCTTGGTGTCATCGTGAACGACCTTGAGCCGCGACGCGTTGGCCGCTCGCGACCGGTCGGATCCGCTCGCCCGCTGCCGCGACGCCTTCACGCTGCCGGACGGCGTGATCTATCTAGACGGCGACTCGTTGGGGCCGCTCCCCAGGACGGTCGCGCCGCGCCTTGAGCGCCTGATCCGCGACGAATGGGGCCGCGATCTGATCCGGAGTTGGAACGCGCACGGCTGGATCGGGCTCGCGGCGCGCGCCGCCGCCAAGATCGCGCCCCTGATCGGCGCCGCGCCCGAGCAGGTGATGGTCGCCGATTCGGACCTCGACGCGGTCCGCGCGAAGTCGGTGGCGCTCACCGACGCCGTCATCGCGCTGGTCGATCGGGAATGCGGGTGGTTCGATCTCGCGATGATAACCCCGCGCGAACCCAGCGCGTGCGGCAGCCAGGTCTCGCTCTGTCACCCCGACGGCTACGCGATCGTCCAAACGCTGATCGCCTGCGGCGGGATCGGTGATTTCCGCGCGCCCGACATCATCCGCTTCGGCTTCGCGCCGCTCTTTCTGCGCTATGTCGACGTTTGGGACGCGGTCGCCGCGCTCAAGGGTGTACTGGAGCGCGACATCTGGCGCGAGCCGCGATTCCAAGTTCGCGCCGGCGTCACTTAACCGGCAGTTCCCGGATCGCCGGAGGTGCGAGTTCCACGGCAGCCGCATCACCGCTCGGACCCAGGGTGGGTGTCATCTAGGCCCCGTCAGGTTTGCACGAGCCGTCCGACCACCGCTATGCTCGTCGCTCGGTTGCCGGTTCACCCGGCCGTCTGGAATTTCGGCCCTCATGTCCCCGGCGGACGCCGCCGCGACCGGGATCGCGGGGCGCGCAATGGAGGGGCGGAGCGTCCGATGGAGGCCCTGTTCGAGCCGCTGACGGCGCCGTTCGCCGCCTGGGTCGAGGCGCACGGCGCGTGGGCCGGGCCGATCGTGTTCCTCATCTGCTTCGGTGAGTCGCTGGTCATCGTCAGCGCGTTCGTGCCGGCGACCGCTCTGCTGCTGGCGATCGGCACGCTCGCCGCCGCGGGTAAGCTGAGCCTTGCGTCGCTCTCGCTTTGGGGCATCGTGGGCGCCGGGCTCGGTTACTGGGCCAGTTACGAACTCGGCCGCCGATGGAGCGCGCGCATCCTCGCGCTCGGCTGGCTGACGCGCCGACCGGCGCTAGTCCAGCGCGGCCACCGCTTCTTCGCGCGCTGGGGCGCGGGCGCCGTGTTCGTCTCACGCTTCGTCGGACCGGGACGGGTCGTGGTGCCGCTGCTCGCCGGTGCGCTGGGCGAGCCCGCGCGCGGCTTCCACGTCGGCAACTGGTTGTCTGCGGTGCTGTGGACGCCGCTACTGCTCGCGCCGGCGACCATCGCCGAGCGCCTCGCCGCCGCTATCGAGGCGCTGCCGCGCGAGTGGCGAACGCTCGCGGTGCTGGCCGTCGTCGCCGCCGCGGTGATCGGCTGGCGGCTTTGGCGGGAGCGGACCGAGGAGAGGCGCTGAGGTTTGAGGCTGCGGTTAACGGAGGCTCCGGCGCAACCGGTTTGCTGGTTGGCGGTTGCTCGCGGACGCGGCCAGCGGCAGCGCTCGATGGTCCGGCGCTTGATCGCTTTCCGCCGTAAGTCGTTCGACCAAGGAGACCATGATGACCGATCGCGGCAATTCCAACGCGCCGACGCTCCCGCCGGGCGCCACACCGGTTTCCGGGCCGAGCTCTCCTACGGCGGCCACCTCAAGCTGCCCGAGCTCCTGGCGTGCCAGCAGCCGCTCTCCGATCAGCACGACGAGATGCTGTTCATCGTCATCCACCAGGCGACCGAGTTTTGGATAAAGCTCGTGCTCCACGAGCTCCGCGCTGCGATCAGGGAACTCCGGGCCGACGACTTCTCGCCAGCGTTCAAGATGCTGGCCCGTATCTCGCGCATCCAATCCCAGCTTATTCAGTCCTGGGACGTGCTCTCGACGCTGACGCCCTCGGACTATATGACCTTCCGCCACCGCGTCGGCCACGCCTCGGGCTTTCAGTCGCATCAATACCGGGTGATCGAGTTCGCGCTCGGCAACAAGAACTGCGCGCTGATCGCGTCGCACGCGCACGACGCCCCAATCAGGACCTCGCTCTGACGGGGCGGGAGGATTTTCATCGAATCCGACGCGAGCTAGCAATGTGCCGAGAAGCGGGCGTTGGACACCTGCAATACCGATCCGTCGCGCGGTGGTGATGGGGGACCGTGTCTTCTCTACGCCGCCGGCAACCAAGTAGTGTTGACCAAACGCCCAACCGTGCCGATCGCGGCGCCTTAACGCTGGACCAGTTTCGCCTACCTCCGCTTGGTGCGCTTGCGCGGCTTCTTGCGGGTGAAATCGCGCAGCGGCTCGCCGACTTTGCGGATCGGTCCCTGATACACCGCGAGACGCTGCACCTTGCCGTTCTTGAAGGTGAAGAAGTCGGAGACTTTGTGCATCTCATCGCCGTGACGGACGTCGATCTCGAAGGCGATCATGTTGCCGGTGCGGATGAAGGGGCCGGGAGTCGGGTCGGCGCCGCCGCGTTCGGCAAGCAATTGACCATAGTACTTGGCGATGCGCGCGCCGCCCTTCATGCAGCCGACGTTCATGCTGACGAGTTCCATGTCGTCGGCGAAGAGCGAACGGAGCAGCTTGGTGTCTGCGGTCTTCACGCCGCGGACATAGGTTGTGAGAATATCGAGCGGGTCTTTACTGGCCATGGGAAGTCTCCAAGCGTGCTGCGGGGTGGATGTCCGCAAACGCCCGCGGAACCCATGGGCGACATTAGCCCCGACTCATTCAACGCCGCAATGCCTCACACCATGTTATCGCGGTTGGCGAAAAGGCGAAACGCCGGCAAGTTTCTCTACAAGCATTCGCACATGCGCCACGACGAAACCAAAGTCGTGATCCAAGGCCGGCCCATGGCGCTCGTCGAGGCGAAGCCGGTCGAGATGCCGGCGGGCAGTCTCGTCTTCGAGGGGCGCTGGATCAACCACGGCTTCGACGTTCCCGCCGATCGCGGGCCGATGACGATCACTTCGCTGATGGCGCCGGCCGGTCTCAAGAACGTGCTGGTGGCGATCGGCCGGCCGCGCGCGCCGGGCTCGACGACACATCCCGGACCGTTCGCGTGCCCCGCCGACATGACGGCGATCCTCGACGAAGCCGCCTTCCTCAAGACCTGAGCGTACCGCGGCGGGCGTCGCCGCCCGCTGCGCGCGCGTTATCCGCGCTTGCCGAAGAACTCCTTCAGTTTGGCCTGAAAGAAATCGTATCTTTGGTTCTCGATTTCAGCGTGGCGATTGGGGATTAATGTCGCGCTCTTCAAGCGATCGAAGGCTTTCGGCCACTCCGACTTCAAGGCCGGCATGGTGTTCAACTTGCCGAGCGTCTCCTGGCCTTCCTTCGACAACATGAAGTCGATGAAGAGCTTGCCGGCGTTCGGGTTGGGCGCCTTGGCCGAGAGCTGAATCGTGAGCCCGCTCAGCATCATCGGCTCGGGCGTGCCCCACTCGATCGGCGCGCCCTTGGCCTTGAGCGGCTCGACGAAGTCGGGATAGTCGACCGCGATCATCGCGAGTTCGCCCGACATCACCATCTCCTCGACGTTCTGGCGCGTGCCGTAGCGGAGATTTTGTCCGGCGAGACGCTGCATGAAGTCGGTCCACTTGGCCTCGCCCCAGTGCCCGTACATGGTGACGATCCATGCCGTGGTGCCGCCGCCGGTCAAGGGATCCTGGATGCCGATCTTTCCTTTCCACTTGGGGTCGAGCAGATCGGCCCACTGCTTGGGCTCCTGGCCCGGCGGCACCACCTTCGGGTTCCACGCGAACGACGTCGTGTTGAGCGTGTAGATCGCGAAGAAGCCGTGGTCGGGTTGCATTCCGGGTTCGTACTTCGCGAGTTCCGGCGACTTATAGTTCGCGAACATGCCGCGCTCGACGAGCGGCTTCGACCGCTGGTCGGACGAGGTCAGGACGTCGACCGTGTGGCGGCCGGCGGCGGCTTCGGATTCGAAGCGCTGCAGCAGCGGCGTCGTCGAACCGCGGTAGAAGTCGACTGTGATCGTCGGATAGGTCTTGCGGAACTGGGTGATCAGGCCATGGATCACCTCGGTCGGCAACTCGGTATAGACCGTGAGCTTGCCTTCCTTCTTCGCCGCCTCGATGACCGCGGGATCGCTCGCGGTCGCGGCCGACGAAAACCCAAACGCCACGGCGCCCGCCAGCGCGAACGCGCGCGCGGTGCTCAGGATCGAACATGTCATGGTGCCATCCCTCTCTAACGAAGGCGAGCCTAGCACAACGGCTGGCGTGCGCGCAGCGATTGAGGCAGTTGGAGCGCAGGTCCTTTACCTGCCCCACTACTCTCCCGATCTCAATCTCATCGAGAATCTCTTCGTTAGGCTCAAGGCGCTGATGCGAAAGCTCGCCGCCAGAACCGTCGACGCCCTATTGGCTGCTGTCAGCGAGTTCCTGCGCAGCGTCCGACCCACCGAATGCCGCAACTATCTCGCTCACGCCGGCTATCGCCATTCAATATGAAAATGCTCTAGCTGTGGTGCCGATCACTGCCGGCCCGAATCGGGGCCGTTAGGATCCGTTTACCGCGACTACGACGACTGGGGCCCGGCAGGCGTTTGGTATACCGGGCCTTTTTTCGAGTCCTTCCCGCCGATGAGCCGAGTCAGCGCCCGCCGCTTCATCCGCATGGCCGCCCCGCCGGCATGGGCGGTCGTCTCCGATTTCGCCCGCATGCCCGAGTGGAATCCGCTCGTTCTCGCGTGCCGTCCCGAGAGTGCGAGCGGCCAGTACCGGCCACGGTCACCACCGGCCATGAGGTCCTGGCTCAAATCGAGGAGTGCGACGA